>Ga0193717_1002244_pt1 | contig 11235 bp, 9 predicted proteins | sample U2c2metaG_FD_145900 | JGI IMG/M metagenome (GOLD analysis project Ga0193717, IMG submission 145900) | Soil microbial communities from a riparian zone of the East river system, Colorado, United States - U2c2 | ecosystem: Environmental > Terrestrial > Soil > Riparian zone | place: USA: East River...
GACCCGCTGAACGTCCAGGTGCCGCTCGCGATCTACACGATCGCGCTGCTGGTCCGCTCGGTCACCGACGCGCTGCTCGCGGTGCCAGGTGAGGTCACGGCCGCGGCGACGGCGGTCGGGTTCCGCCCCACCAAGCGGTTCATCTCGGTCGACCTGCCGCTCGCCATCCCGGTGATCGTCGCCGGGCTGCGGGTCGCGACCGTGTCGGCCATGAGCCTGACGTCGGTCGGCGCGCTGATCGGCATCGGCGGTCTCGGCAGCCTGATCACCGAGGGCTTCAAGCGCAACAACGCCGTCGAGATGGTCGTGGCGATCGTGTTGATCCTCGTGATCGCGCTGGTGATCGACGCGCTGCTGCTGCTCGTCGGCCGCGTGATCACGCCTTGGACCCGAGTGCGACAGGGGGCGGCGAAATGAACTCGGCACTGAGCTGGCTGTTCGACGGCGACCACTGGAGCGGCCCGACCGGCATCCCGGCGCGGATCCTCGAACACCTCGGCTACACGGCGCTGACCGTGCTGATCGCGGCGGTCATCGCGGTCCCGATCGGCGCGATCATCGGACACACCGGTCGGGGCACGTTCCTCGTCGCCGGCCTGTCCAACGGTCTGCGCGCGCTGCCCGAGCTCGGTCTGCTGACGCTGTTGGTGCTGCTGACCTACGTCGGCCTGCTGCCCGTGGTGATCTCGCTGGTCGTGCTGGCGCTGCCGCCGGTGCTGGCCGGCACGTACGCGGGCATCCGCAACGTCGACCGGTCCGTGGTGGACGCGGCGCGCGGCATGGGGATGCGGGAGTCGAACATCCTCACGCAGGTCGAGCTGCCGAACGCGCTGCCGCTGATCCTCGGCGGCATCCGGTCCGCGACGCTGCAGGTGATCGCGACCGCGACGATCGCGGCGTACGTGTCGCTCGGCGGCCTCGGCCGGTTCGTCATCGACGGCAACAACGCGGGCGCCGGCTCGCCGGACGGCTACCCGCAGATGGCGGCGGGCGCGATCGTCATCGCGGTGCTGGCGCTGGTCATCGAAGGTGTCCTCGAACTGGTGCAGCGCATCGCGGTGTCCCCCGGCCTGCGCAACGCGGCGACCCGCAGGCGCACCGCGCGGATCTGGCGCAAGCCAGCCCCTGATTTGGTAGGCAAGTCCACGTGAGGAGACTCAGGATGAAGCGCGTTATCGCCGGTGTGGCGACGGCCCTGGCGGCGACGCTGGCCGTTTCCGGGTGCGGCAGTTCCGACCCGCTGGCCGACGAGAACGCCGGTTCCGCCGACGCGATCACCGTCGGCTCGGCGAACTTCCCGGAGAGCCAGCTACTCGCCGAGATCTATGCCCAGGCCCTGGAGGCCAAGGGCGTCAAGGTCACCCGCCAGCTCGACCTCGGCAGCCGCGAGAAGTACTTCGACGGCCTCAAGGACGGTTCGATCGACCTGATCCCGGAGTACTCCGGGACGCTGCTGCAGTTCATCAACAAGCAGGCGAAGGAGGTCGAGCCGGACGAGGTGTTCACCGCGCTGCAGGGCGTGCTGCCGGACAACCTCACGGTGCTCGACAAGGCCGAGGCCGAGGACAAGGACGCGGTCGTGGTCACGAAGGAGACGGCGGACAAGTGGAGCCTCAAGTCGATCGACGACCTGGTGCCGCACTGCGGTGAGGTCGTGTTCGGCGCGGCGCCGGAGTTCCAGCAGCGGCCGGACGGCATCCCGGGCATCCAGGCGACCTACGGCTGCACGTTCAAGAGCTTCAGCGCGTTGGAGCCGGGCGCCATCACCACGAAGGCGCTGCTGGACGACACCGTGCAGGCGGCGGACATCTTCACGACCGACGCGTCGATCGATGCCAACAAGCTCGTGGTGCTCGAGGACCCGAAGAACAACTTCGCGGCACAGAACGTGGTCCCGTTGATCAACAAGAAGAAGGCGAGCGACACGGTCAAGTCGGCGCTGAACGCGGTGTCGGCCAAGCTCGACACGAAGACGCTGCTCGACCTCAACGCGCGGCTGAACGCCCCGGACAAGCCGGAGTACTCGGACGTGGCGAAGGACTGGCTGGCCGAGGTCGGCCTCTGAGCGAACGCTGAAAGTGGCCGCGTCCGGTTCGCCGGACGCGGCCACCGCTCTGTCCACAGGTGGTGTCTTGACGGCCAAAAACTGTCGGTGCCACGTGGGACAATGGAAATCGGGGGCCGGCGGCCGGCGCCGTCAGTCGATGGCCGCCGCGAGGAGCCGCTCGTAGGTCTTGAGCGACGGCAGGTGGGTGAGCAGGTGCCGCACGCCGCGGTCGGTGTGGCGGCGCCCGTCGGCCGTGTCGGCGTGGAGCGCCAGGTCGACCTGGCCGGCCACATAGTTCAGTAGGCCGATCGCCGCGCCGCGGAACGTGTCGAGGCACAACGGGGGCAGGGCGCCTGCCCGTGCGCGGTAGCCGTCCACCAGCGCGCGGACCCCGGCGGCGTTGACCCCGCCGCCAGGGTCCACCGCCCAGCCGGCGAGCGCCGCGGCCAGCTCCCACTCCGGCGGCAGTCCGCTCGCGTGCTCCCAGCAGACGACGACCAGCTTGCCGTCCGAACCGCGGCGCACGTTGCCCGGGTTGAGATTGTTGTGGCACAGCACCGGTTCCGAGGTCGGCGCGCCGTCGCCGACGGACGCCAGCTCGACCAGCGTCGGCACGGCCGCGTCGAGCACCGCGGCGAAGGGGGCGTCCTCGTCCGCCGCGCGTCGCGCGAGATGCGCCCAGCTCGTCGGCGACAACAGCGTGGCGTTCCACGGACAGATCTCGTCCACCGGGAGCCGCAGCGCGTGGAGAGTGGCGAGTATGCCGCCGATCTCGCGGGTGATGGTCGCGCTGACCGGCGCGGCCAGCGGCTGCCCGGAGTGCGGCCACCGGTAGACCCGCCAGCGGTGGCCGTCGATCACCTCGACCACGGCGCCGGCACCGCTGCGCACCGGGGCCGGCAGCGCGACCCCCGCCCGCGCCGCGGCTTCCTGGAACCGGGTGTCGTTCTCGCCGTCGGTGACCGGGTACACGTCGTCGACGGTGCGCGGCGCCCAGCGGCCGCGATCGGTGTCCAACAGCCAGCGTCGGCCCACCTCGTCCGGCCGGGACACCGAACGCATCGGACCGGTCACCTCGCCCAACCCGAACCGGGTGGCGAGCCGCCGGGCAAGCGCCGGTTCGGCGACGTCGACGTTGCCCTGCTGACGGTCGACCTCGGCTTTCAGGTCGGTCCAGGTCCGGAACCCGTACTGCCCAGCGAGAGAGGACTGCGCGTCGGCGAGCGACGCGTCCGGATCGGAGTCCCGCAGACCGGCGAGCAGATCTTTCGCCTGACGACGCAGGTGGTCGAGGTTGGGGTTGTCGGGCAGCGTCTTCATCGGAGCACCTCGCTCGTCGCCCGGACTCGCACGGACGGAGCTGAGCGCGGCATCCGTCGCAAACCTGACAAGAAGGGGGTGGCTTCGAGCCTTCCGGCGAGTCGCGGCGCGTACCCCACGCGCTGACCCGACAATAACCGAACCCGTCCGACCGCTGTCAACCGGCGAGTTGTCCACAGGGACCGCGCCGGCGGTCCGGAACTGTCGGTGCCGCGTGAGACGATCGAATCGGGGGCCGGAGGCCAGCCTCAGCGCGTGACGCCGCCGACGCGGGCGCTCAGTTCGGCCGCGGCGCGGGAGGTCTCCGCCGCCAGCGAAGGCCACGTCTCCCCGCACTCCACAGCGCACTCGTGGCGAAAAGTGGTCGAGATGGCCGCGATGGGATGCCCGCCGTGGTCCAGCACCGGCGCGGCGACCGACGCGAAGCCCGCCGTCACGTAACCGTCCTCCACGGACCAGCCGCGCCGCCGCGCCGACGCCAGCAACCGCCGCAGCGACGGCAGATGCTCTGGCCCCCGCCCGGTCCGGTTCACGAACGACTCCCGCGTCGGGAACAGCGCCCGCACGGCCGCGGCGGGCAGCGCGCCGAGCATCGCCCGCCCGGACGCCGGCAGGTGCGCGGGCAGCCGGACACCGACATCCGTGACGACGGTCGCGTGGTGTGACGGCTGCTCACGGACGAGGTACAGCGTCTCGCGACCGTGCAGCACGCCCAACTGGGCAGTGTGTCCGGTTCGCGTGATCAGTGACCGCAGCACCGGACGCGCCAGACGCTCGAGCGGATCGTGCCGCAGGTACGCCGAACCCAGCTCGAACGCCGCCAACCCCAGCCCGTACCGGCGATCCTCCGGCAGGTGGGTCACGAAACCGGCGGCCACCAGCTCCGCCAACAGGTGGTACGTCGTCGAGCGGGGAAGGCCCAGCTCACGGGCCAGGTAGCCGGCGGTGACCGGGCCGGCACGACCGGCGAGCAGGCGCAACACCGTAAGGCCTCTGCGGAGCGCGGGCACATCGGTCATGTGTCTGGGATACCAGACCCAACGGCCGCGCGCCGGGTCGTGCCGCGACCGGAACCGCGATGAGATAGGCGGCATGGTCGTGATCGATGGCGGGCCGCTTCCCCGCGAACAGGTGGTCGCCGTGGTGCGGCACCACGCCCGTGTCGAGGTGAGCGACGCGGCGCTCGCCGAGGTCACCAAGACTCGCCAGCACGTCGAGCGCCTTGCCGAGGCCGACACCCCCACCTACGGCGTCTCCACCGGGTTCGGTGCGCTCGCCACCCGCCACATCCCGCTCGACCGGCGCGCCGCGCTGCAGCGGTCGCTCATCCGCTCGCACGCGGCGGGCGCCGGCGACCCCGTCGAGTCCGAAGTGGTCCGCGGCCTCATGCTGCTGCGCCTGCGTACCCTCGCGACCGGCCGCACCGGCGTGCGGCCCGAGACCGTGGAGACACTGGCCAACCTGCTCAACGCTGGCATCACCCCGATCGTCCACGAGTACGGCTCGCTCGGCTGTTCCGGCGACCTCGCGCCGCTGTCCGCGGTCGCGCTGGCGCTCATGGGCGAGGGCGACGTCACGGTCGACGGCCAAACGCAGCCGGCACGCGACGCCCTCTACGAGGCCGGCATCGAGCCCCTCGAACTGGCCGAGAAGGAAGGGCTTGCGCTGATCAACGGCACCGACGGCATGCTCGGCATGCTGGTGCTCGCCCTGCACGACCTCCACCGGCTGCTCGACATCGCCGACCTGACCGCGGCCATGAGCGTCGAGGCCCTGCTCGCCACCGACCGGGTGTTCGCCGCCGACCTCCAGGCGCTGCGGCCACATCCCGGCCAGGCGCACTCGGCCGCCAGGATCACGGCGCTGCTCGCGGGTTCCGGGATCGTCGCGAGCCACCGGGGGCCGGACTGCAACCGTGTCCAGGACGCCTACTCGCTGCGGTGCGCCCCGCAGGTGCACGGCGCCGCCCGCGACACGGTGTCCTATGTGGAGACCGTCGCCGACCGGGAACTCGCTGCCGCCATTGACAACCCGGTCGTGCTGCCGGACGGCCGCGTCGAGTCCAACGGCAACTTCCACGGCGCGCCGGTCGCGTATCCGTTGGACTTCCTCGCGATCCCGACCGCCGACGTCGCCAGCATGGCCGAGCGGCGCACCGACCGGATGCTCGACCAGACGAGAAGCCACGGCCTGCCACCGTTTCTCGCGGCCGACCCGGGTGTCGACTCCGGACACATGATCGCCCAGTACACGCAGGCGGCGATCGTGTCGGAGATGAAACGCCTTGCCGTGCCGGCGAGTGTCGACTCGATCCCCAGCTCGGCCATGCAGGAGGACCACGTCTCGATGGGGTGGTCCGCCGCGCGCAAGCTCCGCAAGTCGATCGACGGCCTCACGACCGTGCTCGCGATCGAGCTGCTCACCGCCGCCCGCGCGCTCGACCTGCGCGCGCCGCTGACCCCCGCACCCGCGACCGCGGCCGCTGTCGCGGCCTTGCGCCGCACCGTCCCCGGGCCCGGCCCGGACCGCCACCTCGCGCCGGAGATCGCCGCCGCCGAGGCACTCATCCGAACGGGAGACCTGCCATGACCTCGGGACCGCGTCCCGTCCGCGCCGCGCGCGGAACCACACTGACCGCACGGAACTGGCAGACCGAGGGCGCGCTGCGCATGTTCCACAACAACCTCGACCCCGAGGTCGCCGAGCGGCCGGACGACCTCGTCGTCTACGGCGGCACCGGCAAGGCCGCGCGGAACTGGGGCAGCTTTGACGCGATCACCCGCGAGCTGACCGTGTTGCGCGAGGACGAGACGTTGCTCGTCCAGTCCGGCAAGCCGGTCGGCGTCATGCGTACCCACGAGTGGGCGCCCCGCGTGCTGATCGCGAACTCCAACCTCGTCGGCGACTGGGCGACGTGGCCCGAGTTCCGCAGGCTGGAGTCGTTGGGGCTCACCATGTACGGCCAGATGACGGCCGGCTCGTGGATCTACATCGGCACCCAGGGCATCCTGCAGGGCACCTACGAGACGTTCGCGGCCATCGCGCGCAAGCGGTTCGACGGCAGTCTCAAAGGGACGATCACGCTGACCGCCGGGCTCGGTGGCATGGGCGGCGCGCAACCCCTTGCCGTCACGATGAACGACGGTGTCGCGTTGTGCGTCGAGGTCGACCCGGCCCGCGCGCACCGGCGCGTCGAGACCCGTTACCTCGACGAGGTCGCCGACGACCTGGACGACGCCGTGCGGCGGGTCGAGGCCGCGAAGCGCGAGGGCCGCGCGCTTTCCGTCGGTGTCATCGGCAACGCTGCCGAGGTGCTGCCCGAGCTGCTGCGGCGCGGTGTCGACATCGACATCGTGACCGACCAGACGTCCGCGCACGATCCCTTGGCGTACCTGCCGAAGGGAGTGTCCGTCGAGGACTGGCCGGACTACGCGGCCAAGAAGCCCGACGAGTTCACCGACCGCGCGCGCGACTCGATGGCGGAACACGTCGAGGCCATGGTCGGGTTCCTCGACGCGGGCGCCGAGGTGTTCGACTACGGCAACTCGATCCGCGGTGAGGCCAAGCTCGGCGGCTACGAGCGGGCCTTCGACTTCCCCGGGTTCGTGCCCGCCTACATCCGCCCGATGTTCTGCGAGGGCATGGGTCCGTTCCGCTGGGCCGCGCTGTCCGGCGACCCGGCCGACATCGCCGCGACCGACCGCGCGATCCTGGAGCTGTTCCCGGAGAAGGAGTCGCTCGCGCGCTGGATCCGGATGGCCGGCGAACGCGTTGCCTTCCAAGGACTTCCCGCACGCATCTGCTGGCTCGGCTACGGCGAGCGGCACCTCGCCGGCATGCGGTTCAACGAGATGGTCGCGAGCGGCGAGCTGTCCGCGCCGGTCGTGATCGGCCGCGACCACCTCGACTGCGGGTCGGTCGCCTCGCCGTACCGGGAGACCGAGTCGATGGCCGACGGCTCCGACGCGATCGCCGACTGGCCGCTGCTCAACGCGATGATCAACACCGCGTCCGGCGCGAGCTGGGTGTCGATCCACCACGGCGGCGGCGTCGGCATCGGCCGGTCCATCCACGCCGGGCAGGTCTGCGTCGCCGACGGAACACCCTTGGCAGGGCAGAAGATCGAGCGGGTGCTCACCAACGACCCCGGCATGGGCGTGATCCGGCACGTGGACGCCGGCTACGACGAGGCAAGGTCGGTCGCCGCCGAGCGCGGCGTCACGGTGCCGATGCCATGACCGCGACGGAGTTGCTGGCGGCCATCGACACCGTCGGCCGTGATCCGAAGCGCGGCGGGTACTCCCGGCACGGCTTCGACAGTGTCGAGCTGGAGCTGCGGGAGTGGTTCGTCGAACAGGCGGAGCGGCGCGACCTGGCCGTCCGCTGTGACCGCAACGGCAACCTGTGGGCGTGGTGGGGCGAGCCGGGTACGGACGCGGTTGTGACCGGCAGCCATCTCGACTCGGTGCCCGGCGGCGGCGCGTTCGACGGTCCGCTCGGCGTGGTCACCGCGCTCGCGGCCGTCGACTCGTTGCGGGACAGCGGTTTCACGCCACGGAAGCCGCTGTCCATTGTGGTCTTCGCGGAGGAGGAGGGCGGCCGGTTCGGTGTGCCGTGCCTCGGTTCGCGGCTGCTCTCCGGCGCCATCGACGCCGACACCGCGCGCCGGCTGCACGACCCAGACGGCGTCACGCTGGCCGAAGCGGTCGCGGCGGCCGGTCTCGACCCGACGCGGCTGGGCCGCGACGACGAGGCGCTGTCGTCGATCGGCCGGTTCGTCGAGCTGCATGTCGAGCAGGGCAAGGGACTCGTCGACCTCGGCGCGCCGATCGGCGTGGCCAGCTCGATCCTCGCGCACGGCCGCTGGCGGTTCCGGTTCGCCGGCGAGGGCAACCATGCCGGCGCGACACTGCTCGGCGACCGCCGCGACCCGATGGTGCCCGCCGCCGAACTGGTGCTGGCGGCCAGGATCGCGGCGTCCGAAGTGGACGACGCGCGTGCCACGGTCGGCCGGTTGGTGCCGAACCCGGGCGGCACCAACGTGATCGCGTCCACCGTGGACGTCTGGCTCGACGCCCGCGCCGCCGACGACGCGAGCACCCGCCGCGTGGTCGACCGGATCACCGCGATGGCGACGGATGCCGCGCGCCGCGAGGGTTGCGAGCTGACCGTCACCGAGGAGTCCTACGGCGACACCGTGCATTTCGACGTGGGTCTGCGGGACGAGCTGGCCGGCGCGCTGGGTGGCGTGCCGGTGCTGCCGACCGGCGCCGGGCACGACGCCGGCATCCTCGCCGCGCACGTGCCGACCGCGATGTTGTTCGTGCGCAACCCGACCGGGGTGAGCCACGCGCCGGCGGAGTTCGCCGAGGCGACCGACTGCGAGGCGGGTGTCGCCGCGCTCGCGACCGTTCTGGCGCGGCTGGCCGGATGACCCTCTACTGGTGTGAGCAGGCGTGGCTGCCCGAGGGGGTCGTGCCGAACGTCCTGGTGCGGGTGGCCGACGGCGTGATCGGCGAGGTGTCCACGGGGGAGCCGCCGCGCGACGCCGACCGGCTGACCGGGTTGGTGCTGCCCGGTTTCGCGAACGCGCACTCGCACGCGTTCCACCGCGCGCTGCGTGGCCGCACACACGCGGACGGCGGCACGTTCTGGACCTGGCGCACGGCGATGTACCACCTGGCCGGAAAGCTCACCCCCGACAACTACCTCGCGTTGGCCACCGCGGTGTACGCCGAGATGGCCGTCGCAGGCGTGACGTGTGTCGGCGAGTTCCACTACGTGCACCACCCGCGCGCCGGTCGCTACGACGATCCGGGCGCGATGGGGGCGGCGCTGCGGCAGGCGGCGGCCGACGCGGGCATCCGGCTGACACTGCTCGACACCTGTTACCTGGCCGGCGGCATCGACACGCCGCTGTCGCCGGAGCAGGCGCGGTTCTCCGACGGATCCGTTGCGGCGTGGGCGGAACGGATCGGCACGCAGCGTCCGGCGGACTACGTCCGGCTCGGCGCGGCGATCCACTCGGTGCGCGCGGTCCCTCGGGACGACCTCCCCGCGGTGGTCGCGGCGGCCGGCGACCGGCCGTTGCACGTCCACCTTTCCGAGCAGTCGGCCGAGAACGAGGCGTGCCTCGCCGCGTACGGCCGGACGCCGACGCGGTTGTTGGCGGAGGCGGGCGCACTCACGCGGCGCACCACCGCGGTGCACGCCACCCATCTGTCCACACAGGACATCGAGCTGCTCGGCGCGGCCGGTGCCGGCGCGTGTTTCTGTCCCACCACGGAAGCTGACCTCGCCGACGGCATCGGTCCCGCCCGCGAGCTGGTCGATGCCGGTGTCGCGCTGTCGCTCGGCAGCGATCAGCACGCGGTGGTCGACCCGTTGCTCGAGGTCCGGGCGTTGGAGCACGGCGAACGGCTGCGGACCGGACAGCGTGGCCGGTTCACGCCGGACGAGCTGCTCGGCGCGCTCACCGCGCACGCGAGTCTCGGCTGGGACGCCGGTCGCATCGCGGTCGGCCTGCCGGCGGACCTGGTCGCGGTGAACCTGGACAGCCCGAGGACGGCCGGCAGCAGGCCGGAGCAGGTGCTACTCGCGGCGACGGCGGCGGACGTCCACACCGTCGTGTCGGGCGGTCGGATCGTCGCGGTCGACGGCCGCCACGAGCGCTTGGGTGACGTCGGTATGTTGCTGGGCAAGGCAATCGAGGAGCTGTGGGCGTGAGTATTCTCATCACTGGGATCGGCGAGCTGACCACCAATGACGAGCCGGTGCACGCGGACGCCGCGCTGGTGCTCGACGGGGACCGGGTCGCGTGGCTCGGGTCGGCCGCCGACGCGCCGGCCGCCGACGAGCGGGTCGACGTCGATGGTCGCGCGGTGCTGCCGGGCTGGGTGGACAGCCACACGCACCTCGTGTTCGCCGGTGACCGGACCGCCGAGTTCGCCGCCCGCATGGCCGGAAAACCTTACACGGCAGGGGGAATCGCGGTCACGGTGAACGCGACCCGTGCCGCGTCGGACGACGAGTTGGCCGCCGTACTGCGAAAGCACGTCGCGGAGGCGGTCGCGCAGGGCACCACGTACCTGGAGACCAAGACCGGCTACGGCCTGACGGTCGCCGACGAGCTGCGGTCCGCGAAGTTGGCGGCGGAGCAGGTCGACGAGGTCACGTTCCTCGGCGCGCATCTCGTGCCGGCCGATATGTCCACACAGGACTATGTCGACCTGGTGACCGGTGAGATGCTCGACGCGGTCGCACCGCATGTCCGGTGGGCGGACGTGTTCTGCGAGACCGGCGCGTTCGACGAGGACGAGTCGCGTGCGGTGCTGACCGCGGCGGCGAACCGAGGGCTCGGCCTTCGGGTGCACGGGAACCAGCTCGGCTACGGCCCCGGCGTGCGGCTCGCGGTGTCGCTTGGTGCGGCGAGTGTCGACCACTGCACGTACCTGAGCGGGTCCGATGTGGACGATCTCGCCTACTCCGACACGGTCGCCACGCTGCTGCCGGCGTGTGATCTCTCGACGCGCCAACCACTTCCCGATGCCCGCACGTTGCTGGACACCGGCGCGACGGTCGCGCTCGCATCGAACTGCAACCCCGGCTCGTCGTACACGTCGTCGATGGCCTACTGCGTCGCGACGGCCGTGCTGCAGATGAGGATGTCGGTCGAGGAGGCCGTGCGGGCCGCGACCTGGGGCGGTGCGCGGGCGTTGCGGCGCGAGGACGAGGTGGGGGTGCTGCGGGTCGGCGCCCGCGCGGACGTGCACGTGCTCGACGCGCCGTCGGTCACCCACCTCGCGTACCGGCCGGGGGTGCCCCTGACGCACGCCGTGTGGCGCGCCGGTGTACGGGTGCGCTAGAGG
>Ga0193717_1002245_pt1 | contig 11235 bp, 8 predicted proteins | sample U2c2metaG_FD_145900 | JGI IMG/M metagenome (GOLD analysis project Ga0193717, IMG submission 145900) | Soil microbial communities from a riparian zone of the East river system, Colorado, United States - U2c2 | ecosystem: Environmental > Terrestrial > Soil > Riparian zone | place: USA: East River...
TGCGCGGCACGCCCATCGCCTCCGCCAGGCGGCTTGCGTCAGGCCGAGCGGCTCCATGAATTCATCGACCAGGATTTCGCCAACGCTCGCCGGCTTCCGCTTCGTCATGAGCATGGTTCACCTCATCGGTAGCAAGCGTAGCCCAGATGGAGCGGAGCGACATCCGGGAAACCGCCGGCGAACGTGATCCCGGATTTCGCTGCGCTCAATCCGGGCTACGGCCTGATCACTTTTTTGGGAACTTATCCTGATGGCTAGGATCGTCAAACTGTATCGTTGTTCCAGTATCATTTTGATAATATTTGCACACCGACCTTCCCAAGCTTGGAAAACTTGCGAAAATAGTCCTTGACCAGCGCAACGCTCCTCTGCTACAAAGCGCGCACGCTCCACAATTGAATCAACGGCGAACTCAAGCCCGCTCCTCGGCCCGGCCGCACGCACGGTCGGGACGACGCGCGGGCGTACGCGTTTGCGCCGGATGTCGAGGGAATAACCATGTTTCGAATACTGACGGACGAACAATGGCAGCAGGTTCGATACGAGTTCGAGTACACCGACAAGCCGGTCGATCAGATTGCTCTCGATTGGGGCGTCAGCGTCGGCACGATCCGCAACCGCAGGATCGCCTGGGGCTGGACGCCGCGGCGACCGCCGGTCCCGCCGGAAGGGCCGCCGCGCTTGCCCGCGCCGCAGATCGAGGCTGCGGCGCCGCCTCTCGTTGCGCCACCCGCTCCCGTACCGCAGATCGACGCTGCGGCGCCGCTTCTCCTCCCCGCGCCGCCACCGCTCGCGCCGATGCATGCCGGCGACGCAACGCCGCCGCCCGCCGCTTCGCCCGGCGCAGAACTTCCGGGCGGTCCCGACACGCCGGCCGCGCTGCGGCTGCAAGGCGCGGTCGCGAGCGTGCTCGCCGCCATCGAGGCGATCGTCGCGAAGATCGGCGCCGCCCGCCTCGGCGAGAGCGACCGCTCGGCGCGCGCGCTCGCTGCGCTGACGCGCACCTTGCGCGAGCTGAACACCCTGCAGAGCCAATACGAGGAGCCCGCCGCCGATGACAGCCCTGCCGATATCGACGAATTCCGCGACGCGCTTGCGGCAAAAATTGACGCTTTTGTCGCCGCGCAAGGCGGCGGCATTCGTGACGACGCTGAGCCGGAAGGAGCGTGACGTTCTCGAAGCGGACTGGCCGGTGTTCGCGCACGACCACCAGAAGCCGCCCGAACTCGCCGCAAACGGCGCGCCGTGGGTGACCTGGCTCATCGTCGGCGGGCGCGGCGCCGGCAAGACGCGCGCGGGCGCCGAATGGGTGCGCGCGCTCGCAGCGTCGCCGAAGCAGCGCATCGCGCTCGTCGGCGAGAGCGAGCACGAGGTGCGCGAGGTGATGATCGAGGGCGTCTCCGGACTGCTCGCGGTGCATCCGCGCGGCGCGCGGCCCGAATGGATCCCGAGCCGGCGGCGGCTGGAATGGCGCAACGGCAGCGTCGCCGAGGCGTTCTCGGCCGACGATCCGGAGAGCTTGCGCGGGCCGCAATTCCACGCCGCTTGGTGCGACGAGATCGCCAAGTGGCGCCAGGCCGAGAAGGCGTTCGACATGCTGCAGTTCACGCTGCGGCTGGGCGCGCATCCGCGCCAGGCGATCACCACCACGCCGCGCCCGATCCCGCTGATCAAGCGGCTGCTCGCCGATCCGTCCAGCGCGGTGACACGCGCCGGCACGATCGCGAACGCCGGCAATCTGTCGCCGGTGTTCCTCTCCGCCGTGGTCGCGCGCTATGCCGGCACGCAGCTCGGCCGCCAGGAAATCGACGGCGAATTGATCGAGGACCGGGTGGATGCGCTGTGGTCGCGCGGCATGATCGAAGGGTGCCGCGTCGATGCGGCGCCGCCGCTCACGCGCATCGTGGTCGCGCTCGATCCGCCCGGCTCCGCGCGCGCGGGCGCGGACGCGTGCGGCATCGTGGCGGCGGGGCGCGCCGAGAACGGCCTCTACTACGTGCTGGAGGACGCGACCGTCGCCGGCCTCTCGCCCTCGGGATGGGCCAACAAGGCGATCGCGCTCTACCGGCGGCTGGAGGCGAACACGCTCGTCGCCGAGGTGAACATGGGCGGCGACATGGTGCGGGCGGTGCTGCGCGAGGTCGATCCGTCGGTGCCGCTGAAAGAGGTACACGCGACGCGCGGCAAGTATCTGCGCGCCGAGCCGGTCGCGGCGCTGTACGAGCAGGGCAAGGTGAAGCACGTGCGCGGCTTCCCGTTGCTGGAGGACGAGATGTGCGACTTCGGCCCGGAAGGACTCTCGTCGGGCCGCTCGCCCGACCGGCTCGACGCGCTGGTGTGGGCGCTGACCGAGCTGTCACGACCACGCGCCGAGCCGCGCATCCGCTTCCTGTAGCGGGCTGGACCGCCGTGGCGGCGATGGTGATGGCGGCGGTTCGGCGATGCCGAACGGGATTTCGCTCGCGCAGCATGATCCCGAGTACTAACCTCATGGTGAGGAGCGCGGCGAAGCCGCGCGTCTCGAACCATGGCGGCAAGCGCCGGAGCTCGCGGCCATCCTTCGAGACGCGCCCTGCGGGCGCTCCTCAGGATGAGGGCGGAGAGCGGCAGGCTGGCCGGATGACATCGGCATGATCGACTTCGTGCAGAACACCATCGACGGCGTGATGATCGGCTCATCGTACGCCCTGCTGGCGCTCGGCTTCACGCTGATCTTCGGCGTGATGCGCCGGCTTAATCTTTCCTACGGACCCTCGATCATGATCGGGGCATATCTGGGAACGCTGGCCTACGTGCAACTGTCCGCCGGGCCGATCGCCGTCATCGCCGTGACGGTGATCGGCGCGGTGCTGGCGGGCGTCTATGTGGAGCGCCTGTGCTTCGCTCCAATGGCGGCCGGCGCCGGCATCGCCTCGATGGTGTCGAGCTTTGCGATCTGGATGCAACTCGAACAAGCCGCGATCCTGGTGCTTCCGCACCACACCTATCCGTTTCCGCCGCTTGCGACCGGCGCGCCGCTGGCGCTTGGTCCGTTTCTGCTCCGCGTCGATCATCTGATCATGCTCGCCTGCGCGCTCGCTTTGTCGGCGGGCGTTCAGCTCCTGCTCTATCGGTCGCGCTTTGGGCTGGCGCTTCGGGCGATCATCGACAATCCGATTGCCGCACATCTCGTCGGGATCAACGTCAAGACCGCCGTCATGCTTGCTTTCGCACTCGCATCGGCGGTCGGTGGCATCGCGGGCTATCTGGTGCTGGCAACCGACCAGCAGGTCACGCCCATGTTCGGCATGTGGGCGACGTTCAAAGGCCTGATCGCCATGATGATCGGTGGGCTCGGATCGATCCCTGGTGCGATCGTTGGTGGGCTCGTGCTCGGCATCGTCGAGGCTCACAGCCAATGGTATTTCGGTCCACAGGTTCGCGACCTCTTCGCCTACATGCTGCTGTTCGCCTGCCTGGTGCTTCGGCCTGGCGGGCTGCTCGGCGAGCCGCCGACGCGCGAACCGGCGCTCGGGCGTCGAGGGGCATGAGATGGACGACTATCTGGTGAGCGTCCTCTCCAACATCGGCGTCATTTCGTTCATTGCGTTGTCGGCCTATCTGCTCCTGCTCACCGGCGAAATTTCATTCGGCCAGCAGGCGTTCTTCGCCATCGGCGCCTATGCGGCAGGAATCGCGACCGCCCTGTGGGGCTGGCCGCTTAGTGCCGCGCTTATCTGGGGTGCGGTAACCGGGGGCGCGGCCGCCGTGCTGGTCGGCATGCCGACGCTGCGCCTCCACGGTCTTTATTTTGCGGTCGCGACGCTCGCCTTTGCCGAGATGGTGCGGCTCATGTTCGAGCAATTCCGCTATCAGGTAACGATCGACGGCGAGCCGGTCGGGCCGAATGGCACGGATGGATTCCGCGGCATCCGCTACATCTTCGAAAACGATATCGGCTCGCTGCAATTCCTCGGCCTGATCTACGCGCTGCTTTTGGCCATGCTTGCGGCCTTCATGTTGTTGGAGCGATCTCGCCTTGGTGTCGCCTTTCGCATGATCGGCGAGGACGCCACGCTCGCCGCTCTCAATGGGATCGCCGTCGCGCGCACCAAGGTGCTCGCCGCCGGCCTAGCCGGCGCGCTGGCCGGGCTCGGCGGCGGGCTCTATGCGCACCTGACCACGTATGTCGAGCCGCGTATCTTCGATGTCATGCTCGGCGTGCACAGTCTGGCGTATGGCCTGATCGGCGGACTTGGAACCGCACTCGGTCCGCTGCTGGGCGTTGTTATCGACATCGGCCTGTTGGAATCCGTCCGCGTGTTCGCCGGCTATCGCATGATCATCTTCGGCGGCCTGGTCGCCGCGCTGCTGATCGTGCGGCCGCGCGGGTTGCTGGACGAGAGGGTTGTGCACCGCATCCGCCACGTCTGGCCCCGCTTGTTTGTCCGTTCCTCGCCTGGCGCAAATCGCGCGAAGAGGGAGCCGACATGACTCGTGCCGGAGTGGTTTGTGCGCTGGCGGCAACGGCAATCACCACCTGCCTACTGGCGGACTCGGCGGTCGCTCAGATTCGCGCCAAGGCCGAGGTCGCATGCCGCCCGGCGGGGCCGACGCTCGAATATGACTGCACGATCAAGGTGACGAATGCGCGGACCAACGAGCCACTGCCGGGCGTCATGCTGACGGTCGGCGCCGACATGCCGTCAATGCCGATGATGCACAATGTGCGGCCCGTGAAGGCGACGCCGGGAGCGGATTCCGGGACCTATCAAGCTCGCCTCACGCTCGAAATGCATGGCGACTGGGCGCTCCAGCTCAATCTGGCGGGTCCGGTACGAGATCGGGTCGTGGTGACCATACGTTTCGATCCCGACCGTGCGACGCCCGCAGCGCCGTCCAGGGCACGGCCAAGCCACAAACATTAGGCCGGAGATCAAGCAAGATCGAAAAGAGACGGGTTCGGTGGGGTTCTGCTGAATGAAACTTTTGCGGCGCATGGGTTTTGAGCGCAGGTCCAAGCGCTGCTGCAATGTCTGCTCATGGGCCCATAGCAAACATCGTCAGCGCGTCGACCGACGTCTGCTTTGGGGCGGACAGCGGGGTCATAGCCGTTACTCTGCCGGTTCGCTGGAAAGGACCGGCACCGCGGTCGCTGTGTGATGCTGCTTCAGCGGCTTGTTGCCGGCGAGTGCGCGCAGCAGCACGTAGAACACCGGCGTCAAGAAAATGCCGAAGATCGTAACGCCGATCATGCCGGCGAACACCGCGACGCCCATCGCGTGACGCATCTCGGCGCCGGCGCCGGTCGAGATGACGAGCGGCAGCACGCCCATGATGAACGCCATCGAGGTCATCAGGATCGGGCGCAGCCGCAGCCGGCTTGCCTCGATTGCGGCCTCGATCGGCTTGCGCCCGCCGAACTCAAGCTCGCGTGCGAACTCCACGATCAGGATGGCGTTTTTCGCCGACAGGCCGACAAGCACGATCAGGCCGATCTGCGTGAAGATGTTGTTGTCGCCCTTGGTCAGCCACACGCCGGTCATCGCGGCGAGCAGGCCCATCGGCACGATCATCAAGATCGCGAGCGGCAGCGTCAGACTCTCGTAAAGCGCGGCCAGCACGAGAAATACGAGCAGGATCGCAAGCGGGAACAGGATCACGGCCGAATTGCCCGCAAGAATCTCCTGATAGGTGAGGTCGGTCCACTCGAACTCGATGCCGTTCGGCAGCGTCTCGGCCGCGACACGGGCGATCGCATCCTGGGCCTGACCCGACGAGAAGCCCGGCGCCGGACCGCCGTTGATGTCGGCCGCGAGGAAGCCGTTGTAGCGCTGTGCGCGCTCCGGTCCCGCGCTCTGCTTCACCTTGAGCAGTGCCGAGAGCTGAATCATCTCGCCGCTCGCTGAGCGCACCTTAAGCTGGCCCACATCGTCGGCGCGCGCACGGAACTTCGCGTCGGCCTGGACGCGCACCGAATAGGTGCGGCCGAACTTGTTGAAGTCGTTCACATAGATCGAGCCGAGATAGATCTGCATCGTGTCGAACACGTCGGTCACGGCGACGCCGAGCTGGCGCGCCTTGACACGGTCGATGTCGGCATAGAGCTGCGGCACGTTGACCTGATAGCCGGAGAAGATGCCAGCAAGCTCCGGCGTCTGCCGCGCCTTGGTGAGGAAGGCGTTGGTCGCGTCGTTCAGCGCCTCGTAGCCGCGGCCCGCGCGATCCTCGATCTGCAGCTTGAAGCCGCCGATCGTGCCGATGCCCTGCACCGGCGGCGGCGGGAACATCGCTATATAGGCTTCCTTGATGCCCGCGAACTTCTGGTTCAGCTTGCCGGCGAGCGCGATGCCGCTCATGTCGCGCGACTTGCGCTCCTCGAAAGGCTTCAGCGTGACGAACACGATGCCGGCATTCGCCGAGTTGGTGAAGCCGTTGATCGAGAGGCCCGGAAACGCGACCGCGCTTTCGACACCCGGCTCCTTCAGCGCGATGTCGCTCATGCGGCGGATCACGTCTTCGGTGCGGTCAAGCGTCGCGCCATCGGGAAGTTGCGCGAAGCCGACGAGGTATTGCTTGTCCTGCGTCGGGACAAAGCCGCCGGGCACCGCGCGGAACATGACGAAAGTCACGCCGACGAGCACGAGATACACGCCGATCATCAGCGCCTTGCGCGAGATGACACGGCGCACGCCGCCGCTGTAGGCATCCGAGCTGGTGCGGAAGACGCGGTTGAAGCCGCGGAAGAACCAGCCGAACAGCCGGTCCATCCAGCGCGTCAGGAAATCCTTCGGCGCGTCGTGCGACCTGAGCAATACCGCGGCGAGCGCCGGCGACAGGGTCAGCGAGTTGATGGCCGAGATGACGGTGGAGATCGCAATCGTCAGCGCGAACTGGCGATAGAATTGCCCCGTCAGGCCGCTTGTGAAGGCGAGCGGCACAAACACCGCGACCAGCACCAGCGCGATCGCCACGATAGGTCCGGAGACCTCACTCATCGCCTGATACGTCGCGTCGCGCGGCGAGAGGCCGTTCTCGATGTTGCGCTCGACGTTTTCGACCACGACGATCGCGTCGTCGACCACGATGCCGATAGCGAGCACCAGGCCGAACAGGCTCAGCGCGTTGATCGAGAAGCCGAACACGTACATCACGGCGAACGTGCCGATGATCGAGACCGGGACCGACAGCAGCGGGATGATCGAGGCGCGCCACGTCTGCAGGAACAGGATCACGACCACAACGACGAGCGCAATCGCCTCAAGCAGCGTGTGCACCACGGCTTCGATCGAGGCGCGGATGAACTGCGTCGGGTCGTAGACGATCTGGTAGTCGACGCCCTCCGGCATGTTCTTCTTGATGTCGGCCATCGTCTTGCGGACGTTGTCCGAGATGGCGAGTGCGTTCGATCCGGGCGACTGGAAGATGCCGATAGCCGCCGCGGCCTTGTTGTCGAGCAGCGAGCGCAGCGAATAGTCCGACGCGCCAAGCTCGATGCGCGCGATGTCGCGCAGGCGCGTGATCTCGCCGTTCTGGCCCGTCTTCACGACGATCTCGCCGAAGTCCTCCTCGTTCTGAAGCCGCCCCTGCGCATTTACGGAGAGCTGGAGGTCGACACCGGACAGGTTGGGCGACGCGCCAACGATACCGGCGGCCGCCTGTACGTTCTGCGCCCGGATCTCGCGGACGATGTCGCTGGCGGAAAGCCCCCGCTCCGCGACCTTCTGCGGATCGAGCCACACACGCATCGAATAGTCGCCGCCGCCGAACTGCTGCACGTCACCGACGCCGGGAATCCGCGCGAGGCGGTCCTTGATGTTGAGCAGCGAGTAGTTGCGCAGATAGGTCGTGTCGTAGCGGTTGTTGGGCGAGAGGATATGCACGACCATCGTCAGGTCAGGCGAGCTCTTCACCGTGGTGATGCCGAGGCGGCGCACATCCTCGGGCAGGCGCGGCTCGGCCTGCGAGACGCGGTTCTGCACGAGCTGCTGCGCCTTGTCGGGATCCATGCCGAGCCGGAACGTGACGGTCAGCGTCATCAAGCCGTCAGTCGTCGCCTGGCTGCTCATGTAGAGCATGCCCTCGACGCCGTTGATCTGCTCCTCGATCGGCGTCGCGACGGTCTCGGCAATCACCTTCGGATTGGCGCCGGGATACTGCGCGCGCACCACCACCGACGGCGGCACGACCTCGGGGTACTCCGAGATCGGCATGACGCGCAGGGCCAACAGTCCGGCCACGAAGATGAGAACCGAAATGACCCCGGCAAAGATCGGCCGGTCGACGAAGAACCTGGAGAGATTCATGACACGTCTCTGGTGTGTTTCTTGTTGTTGGTCGCCCGTTTCGGATCCGTCACCGATGGGTCGATGCCGGCGCGTTTTGAGCCTGTAGTTCGGAACGTGAGTCCATACCGACGAGCTGCGGCGCAACGATTGCGCCGGGCCGCACGCGCTGGAGACCATTGACCACGATGCGCTCGCCGCCCTTCAGCCCGCTGCTGACAACGCGCAGCGTATCGACGAGGGGCCCAAGCGAGACCTCGCGATACTCGGCCTTGTTCTCGGAGCTGACCACCAGCACGAACTTCTTGTTCTGGTCGGTGCCGACGGCGCGGTCGTTCACCATCAGCGCCGGCGCGGGCTTCGGCTGGCCCATGCGCAACCGCGCGAACTGGCCGGGGATGAGCCGTCCGTCCGGATTGTCGAAAGAGGCACGCACGCGGACGGTGCCGCTGCGCGCGTCGACCTGGTTGTCGATGAGCTGCATCTTGCCGTCGAACGTTTCGTCGCCGGTCGCGAGCGTCATGCGCACAGGTATCCGCTCCACCTGGCCGATCAGGCTTTCGTCTGCGAGCGTCTTGAGCGCGCGCGTGACAACCTGCTCGTCCGCGTTGAAGCTCGCGTAGATCGGATTGACCGAGACGAGGCTGGTGAGAACCGGTGCCCCCGGCCCGGCGGCGACGAGATTGCCGACCGTGATCTCGAGCTTGCCGACGCGGCCGGCCACCGGCGCGCGCACCTGCGTGTAGTCGAGGTTGAGTTGCGCGGACTGAAGCGCGGCGCGCGCCGCCTTCACGTTGGCTTCCGCTTCGCTCTTGGCGTTCACGCGCTGGTCCAATTCGCGCTGCGAGATGATCCGTGATCCGGACAGCGCCTCGCCACGCGCCACGTCGTTCGTCGCGAGCAGCACGCGCGCCTCGGCAGCCGCGAGCTGTGCCTTCGCGCGGTCGACCTCGGCCTGGTAGGGATCGGGATCGATGGTGATCAGCAGGTCGCCCTGCTTGACCAGCGCGCCTTCGCGAAAATGAACGGACCGGACCGCGCCCGCGACGCGCGAGCGGACCTCGACGCGCTCGACCGCTTCGAGGCGGCCCGAGAACTCGTCCCAGATATCGACGTTGCGCTGTTCGACGAATGCAACGGAAACCGGGACGGCTTGCGGCGCCTGCGCGGCGGGTGCATTCGCTCGCGCGCCGTCGCTGTGCAGTATGTAAAAAGTGGCGCCGCCTCCCACGATCACGATTGCGACTACGGAGGCGGCAAGGAGAGCTTTGGAAAGTTTCTTCATTGTTGGAGTCCTTTTCTCAAGCCATTGCGGGATAGGTAGAGGCAAGCGAGCGCTTCGAGTTTGCGACGCCTGCAAAGAAAGCCTTCAGGTGGTCGACGACAGGGGCCGACCATGACGCGGCTTGCACCGCCTCGTTCGTCGGTGCCGATAGCGCGAACGGCCAGCCGGTGGGTCCGGGCAGAATCTCGTGCTGAACGCTGACGCCGGCGGTCTTCAGGTGGTACGCGTAGGTCTCGCTTTCATCGCGCAGCGGATCGTCTTCGGCGGTGATCACCAGCGCGGGCGCGACACCCGAGAGGCGCGTCGCGTTGATCGGCGCCGCGTAGGGATGCGCGGCCTTGTCGGGCGAGCCGAGATACGCGCTCCAGCCATCCGCCCAGGGACAACCGGCTTCGCCGACGTCCGCGCTCCGCAGCGAGCAGGTCCCCATCAGGGGATCGAGCATCGGTGAAACGAGAATCTGCCCGGCGAGCGGCACGCGCCGGTCCCGCGCCATCAAGGCGAGAGCCGCCGCGATGTTGCCGCCGGCTTCCTCGCCTCCGACGAAGAGCCGCGAACGGCGGCTCGCCCATTCGGAGCAGCAGCGATGCAGTGCGCCGAGGACATCGAACATCGCCTCCGCGGCAAGCGGAAACGGGTGCGCCGGCGCGAGCGGATAGTCGGCCGCGACGGCAATCGCGCCGGCCTTGGCGATCAGTTCCGGCATGCGTGCGCTCTGTGCGGACGAGCCGCCGGTGAACGCACCGCCATGAAGATAAAGAGTGACGGGTGCAGCGCCGGTGCGCTTGCCGTAGACGCGCACCGGCAGGCGCGCGCCGCGCGCCGTCTCGACCGTATGTTGCGTCCACTCGCTCATCGTCGCCTCGCGAGGCACTTGGCCTGTGTTGCGATGCGGTGGACGTGAGATGTGCCTGGCAGTTTGAGAAGACGCTCAGGAACTGCCACTTTGTTTCTATCCGTGAACAATCAAGATTATGGATGGATAGAAGTTGAGCTGGAGGCTACAATATCGGCCAAGATGGCGTGTTTTCCGCGCCGGATTGCGGGGAATGATCAATTTTGCTGCGGTGCAGTAGCTCAATCGGGCGATCTTCGCGATGGATCAGATGGCGGCGATGCGGGCGTTTTCACGGGTTGTTGAAGTCGGCACCTTCACGCGCGCAGCCCAGTTGCTGGGAATTCCGAAGCCGACCCTCAGCAAGCTGATCCAGAGCCTCGAGTCGCATCTGCGCACCAAGCTGCTTAACCGTACCACGCGGCGCGTGACCGTGACCGCCGACGGCGCAGCCTACTACGAGCGGGTCGCCCGCATCCTTGCCGATATCGACGAACTCGACGGGAGCATGAGCCTCTCGCAGGCGAGCCCTAGAGGCCGCTTACGCATCGACATGAGTCCTTCGCTCGCGATACTGGTGATGATCCCGGCGCTGCGCGAGTTTCACGAACGCTATCCGGAGATTCAGATCGATCTCGGCGTGACAGACCGCACGATCGACCTCGTGGGAGAGAACGTCGACTGTGTCATCCGCGCAGGCACCATCGCGGATCAGTCCCTGATCGCGCGCAAGATCGCAGAGCTGCATTTCCTGACGTGCGCAACACCGGAGTATCTCGCCCGTCACGGCGAGCCCAGGCATCCGGCGGAGCTCGAGACCAAGCACACCGTGATCGGCTATTTCGGTGTTG
>Ga0193717_1002246_pt1 | contig 11234 bp, 11 predicted proteins | sample U2c2metaG_FD_145900 | JGI IMG/M metagenome (GOLD analysis project Ga0193717, IMG submission 145900) | Soil microbial communities from a riparian zone of the East river system, Colorado, United States - U2c2 | ecosystem: Environmental > Terrestrial > Soil > Riparian zone | place: USA: East River...
AAGCGCCAGTTCGTCTGGTGCAAGGAAATCTCGGCGGCGCTCGGCGTCACCGTGCTCGCCGACGACAAGTACGAGGCCGACGATCTGATCGGCAGCGCGGTGATGGCGCTGCGCAGCGCGGGCTTCCGCAGCGTGATCGTGTCCGCGGACAAGGATTTCGGGCAGCTGATCGGCGACACCGACGAGCAATGGGATCCGCAGCGCGGCCTGCGCTGGGATGCAGCCGGGGTCAAGACGCGGCTCGGCGTGCATCCGCGGCAGGTCGCCGACTACCTCGCGCTGACCGGCGACGCGGTCGACAATATTCCCGGCGTTCCGGGCATCGGCGCGAAGACGGCGGCCATCCTGCTGCACCATTTCGGCACGCTGGATGCGTTGCTCGACCGTGCCGAGGAGGTCGCGTTCCTGCGCACGCGCGGCGCCGCGGCGGCATCGATGCGTCTGCGCGAGCATGCGGCGAGCGCGCGGCTGTCGCGTGCGCTGAGCGCGATCGCGCTGGATGCGCCGGTCCCGCTTCGGGCCGACGATTACGCGCGGCGCGGGACCGATGCGAGCGGTATCGAATCCTTGTTCGAGCGTCTCAAGCTTGGGCCGCTGACGCGCGCGCGGGTGCGCGCGCTTGCCGCCGTTGCTGCCGCAACCGAATCAGCCGCCTGAGTCCGTAGCGCCTTCGCGCGTCTGCGCGGATTGCGCGCCGCCTTCGACATTGTCGAAAAGTCCCGGACGCGGCGCAGTGGGCGCCGCCGCAGGGATCGACAGTACGCGTTTGCCGATACCGCTTTCGTTCCAGGCAAAGCGCAGATTGCTGCGGAAAACGCGCACCGCCTCGAGCTTGGACGCGTCCCTCGGAACGCCATACGCGTCGTACGCGTTCTTCTGGCTGTTGGCGATGAAATACAGGCCGTCCGCATTGATCGTTCCGTAGGTCGGCAACGCGAATGCGGCATTGGCGACGTCGAGCGGCATGACCTTGCCAACCTTGCGTCCGTCGTCGCCGAGCTGGAGGCGCATGACGCGTTTGGGCGACATGCCGTTCTCGATCACGACCAGCGCGTTGTCGTACCAGTACACACCGTCGATGCCGCCGAGCACGAGCTGGTCGGCGGCGTAATCGAGATCGAAGCCCTTGCCTGCGGCGAGATCGACGCCGAACACGCCGAGTGCATAGTCGGCGAAATAGAGCCGCTTGCCGTCGCCGCTGACTGCGAGTCCGCGGATGCTGGTCAGCTTCGGGTTTTCGACCATTACCTTCAGTGCTTCACCGTCGAGCCGATAGATGATGTTGCGCAAGCCGTCCGCGGCGAACACCTGGCCGTCGTTGCCGACCGCGATGCTCGACAACGTGCGCGGCTGGTTGTCGGGCGCGAGCAGATACTTGTTCACCAGCTTGCCGGTCGACAGCTTGAACTTGAACACGCCGGCCTTGCCGAAGTCTTCCTGCTTGAGCCCCTTGAAGTAGACCGACGCGGTGCTGGCGACGTAAAGCGCATCGTGATCCGCATCGGCGGCCATCGCGTAGACGCTCCACAGGCCGTTGTCCGCGCCCGGCTTGATGAAGTCCTGCAGCTTGCCGTCCTTGCCGACGCGATAGATCCTGCCATCGCGCACGCTGCCGACCAGGAACTGCTTGCGCTTGGGATCGAACGCCAGCGATTCGAAAAGATAATCGCCCTTCGGCAAGGTGAACGCAATCTTGCCTTCGCCGAACGGTTTCAGGTTCGCCTTCAGATTGTCGGCGATGTACTTCCACACCTTGGTGTCATTGACCTTGCTGAAACCCGGGTTGTTCTCGAGGTCATAACCGAAACCCTGTTGCTGCATGTGCAGCAGGGTGTCGTACGTCTTGGTCTTGTCGCCGCGTTCCGCATAGACGCTGGCCAGCGCGAGCTTCAGGTCGCCGGTGTCGGGCATCAGCGCGGTCAGACGCTCCAGCGCCCAGGTCATGCGCTCGAGATCGCCGCGCTGCTTGTAGATCGCCGCGAGCCGGTAGAGTGCGGTCGGAACTTTGGTCTGCTTGATCTGCGTCTCGGTGAGCGAACCGGGATCCGGACCTTGCGGCGCGGCCTGGGGCGCGGTCGTCTGCGCATACGCAAACGGCGCGCAAAGCGCGAACGCGGCCCAGCAGAGGATTCTCTTGATCTTCATCATGCTTACCTAGGATGCTTGGGGTTTGATCCGGCCGGATCCGCCGGGACATGCCATGGGCATGCCATGGACATGCACGAGGTATGCGCTTCGCGCCCGGCCCACCGCTCGATTCCGGTTCTCAAGGGCAGCCGGACGAACCGGATCAAGACCTTGCCCACGGAAAAAAGTTCGGAATAGCCGCCCAAGATGACCGAAACCGAAACGCTTTGCAACGGTAAATGGCTGCGCCTGAAGCGCCGCGGACGCTGGGAATTCGCCGAACGCGTGAATGCCGGCGGCGGCGTGATCATCGTCGCGGTCACCCGTGAGGACAAGCTGCTGCTGGTCGAGCAGTACCGCGCGGCCATCGAGTGCAGGACGATCGAGATGCCGGCGGGCCTGGTCGGCGATCTTGCCGAGAGCGCCGGCGAGCACGCGGTCGAAGCCGCCCGGCGCGAGCTGCTCGAGGAAACCGGCTACAGCGCCGGACGCATCGAGTTCCTGATGGCCGGACCTTCATCCTCCGGCATGAGCAACGAGATCATGGCCTTCGTGCGCGCGTACGACCTCACCCGCGTGCACGCGGGCGGCGGCGACGAAAGCGAGGAAATCATCGTGCACGAGGTGCCGCGCGCCGAAGCGGCACGCTGGCTGGTGCAGAAGATGAGCGAAGGCTATTCGGTCGATCCGAAGATGTTCGCCGGCCTCTATTTCCTCGAGCACGGCGAGGCCCTGTTCGGCGATCGGAGCTAGCTCGCCGGCGCGAACGCGCTCAGGCGATCATCCAGGTAACGATCCATTGCCAGAGCAGCAACACCGCCATCGCCGCGATCACGAACCAGGTCAGCACGAAACCGACCGCACGTCCCGGACTGTTGCCGGACGAGTAAGACAATCCGAACGCGTGGATCAGCCGCGCCGCGATCAGCACGCAACCGAACACGTGCAGCAGCAGCGGCTGCGTCTGGTTCAATTCGAGAATCAGCAGGAGCAGCAATGCGAGCGGCAGATACTCGACGGCGTTCGCATGCACGCGGATGCGCCGCGCCAGCACGCTGTCGCCGCCGTCGCCGATGCCGACCCTGCTCGAGCGCCGTCCGAGCGTTACGCGCAACGCCAGAAGCAACACCAGCAAGGCGGCGATCGCCGCGTAGATTCCGGTAATGCGCATGGTCTGGTTATCCGCCCGGTTGCGCCGGCAAAGGCATGGATTTCTTCACTACCAGCCGCTCGCCGCGCTGGACGCCCTCCATCTGCACGTCGCTCGCGGAAATGATGCGGTAGCTGACGCGCACATCGCCGACCGCGGGATTTTGCGGATCGTTGCCGGCATACAGGCCGTCGTTGAAATCGCGGAAACTGATGGCGAGATTGGACGGCAACTGCGCAGTGGTGACCGGATAGGCATGCGGCTTCGCCTGCAGCCCGGCGCCCAGACGGTAGTTGCCGAGTATCGCGGCATCGACGAGGAATTTACCCAGCCGCACCTGCTGCGCCGAAAAGCGCGCCGACGTCATCGGCATGCGTTCGGGATTCTTGTGTCCCTCGGGCTCGCGAAATTTGTTCGAATCGATGCGCTGCGGCGACCATACCGTCTTGTGATCGCACTGCTGGCCTGCGCACTGTTCGCGCCATTGCAGCATCTCGACGTAACGCAGCAGCATGACCGCGTCGGCGCTGATACCCAGCTGTGTATCGCGAGCCGGCCCGCCTATGGTCAATTTGCCGCTCACCGCGACGGTCCAGCCTTCGTGCACCGGATCGATGTGATCGGCCGACACGGTGGGAACCTGACTTTCCTGCGGCGAAACAGCGCCTGCGGATTCCGGCGCCGATGCATGCCGCTTGTGCCATGCGTACGCGCCGAGCCCGAGGACGCCGATAGCGAGCAGCAGGATGATGATGCGCGATCGCTTGGAGGTCTTGGCCATGTTTCTGTTTTCAGGCGGCGACGCCGAGCAACTCGGCGTGCTCGTCGGTGGTTGAGAAACGGCCCTTCGCGTCGCGCACGACGCGTGCCATCGCGCACTCGACATCGTGCGTGAAATAAAGGCGCACGCCGCGCGCGAGCTTGTCTTCGAGGAACGTTTTCTTCTCGTCGATCAGCAGCTCCGGATTGCGGTCGTAGCCCATCGTCACCGGCAAGTGTACCCAAGGACGGCCGGGAATCAGATCGGCGCAGAACACCACGCCACCCTCGCCGCCTTCGCCCGGCGCGATCTCGGCGAGCATCAGGCCCGGCGTGTGGCCGTTCGAGTACGTAAAGCGCACCTGCATGCCGAGCGTCGGCGACCGCGAGCCCTGCACTCGCTCGAGCCGGCCCGAGGCTTCGAGCAGCGGCTGCAGCTCGGCGATGAACGACGCGCGATCGCGCGGGTGCGGATTCAGCGCGCGCTGCCAGCATTCCTCGCCGACGACATAGGTCGCCTTCGGAAACAGCAGGCTCGCCGGTTTGCCTTCCTGCCATGCGGCGAGCAGGCCGCCGGCGTGGTCGAAGTGCAGATGCGAGAGGACGACTGCGTCGATGTCCTCATGTGAGAAGCCGGCACGTTGCAGGGAATCGAGCAGGACGTGGGTTTGTTCCTGGACTCCGAAACGTTCGCGCAGACGGGGCTCGAAGAACGCGCCGATGCCGGTTTCGAACAGCACGTTGCGGCCATTCAAGCCTTCGACCAGAAGACATCGGCAGGCGAGCGGAATGCGGTTCTCCGCATCGGGCGCGATCCATTTCTCCCACATCGCCCGCGGCGCGTTGCCGAACATCGCGCCGCCGTCGAGGCGTTGGGAGTTGCCGAGGATGGACCAGAGTTTCATGTCAGCGTTGTAGCCTGAGTTCTGCCGAACCCACCACCTCGTCATCCCGGCGAAAGCCGGGACCCAGTGCCTTTATGGGAACGCTCAAGAAAAGGCACTGGGTCCCGGCTTTCGCCGGGATGACGACAGGAGGGAGATCGAGGTGATCGATCATTTCACTACACCGCTTCCCGACACGCCACGCGGATCCGAAGCCGCATGCATCTTCCCGGTCTTCTTGTCCCAACTCACCGCATTCATGAAGCCCCAAGTCCGCTCCGACTCGCTGACCTTGTGCCCCATCGCTTCCAGCGCCTTGACCTCGTCGGCCGTGAGCGCGCCCTTCTCCGCCGAAATCACATCGGGCAGATACTGATGGTGATAGCGGCGATTGGCGACGAATTTCTCCGGAGCCTCGCCGTCAATGAACGCGAGGATTCCCTCGACCACCATCGTGATGATACGGCTGCCGCCCGGCGTGCCGATGACGCCGATACGGTCGGCGCCGACGACGAAGCTCGGCGACATCGACGACAGCGGCCGGCTGCCGGGTCTCGGCGCGTTGTTGTCGTTGCCGACCAGACCGAACGCGTTCGGCTTGCCGGCGACCAGCGCGAAATCGTCCATCTCGTCGTTGAGTACGAAGCCGGTGCCCGGCACGACGAAGCCGGAGCCGAAGATGAGGTTCACTGTCTGCGTGGCCGAGACGAGGTTGCCGTCCTTGTCGATGATCGAGAAATGCGAGGTGTGCGTGCCCTGCGGCGTATTCAGATAGCCAGCCAGCATGTCGCTCGGCGTCGCCTTGTCCGGATGGATCGATGCGCGCAGCCCGGCCGCGTAGTCCGGGCTCATCAGCATGTCGATCGGCATCTTGACGAAATCCGGATCGCCGAGATATTCCGCGCGATCGCGATAGGCTCGGCGCATCGCCTCGACGCTGAGATGCACCTGATGCGCGCGGTCGAACTTGCCGAGGTCGTAGCCGCCGAGGACGTTCAGTATTTCCGCGATCGCGATGCCGCCCGACGACGGCGGCGGCGCGGTCACGACGTGGTAGCCGCGATAGTCGACGGTCAGCGGCGCGCGCTCCTTGGCCTTGTAGTTGGCGAGATCGTCGAGCGTCCAGCGGCCGCCCTCGGCACGCACGCCGTCGACGAGCTTGCGCGCGAAATCGCCGCGATAGAACGCGTCGTTGCCGTGCTCGGCGATCGCCTGCAGCAACCGCGCGAGATCCGGCGTCTTGAAGACCCAACCTTCTTTCGGCACCTCGCCGTTCGGCAGATACAACGCCACCGAAGCCGGATAGCGCTTGATCACTTCCTGGCGGTCGGCCAGCTCGCCGAGGAAACGCGAATCGGGTTTGAATCCGTCGCGCGCGAGGCGGATCGCGGGAGCAAGCGTCTTCGTCAGCGGCAGCTTGCCGTAGTGCTCCGCCATCCAGACCAGCGCCGCCGGCTGACCCGGAATCCCTGCCGATAGCGGACCGTTGACCGAATGATTGCGATCGGGCTCGCCGTTCGCATTGACATAGTCCTTCGCATCGACCGCCGCCGGCGCGGTCTCGCGCGCGTCGATCATCGTCTCCTTGCCATCCGACGCGCGCCGCAGCAGAAAAAATCCGCCGCCGCCGATGCCCGAACTCTGCGGCTCCAGCACCGACAGCGCTGCTGCGACCGCGACGGCCGCATCGAACGCGTTGCCGCCTGCGGCCAGCGCCTCGAAACCGGCGTCGGTCGCCAGCTTGTGCGCGCTCGCGATCGCGGCGTGTCCGGGCTTGTCGCCGGTCTGCGCATTCGCGTTGCCAAGGACCAGACACCACGCGATTGCGGCGACGGCGAACACGCACGGCTTGCACTTCATGCACTCTTCTCCTGGACCAGGCTTGTGTACTTGGCGAGCAGCTGCTCGCGCGACTCGGGATGCGCCACGTCGACGATGATGCACTCGACCGGACAGACCTCGACGCACTGCGGCGTGTCGTAGTGGCCAACGCATTCGGTGCAGAGCGGCGCAGCGATTTCGTAGATTTCCGGGCCCTGCGATATCGCCTTGTTCGGACAGACCGGTTCGCAGACGTCGCAGTTGACGCAGACTTCGGTGATCTTCAGGGACATGCTCTACAGCTTAGCGCATTGGGTGTTTTGTCTTTTTGATCTTGGGCTTGTGTTGTGGATAGCCGATCCGCTCGTCTTTTAGCCCTCCCCTTCGAGGGGGTTGGGTGGGGATGGTGTTTCGATTTTCGCGTCGACCTAACAATCTCGTCATCCCGGCGAAGGCCTCTCGACCTCGTCGTCCCGGCGAAGGCCGGGACCCAGCGCCTTTGCTTGCCTTGGTGCTCTTCGCGACAACCGACCCACGTCCCTGTGTTTTTCACTCGCCATCCATGGCGAGCGAGTCACTTTCTCTTGCTTGCCCAAGAGAAAGTAACCAAAGAGAAGGGCACCTCGGGTGCGGCGCCTCCGCTGCGCGGAGGTTCGCTGCGGGCGGCCGGGGTTCGCTGACGGCACATCCTGTGCCGCAGCGGAATCGGCGCGATCCCTCGCGCCGACCCCTGCGGGGCCTTTTCGGCCGCCCTTCGCCGCCCCACACGGGGCCCAGATCAAGAGCAAGAGCGCCCCCTTCCGCCTTCGGCACCTTCCCCCGCAAGCGGGGGAAGGGAAGCGCTCTTTGCTTCGCTTTATAGGGTGGGCCTTGGCCCACCGGCTTTTGATTTCGGGGTCCCCCTTGGGCGCGGCGAGGACGCGGAGGAAAAAGCCCGTAGGGTGGCCGGCAGGATGCCGGCCAGTTCGCTGTCAGGCCAGGGGTGGCCTGTCAGCGAAACCTCCGTAGCGTCCTCGCGCAGTCGGCCGATAGGCCGACCGCGCCCGCGGGGGTGCCCTTCTCTTTGGTTACTTTCTCTTGGGCAAGCAAGAGAAAGTGACTCGCTCGCCAGGGATGGCGAGTGAAAAACACAGGGACGTGAGTCGGTTGTCGCGAGAACCCAAAAACCAAAGCAAAGGCGCTGGGTCCCGGCCTTCGCCGGGATGACGAGATTGTTAGGTCAAGCGAAAATCGAACACCATCCCCACCCAACCCTCCCCTTGAAAGGGAGGGCTAAAGAGATGAACCCTACTTCGCTTCGACGAAGCGAACCTCCGCCCCCGACGAGGCGAGCGCCCCCTTGACGGTCTCCGCGTCGGCAGGCGCGCCGATGAACAACACGACGACATCCTTGAACGCGCCGGCCTGCGCATCCTTGAACGCCTCGACCACAAGATCGGCAGTGATCTTCGAATCAGGACCGCCGAACGCCATCATGTTGCCCGGCAGAACGCCGCGCATGACGACGGCCTTGACGTTGTCGAGCTGGTTCTGGCGGTCGGCCTTGGCCGCGTCGTCATCGCCGCCCGGCACGTAGTACATGTACGGGTGATTGGTTTTCACGCCCTGCATGTTCGCCAGGACGGTGCCCTGGAGATATTTCTTCCATCCTGCCTTGTCGGCCGGGTCGGTCGGCTTCGGCGCGACCTGCGGCTGTGCGGCCGCCGTCTCCGCGGGTTTATCCTTTTGATCGCACGCGCTCAGCGAGAAAGCGGCGGCGCATACGAGGGCGATGGTGGCGAGAATCTTGCGCATGGTCTTGCTGCCTCAGGTTGTGGTTGTCGGTTTGCGGTAGTTCTGGCGGAACGCCTGTTGCACGACCGGGTGGACGAACCCGGATACATCGCCGCCCAGGCGCGCGATCTCGCGCACCAGCGACGAGGAGATGAAACTGTATTGCTCCGAGGGCGTGAGGAACAGGGTCTCGGCGGTCGGAATCAGATGCCGGTTCATGCTGGCGAGCTGGAATTCGTACTCGAAATCCGACACGGCACGCAGGCCGCGCAGGATCACGCCGGCGCCGATCTCCTCGACCAGGTCGGCCAGCAGCGTCGAGAAGCCGCGCACTTCGATATTGGGCACGCCGGCGAGCGCCACGCGCGCGAGCGAAATGCGCTCGCTCAGAGTGAAACTCGGGCTCTTGGTGCCGCTGTCCGCGATCGCCACGATCACGCGATCGAAAAGCGGCGCGGCGCGCATGGCGAGGTCGGTGTGCCCGTTCGTGATCGGATCGAACGTGCCCGGATAGACCGCCACGCGATAGCGTTGCTGCGAATTCGCCATTGTCTGCCTGCGCGGCCGCCGAAAGCCGCGCTAGCTTAGCGGATCGGCCGCCGAACGACGATACAGCGCATAGCGCACCGCGCCGGCACGGCCCTCGCGATGGAGACTCCAGGCCGACGGCAGGATCGGATCGGCGTCGGCCGGCGATTCGACATAGATCCAGCCGCCCTCGCGCAGCCGCCCGGCGCTTTCGAGCCGGCGCGCCGACTCCTCCCACAGGTCTTCGGTGAACGGCGGATCGAGGAAGACGATGTCGAACGCCTGCGCGGCGCCGCCGCTTGCCGACAGTGAGCCTGCCGACAGTGCATCGCCTTCGATCACGTGGGCGTTTTCCAGTTTCAGACGCGTCAGGTTCTCGCGCAGCAGGCGCGCAAGCGCGCGGTCGCGCTCGACGAACGTGCACTCGGCCGCACCGCGCGAGAGCGCCTCGATGCCGAGCGCGCCGGTGCCGGCATACAGATCGAGACAGCGCGCGCCGTCGATGACCGGCGCGAGCCAGTTGAACAGCGTCTCGCGCACGCGGTCGGCGGTCGGCCGCAGTCCCGGCATGTCCGGCACGGCGAGGCGCGAGCCGCGCAGGGTACCGGCGACGATGCGCAATTTTCCGGGCGGTTTTGCCGAATGGCCGCGTTGCATGGATTAAGGAGTCCGGTGATCTGCGGGAACGGCGCCACTCGGGACGGCGACAGCCGGGTGTTAGCATGGCGATCTGCATTTTCTACGATATCCCACCGTAATGCTGAAGTTCTGGAAAAAGAAACCGTCCGAGGAAACCCAACCTGGCGCACCTGCGCCTGAACTGCTCGAAGATGCGGCAGAAAGCGCAGCCGGGATCATCGCCGAAGCGATCGCATCGCCCGAGATCGCCGCTGAAGCCAACACCGCGCCGGCAAAGCGCTCGTGGCGCGAACGCCTTTCAGGCAGCGGCTTCGCGCGCGGCCTGTCGTCGCTGTTCGCACGCAATCCGGTGCTCGACGATGCACTGCTCGACGAGCTCGAAACCTGCCTGATCACCGCCGACGTCGGCGTCGCCGCGTCGAGCGAGCTGGTCGAAAGCCTGCGCGCGCGCGTGGCCCGACGCGAGTTCGCCGACGCGAACGAGCTCCTCGATGCGTTGCGCAGCGAGCTCGTCGCACGCCTGAAACCCGTCGAGCAGCCGCTCGACATCGGCGGCCGGCAGCCGTTCGTGCTGCTGATGGTCGGCGTCAACGGCGTCGGCAAGACGACGACGATCGGCAAGCTCGCGCGGCGCTACAAATCCGAGGGCCGTTCGGTGCTGCTCGCGGCCGGCGATACGTTCCGCGCCGCCGCGGTCGAACAGCTCAACACCTGGGGCGCACGCAATCAGGTTGCGGTGATCTCGCAGGGCTCCGGCGCGGATTCGGCCAGCGTGATCTTCGATGCGCTGCAGACCGCGCGCTCGCGCAGTATCGAGGTGCTGATCGCCGACACCGCCGGCCGCCTGCACACGCAGTCCGGCTTGATGGATGAGCTGTCCAAGATCCGCCGCGTGCTGAACAAGCTCGATGCGGATGCGCCGCATGAAGTACTGCTGGTCATCGATGGCACCACCAAAGGCGGCGTCATGTTCGCGCTTGCGCGCGAGTTCGGCCTGCCGATCCGTTATGTCGGTCTCGGCGAGAGCGCCGAGGACCTGCGCGTGTTCGATGCGCAGGCCTTCGTCGACGGCCTGCTGCCCGCGACGCTGAGCGCCAATGGCTGAAAAGCGGCGCCGGCGCCGGTGGCCGATCGTGCTGGCGGTCGTCGCCGCATTGTTCGCTGTCGGCGCGCTGATGCTGCGTCACTACACGCGGCCTGAAACACTGACCGCGCTGCTGATCGACAATGCGCGCAGCCAGCTCGGCGCGGAGCTCGGCCTCAGCGAAACGGGCCGTTTCGGCTTCACGCCGAACCTGCATCTGACGCTGGCGCATCCGTCGCTGAAGGAAACGCCGAAAAGCCTGCCGTTTCTCAGCGCGGATTCTATCGATGTCGTCATGCCGTGGGCGACGTTGTGGAGCGATCGCTACGACATCGAGCGCATCGAGCTGGTCAGACCTGTTCTCGATCTGGATGCGCTCGATGCCTGGTTCGCCGCGCGGCCCGCGTCGGCGCCGGTCGACGTGCGCTTTGCGTTGCGCGCGACCGACGCGACGTTGATCGCGGGCGGC
>Ga0193717_1002247_pt1 | contig 11233 bp, 12 predicted proteins | sample U2c2metaG_FD_145900 | JGI IMG/M metagenome (GOLD analysis project Ga0193717, IMG submission 145900) | Soil microbial communities from a riparian zone of the East river system, Colorado, United States - U2c2 | ecosystem: Environmental > Terrestrial > Soil > Riparian zone | place: USA: East River...
GCATCGCGCCCGTTGCCATCGCGCGCCGTCGTCGAGCTGCTGATGAAGTCGTAGCCGCCGACGGTCTGCCCGGAAAGATCGGTGTGCGGCGTGATGCCGGTATCGATCACCGCGACCTTGATGCCGCTGCCGGTGGCGATGTCCCATGCGCCCGTCTGGTTCACGCCGCCGGTCGGATCGGTCAGATCCCACTGGCTGCCGAAGTTGGTGTCGTTCGGCGTAAGCACCGCGTGCATGATGCGATCGGGGTCGACGTACTCGACCGCCGCGTTGCGCGCGAACGAAGCGAGTACCAGGCGCGCGCTTTCGTCGTAGGCGGCGAAGCGCAGCTTGTCGCCGGATACTTCGACCAGCTCGGCGCCGGTCGACAGCGTGCGCACGTGCTGCACGTTGAGGCCGGTTTCCGCCGCGACGCGGTCGTAGTCATGCTGCCGGGCCGTCGACTGTGTGCGCTCGGCGCTGCCTTGCGCGTAGGTGACGATGTAACGCGTGTAGTTCACTTGTGCCGATACCGCGGTGAAATTGGCGCGATCGGCAAACTGCCGCATTTCGGCGTCGGACACCGGTCCCGCCGCGTGCGCGGCCATGACGCCGCCAAACGCGAGAAACGCCGCGGCGGCCAAAGCGGTACGCCGTAAACGATTGGGTGATATGGACTTCACTGACTACCCCCAGGGTTGAGTCATTGAAAATGCCGCAGTCGGCGCGGCGCCGATGCGATCTCCCTTCGCACCCCCGGCGCATCCTTCGTGGCCCGCCCCGTCCCATTCTCGGGGCCGCGGCACGAGTGGCTTGCGAGCGGTCGGACTTGCCCCATCCGGCCGCCGGGTTCCGGTGTTTCGCGCGCGCCCCATGAAGCGCAAAACGCGCGGCAACCTAACAGCCGATGAATCCGACCGTCAAGCTGTAAGTTCGCGCAACTCTTTGAAAACGTTTGAAAATTTGTGCGACGCACGATACTTGTCCGGACAAATATCGAATGCACGGACCTGTCCGGACAACTGAATGGACGGCTGTTTTGGGCATCCACATGGAAAAAGGTCTAGACGTCCCGACGTCCGCTCAGCGGCGCACCATGTGCACTGCCTTGGGCCGGCGCACCCACAGGATCAGAGTGAGCAGCAGCAATACCGGCGCCGCCCAGTACATCGTCTTGATCCAGCGATGCGAGGCGTTCCAGGTGGTGTTGAAGATGAGGTCCATGGCGACCGTCGGATCGGCGCGGATGCGTTCGAATCCCTCGCCGATTGCGCCGCTCAGGCGTGCGACGCCGAACGCCTGCAGGCTCGGAATGGCCGAATCGAGCACGCCGCCGAGGGTGATGTAGGTCGTGGCCAGCGGCGCTTCGCGTCGCGCGGAATCGGCGATACCCGGGCCGACGTTTGGCAGTGCCGGCACGCTGCCCCAGACGACGAGGTCGTAAAGGAAGCAGAGCACGAACAGGACCAGGACGATCAGGTGCAGACGGTTTTTCATGGCGGCGCGCCCTCCTCGCTTTGGTTGGCATCGTACGTGCCGGTTTGCCTAAGCGGTGTGATGGAGGGCGGATTGTCTGCCTATCCACAACTTCGTCATCCCGGCGAAAGCCGGGACCCAGTGCCTTTGGAAGTACCGCAAGAAGGCGCTGGGTCCCGGCTTTCGCCGGGATGACGAGAATGGAAGGAGCGCGAGATGATCGGTCAGTTTATAGGGTGGGCCTTGGGCCCACCGTTTCTCCCACTCCGGTCGACGGTGGGCCAAGGTCCACCCTATAAAAGACGGACCAGCTACATCATCCCGGTTTCGAGGCGCGCCGCTTCCGACATCATCGAGTGATTCCACGGCGGATCGAATACGAGGTCCACGTCGGCCTCGGCGACGGTCGGGATCATCTCGATCTTCGTGCGCACATCATCGACCAGGATATCGCCCATGCCGCAGCCCGGCGCGGTCAACGTCATCTGCACATTGACCTTGCGGCGGCCGTCGTCGAGGCGGTCCAGCTCGCAGCTGTAGACCAGCCCCAGCTCGACGATATTGATCGGAATCTCCGGATCGAAACAGGTGCGCAGCTGCTGCCAGACCAGTTTCTCGACGTCCTCGTCGCCGGCGTTGTCGGCAAGCTCGAGTGCCGGCGGCGGCTCCTTGCCGAGCGCATCGGCGTCGGCGCCGCTGATGCGGAACAGGTTGCCGTCGACGTAGACCGTGAAACTGCCGCCCAGGGCCTGCGTGATGTAGCCGACCTGCCCGGCCGGCAGCGTCACGCTCTCGCCCTGCGGCACCATGACCGCGGTGCAGTCGCGCTCGAAGCGGATCGGTTCGGAAGTCTGGCTGTAGCTCATTGCGGTTGCTGCGCGGTCGGAAGCGGTGCGGTCGGACATTATGACGCGTCGACGTGTGCACGCCGGCGGAATAAATATCGGGGCGTACTCGCCGGCTTCAACGCAGCGGCAGACCCATCGTTTCATGCCACACGCCGGACTGGCTGGAGCGTCGCTAGTCCCGCGCAAGACCCAGTTCGCGCAGGCAACGGCCGAACAAACGCATCGCCGCCTCGATATCGGCCGGCGGCAGCCCCGCGTAACCGAACACCAGGCCGGGCCGCGGTGGCGGCTTCAGGCAGTACGGCGCGATGGCGTACAAACCAAGACCGCGATCGCGTGCGTGGTCGATCAACCGCTCGCAATCGGCATGGCCCATGCCGACCAGCCACGCGGTCAGGTGCATGCCGGCATTCGAATCGACGACCTCGACGACGCCGGCCGCATGCCGCGCGAGGCCCGTCAACATCGCCGCACGACGCGCGCGCAAGGTCTGCGCAGCGCGACGCAGATGCCGCTCGAAACCGCCATCGGCCATGAAGCGCGCGAGCGCGGCCTGTTCGAGCGCAACGCAGCCGCGATCCTCGACCCACTTCGCGGCGACGAATGCATCACGCACCGCCGGCGGCAGCACCATGTAGCCGAGCCGCAGCGCGGGAAACAGCGCTTTCGAAAAGCTGCCGATATAGATCACGTGGCCATCGCGGTCGAGCGACTTCAGCGCCGCCAACGGCCGTCCGCCATAACGGAATTCACCGTCGTAGTCGTCCTCGATCAGCCACGCGCGCGTCGACGTGGCCCACTCGAGCAACTCGACGCGGCGCGCCAACGGCAGCAGCGCTCCGGTCGGAAATTGATGCGAAGGCGTAACGACGGCGAGCCGCGCGCTGTCCGGCAATGCCGAGGGCACCAGTCCATCGCCGTCGACGCGGCAGCCGCGCACGTGTGCGCCGTGTGCAGCGAATACCTGGCGCGCGCCGCGATAGTGCGGTTCTTCGAGGACGACCGTCTCGGACGGACCAAGCAGCACGCGTGCCGCGAGTGCGAAGGCTTGCTGCGTACCCGAGACGATCAGCACATCCTCGGGCGTCGCCGGTACGCCGCGCCGCCGCGCCAGGTAATCGCAGATCTGTTCGCGCAGCGCAGCCAGGCCCTGAGCGTCGGGATAGTCGAATTCGACATGCTCGGCCGCGCGGTTCAGTTCGCGCCGCCAGACGCTCGCCAGCATCGGGTTCGCCAGCGGCAAGCCGTACTGCAGGCTGTAGCGCAGATCGCGGTTCTGCTGACCTGGGATGTAGCGCCCGTCGAAGTTCGCCAGCACGCGGCGCGCGAAGCTCGACAGCGGTGCGATCAGCGTCCCGCCGCTGCGCCGCTGCGGCGGTGGACTGCCGACGCTGGCGACGTAGCTGCCCGAGCCGACGCGGCCGACCACGAAACCTTCCGCCTGCAGCTGCTCGTAGGCCGTCAGCACCGTGTTGCGCGAGATGTCCAGCTCGCGCGCCAACGAGCGGCTCGCCGGCAGGCGCGTACCGGCGCCGACACGGCCATCGAGAATCGCGCCCTTGAGCGAGCGGATCAGCTGTGCGTAGCGCGGTCCTTCCCCATCCAGGTCGAGATACATCGATTGGCTCCATCATTGCCGGCGATGGTGGCGCTCGATGGTACCAATATTCTGAACTAAAGTTCACCTGTCCGTTGCCGGAATACGTTGCCATGCCGACCCGAACCGCCCCGCGAAAAGCCGCACCGCGCCATCGCGTGCAGCGCACCAAAGTGCGCGCGCGCTACGACCGCGACAACATCCACGCGATCCTCGACGCCGGCATGATCGCGCACGTCGGCTTCTGCACCAACGGCCAGCCGTTCGTGATTCCGATGCTGTACGCACGCGACGGCGATGCGCTGCTGCTGCACGGCTCGATCGCGAGCCGGCTGATCAACGAGCTCGGCGCCGGCATGCCGGCCTGCATCAGCGTGACCCTGGTCGACGGCCTGGTGCTGGCGCGTTCGCATTTCCATCATTCGGTGAACTACCGGTCGGTGGTCGCGTTCGGCATCGCCAGGATCGTCAGCGACGGCGACGAAAAGGTCGGCGCGCTCGCGCGTTTCGTCGATGCGATGATTCCCGGCCGCGCCGCCGAATCGCGGCCGCCGGACCGCAACGAGCTCGCGGCAACGCACGTGCTTCGTTTCACCATCGAGGATGCCAGCGCCAAGGTGCGCACCGGCGGCGCGAAAGACGACGCCGGCGATCTGGAGCTGCCGCATTGGGCCGGCGTCGTGCCGCAGCGTGCACGGTATGGCGCGCCCGAGCCGTCGGAAAATGTCGCTGTCGGTATCGGCCTGCCGCCTTCGGTGCTGCGCCTGCTGGCTGCCGAGGAGACCCGGACATGATCGTGTACCGCGACGACTGCGTGCCCGACGTCGACACGGCGCACGATCTCTATCGCGCATCGACGCTCGGCGAGCGCCGCCCGATCGACGATCGGATGCGCTTCGCCGCGATGCTCGCCAATGCGAACCTGACGGTCACCGCGTGGGACGGCGCGCTGCTGGTCGGCATCTCGCGCTGCATCACCGATTTCGTCTGGACCACGTATCTGGCCGATCTCGCCGTGCGCGTATCGCACCAGCGGCTGGGCATCGGTAAGGAACTGATGCGCCGCACGCAATCGGCGGCGCCGCAGGCGAAGCTGCTGCTGCTCGCGGCGCCGGCGGCGGAACGCTATTACCCGCACGTCGGTTTCGAGCATTTTCCGCAGGCGTGGATGCTGCGCGAATCGGAGCGGATCGCCTGAATCGGCGTGTTCGCAGGTCCTGCAATTCCGCGGCGGTGCCTGCGCCGCTATGATCGCGCCTCCCGCCATCGGCATGGCGACAAGCCCGGACCGCTGGATGGCGCACCCAATCGTCGCACCGAGTTCACGCCCGAGAGGCGTCCGCTGGATCGGTATCGCCACCGCGCTGATGTGCGCGCTCGCCGGCGGCGCGCTGTGGTGCTTGCTCGCGCTGTACGCGCAACGCGATCTGATCCCGCTTTCGCTGCCGATCGCGGCAATCGTCGTGTGGTCGCTGCGCTCGCACGGATATGCAGGGAGCTGGTCCGGCGCTGCGATCGCGTTCGCTTGCGTCGCCCTGGCTTGCGCCTACTCGCTGTATCTTCAGGCGACCGCACAGGTCGCTTCGCTGCTGGGTCTGCCGATGCGCGCAGCGCTGCTGCAAATGGAACCGGGTATGGCGATCGATATCGCATGGGCGAATCTCGACAACGTCGGTTATCTGATCATCGTCGCCGCCGCGGCAACCGCAGCATGCGGGACGCTGTGGCCACGGCAAGAACGTTCGTGATCAGGGCTGAGTGGCCTGCGTTCTAGCCGCCACTGACGAAGCTTGCACAGCGGTGGCCGATCGCGGCTCTTCCCTGAACCATCGCCGCGTCAGGCGCTGGCCCAAGGCGATCGACGGCGCTTCCACGAACCGATAGACGAGCGCGGCCAGCAACACGGTCGCCAGAGCCACCACTACCACGTAGGACCCCAGGTGCTGCGTCCGCAGCCATGAGGTCGCCGGCACCCGTACCAGCACCCACCACAGCAACACGAACACGATCGGGTGGAACAGGTATAGCGAATAGCTGATCTTCCCCAGCCATGGCAATGGCTTGAAGGTCATCCTCAATACCGTGGTGCCGAGAACGAATAGCAGAATTCCAAGCGAATACGGCAGTGTGAACTTCAGGGGAAACCCGAACATCCGAGTGAATAGCACGGGATAGACGACCAGCATGAAACACAGCGCTCCCCACAGGCACGTCCTCGCGATGGCGTCCATCCTGGTTCCGTCGATGCTCGCACGATACACCGTCCCCCAGAGCATGATCGCGATATGCATGGGCCACAGTGCTTTCGTGTAGTCGACGTGGAAGGATGCGAACTGCCGGAGTGCGATGATGCCCACGTGGATCGCCATCAGCGCGACGACGAGCACTCCGATGCGCCGGTAATTGGCAATGCTGCCCGTAAGCACGAGCGCGACGCAGCACAAGTAGAACACGAACTCGACGGCCAGCGTCCAATACAGGCCGATGACCGCGGGCACGTTGAACACGGACTCCAGTATGGTCAGATTCACCAACACGTTCGACCACGCGAACTGCCGTCCCCATATCCAGAAGATCGCCACCAGTCCCAGAAGCATGGATAGCCAGTACGCGGGATAGAGCCTCAAGAAACGCTTGAGCAGGAATTCGCGCACGGCATAGGGGTGGCCGATCCTTATGCTGAAGGGCACAACGAAACCGCTGATGGCGAAGAATGCGACGACGCCGATGCGCCCAACGTCGATGCCATGCGCCCATTCGTATACCCAGCGTGATTGCTGCGTCGACGGGCCGACGGAAAGGAAGGACTCCGACACGTGCGTCCACAGCACGAGGATTGCGGCTATTGCACGTAAAGAGTCGATGTAAGCGAACCGTCCGACGTTCGCCGGCGGTCGATCCGGGGAATTGATCTCGGTCACAGGGACATTTTCACGATTCGACGCGACGGCGCTGAGTTCCCGCATTCAGCGCATGAGATCATCCGGCCTCCATCGCCTTCAATTCTGCGATCAGTCGATTCGCAGCCTCCTTGCCGTCCGCATAAAGCATGCGCGTATTGTCCTGATAGAACAGCGCATTCTCGATGCCGGCGAAACCCGTGCCCTTGCCGCGCTTGATCACGATGACCTGGCGCGCGTCGATCACGTCGAGGATCGGCATGCCGTAGATCGGCGAGGACTTGTCGGTCTTCGCGGCCGGATTCACGACGTCGTTCGCGCCGATCACGATGGCGACATCGGTGGTCTTGAACTCCGGATTGATGTCGTCCATGTCGGCGATCAGGTCGTACGGCACGCCGGCTTCGGCAAGCAGCACGTTCATGTGTCCGGGCATGCGACCGGCGACCGGATGGATCGCGAAGCGAACATCCTTGCCGGCCTTGATCAGCGCCTGCGACAGTTCCCAGATCTTGTGCTGCGCCTGCGCGACCGCCATGCCGTAGCCGGGAACGATGACGACCTTGTCTGCGAGGTACAGCAGCGAAGCGGCGTCGCTGGCTTCGATGGGTTTCTGTGAGCCGGCGATCTCCTCGCCGCCGCCGCCACCGCCGAAGTGGGAGAACAGCACGTTGCTGATCGGCCGGTTCATCGCCTTCGCCATCAGCTGCGTCAGGAACGTGCCCGCTGCGCCGACCACGGTGCCGGCGATGATCAGCGCCTCGATCTGCATCACATAGCCTTCGAACGCGACGGCGAGACCGGTCAGCGCGTTGTACAGCGAGATCACCACCGGCATGTCCGCACCGCCGATCGGCAGCGTCATCAGCACGCCGAATGCGAGCGCGAGCAGGAAGAACACGACGACGAGGCTCGTATCGAGCTTCCAGAACACGATCGCGGCGCCGACCAGCACCGCCGCAACCAGCACCGCGAAGTTGACGAACTGCTGGCCGGCGAACGTGAAGCGCTTGTCCATGCGCCCGTCGAGCTTGGCCCAGGCGATGACCGAACCCGTCATCGAAATCGAACCGATCAGCGCGCCGACGACAGCGAGCGCGAGCGTTGCCAGCGGCGGTGCCGCGACGCCGGCCTGCGTGTACTTCAGCAATTCGCCAGCGCCGATCGCGGCCGCCGAGCCGCCGCCCATGCCGTTGAACAGCGCGACCATCTGCGGCATGTCGGTCATCGCGACCTTCTTGCCCCAGATCCACGTCGGCAGCACGCCGATCGCGATGCCGGCGACGATCAGCCATACATTCTGGCCGCCGGTGATCGCGAACGTCGCCAGCGTCGCGATGACCATGCCGATGCCGGCCTGCTCGATGCCCTTGCGCGCGGTAACCGGCGAGGACATGCGCTTGATGCCGAGAATGAACAGCACTGCGGCGAGGAAATAACTGGCTTTCGCGATGAGCGGGAGGAGTTCGGTTTCCATGATCTGGCTTGCTACCTCGCGGATCTGGAACGGTTACTGCGTGATGCTTCTTCTTCGTGATCGGTCAACGGGGACTCTTGTGGCGCCTTGGCCTCGGCTCGCTCCCTTCCGCCCTGCGGGCACCTTCCCCAGCTACGCGGGGGAAGGGAACATGCGCAACCTCGCAACGTCGAGCCCGTCCCCCGCCTGCGGGGGAAGGTGCCGGCAGGCGGAAGGGGGCGCTCTCACGCCTGCTTGTCCTTACTCGACTTGAACATCTCGAGCATGCGTTCGGTGACCACGTAGCCGCCGGCCGCATTGCCCGCACCGAGCACGACGCCGATGAAACCGATCGCCTTGGCCAGCGGCGACTCCGCATGCGCCAGCGCGACCATGGCGCCGACCAGCACGATGCCGTGCACGAAGTTCGAGCCCGACATCAGCGGCGTGTGCAGGATCACCGGGACGCGCGCGATGATTTCCTTGCCGGTGAAGGCGGCGAGCATGAAGATGTACAGCGCAAGGAATCCGTCGATCATTTTCCGCTCCGGAACGTTGTCACTTGCCTGATGCGCCTAGAGATTGAACCACGAAGAACACGAAGAACACGAAGAAAGAAGGGGCTAGAGTACAAATCGTCGTATACCGTCTCTCAGGACTCGAGTTTGGAAGTTGATCAGCAGTCCAACCTTTAACTTCGCCATCCGCAAATACGTCAGCACTTGCGCATCGTGAATCGGCAGCAATCTATCCACGGCCTTGAGCTCCACTACCAGCGCGTTCTCTACCAGGAGATCAATCCGGAATCCGCATTCCAGATCGATGCCCTTATAGTGCACCGGCATCTGCCGCTCCGCTTCAAAACCCAAAGCGGCAGCCTGCAGCTCATGCGCCAGGCACCGTCTGTAGGCGGACTCGAGTAAGCCCGGCCCCAGTTGACGATGAACTTCAATCGCACATCCAATCACGCGAGTCGACAGCCATCAAACTCCATCACGCCCTTACCTCTTCCTCTTTCTTCGTGTTCTTCGTGTCCTTCGTGGTTCAATCTTCTGCATTTGGACTTACGAGCCCTCGACCAGGCTCTTCGTAGCCTCGTGCTTGATCTCGCCGGCATGCGTCACGCATGTCTTCGCAATCAACTCATCGCTCCAGTCGAGATTCAGCACGCCATCCTTGAGACTCAACTCGAGGAAGTTGTACAGATTGCGCGCATACATCTCGCTGGCATGCACCGGCGCGCTCGCCGGCAGGTTGACCGTGCCGATCACGCTGACGCCGTTCGCACTGACGACCGTCTTGCCCGCTTCGGTGATCTCGACGTTGCCGCCGGATTCCGCAGCGATATCGACGATGACCGCGCCCGCGCGCATTCCGGCGACCATGGCGGCGCTGATGATGCGCGGTGCCTTGCGCCCCGGCACGGCGGCCGTGGTGACGACGACGTCGATGCCCTTGAGGTGGTCGGCCAGCGCCTGCTGCTGCTTGTCGCGTTCTTCCTGCGTGAGCTCGCGCGCGTAACCGCCGCTGCCCGCGGCGCTGACGCCGAGGTCGAGGAATTTCGCGCCGAGCGATTCGATCTGCTCGCGCGTCTCCGGACGCACGTCGAAGCCTTCGACCTGCGCGCCGAGACGGCGCGCCGTCGCGATCGCCTGCAGTCCGGCGACTCCGGCGCCGACGATCAGCACCTTGGACGGCCGGATGGTGCCGGCGGCGGTGGTCAGCATCGGAAAGAATTTCGGTGCCGCCTCGGCCGCGATCAGCACGGCCTTGTAGCCGGCAACCGCGGCCTGCGAGGACAGCACGTCCATGGCCTGGGCGCGCGTCGTGCGCGGCAGCAATTCCATGGCGAAGGCGGTGATCTTGCGGTCGCGCAGCGCCTTGGTGCGCTCGGGCGCGAGATGCGGCTGCAGCGTGGCGATGACGACGGCGCCTTCGCGCAACGCGGCGATTTCCTCGAGCGTCGGTGGCTGCACTTTCAGCAGCACATCGGCGCGTGCGAGTGCCGCGCGTGCATCGGCAACCGTCTCGCAATCGACGTAAGCCGCGTCGGCGAAATAGGCGGACGCACCCGCGCCCTGCTCCAACACGATCTGCGCACCGCGCGCCTTCAGCTTCTTCGCCACTTCGGGCGTCACTGCGACGCGGCGTTCGCCTGCGGCGCTTTCGCGTACCGCCACAACGGCCACCGGCATGGGATCTCCCGGAATCGCTCGACTGCACGCATCCTAGCGGAACGCCGCGCGCTCGGTAAGCCACGCGGTCCGTAGCGGTCCTCGCACCGACCGGCTGGTAAACTCGCGCACAGTTTCCGCTGCGCCATTCCGCATGTCTCTCGATTCCCTCAACCAGCGCCGCTCCGTGCCGTCGCGCCAGCTCGGCGAGCCCGGCCCGGACCCGGCCCAGCTCGAGCAGATTCTCGCTGCCGCGATCCGCGTGCCGGATCACGGCAAGCTGGTGCCGTGGCGGCTGTTGCTGATCCGCGGCGATGCGCGCGCGCGTCTCGGCGCTGCGCTCGCGGCGATTCATAGGCGCAACGAGCCCGACGCGCCGACCAGCGTGATCGAGAAGGATCGCGACCGCTTCAACTTCGCGCCGCTGATCGTCGCGGTCATCGCGCGCATCGAAGCCGACCATCCGAAGATCCCCGCGCAGGAACAGCTGCTTTCGGCCGGTTGCGTCGCCTACAACCTGCTGCTGGGGGCGCAGGCGCAGGGTTTCGGTGCGCAATGGCTGACCGGCTGGGCCGCGTACGACCGCGAAGCTGGGGCGCTGCTGGGTCTCGCGGCCGACGAGCGCGTGATCGCGTTCGTGCACATCGGCAGCGCGCGCGAGCCGGCGCCCGAACGCACGCGCCCGGCGCTCGAGACGGTGCTCGGAGAATGGAGCGCGCCGTGACGCCGACCGCGCATCTCGTCGATGGCAGCCTTTACATATGCCGCGCATGGTTCGGGCAGCCGATGGACATCGCCGATGC
>Ga0193717_1002248_pt1 | contig 11232 bp, 9 predicted proteins | sample U2c2metaG_FD_145900 | JGI IMG/M metagenome (GOLD analysis project Ga0193717, IMG submission 145900) | Soil microbial communities from a riparian zone of the East river system, Colorado, United States - U2c2 | ecosystem: Environmental > Terrestrial > Soil > Riparian zone | place: USA: East River...
CTTCCATGCCGGGCAGCGTCTTGTAGGCCGCCATTGCGGGCAGGATGTTGCCGCCGCTCGAAAGCTCGACGCCATAGCGGCCGGGGTTCATGTCCTGCAGCTTGGTCAGCGGCGTCGGGCCGGCCCAGATCACCCAGATGATCTTCTTGCCCGGCTTGTCCTTCAGCGCATCGAACAGGCGCTGCGCGGACGCGGTGAAGTCGGTGGTGGCCGCCGGTGCATATTCCTCCGCCGCAATCGTCGCGCCGGTTTTCGCAAGCGCCTCCTTGAAGGCCGCGACGCCGTCGCGCCCGAAGGCGTTGTCCTGACCAAGAGTCGCGATCGTGACACCCTGTTTGCCGATCGCCACCGCGTTCGAGATCGCATCCTGCGAGGAGTTGCGGCCGGTGCGGAAGATGTAGCGGTTCCACTTGTCGCCGGTGATGGAGTCGGCAACCGCCGGCTCGACGATCAGGATTTTCTTGCGCTCCTCGGCGATGGGCAGCATCGCGAGCGCGGCGGGCGACGCGGTGGTGCCGATCGCGAGATCGACCTTGTCGTCCTCGTAAGCTTCCGCAAGCGCGCTCTTGGCGACGTCAGGCTTGCCCTGATCGTCCTTGGTGATGATGACGATCTTGCGCCCGTCGATCGCCATCGTGCCCTTGGTGGCGTACTCAAAGCCCATGCGCAGGCCGGTTTCGGTCTGCTTGGCGTAGGCCTCAAGCGGACCTGTCTTGCCGTAGATCAGCGCGATTTTGAGATCCTGGGCCGACGCCGCGGTCGCGAAAAGCCCGATCGCCGCTGCAATGAGAATTCTGTGCACGTTTTTCCTCCCGTGAAATCCGGCCAAAGCAGTAGCAAGCTGCGGCGCACAAGCGCAATGGGCAGATTCCCGCAGGGACGCGGGTTCACTGCATGAATTGCCGGCAGGCGGACGTCAGCGCTTGGCGCGGGCCGAAGATCAGCCCTGGCGCCGCTCCAGCAATGTATCCCGATAGAGGTCCGCGAGGGTGCAACGCAGGCCAAAGTCTTCAAGCACGATTTCTTCCTCGAGCTTTGTCAGGCGCTGCTCCGTCCAGCCGCTGCTGCCGAGAAGCGAAAGGCTGACTTGAACACGATGCTGTTCAATCACGAGCACGCAACGGCAATCCGGATGCCGCTTATAGACATCGCGCTTGCTTTCGACTGTTTTCCGGTCGCTCGTGGAGACGACCTCCGCGGCGAGATAAAAACGATCCGAATATCGATCGTCCGGTCCAGGCGGATCCGCATCGACCACCACGACGTCCGGCTCGGGATCGTAATCAGGCGTGACCGGCGCCAGGTTCAATCCCACACTCTGATAGGATGTCCACTCTGGCCGATACTTCTTCAGTGCATCGCGGAGCATGCTATCCAGATTGGCCACGATGCGCTGATGCGCTTTCGTCGGTGGCGCCATCATCATGGGCACACCGGCGATGAGTTCCCAATGCTCCCTATCGGGGCGCGACTCGGCCCACGCGCGGAACGCCTCAATTGATAACGGCGCTGAAACTCCAGCCATGCCGTTCTCCCGCTGATTGTCAGCATTCGAAGGTATCATGGCTGGCGGTACACGGGATAGCCGCGCGGCCGTTCTGTCAGAACGGTTAAGTGTCGTAATTCTCAGCAACTAACCGGAGATGCCTGTCTCCCAGTAGCTTTCGGAACCTTTTTCTGAAAACCCTCAACTATCTGACAAGATCATCGCTGTACGCCAAGATGCCGCGAACTTCTCTAGCCGCCGCCAAAGATCACGACACCTCCCAGCATCTCCACCCGAGCGACACGGTAGGCGAGGATCGCGAGCGGCAGCGCAATCGCGACTGCCGCGACTGCGCTGCCGAAAAGCACATGAGGCGCCCATGGACCAAAGAATTCTAAGAGCTTCACTGCCGCTCTCCGTCGTCACCAGTTTCTGTTGCCGCGGTCGGCGCCGCTTCCCGCCGACCGCGATGGCAGGGTGATCATCGACCACCCACAACAATCGTTCGTACCGTCCGTTCGTCGCGGGCAAGGATCAAAGCACCAACGTTTGCGAAGCAACGTTTTCCACAGAAATCACAATCCACATCCAGCCTTATCATGGACACTTTCAGCACCTCGTGAGCGCGCAGATCTACTTAGAGGTCCTGAAGGAACAACTCTTCGCTCTGATGAGGTGATCGAGGTTGTCCTGTCCAATGGAGAGATTGCCGCTGACCTTCCGCAGCATCGGGCCTTCTCATCGATCGGACCGTCCGCGGTCGTTGGGCTGCAGCGGCGCGTCGAGCATCGAAATCGGCACCCGGTTGAGCAACGCGTTCTTCCGCCAGCGGTTCAAACGCGCCTCGTTCTCTGTCAGCGCCTGCTTCAAATCTCCGTTCTCGCGCTGAAGATGTTTGATCCGGTCCAGCAGCACCTCGGTCGTCGCGCCGACGGTCTTCGGTCGTTTCCCGGCCGCAAGGTCGGCGGTCTCCTTCCGAATGCGATCCTTGGTGACCTGGAAATAGTGCTGGAGGTCGGCATGCTTGGCGATGCTCTGCGGCCGCCAGTCGCCCGCGAATTCCCGGTTGATTGCCGTCATCAGCAGCGGCCAGGTGAACTTCGGACCCTTCCAGTCGAGGATGATGTCGCGAATCCGGCTCTTCGACGCCTTGGCGATCCGCAGGCGCTTTTTGCCCGGCGGCGACGACGCCACGCCGGTGCGCACCGGTCGCTTGCGCCGGCTCGCCGGAACTACTTCCCATCCCCGGGCCCGCTTCGCCATCGCATCCTTCGTCGAAGGATTCGATGAGTAAGCTGATTCCACGGGCGGACTGAAATGAACCACCGACGAACGCGACACACGCCACCCTGCACAACGCAACAGAACTCGGCTTACGGCCCCGAAAGCCGCCTATCGTCCGGATCCTCGAGCACACCGTCGTCGCCCGACCGCGGCTCGACCGGCGCGACCTTGGCCGCGAAGTCCGGAAAGCGCGCGAGTACCGACGGCGAGAACTTCTCCGGCCAGCAGTGCTGAACCAGCCGGCCGACTGCGATCGCCTGACCCGGCGGCCTTCGATCGAGCCCGGTGAGGAACATCGCGTAGCGCACGGCGGCGAAGTCGCGCGGATCGGGGCAGACCATCTCGACGGGCATGCCGTTCTTCGCGATGGCGACGGTCCGGATCGGAGCCGCCCTTACCGCGTCCAGAAGCAGGTGCCGTTGCGAGAATTCCAGCGCCTGGGCGTTGTCGGCCCAGGACTCCAGGCTGCGACGCAGATGCAGGTCGACGTGAAAGCCGCGGTCGTTGACCGCCGATGCCCGTTCGTGGAGACGGAAGGAGCCGTCCGCGCGACGCAGGACCGGGAGCATCCCTTCCATGGCCTCCTCGCCGTCCGGGAGGGTCGTGCAGAGATCCAGATCGCCGGCGGCGAGTTCGAGCCCGTTCGACAGGAAGACCCCTGCACGAGCCTCGTAGCCCGCGACGGCGGCCGAGCCGATCACGTACAGACCGGCGCCCAACTTCTGCTCTCGGCGAAGTTCACGAAGCACCTCGGCTGCCGTCGTATTGAGCCGGCCCAACCGTAGCGCCTTGCCGAGCCTGGACAGGCGATCGAGCGGGGCCGTGGCTTCCTCGAGCGCCTTGTCGGCCGCCGCCCGGCGCGCTTCGAAGGATGCCTTGGTCGCCTCTATCTCCGGAGACCGCAGCCCAAGAGAAACGCTGCGCTTCGCGCCGATGTGTCGGTCGTACCAGGAGCGGACCAGATACTGCCGCCCTTTGACGGTCTTCCAGGCGACGGCGCCGTTGACCTCCGACCGCGCATCCTCGGCGGCCAAGTATCGATGCCAAGCCGCTCGGGCCCCCCTCAAGAGCTCGGCCTGCTGGTCGTCCAATTTGATCAGAACGCGTGACTGCAATGGTTTCCCCCCGTATAACATGTACTAGCACTTCGGGGGAAACCATTGCAAGTGTTGATAAATGAGCTATCCTTGTTGACTGTCGCATGCCAGCTAATCAGCAGTGGCAGCATAAGGCGAAGGGACCCAGCAAGTAAGAGAACTCTGCATTTCGTTCTTGAAAAACGACGTAAACCGTCTATATTTATACACGGAGTGCAGAATGAAGATGAAGCCGTTCCTAGATTCGATGCTCGCCCGCGGGAAGCTATCGTTCGACCGCGACGAAGCGGTGAATGCGCTCGGCGTGAATTTGGACGCGATGCTCGCTTCCGCGCGGCGAGCGCAGAGCGCCGGCGTCCTGCTCCACCCCCGGCGCGGTTTTTTCGTGATCGTCCCCCCGCAAGCGAGGGTGTTCGGCGCGCCGCCCGTCGATCAGATCATCGATCCCCTGATGAAGTTCGAGGAGGCTCGTTATTACGTCGGGCTGCTCAAGGCTGCCGAGATCCACGGCGCTGCCCATCAGGCCGTCATGGAATTCCAGGTGGTCTGCGACAAGCGTCTGCCGGAGATCAACCTGGGCCGGTCGGTCATCCGGCCGTTCTTCCGGAAGGAGTGGCCTGAGGCCGGCCTCATTGAAAGGAAACAGACGGATGCCGGCACGTATCTCGTTTCCGGCCCAACGCTGACGGCGTTCGACCTGTGCCGCTATCCTGCGGCGGCGGGGACGTTGGATGCCGCCGCTACGGTGATCGCCGATCTCGCCGAACAGATCGACGAACGGCAATTTCCCATCGCGGTCGCGAGTGTGGAGCGCCCGGTGGCGCAGCGTCTCGGATACATCCTGGATCATGTCGGGCAAGCGCGTCTGGCCGACGCGCTGCTGGAAGCGATGAAAGCCGACTTCAGATTGGCCGACTTCGATGCCCCCGGGCACGACCCGGAAGATGCCCGGATCGACCAGCGATGGAAGCTGAGGATCCACAAACCGTTGGAGACCGACCATGATCCCGAAGGCCCACATCCTGGACTGGGCGGCTAAAACGCCTTGGCCCGAGGAACGACAGGTCGAACAGGACTTGCTGATCAGCCGCGCGCTCGTTGCAATCTTCTCGGACGACTTTCTCCGCTCACGACTTGCTTTCCGGGGCGGCACCGCACTGAACAAGCTTTTCTTCAGCGGATCCTACCGGTATTCCGAGGACATCGACTTGGTCCAGACGATACCGGAGCCGATAGGTCCGACCATCGACGCGCTTCGGAACGTGCTCGAGCCGTGGCTCGGCCGCGGCTCATACCAGCCGAGTACGCATTCCCCGAAGATGATCTACAGGGTGCAGGCCGACGATGGCCGGCCGATGCGGCTAAAAGTCGAAATCAACACGCGCGAACACACTCCGTACTTTCGGCATGTCGAGATGCCGTTCTCGATGGAGAATGAGTGGTTCTCAGGAAAAGCCGACATCAAGACGTTTCTGGTCGAGGAGATCCTCTCGACCAAGTTTCGGGCGTTGCTTCAACGCGATAAAGGTCGTGACGTCTTCGATCTCGGTCGGGCTCTTGAAGAGTTCGGCGAAATCGACCCGGAGGCCGTGGTCAAAGGCATGATCCACTACCTCGACATGTCTGGCCAAGTGATCCATCGGGCCGAAGCCGAAGAACGTCTGTTCGCCAAGCTCAAGACGATGACGATGCTCGACGACGTGCGCCCGCTTGTGCCGGTGTCGCAGCGCGATCTCATCACGGAAGAGGCGGCTAAAAAGTCGGTCGGCAGCATTCTTTGCTGCCTCGTCGGACATCTACCGGGAAAGTCATGGGCGAAATCGCCGGAGATGATCAAGGAGCTCGGGCTGGAAACGTTTCTGCAAAAAGGTACGCGCGGTTACTCATGGCAGCCGACTTAAAAGCTCAGCGGCTTTCTTGAAACCGGATGCGGACAAACTATGCCGTCATCTACAACCGCTCAGTTGTTGCGCGATCGTTCACGCTGCCTTCAGCGCAGCTGTACAAGGGCACCCTGCGCGACATCAACATCAGCATGTACGGCCAGCGCCTTCTTAAGTCCTGCGACCATACGCTCGTTATGTTCGACCCACGGCCCGGCACCGAATGTCCCTTCGGACATTTCCTGCTTCGCGTGAGACAGCATCGCTTCGTGCTCTACAAGAAGCTGCTTCGATCGCTCCCTGTGCCGCTCATCGCCCTTTACGATCATGTGCTCGCCGCAGCCAGCGCAACCTCCGTACGACGGACACGGCGCAAGGCTCCAATCCTGAACGCACATCCCGATGTCGGTGGTGTGGGCCGTCGCGAACCGGGCCTTCAGGAAGCTCTCCCGTTCGACGGGAGGCAGCGCGTCGACGGTGTCCACCACCGGTCCCCGCATGGCGCCCGTTTGCAACGCCTCGCGCATTTTCTCGGCCAGGTGCCGGCCTCCGGTGTGATCGTAGGTCGCGTTCTCGCGGACGTCCTTGCGGCCGCTCCAGCGCGCGATGTCGAGCTGCGACAGCATCCCTTCCTGCGCCAAGGTGTTGAGATAGTGCCTCAGCGCGTGCGTGTTGACCCGGTACGGCGCGCCGGCCTCGACGCGGATATCCAGCCGTTCGAAGATCGATTTCATATTGAGGTGTCCGCACAAAAAACGTCTTACCTGAGCGTCGCAGACGCAGGTTATGACGGACCAGTTGGTGTTCTTGTTTTGAGCGAGGAAATGACGTGGAGCCAGGATAAGGCGCTTCGAGAGCGGAGTGTCCTTCTTCCCCACCGCAGGCTGCAGCGTCAGCAGTGCATTTTCAACGTCACCGAGCCGGCAAAAAAGCTTTCGCTTTCGCTCGTTTAGAAAGAGTTCGATGTGATTGGCGGTGGCCCATTGGTGCGCCGTGCAATTGTTGTGCATGTTTAGGAGCCCTGCCAGATCCCGCATCGACACAAGCGTATCGGGATCCGCCAGCCGCCACGGCTCGGGCATCCAGACGCGGCCGGGATGCTGTTCCATCCAGATTGCGATATCTCGCGCCGGCTTGGTGACGCGCCGGATGTCCTCGAGAGCTCGCTCCGCGATCTCGGTCATCGCGGAAGGGATCCACTTCACGGAGTCCGGGGCGCCTTTCGATCCGTTGTAGATGATGCCGAAGCGGCGGCCCGTGCGCCCGGTCGGCGGGCTTTCCGTCCGGACGCAATCGAGCGCGAGATCGAGCAGTTCGTTGATGCGCCACGGCGCGCACAACAACAGTTCTACTACTGCCGCAAGCAGAAGATCTGCATCGTCCCCTTTTCGGTCATGGCGGACGGCCTTGCTCATCGCAATAATGGCGTCGATTACCTCTTCCGAAGCCATCTTGCTCGCGCGCTGCGCCTTGGATTCGGCATCCAGCCGGGTGTCGTCGAACGCAACACGGGGAAACGGATTGGTGAAGACGATGCGCGCTTTCGCGATGTTGTGGCGGTTGACGGCCTGGGCGATCGCCTCGATCGCCTGGCCTCGGCGGTACATCGTCGTGCCTACATGCGTGGCGCGTTTGGCATTCGCCGCGTCGCGGATCGCATTGCAGGCGGCGGCGAAGTCGCTGGAGACGAGTTCGATCGGGTCGAACCCGCGGTTCTTCAACGTCTCGTGCAACGAACGCGCAGCGAACAGCAGCGTGAGATGGTTTGCGACGTTCTGAGGCCGGGCACACTCCCGGAGGACGATCAAGGATTTTATCAGATCGCCAAATCCCTTCGCGAGCGGGATCCGACCGTCGAGGCCCTTGATGTGTCGCGCGGCGTGCGTGGTGAAATAGAGCTTCTGGACCGCGGCCGTGGACAGCCGCCGGTCCTTCACCGCCGACAAATCCCAGACCGCGGCATCGAAGTCGACCGTCGGACCGAACACCTGAAGACCGCGGGCCCTTTCGATCAGGGCGTCCAAATTCGAACGCGCGTCGGTCCGGGCGCGATCAGGCAGGACGTGAACGTTCAAGAAGCACCCCCTTCGCAGAGGGTCACGACTTCCGCGACCGCCAAAATGGTCGCGTCATGGAGGCCGACGATCTGCGGGTCGAGGCCGGTCGTCTGCCTGGCTTCACGCTCGGCGCAAAGCCAGTCCAGAACTTCGCGGTGCGGGCCGTCCTTCCACGGCTGGAATCGGCGGCACGTGTAGCAACTAATCGGAGCGAACAGCGCGCACGGCCCTGAGCCGCAGGTGCCCAGACTGCCGTTGCGCTCCGGGGGCTTTCCGGCGCGTCGTCGAAACCATGGAATCCGCTTGGCCGGATTGTTGCCGTTGACCGCGTCGCTCTCGGTTTCGACGACTCGGCCCATGAACGCGTCGGCGATTGGGGCCAGCTTCAGGGCGAGCGCGGCATCAAGACGATCGACCTGACTTGAGCGCGTTTCGAAATATACCCCGACGTTCTGCAGGTCCGAATGATCGAGGCCGACGGCCAACTCCGCCGGCGAGACGCCCTCCTCCACTGCCCGCGTCGCGTACGTGCGTCGGAAGCGGCGGGCATCGACGCGTAGCGCTTCCCCGGTACGATGGGAGAGGATGTCGAGCTTCGAGACGGCGCATCGGAGAATATTGGTGATCTCTTTCGAGGTCATATGCATCGCGAACTCGTGCAGGGGGCCATCGAGAAGATCGCGCTGCGGCTCCGAACGAGGAAAGAGCGGGAAAGCGCAGTTGGATGGCCAACCGCCGAGCGCCCGTCTCTTCGCGTTCTCTGCGATTAGCGCGGCAACGGCGGCGCCGATTTCCTGGTTGAGCTTCTTCTGGTCGAATTGCGAACGAGCGTAGATGTCGCCCTTCTTGATCCTCGGCACGTTGAACAGATGATAGGTCCGTCCCGTCCCGACCTCCGGAAGAGACTTGAAGTCTTCCTCGCGCATGAGCGCGTACGCGAAGGGATTGGCTCCGAATGCGATCGCCAGCCAAAGCAGGCCGCGCTCCAGGACCGTCAAGACTTCCGGACCGATGGCCCGCAGCTTCGTCCAGACGGCGGTGAATTCGATCTCGTCGAACGCTCCAAAGAGCGGGTCTCGCGTGCGGACGGCGCGGCCCTTTTCGTTGCCGCCGATGACGATACCCTCAAGATCGTCGGCGGTCTCCCGGGAGAAATGCGGAAGCTCCTGTCTTGCGCACCAACGATACCAGCTCCTTACATGATGCAGCCGGGATTGATCGATGCCCGGCATTCTGCGCATCTCGTCGAAGAACCCTCGGTCAAGATCCGCATCGCTGCGCAATGCGTGCATGAAAATCGGGGACCTTCGCAACAACAGCAGGGCCTCGAATGCGTTCTTTACGTCCGCGGAGGACGTCACCTTGATGCGTTCGGCGACAAACAGAACCATGCTCGTAAGGATCGCGCCGCCGTCGGCGCCGAACTGGCTGAAGTTCACGCTCATCCGCGACGACAGAGCGTTGAGCCTCCACACCCACCCGTTGGCGTCAACGGCCATACCGGCCCGATCGCGAATGATCCCTTGCGCGGGGAATCGCTTCACAGAAGGGGCTTTGGCGCGGACCCTCATTGCGCGTCCCCGTCGCCCGTCACCGCATCCTGCATTTTCAATCCGACCTCGGCCGCGCGTTCGCGGTTTCGCCGGTTCTGGTAATTCTTTCCCTGCTCGGAAGTCGGCACCCATCCTTGGGCTCTGTTCCGCACCGCCTTCTCTTCAGCTTCCGACATGCCAAGTTGCGCGGCCGCCGCGCCGAAACGGTCGTTCCAGGTGTACCGAAGAAGATGGGTCGTGAAGTCTTTCGGGAGCTCCGGAACTAACTCCCGGAGAAGGCGATACATGTGCGCGACCGCCTCCTTCGTCAGCGGCCCGCCCTTTTGCGACAAGAATACGTACGGACACCGCTTCGCTCCCGGATGGGCGGGCCGCGCCTTGACCACATAGTCGTACAGCGCGCGATGCAGCCTGTCGGTCAGCATCACCGGGTGCGGTAGAGTCTTGGTCAGAGGCGCGTTCCTGCGCGTCTCGTCCTTGTCGTCAGGCCGGCGATGAACGATCAGTTTCTTGTCGGGGCCATTCAGGATGAGGTCGGCGCCCTTCAATCCCAAGCCCTCCGAAAGACGCACGCCGCCGTCGAAGTAGGTGAGCCAAAGGGCATGATTGCGGGCCTGATGTCGAACCGGAAAGCGATTCGTTGGATGTCGCGGCAAGATCGCGTTCAGGAACGCTTCTTGTGCCGACGCGGGCATCCCCTCGCGCAAGGTGTTCTTTCTGAGTTTGATCTCGCCGACGAGGCGCTCCTTAAGACTATCGAGCCGCCGGCGGTACTCCGCGAGACGCTCGTCCCTGGGAGACATCCGCTGAATCACCTCTTCAGCGAGCCAGCCGATGTAATCCCGCACGGCCACGCAACGATTGCGCCAATACGCGTTTCCGACGACCGATTTTTTGAAGCCGACTCTCTTGCGTCCGCTCCTTAATTGGCGTCGCCTCGGTGCGCTCGGATTGCGCAAATCAAGGCGCAATCCCTCGCGCAAGGCGACGACTTCTTCCCTGACGAAGAACTCGCCGCTCTCGATGCGCGCCTTCAGGTCGATGCCGGCTTGGCCGCACCAGTTGTACAGGTGGCACACCGCCTCCATGCGGGCGCGCATCGTCGCGAGCGCGATGGCTGTCGGACGCAGTACGATCGTACAGTACAGATTGGCATCGTCGACCTGCAGGCCGTACTTGTTGACGGTCAGGACGAAGAGGTCGCCCTCCTGCAATCGGATGGTCTTCGTGCTCAGAGGCGGGATATCGCCCCACTTCATCGTCGGCACCTGGATTGATCTCAATCCAGTGTGTCAGCTCCGAGAACGTGACAGCAGCTGCGATTTGATGCGGTTGAAGAAGTCATTAAACCGCTGATTAGCCTCGCTATTCCGCTTCCTAGTTGACAGAATCGGAAAACGACAATCGAGCGCTCGGTTTTAGTTGAGAAAAACAAACACGTGAAATCAGCCATCTTATTGATTTAACAATAAAATGCCGACGTTAGTTGAGACTCTTGGAAAAGGACGATCTAGAACGGAATCTCGTCATCCAGATCGCCGCGCTTGCCCCCGCCGCCCGCCATTGCGGGCTGGCGCGCCGCCGGGCGGGATGAGCCGAAGTCGCTCGAATTGTCGTTGCCGGACTCGCTGCTGCCGCCTCCGCCGCCCGCACGGTCGAGCATGGTCAGCGCCGAGTTGAAGCCCTGCAGCACCACTTCGGTGGAATACTTCTCGACACCCTGCTGGTCGGTCCACTTGCGCGTCTGGAGCTGGCCTTCGAGGTAAACCTTCGAGCCCTTCTTCAGATACTGCTCGGCGATCTTGGCGAGCCCCTCGTTGAAGATCACCACGCGGTGCCACTCGGTCTTTTCCTTGCGCTCGCCGGTCGCCT
>Ga0193717_1002249_pt1 | contig 11231 bp, 9 predicted proteins | sample U2c2metaG_FD_145900 | JGI IMG/M metagenome (GOLD analysis project Ga0193717, IMG submission 145900) | Soil microbial communities from a riparian zone of the East river system, Colorado, United States - U2c2 | ecosystem: Environmental > Terrestrial > Soil > Riparian zone | place: USA: East River...
GCACGCGGTGGATGTAGGTCGGCGCAAGTACCGGCCACCGGCCGCGTTGCGGGATCACATTCGGGCGGTGTATCCGACCTGTACCGGTCCTGGCTGCGTTCGGCCTGCACATGCGTGCGACCTGGATCACGTGACGCCGTTCCCGCAAGGCGCCACGGACCAGTCCAGTGTCCGTCCGGCGTGTCGATCGCACCACGGGGCCAAGACGCATGGTGGGTGGCGGGTGGCACTGTCGACCACTGGTCGCGGCCTGACGTGGATCACGAAACACGGGTTCCGGTTCACCCACGAACCCGAACCGATCGCCGATCCCGACCCGGCACCATTCTACAGGGGTTGTTTGCTGCTTAACACGGGGACGATCGCCTACGGGGATACGCGGTCCGATGGCTGGGGCGATCGGGGCCGCGCCTTCGCCGAGCTTTGTCGACGGTGTGCGCGGGTACGGCGAAGACACGGCAACGAGCTATGGGGTGCTGGCAACGGGGTTGCGTGGAGTGGCTGCGGCGCGCCGTGATGCATCCACGTCTGGTGGACCCACGCCTGGTGGTGTCACGTCCTGTGGTCTTGTCTAATCTTGTTTGCTTCCAAGCAGAAGGGGCTTGGCGTGTCCGGAAGTGCTGCTGCTTCAACCAGAAAAGAACTGGCATGGAAGGAAAGTGCGTGCGGGGAAAGCCGGCCACCTCGATCACCGCCGCCGGACTGCATGTCTTCCCGGCCCAGTCTCATCCCTTGGTACGCGCGCCACTGCCCGTTGCCGTGCCTCGCCGTGACTGCGCACCCCGTCGAGAAGGGTCGGCGAGGTGCGGCTCCGATCGCCCCAGCCATCGGACCGCGCACCCCGAAGCGATCGTCCCCGTGCAACCAGCGGTAAGAAGCCGAACAGCGAACCGAGCCACTCGAGCGCAGCCTCACAGTGGTGACAGGTGATCAGCAGCCAACCGAGCCCGGTCGCGCCACCCATGAGATGACGCGACCGGCGCACTCCTCAGTCGAGCAGCTCGCGCACCGTGCCGGCGCCCACGGTGCGGTTGCCCTCGCGGATGGCGAACCCGAGCCCGACATCCATCGCGACCGGCTTGCCAAGCTCGACGACTATCTCCACCGAGTCGCCCGGCAGGGCGAGCGCGGTGTCGCGCAGCTCGACGTCCCCGACCACGTCGGTGGTGCGGAAGAAGAACTGCGGCCGGTAGTGCGACGCGAAGCCGGTCGTCCTGCCACCCTCCTGTGTGGACAGCAGGTACACCTGCGCGGCGAACCGCGTGTGCGGGGACACGCTGCCCGGCGCGCACAGCACCTGCCCTCGGCGCACCTCGTCGCGGCGCACCCCGCGCAGCAGCACGGCCGCGTTGTCCCCGGCCTCGGCGCGGTCCAGCGACTTGCCGAACGTCTCGAGTCCGGTGCACACGCTGGCCCGGCTCGGCCCGAGGCCGACCACCTCGACGGCACTGCCCACGGTAATCGTGCCCTGCTCGATCGCACCGGTGACGACCGTGCCGCGACCGGAGATCGTCAGCACGTTCTCGATCGGCATGAGGAACGGCCTTTCCAGGGCTCGCGGTGGCACGGGCACGTGCTCGTCGACCGCCATGAGGAGCTCGACGATGCCGCGTGTCCACACCGGGTCGCCCTCCAGCGCGCGCAGACCGGACACCCGCACGATCGGTGTGGTGTCGCCGTCGAAACCGTAGCGGGACAACAGTTCCCGCAGTTCCAGCTCAACGAGGTCGAGCAGCTCGCCGTCGGTGACGAGGTCGACCTTGTTGAGCGCGACGATCACGTGCGGCACCCCGATCCGCCGCGCGAGCACGACGTGCTCACGCGTCTGCGGCATGGCACCGTCCTGCGCGGACACGACCAGGATCGCGGCGTCGAGCTGGGCCGCGCCGGTGATCATGTTCTTGACGTAGTCGGCGTGGCCGGGCATGTCGACGTGCGCGTAGTGGCGGGTGGCCGTCTCGTACTCGACGTGCGCGATGTTGATCGTGATACCGCGTGCCTGCTCCTCCGGGGCACGGTCGATCCCCGCGAACCCGACGTAGGTCGTGGTGGTGGGGTCGAGGTCGGACAACGTCTTGGTGATGGCGGCGGTCAACGTCGTCTTGCCGTGGTCGACGTGACCCATGGTGCCGATGTTGAGGTGCGGCTTGGTGCGCACGAACTGTTGCTTGCTCATGATGTTCCTTGCGTGACTTGGCCTTGGCCGGAGAACCACAGGGCAGACCCACCCTCCCCGGCGGGCTCCCCGTGCTCAGGTCACGCGGAGGAGGGTCAGCGTCGGGCGCCGTCCAGCAGTGCCAACGTTGCCGAGGCAGCCAGGACCGCACCCGACAGGGCGAGGCCCTGGGGAGCAGCGATCATGGACAGCCGGAACATGCGGCAAGAGTGACACCGAGGCGCCACCGCCGTCATCCGGTTTTCCGATCACTGGCCGCGATTCACGTTGGCAGTCGCACCCAAAAACGGGATCATGTGCCAATGGACTGGCAGACCATCGGGACGATCGGAGCACTGATCGGCGTCGTGGCGTCGTTCGGTCTCACAGTCCGAGGGCAGAAGCAGGATCGGGAGCTCTCTCATAACAGCGCATCACGAGCCGAAGCGGCCGCACGACTCACCGAGGGATATACCGCCCGCGTCGTGGAGGCGCTCGAGACCATCGCGGCCGCCGGAACCTTCACGGCGCCCACCGCGGCGCCGGAAAGGGTCCGATGGTCGATGAACAATCGGACCGGCAGCACCTACATCCTTGAGAACATCGGCTCGGCGACTGCATGGAGCGTCAAAGTCACAGGACACAAGACTCTGCTCGGGCCAGACATGCTCCAGGACAAGGACGACATCGCATCAGGCGAGGCAGTTACGTTCCGTGCGGCGCAAACGATGGCAACCAGCGACACGACCATCACCGTGACGTGGAGTACAGATCCGGATGACCCGGCGAACACGACCTCCGTCTGGCAGTATCCGTTGCCACCAGGAGGATCCACCAGGTAGCGACAAGCTACCGCACCGAGTTCGCTACTCCGGCGCGCCGGTGTAGCCGCCCTGCACGATGGTCGCGCCGATGGCGCGCCACCACTCGAACTGGTCCGCCGTGTCGATGTCGCCGACGATGACCGGGACGCCGGTGGTTCGGACGAGCGGCACGAGGTCCCGGACGGCGCGCGTGAACAGCGACTCGTCGTCCATGCGGTCCGCCACCCGTGTGACGACGCGGGTCGCCATCTTCACGGCGCGCACCCGCAGGTCCTCCAGGCACGCGAGGTCACCCCGGGTGGTGCCGAACTCGTAGAGCACCACCTCGATACCGAGGTCGGCAAGCGTGTCGAGGTTGTCCTCGGCGAGCCCGTCGACCATGCAGAGCGCCTGCACCGGCATGCCGAGCTGCAACTGGTCGGGCTTGAGGTTCGCGTCGGCGAGGACCGCCTGCACGGTGGCGACGAGATCCGGGTCGCCGGCGAAGTCGTTCGTCAGCTCCACGTACAGCTTCGGACTGCCGGACAACGACTTTAGCTGCTCACACGCGCGCCCGAGCATCCACCGGCCGATGGGCAGCGACAGCCCGGTCTCGGCGAGCGCCTGCAGGCACCGCTCGTGGTCGAGCGAGCCGTCGGCGTGGTCCCAGCGCAACAACGCCTGCACGGCGACGACACCGCGGTCCGCGACGTCGACGAGCGGCTGGAACTCCAGCTCGATCTCGCCGCTCTCCCATGCGCCGGGCATCGAGCTGGCCAGGTTGAACCGCTCGCGGTCGGCCAGGTTCTGCTGCTCGTCGACCATGCCCCACTGCCGGCGACCGCCTGCCTTCAGCCTGCGCAGCGTGATGTCGGTGGCACGCAACAACTCCGCGGGCGTCAAGTCCGGCGACGGGTCGTGCAGCACCGCGATGGTGGCGGTCGCGGCGACGCCGTAGTCGCCGATGAACACCGGCTCGGCGAGCTCCTCGTTGATCCGCGTCGCCATGGTGTGCACGCTCGGCGTGGCCGGCGAGTGCTCGACGAGCACCCCGAACTCGTCGCTCTCGAACCGGGCGATCGTCACCTTCTCACCGGCGAACACGTCGGACAGCCGGGCCGCGACCTGCTGCAGCAACCGGTCGCCGACCTCGCGGCCGAGCCCGTCGTTGACCGCGTGGAAACTGTCGAGATCCAGGTGCAGCACCGTGATCTCCTCGGCCGGGTGCCGCCCGGACAACGCCTCCTCGAGCCGGCCGACGAACCGCGGCCGGTTCGCGAGGCCGGTCAACGCGTCGTGCGTGGCCTGGAACTGCAACTGGTTCTCAAGATAGTGCCGGTCCGACACGTCCTCGACGGTCGTCACGTAGAACAGCGGCGTGCCGTCCGGGTCACGCAGCACCGACGCGGACAAGAAGACGAGCGCCTCCTCGCCGTCGCTCTTCGCGAGCCTGCGCCGCTCGCGGAAGGGCAGCGAGTCCTCCTCCAGCAGCACCTGGTAGCGCAGCCGAAGGTAGTCCGCGTCGTCCGGGTGGAAGATCTCGTCCAACCGCTGCGCGGCAAGCTTTCCGCGCCTGTGCTCGAGAATGTCGGCGAGCGCGCGGTTGCTCCTGATGACGGCGAAGTCGAGATCGGTGATGGCCATGCCGACGCTGGAGGTCGAGAAGATCTCCTCGAACCGCGCCTCGCTGTCCCGCAGCGCGCGCTCCGCGTTCTCGCGGGCGCGGATGAGCGCCCTGGTCAGCCCCTCCTGCTCGGAGAACAGGCGCTGCCGCATGCCTTCCGCGAAGCCCTTGGCCAGCGCGCCGAACACGAGCACGAGGCGACCGGGCATCTCGACGTCCGTGACATCCGGCAGCTTCGGCATCAGGTCACCCAGTACCTCGATCGAGCATTCCACGCAGTCAGAACTCGACAAACCCAGTCGCACCAAGCGATCCGCGATCTGGTGCACCGGATCGGCATCGAACGGCTCGGCCCGCATCGCGACTACGAGATCGTCGACCGCCGTTGCCAGCTCGCTCTCGACGATGTCGCGGGACCGCGCGATGTAGATGACCTGTGCCAGCGCACTTGCCCACTCGCGCGCCAACTCAGATCGATCCACCGGAGCCATCCATTGCCCAAGTCATCGGGTAATCCTTCTCCGGTGCGCCGCGGGTCGACATCAGGGCCCCGATCACCGGCGCTCGCAGATACCCTATGCGTTCGGCTCTAGCCTAAACGGGTGAACTACCGTCGGTTACGAGCATTAACAGAGACGATGTGCTCCGGCCGGACGGGCGCCCGCGTCAACGCGAGGCCGGTCGCGGCCCGGATGGCCGCCACGATCGCCGGGGTGGACGACAGCGTCGGCGGCTCGCCGACGCCCCGCAACCCGTACGGCGCATGGGGATCCGCTCGTTCGAGCACGTCGATCGGCATCGGCGGCATGTCCAGCACGGTCGGGATGAGGTAGTCGGTGAACGACGGGTTGCGCACCACGCCGTCGACGACCTGGATCTCCTCCATGACCGCGAGTCCGAGCCCCTGCGCGGACCCGCCCTGGATCTGCCCGACCACCGCGTCCGGGTTCATCGCCTTGCCGACGTCCTGCGCGCACGCCAGCTCCACGACCCGCACGAGCCCCAGCTCGACATCCACGTCGACCACCGCCCGGTGCGCGGCGAACGCATACTGAACGTGGGCGAAGCCCTGACCGGTCACCGGATCGAGCGGCTCGGTCGGCCGGTGCCGCCACTCCACGGTCCGCTCGACCGCCTCGTCGCCGAGCACGTCGGCGAGGTCCGCCAGCACCTCCTGCGACGCCGAGACGAGCTTGCCGCCCGAGAGCACGGCCGCCGGCAACCCGGCCAGTTCGAGCACCGCCGTCCGGACCTCCTCGCACGCCGCCTTGACCGCGCCGCCGGTGACATAGCTCTGCCGCGACGCCGAGCTGGACCCCGCGCTGCCGACGAACGTGTTCGACGGCTGGATCTGCACCCGCTGCACACCAAGCTCGGTGCGCGCGATCTGCGCCTGCAACGTCACGAGCCCCTGGCCGACCTCCGCGGCGGCCGTGTGCACGGACACCACCGGCTCGCCCGCGATCACCTCGAGCCGCACCCGCGCGGTCGAGTAGTCGTCGAACCCTTCGGAGAACCCGACGTTCTTGACGCCGACGCCGTACCCGACGCCACGCACCACACCCTCGCCGTGCGTGGTGTTGGAGACCCCGCCGGGCAGCTCGCGCAGGTCCCTCGGCCCGTCCGCGACCACCGGCATCGGCTTGGTCCGCACCAGTTCCAGCAGCTCGGCGACCGGCGCCGCCGAGTCGACGATCTGGCCGGTCGGCATCCGCGAGCCCTTCTCGACGGCGTTGCGGATCCGCACGTCCACCGGGTCCATGCCGAGCGCGGCGGCGAGCTTGTCCATCTGCGACTCGTACGCGAAGCACGCCTGCACCGCGCCGAACCCGCGCATCGCGCCGCACGGCGGGTTGTTCGTGTAGACGCCGTACCCGTCGATGTGCACGTTCGGCACCCGGTACGGCCCGGCGCCAAGCGTCACCGCGTTGCCGGTCACGGCCGCGGTGGTCGACGCGTACGCCCCGCCGTCGAGGATGATCTCCGCGCGGACGTACACGAGGTCGCCGTCGCGGGTGGCGCCGTGCTCGTAGCGCATGACCGCGGGGTGGCGGTGCACGTGCCCGAAGAACGACTCCTCGCGCCCGTAGACGATCTTGACCGGCTTGCGGGTGTGCAGCGCGAGCATGCACGCGTGCGCCTGCATCGACAGGTCCTCCCGCGCGCCGAACGCGCCGCCGACGCCGGCGAGGTGCAGCCGCACCTTGTCCTCGGACAGCCCGAGCACGCTGGTGAGCTGCCGCTGGTCGGCGTGCAGCCACTGCGTCGCGATGTAGAGGTCGACGCCGCCGTCCTCCGCCGGCACCGCGAGCCCCGACTCCGGGCCGAGGAACGCCTGGTCCTGCATGCCGACCGTGTACTCGCCGGTGACCACGACCTCGGCGGTCGGCGCCGGCTCCCCGGACCGGATCGGCGCGAACCGGACGACGTTGCCACCCGCGTGGTTCGGGTGCAGCACGGGCGCGCCGGCGCGCATGGCGACCTCGGCGTCGGTGACCGGCACCAGCACTTCGTAGTCGACCGTGATGCGGGCGGCCGCGCGGCGCGCGGTCTCCGGGTGGTCGGCGGCGACGATCGCGACCGGCTCACCCTGGTAGCGCACGACGTCCACGGCGAGCACCGGCTGGTCGGGATGTTCGAGGCCGTACAGGTTCAGGCCGGGCACGTCCTCGTGGGTGAGCACGGCGTACACCCCGGGCAGCTTCAACGCCTCGGTGATGTCGACGCCGAGGATCCGCGCGTACGGGTGGGGGCTGCGCAACGTGGCGCCCCACAACATGTCGTCGGCCCACAGGTCCGAGGAGTACGCGAACTCGCCCGTGGTCTTCTGCGCGCCGTCCGGCCGAACCGGGCTGTCGCCGACCCCACCGGTGACGTTCGTGACCAGAGGTTGTTGTGTGGTGGTCATCGGCCCGCCTTCCCAATCAACCGCGCGCGGGCCGCAGTGTCCACATCGGACACTGCGCTCTCGTCCATCCCACCGGGGACGTTCGTGACGGGTGGCTTCGTGGTGGTGGTCATCGGCCCGCCTTCCCAATCAACCGCGCGCGGGCCGTAGTGTCCACATCGGACACTGTGCTCTCGTCCATCCCACCGGTGACGTTGGTCGTCATCGGCCCGCCTTCTCCGCCAGCCGCGCACTCGCCGTTCGCAGGGCGGCGGCCGCGTCCACATCGGACACCGTGCGGCACTCGTCGTCCTCGACGACCGTGTTGCCGCCCGCGAGCAGCAGCGCGAGCGGCGGCAACGTGCCGAACACCAGTGCCGCGACGGGATCCGCGATGCCCGCGTGGTCCATGCCGTCGAGCCGCCACACAGCGAGGTCGGCCTGCTTGCCCGGCTCGAGCGAGCCGATCTCCGCGTCCCGGCCGAGGCACCGCGCGCCACCCATGGTCGCGAGCCAGAGCCCGTCCCGTGCGGCGGCGGTCGCCGGTCCGTTCGCCTGCCGTGCCAGGTACACCGCCTGCCGCAGCTCGATGCCGAGCCCACCGTCCTCATTGGACGCCGCGCCGTCGACCCCGAGGCCGACCGGCGCGCCGGCGCGCACCAGGTCCTGCACCCGTGCGATGCCGGCGCCCAGCCGCGAGTTGGACGTCGGGCAGTGGGCGACGCCGGTGCCGGTCGCGCCGAACCGGGCGACCGCGCCGTCGGACAGGTGGATGCCGTGCGCGAGCCAGACGTCCTCGCCGAGCCAGCCGAGGCGGTCGGCCAGCTCGGCCGGGGTGCAGCCGTACTCGTCGAGGCACTGACGTTCCTCGTCGAGGGTCTCCGCGAGGTGCGTGTGCAGCCGGACGTTCCTGCGCCGCGCCAGTTCCGCCGCGCCACGCATCAGCTCCTCGCTGACCGAGAACGGCGAGCACGGCCCGACCGCGACCCGGACGAACGCGTCCGGCTTCGGGTCGTGGAAGCGGTCGATGGCCTCCTCGGTGCCGGTCAGCGCGCCGTCCAGCGTCTCGACGACCGAGTCCGGCGGCAGCCCGCCGTCGGACTCGCCGCGGTCCATGGACCCACGCACCGCGTGCAGCCGGATACCGACCGCCCGCGCGGCGTCGACGGTCGCGCCGAACACGTCGCCGCCGTCGCGCGGGAAGACGTAGTGGTGGTCGGCGGCCGTCGTGCAGCCGGTCCTGGCGAGCCGGGTGAGACCGGCGACCGCGGCGGCGCGGGTGATCTCCTCGTCGATGCCGGCCCACACCGGGTACAGCTCGACGAGCCACTCGAACAGTGTGGACTGCTGGGCGTAGCCGCGGGTCGCCCACTGGTACAGGTGGTGGTGGGTGTTGACGAACCCTGGCGTGACAAGGCATCCGGTGGCGTCGACGCGCCGGTCGGCCGGGCCGTCCGGCGCCGGGCCCGCGCCGACCGCCTCGATGACGTTGTCGGCGACGACCACGTGGCCGGTCGCGTGTTCGGTGCCCCGCGCGTCAACCGTCGCGATCCCCGCGTTCTCGATGACTGTTCTCATGCCTGCTCCCGGACCCGGCTCGCGGCCAGCCGCACGGCGTCGAGGATCTTCTCGTATCCCGTGCAGCGGCAGAGGTTCCCCGCGAGCGCCTCGCGGATCTCGGCGTCGCTCGCGTCCGGCGCGCGGTGCACGAGCTCGTGCGCGGCGACCACCAGTCCCGGCGTGCAGAAGCCGCACTGGACCGCGCCGGTCCGCACGAACGCGTCCTGCACCGGGTCCAGTTCCTCGCCGTTCGCCAGCCCTTCGACAGTGCGGACGGTCCGGCCCTCGGCCTGCCCGGCCGCGACCAGGCACGCACACACCGGCGTGCCGTCCAGATAGACCGTGCACGAGCCGCATTCGCCCTGCTCGCAGGCGTTCTTGGCGCCGGGCAGGCCGAGCCGCTCACGCAGCACGTACAGCAGGCTCTCGCCGGGCCACACGTCGTCGGCCGTCCGCTGCTCGCCGTTGATCTCCACGTTGACGCGCATCACGACCACCCCTCCAGTTCCTGCCACGCCCAGCCGAGTGTGCGGCGGGCCAGCACGGACAGCGCGTGGCGGCGGTAGGCCGCGCTGCCGCGCACGTCGTCGATCGGCCGCGCCGCGGCCGCCACCAGCGCACCGAACTCGCGGGCCACGTTGTCCGGCAACGGATCCCCGCTGCCCCACGGCAGCGCGGTCGCCGCGAACTCCTCCGCCTCGGTGGCACGCAAGGGAGTCGGGCCGGCCGAGCCGATGCCGGTGCCGACCGTCCGGTTCGCGACGTCGAGTGCCACGGCGAACGAGCAGACGGCGATGACCATCGCGTTGCGGGTGCCGACCTTGGCGAACTGCTGCGGGCCGGCCGCCTTCGGCACGTGCACGGCGGTGATCAGCTCGTCGGGTTCGAGCACGGATCGCTTGGGCCCCAGGTAGAACTCGCGGGCCGGGATGGTCCTGGTGCCGCGCGTGGACGTGACCTCGACGGTCGCCAGGACGGCGATCAGCGGCGGGTGCGCGTCGCCGGCCGGGGACGCGGAACCGAGGTTGCCGCCAACCGAGCCGCGGTTGCGGATCTGCGGGGAGCCGACCGTGCGGGACGCCATCGCGAGGCCCGGCAGGACGTCGGCCAGCTCGGTGACGATCCTGCTGTAGGGCACGGCCGCGCCGAGCCGGACGTGCCCGTCCGCCGCGCGCCACTCGGTCAGCTCGGCGACCCGGCCGAGGTCGAGCAGCGCGGGCGGGCGGCGGACGTCGAAGTTGAGCTCCACCATGATGTCGGTGCCGCCCGCGATCGGCACCGCGTCCGGGCGCTCGGCCTTCAGCGCCACCGCCTCGTCCACTGTGGACGGTCGAAGGAAGTCCATGGTCACCACCAGGCCAGCCCCGGCTCCGGCGCGCCGTCCCGCGCGACGGCGCCCTCGATCAGCCCGTAGGGCCGGTCGGCCGCGAAGAAGACCTCGCCGGGGTTGTCCAGCTCGAACGGCGTGAGGTCGACGAGGAAGTGGTGCTTGTTGGGCAGGGACAGGCGCACCTCGGCCAGCTCGGGGCGTTCGCGCAGCACCCGCTCCCCCATGGCGTGCAGGGTTTGCTGCAGTGACAGGGAATGCGTGTCGGAGAACGCTTCGAGCAGGTGGCCGGCGGCACGGCGGTGCGAGTCGCCCCAGTCGGTGGCGTCGGCGCTCGCGTGGCGCCAGCGCGCGGTGACCGCCGTGGCGAGGATCCGGTCGGTCGCCTCGGGCAGTGTCGTGTACTGGTCCTTGTGGAAGCCGTGGAACTCGGACCCGGTGGTGTTGAGCACGACGAGGTCGTCCACACCGGACACCACCCACGCCTGGGTGCCGTCGTAGGTGACGGTCGTGGTGCGGGAGCCTGCGCCGCGGACGAACGAGTGGTGCGCGGGCCGGCCCTCGACGGGGATGCGGGCCCAGCGGTACTTCTCGATCTGGACGCGCGCGCGGTGGATCGTCGGTGTCGTGTCGACGAAGTGCCTTGCCAGGCGCAGCGCGAAGTCCTCGATCTCGCCGATCCCGTCGCGGGCGAACGCGAAGACGGTGTTCTTCTGCGTGTCGGTCGGCAGGACACCGCTGTTGTCGCCGGTCAGGTGGGTGGCGGCGAGGTCGCCGGCCAACGCCGTGCTGACGTTGAGGTCGACGATCGAGTGCCGGTCCGCGTCCCGGTTCACGCGCACGAGCCGGGTCTCGGCCTTGCCGTACTGGTTGTC
>Ga0193717_1002250_pt1 | contig 11221 bp, 9 predicted proteins | sample U2c2metaG_FD_145900 | JGI IMG/M metagenome (GOLD analysis project Ga0193717, IMG submission 145900) | Soil microbial communities from a riparian zone of the East river system, Colorado, United States - U2c2 | ecosystem: Environmental > Terrestrial > Soil > Riparian zone | place: USA: East River...
GTTGCCGCTACAGCGGAGAGTTTTGCGCCACGTGCAGGTCCAATTCCTCCAGCGTCTCTTCTGGGTTAACCGTGGGCACGCGCGGTTGCTCCGAGATGAATTTTCGAAGCAACGCACCGAACAGGCCGCCGGCCAGTGCCGTGACGAGCAACGTCTTGAGTATGGATTTCATTCGCGCGACGTTAACCGCCGCCGCTTTGGCGCACCGTCGGGAGGAGCCGTCGCGGGGTATGAGCGTGCTCCGACAGAGGATGCCGGTATTGGACGTCACTACTACGGACAAAACAGCTGCGGCTGGGTAAGTTGGGCGGATGAGCCTTCGCGGATCCTTCCTCCCACAAGCCAACATCGCGCTGTTCCTCGACGTGGACGGCACGTTGTTGGAGATTGCCGCCACCCCGTCAGCCGTGCGCGTACCCGCCGCGCTTCGCAATACGCTGCAGCTCGCGGCCAAACGCGAGAATGGTGCGCTGGCGTTGATCAGCGGCCGCACGATCGCCGAGGTCGACCGTCTGTTCGCGCCCCTGGTGTTGCCGGCCGCCGGCCAGCACGGCGTCGAGATCCGCGACCCTGAAGGCAATGTGTCCATGCCCAGCATCGACGCCGGGCAACTCGACCCGGCGCGCGAGGTGCTCCGCGAGCTCATCCGGCATTACAAGGGCCTGCTGCTGGAAGACAAAGGCTCTGCGCTGGCGGTGCACTTTCGGCAGGCGCCGCAAAACGAACGCGCCGCGATGGAAGTGATGGCCGGGCTCGCGCATCAGCTGCGTGAGAAGTTCGTGCTGCGCGATGGCAAGTACGTGATGGAGCTGACACCGCGCGGCTACTCCAAGCGCGGCGCGATCGAGTCGTTCATGCGCCGGGCGCCGTTCGCGGGGCGCATCCCCTTGTTCATCGGCGACGACGTCACGGACGAAGATGGTTTCGAAGCGGTCAATGCGCTAGGAGGCTATTCAGTGCGCGTTGGAGATCTTGCGGCTACCGCGGCGAAGTTTCGATTCAGCAGCGTCTCGACCGTGGTCGCGTGGCTGCGCGAGCGCAATTTGAATCGGCATACGAAAGCGGACCCAAGGCGCAGGAGATAGAACGCCTTTGGTACCGTTACGTTCCGTTAACCCCAACGCCACGATTCATATCTGTTGGCATGTGTCCGCGCGATCTCGCTGCCACTTGACGTACTACTTCTGATCGCGTCGCGATTTTCCGGGAAGGCGCGCGGGCACCCTCGGCAATCCAGTGTGCTGCGTCTTGAACGGCCTGTTAGGACTGCCGCCCCTCGTCCCTTCCGCCGCATCCCCCGTTCCCGCCGGCTGATACCCAGGCACTAACTGCTGTTTCCCGTTCCCAATCAGATCCGCACGCCCCATCTTTCTCAGGGCTTCGCGAAGAACCGGCCAGTTGTTCGGATCGTGATACCTCAAGAACGCCTTGTGCAGTCTTCGCTGCTTCAATCCCTTCGGGATGATCACTTCTTCGCTGTCACGCGTGACGCGCTTCAGTGGATTCTTGAGCGTGTGATACATCGCGGTCGCGGTCGCCATCGGGCTCGGCAGAAACGCCTGCACCTGGTCCGCTCGGAATCCGTTCTGCTTGAGCCACAGCGCGAGCTCGAGCATGTCCTTGTCGGTGGTGCCGGGATGCGCGGCGATGAAGTACGGGATCAAATACTGTTCCTTGCCGGCGAGCTTGGAGTACTTGTCGAACAGCTCCTTGAACTTGTGATACGCGCCGACGCCGGGCTTCATCATCTTCGACAGCGGCCCCTCGCCGATGGCCTCGGGCGCGATCTTGAGATAGCCGCCCACGTGGTGCGTGGCTAACTCCTTCACGTACTCGGGACTCTCGATGGCGAGGTCGTAGCGCACGCCGCTCGCGATCAGGATCTTCTTGACCCCAGGCAGCGCACGCGCCTTGCGATAGAGATTGATCAGCGCGCTGTGGTCGGTGTTGAGATTGGGGCAGATGCCCGGGTACACACAGCTCGGCTTACGACAGGCGCTCTCGATCTCCTTGGACTTGCACGCGATGCGATACATGTTGGCGGTGGGGCCGCCGAGATCGCTGATGACCCCGGTGAAGCCAGGCACTTCGTCGCGGATCTTCTCGATCTCGCGCAGCACGCTACCCTCACTGCGGTTCTGGATAATGCGCCCTTCATGCTCGGTGATGCTGCAAAACGTGCAGCCACCGAAACATCCACGCTGGATGGCGATGGAGAACTTGATCATCTTGTACGCGGGGATCTCGGCGTTGCCGTACACCGGGTGTGGCTTGCGTGCGTAGGGGAGCTCGTATACGAAGTCCATGTCCTTCGTAGTTAGAGGAATCGGCGGCGGGTTCAGCCAAAGGTCGAGATCGCCGTGGCGCTGAACGAGCGCGCGCGCGTTGCCGGGGTTGGCTTCGAGATGCAGGATGCGGCTGGCGTGTGCGTACAGCACGGGGTCGGCTGTGACGGTCTCGAAACTCGGCATACGAATGACGCTGCGCTCACGGTCTTCGCTCTTCACGCGGCGCGCGAACTTGACGACGACTTCTTTCGCGGGCGGCGGCATTTCACCAGCCTCGACGGCGGCGGCCTCTTCGTTCGCCTTGCGGATCTCGGGCTCCATCGCATACGGATCGATGGGTGGGTTCAGGCGCCCGGGCGTATCTATATGAGTGGAGTCGATCTCGATGAAGTCGTGCGACTTGCGCACGAACGCGGTGCCGCGCAGGTCGTTGATCTCGGAGATGTCGTCGCCAGCGGCCAGGCGATGCGCGATCTCGCAGATCTGTCGCTCGGCGTTGCCGAACACCAGCAGGTCGGCCTTGGCATCCAACAACACGCTGCGGCGAACCTTCTCGCTCCAGTAGTCGAAGTGCGCGATGCGACGGAGCGACGCCTCGATGCCGCCGATGACGATGGGCACATCCTTGAACGCTTCGCGCGCGCGCTGGGCGTAGACGACGACGGATCGATCCGGCCGCTTGCCGCCCATGCCACCGGGTGTGTAGGCGTCATCGCTGCGGATGCGCTTGTCCGAGGTGTACCGGTTCACCATGGAATCCATGTTTCCGGCGGTGATCCCGAAGAACAGGTTGGGCTTGCCTAACTGCTTGAAGGGCTCGGCGCTCTGCCAGTCCGGCTGCGCGATGATGCCGACGCGAAAGCCCTGCGCCTCGAGCAGCCGCCCCATGATGGCCATGCCGAAGCTGGGGTGATCCACATACGCATCGCCGGTGACGATGATGACGTCGCAGGAGTCCCAGCCGAGTGTTTCCATTTCCTCGCGCGACATGGGCAGGAACGGCGCGGTGCCGAAACGGGCAGCCCAGTGCTTGCGGTAGGTATTGAGTTCTTTCGGAGCGGCGGCAGCGGACATCTAACAACCTCATTGCGGAAATGGGTTGGAGCCCGAGCGCGTGAATGGCGGATGGCCATTGCGTTCGACACTGCACCGGAACTTACGCCGGCTAACACCATTTCCTGATTTTCAGGAGCTCCTCGAGGGTCGGCCGTTTGAGGCGGCTTACTGCCAGAGGTCGGATGGGGCGGCAGTGTAGGGATGGACGGCCGGAAGTCAAAAAACAGGGCGTTTCGGGCCTCGAAACGCGTGCGGGCTCATTTGGAGCACCTGCTTCCTGGCACCTTCAGAATATAAACCACCGGGTGGCTTGCCGTAAGCCCCGGGTCGTGACGCAGCATCGCCGGCCGTTGCCAGAGCCGGCGAAAACAGGAGTCACGAAATGCCAACGACCAAGCATGCGGTGGTGATTGTCGGAGGAGGCCCTACAGGGCTGATGTTGGCGGGCGAATTGGCGTTGGCGGGCATCGACGTGGCCATTGTCGAGCGGCGCGCCAACCAGGAACTCGCCGGCGCGCGCGCCGGCGGTCTGCACTCACGCACCATCGAGGTTCTCGATCAGCGCGGAATCGCCGATCGGTTCGTATCGCAAGGGCAAAAGCATCCGGTTGTGCTCATCCACCCGATCCCCCTGGACATCAGCGACTGCCCCACCCGGCACAACTACACCCTCGGGCTGTCGCAAGGCCACATCGAGCGCATCTTGGCCGAGTGGGTCGGCGAGCTGAAAGTGCCTATCTATCGCGAACGTGAAGTCACGGGTTTCGCGCAGGACGACACCGGCGTCGACGTCGCGCTCGGAGGCGCGTCGTCGCGGCGGGCGGAGTATCTCGTCGGGTGCGACGGCGGCCGCAGCCTGATTCGGAAAGCAGCGGGCATCGAGTTTCCCGGGTGGGATCCGACGACGAGCTGGCTGATCGCCGAAGTCGCGACCGCCGAGGAGCCGAAGTGGGGATTTCACCACGACGCGGTCGGCATCCATGCGATCGGCAAGGGAGATCGCGGGTTGGCCCGCATCGTGCTGACCGAACGGGAGCTGCGACTCGGCGAAGCCACGCTGCGCGATGTCAGCGAGGCGCTCGTCGCCGTCTACGGGACTAACTACGGCATCCACAGTCCCACGTGGATCTCACGGTTCAACGACATGACGCGTCAGGCTGCCGCGTACCGCGACCGACGCATCCTGCTGGCGGGCGACGCCGCGCACGTGCATCCCCCGGTAGGTGGGCAGGGCCTCAACATCGGTGTGCAGGATGCGGTGAACCTGGGATGGAAGCTGGCCCAGGTGGTCAAGCGGACATCACCCGAAAGCCTGCTCGATACGTATCACGCCGAGCGCCACCCGGTCGGCGCGCGCGTACTGCGTAACACGATGGCGCAGGTCGCGCTTCGGCGTACGGACGAACGCTCCAAGGCCTTGGGCGACGTCGTTACCGACCTCCTTAAGCTGGACGAACCTCGCAGACGACTCGCGGCGGAGATGTCGGGCATGGCAGTTCATTACGATCTTGGCGCGGGACACCCGCTGCTCGGACGCCGCATGCCCGATCTCGAACTGATCACCGCCGACGGCCCGCTGCGTGTCTTCAGGCTGCTGCACGATGGCCGGCCGCTGCTGTTGAATTTTGGTCCTTGCGGCTTCGACATCACCCCGTGGGCAGATCGGGTTAGGTTGATCGACGCCTATTACGTGGGTGCCTGGGAGCTGCCGGCACTCGGTCCGGTCCCGGCTCCCACCGCCGTGTTGATTCGGCCCGACGGATATGTGGCTTGGGTGGGAGACCTGACTCAGGTTGGGCTCGCTGACGCGCTAACTACCTGGTTCGGACCAGGGGTCTGACCCCGTTACATGCCCGCCATCCACTGCCCGACGCGCTCCCACGCGGACGTGCGTGCGATCAGGAAGCGCACCGGCAGGCTGATGAGCAGGATGCCGCCGCCGATCGCGTATACCGGATGCACGATGCGGTACTTCACCCAATCGCTCACGAGGCACCAGGCAACGAGCGCCGTGGGCACCGCCATTTGTATCGGGCCGTAAAAGTCCCCGGTCTGCGTCACGGCGATCAGCCGCGCCACGGGCGGGCCGAGCACGGCGATCATCGCGAGCACCATGAAGCGCTTGTGCACTTGCGCGCGGCGGCGAAACGCGACCGCGCAGGCGACAAAGACTGCGAAGAACGTGATGCCCACGATAGGCACGAGCACGAACTGCTGTGAGTTCATTCCCATGGGGCGCACGCGCGGCGCGTCGGCAGACAGGATGGCCGTGGCGTAGCCGAGAATCGTCACGATCACCGCGAGCACGACACCCGCGATGCCGAGCTGCATGTGCGTGCGGTAGTTCTGCGCGGCGATGAGGCGCGTCTGAATGATGAACAACACGAACCACGCGGTGAAAACGATGCTGTGCAGGTGCAGCAGCACGGTGATGGGTGGTACATCGAACCAGGTGCGGAAGTAGTACGTGCGCGCGAAGCCCGCGAATACGAGTAGCGCCAATGCAAGCGCGACCACGGCGTAGAAGCGGTTGCGAACGACGGCGGCCATGGCGCGAACCTACCGCCAGCGGCGGCGGCCGACAATAAAGCCGGCGCAAGAATCGGCCGCCGCTGAGACTTCTTGCCGTTTACGGACGTCGAGAAGCGGGTCTACCGGAAATGAAAAGGGGCCGGGAGGTCCGGCCCCTTTTCCTAGGAAACGGGGAGTGTCCCCATTATTTCAATGCTTCGGCGAGGCCGGGCACGTACTGCGCGCCTTCGAGCACCTTCAGAGTGGAGCCCTTGAAGTCGTTGCCGACCGGCTCGTAGCGCCCACCGAGGCACTGCGCCAGGAATCCTTCGGCAACCGCGTAGAACGACGTGCGGTTGGGTGGACGCGCGAAGCCGTGGCCCTCATCCGGATACAGCACGTAGGTCACGGGCAGATTCTTGTCCTTCATGGACTTCACGATCTGATCGGACTCGGCCTGCTTCACGCGCGGGTCGTTGGCGCCCTGGCCGATGAGCAGCGGCTTCTTGATCGCGTCCACGCGCGAAAGCGGCGAACGATCATTGAGCAGCTTCTTGCCTTCTTCCGTGCGCGGATCGCCGACTCGCGTCGCGAACTCTTCGAAGAACGCCTTCCAGTACGGCGGGATGGAGCCTAACAAGGTGTTGAGGTTGCTGGGGCCGACGATGTCGACGCCGCAAGCGAAGGTATCGGGCGTGAACGTGACGCCGACCAGCGTCGCATAGCCGCCATACGAGCCGCCGTAAATGGCCACCTTGTCTTTGGTGGTGATCTTCTGCTTGACCGCCCAGTCGACGGCGTCGAGCAGATCGTTGTGCATCTTGCCGGCCCACTCCTTGTTGGACGCGTTGATGAAGCTCTTGCCGAAGCCGGTGGAGCCGCGATAGTTCACGGCCAGCACGGCGTAGCCGCGGTTGGCCAACCACTGGTGTTCATTGTCGAAGCCGTAGCCGTCACGGGCCCAGGGGCCGCCGTGCACGTTGAGCACCATCGGCACCGGCGAATCCGGAACGCCATCGCCGTTGGCATCCGAGCCGGGAGGCAGTGATAGATAGGAGACCAGCGTGAGTCCGTCGCGCGCCTTGAGCTCGAGCGACTGCATGGGCACCAGCGGCGCCTTGGTCAGCGCCGGACGCTGGTCGAACAGCTTGGTGACCTTGCCGGCCTTGCGGTCGTAGATGTAGGTGGACGCGGGCGCGAGAGCATCGTCGGTGGTTACCGACCAGAACATGTCATCCAGCGTGCGATTGCCAATGGCGTAGCCGTCGCCGAGCTCCTTGGAAAGCAGGTCCACGTCCTTCTTCACGCTGGCGTCGAGGACCGTGACCTCGGGCTTGAGGTAGTTGACGACGTAAGCCTGCGGCTTGAACGTCTTGGGCTCGAGCCACACGTCTTCGAGATCCGCCTGCTTGCTCTCGGCGATCAACGTGGTCTTGCCGGTGGTGAGATCCACGCGCTCGAGCGCGGCCTTGTCGCGGCCCACCGAGGACTGCAGCAGCGCGGTCTTGCCCGAGAACTCGATACCGATGAGGCCGCTGGTCAGCGAATCCTCCTGACCGATGCGCAGCATGCTGACCCACTTGTCGCCCACGCGACGTAGCAGCTCGGTGCCGTCGGCGTCGTTCTTCGACGCGATGCGCGGCTTGAGATCGAAGTCGAGGTTGTAGCCGGCGATTTCCTGCGTGTTCTGCTCGATCAACGTGCGCTTGCCCGTGGCGAGGTCCACTTCCCACAGGTCGTGCCATTCCGGCACGCGATCGTTGATGCCGACGGCAATGACGCCGGGCTTCTTCCACGACAGGCCCATGACCTCGGCGCGCACGCCTTTATAAGGAGTGAGGTCCTTCTGGGTTCCGGCGACGACGTCGACGGCGTAGAGATGAAAGTTCTCGTCACCGCCCTCGTCCTGGATGAACAACACGTGTTTGTTGTCGTACGCCCAGAAGTGCTGGCGGATGCCGCGCTTCTGATCGTTGGTGATGGGCTTGGCGGCATCGAGCTTGCCGCGCTCGGCCAGCCAGACGTTGAGCACGCCGTCGCGCGGCGCGATGAACGATATGTATTTGCCGTCGGGCGAGAGACGCCCCTGGGTCTTTTCGGGATTGCCGAAAAGCGCCGAGCGCGGAATGACCGAGGTGCCGGCCACCGCTTCCGCGGGGGTGCGCGGCGCCTGTGCGGCGGAAATGGAAGGAAGGGCGAGCGCGGCCACGAGGGCGGGGAGAATTGTTTTCATGAGGTTCTCTGGTCGGGAAGCCTTAACGATGGATGGGCGCATTCTATATATATGAGCGGAAATGGGGACACTCCCCATTTCCTAGCAAAAGGGGCCGCACCTCGAGGACTGAGACGCGCGACGAACCGTTTTGGTTGCAAACAGCGCCTTGTGCTACTTTCGCGGCACCATGGCTGAAACCACTACGATTCGACTCCCTCCCAAGCTGCGCGCGCGCCTTCGCGTCATCGCCAAGGAAACCGATCGCTCGGTGCACAGCATCATTCTCGAAGCGGTCGAGAGACACACCGCGTACGAAGAGCAAATGCGCAGCCTGGTGAAGGAAGCGCTCGCGGCCGACGCGGAGATCGAACGCACGGGCGAGGTGTATCGCGCCGAGGACGTGTACGCGTGGATGCAACGCGTCGCGAAGGGCGCGGCGGATCCGCGCCCCAAGCCATGGCGCAAGTAGTTTATTCGGCGCAGACGCTGGATGAGGTCGCGCGTGCGCATGCATCCGGCAGCGCCGCGGGAATTCAGTCAGCCGTCGAGATGCTCGCGGCGCACCCACTGCTGGGGCGGCGGGTCGAAGGGGACTTGCGCGAGCTGGTCATTTCTTGCGGCGCGACGGGGTACATCGCGCTGTATCGCTTCGCCATTCAGCAGAGCGAAGTGCGCGTATTGGCGCTGCGGCATCAGCGCGAAATCGGCTATCTACCGTAGGCCGGGCCTGGTCGCTCGCGGCTGCGCATCCGAGGCGCGTCCCCTTTTGCAAGCAAATCAGGAATGTCCCCATTACGAGTATGTGGCATGCTTGCGCTCCCGCGGCGCCGGCGCGGGCGGCCGACCACACAAGGAATGCGTACGAATGAAATCCGTGTCGCTGCGGTTCGCCGCACATTCACTCATCGCGACCCTTCTCCTTTCAATCACATCCACCATCGCCATGGCTAAAACCTCGCTGCTCTACATTGCTACCCAGAATCCGGACGGCATGGGCATCACCGTGGCCGAGTTCGATTCGGCCACCGGTGCGCTGTCGGCGCCGAAGATGGCGATCGAGACGCGCGACCCCGCGCATTTCACGCTGTCGAATGACGGCAAACACCTGTACATGTGCAACTCGGGCACACCCGGCGGCGTCAGTGCGTTCGCGGTCGACAAGAAGTCGGGCGCGCTGCGGCTGCTGAACTACAAGGAATCGAAGGGCCGCGGCCCTAGCTACGTGAGCGTGGACGGCAGCGGCAAGTACGTGCTCGACGCGAACTATGGCGGGGGCTTCGTCGAAGTGTATTCGCTGGCGAAAGATGGATCGCTGGATCAACAGACCGCGTTCGTGCAGCACATTGGCTCGAGCGTGCATCCGCAGCGGCAGTCCAAGCCCTACGCGCACTGGTTCCGCACGGACCCGACTAACAAGTTTGGTCTGGTGGCCGACCTCGGCATGGACCAGGTGGTCATTTACAAGTTCGATGCCAAGACCGGCAAGCTCACGCCGAACGATCCGCCGTTCACGAAGGTGACCGCAGGAAATGGCCCGCGACACCTTGCGTTCCATCCGAACGGCAAATGGGTGTACGGCATCGCCGAGATCGCCAATGAAGTGATGGCGTTCAACTGGGATGCGGGCAAAGGTGTTCTCACGCAGTTCCAGTCGGTGAAGACGCTGGCGGACGGGTTCAAGGATCCGAGCACCGCCGCGGAGATCGCGGTGCGTGCCGACGGCAAGTTCCTGTACGCGTCGAATCGCGGTGAAGACAGCATCGTGGTTTATGCCATCGACTCTACGACCGGCGAGCTCACGCTCAAGCAGCGCACGCCGTCACGCGGCAAGGTGCCGCGCTATTTCACGTTCGACCCCACTAACAAGTGGTTCATCGTCAGCAACCAGGAAGGCGGCAACGTGGCGGTGTTCAGCGTGGATGAGAAGACGGGAGAGCTTGCTCCGAAGGGAGAGCCCGTGCCGCTGGTGAAACCGATGGGAGTGGTGTTCATCAAATAGTGGGGCCAGAAATGGGGACACTCCCCATTTCCTAGCAAAAAGGGCCGGACCTCACTAGGGCTTCAGCCACCGCACGAACCAGGCGATGCCGGCATCGACGCTCTCCGGGTTCACGCGATGCGCCGTGTTCTCCTGCACGATGAATTGTAGTTTGTCCGACGCATTGGCCGCGTCGTAGAACGGCTTCGCCGCCGCTACCGACAATCGCACGCCCGCGACGGGTGTATTCGCGTCCGAATCCCCATTGATCACCAACAACGGCCGCGGCGCGGTGGCCGCGAGCATCGCGGGCCCGTCGAACTGCCCGTCGATGCCGGGCACGACACGCGCGTAAAACTCGCGCACGAAATCCACGCTGCGCGCGGCCTTGCTGGCCGAAGCCGCGGACGCATCGAACGCGTTCTGAATCGTCGCTATGCGTGCGGGCCATTGGCCGTTTTCGAGCGCCCACTTGAAACTCTGCACACCGATGAACGACACGGCGGCCGCGACTCTTGGATCCGCCGCGGCCGTCAGGTAGGTCTCGATGCCGCCCTTGGAAATTCCGGCGAGGCCGATTCGCGCTGCATCGACGTCCTTGCGCGTGGCGAGGTAGTCGACGAGCCGCATCACATCCCACGCGGTGTCGTAATAGAACGGGTGGCCCTCGCCGGTCTTGAATGCGCGCGCGATGGCTTCGTTGTACTCGGCCGCACCCGCACCCGCCTTCGTGCGTTCGCCGTGAAAGCGGCCGTCGATGGCGACACCGATGAACCCGGCCCGCGCGGCCCTGAGCGCGATGCTCGCGATTTCGCCGCTGTCTTTGGTCCCGCCCGTGCCGTGCAGCGCGATGACCACGGGCCGCCGGCCCTTGAACTTCGCCGCGTCGGGCAGCAGTAGATAGCCCGGCACGCGCTCGGTGGCATCGGATGAGAACCATAGGTGATACTTCTTGAGGCCCTCGACCGGTGCCATCTCGGCGAGCTCGGGTTTCAGGGCGACACGCGGCCGGTCGATGACGCGCAGGAACGCGGCACGCGTGTCCGCTGCTGCGCCGTCGGCGAATGCGGCAAGCGAGATCTGCAGCGCGAGCAGACCGGCTGCGAACAGGCGGACGAACTTCATGGACGTCACTTTCATCGAGGTGCGGCCCCTTTTGCTAGCAAATGGGGA
>Ga0193717_1002251_pt1 | contig 11221 bp, 14 predicted proteins | sample U2c2metaG_FD_145900 | JGI IMG/M metagenome (GOLD analysis project Ga0193717, IMG submission 145900) | Soil microbial communities from a riparian zone of the East river system, Colorado, United States - U2c2 | ecosystem: Environmental > Terrestrial > Soil > Riparian zone | place: USA: East River...
CAACCTTAGGAGGATCAGTGGCAAGGGAGTATCACAAGAACCCGACCGCCGTCGGTGCGTTGTCGCCCGAGCAGTACCACGTCACGCAGGAGAGCGGCACCGAGCGTGCGTTCACCGGCGAGTACTGGGACAACCACGAGCCGGGCATCTACGTCGACGTGGTGTCCGGTGAGCCGTTGTTCGCCTCTGTCGACAAGTTCGACAGCGGTACCGGCTGGCCGAGCTTCACCAAACCGATTCGAGGCGACGACGGCTCCAATGTCGTTGAGAAGCGCGACTTCAGCCACCTGATGTTGCGCACCGAAGTCCGCTCGACGCATGGCGACAGCCACCTCGGGCACGTGTTCAAGGACGGACCGCGTGCCGAGGGAGGGTTGCGCTACTGCATCAACTCGGCTTCGCTGAAGTTCATTCACCTCGACGACCTCGAGGCGGAGGGCTATGGCGAGTACGAGACACTCTTCAAGGAGGACGCACAGTCATGAGTGAGCATCAGAAGGCGATCTTGGCCGGCGGCTGTTTCTGGGGCATGCAGGAGCTGATCCGCAGGCAGCCCGGCGTGGTGTCGACGCGCGTCGGCTATACCGGCGGCGAGCACGCGAACGCCACCTACCGCAAGCACCCCGGCCACGCCGAGGCCATCGAAATCGTCTACGACCCAACGCAAACCGACTTCCGCAACCTGCTGGAGTTCTTCTTCCAGGTCCACGACCCGAGCACGAAGGACCGTCAGGGCAACGACGTCGGTAGCAGCTACCGGTCGGCGATCTTCTACGTCGACGACGAGCAGAAGCGCGTTGCGTTGGACACCATCGCCGACGTGGACGCGTCGGGGCTATGGCCGGGAAAGGTGGTCACCGAGGTGACTCCCGCCAGCGACTTCTGGGAGGCCGAGCCCGAGCATCAGGACTACCTGCGGAAGTACCCCAACGGGTACACGTGCCACTTCCCGCGCGCGGGCTGGAAGCTGCCGAAGCGCGCCGGTGGGCAGGAGCGAAGCGACTCGGGAGTCGGTACAGCGGTCTAAGCCAGCGGGATCGCGCGCCTGCGCATGACGACCCGGCCGCCTGCCTTCGGCGTGTAGGCCACCCCGCGGGAGTGGATGTTCTCGTCGGGCGCGTCACTGGTCTCGACGGCGAAGTGACGCAGGACGGTTCGCAACACGACGTCCATCTCGACGTTGGCGAAGACCGCGCCGACACAGCGTCGGGTACCGCCCCCGAACGGAATGAAGGACAGCCCGGGGCGTTGGCCGACGAACCGCTGCGGGTCGAATCGATCCGGATCCGGGAACTCGTCGGTCTGCCCGTGCATCCGGTTGATCGCGACCGTTATCGAGTGGCCCTTCGGGATCACCCACTCCCCGAGTTCGAACACCGGCGCGTACACGTGCCGCCCCGCGAAGTCGATGACGGTCCGCACCCGTTGGATCTCGAGGATGGCGGCCTGCCGGTACTCGTTGCCGTCGGTGGCGGCCTCGGCCTCCAACTTTGCGAGCACCTCGGGATGCCGGGTGATGCGCTCGAACGCCCACGCGAGGGTGGACCCAGTCGTCTCGTGGCCCGCGGCGAGGAGCGTCAGCAGTTCATCGGCGATGTCACGACGCGACATCGCAGAGCCGTCCTCGTAGGTGCTGCGGAGCAACAGCGCGAGGACGTCGTCGCGCTCCTCGAAGTTGGGGTCGGCCTTCACCGCATCGACGAGTCGGTCGACGACGGCGTCGTACTCACGCCGGTACGCCGCGAGCCGACCCCACGGGGTGAACCTGCCGTACGTGCGCGAGGGCGTCGGCAGCACCATGAGCCGGGAACCGAGCGTCACCCACGGCGGGATGATGCGGCGCAGGTCGTCGAGCCGCTCCCCGTCGGCGCCGAACACCGCCCGCAGGATGGCGTTGAGGGTGATCCGCATCATCGGCTCGAGCGTTTCGAACTCCTGGCCCGACGGCCAAGAGGCGGCCTCGCGCAGCGTCTCCTCCTCGAAGATCCGCTCGTAGTTCTTGATGCTCTTGCCGTGGAAGGGCGGGGTCAGCAAGCGACGGCGGCGCTTGTGGTCGGCACCGTCGAGCGCAAAGACCGAGCCTGGCCCGAGGACGCGGCTCAGGTTGGGCTGGATGTTTCCGACGTCGTCGGTATTGGCCATGAAGAGTTGCTTGGCCAGTTGCGGATCGGTGACGACGACCGCACGGCCGATTACCGGCAGGGTCATGCTGAAGACGTCGCCGTAGCGCCGCACCATCTGTTCGGTTGTCCACGTGCGGGAGACCGCGTATGCAAGGCCCTGGATGAACTTGGGCAACCGCGGACCCGGCGGCAGATTTACCGCGGCCCCCGACGTCTCGGTGGCCTCGGCGATGGTTGCTTCTGTCATGGCACGCTCCAAGCCAGTCATGCGGTACCGCGGTGTACCGTAGGTTATACGGTACGGTACGGGTTGGTACCACACAAGCGCAAGGGTTGCAGGTGACGTCATGACGACCGCATTGAACGACCCCCCTCAGACGGGTTCGGCCGCCGACGCCTTCCGCGGCAGGCTGCTCGACGGGCTTGCGCAATCCATCGTCGAACGCGGCTATCGCGAAACCACCGTCGCCGACGTCGTCCGCATCGCGAAGACTTCGAAGCGCACCTTCTACGACCAGTTCGCCAGCAAGGAAGAGTGCTTCATCGAACTGCTGCGCGCCAACAACGAGGACTTGATCGTCACGATCCGCGGCTCCGTCGACCCGGAAGCGCAGTGGGACGACCAGGTTCGCGCCGCCGCGGGCGCGTACGTCGACCACATCGCGTCACGTCCTGCGATCACGTTGAGCTGGATCCGCGAGGCCCCGGCGCTGGGCGCGGTAGCGCTACCGCTGCATAGGCTGGCGATGGGCCAGCTGACCGACATGCTCGTCGACCTCACGGACAGTCCCGGGTTTCGCCGCGCGGCCTTGCCGCCCATCGACCGCCCACTGGCCCTGATCCTGCTCGGCGGGTTGCGCGAGCTGACGGCGCTGACAGTCGAGGCCGAACGCGACGCGAGAGAGATCCTCGATCCGGCCGTGACCGCGGCACTGGCGATCCTGGGTCCGCGCTCAACCCAGCATTAGCCGCGCCGACTTCTCCAGTCGACGCGCGATGTCCTCATAGGACGCATAGCCCATGCCTGCCCGCACCAGCGCCCCCGAGTAGAGCATCTCGAGCGATTCGATGACGTCCGGATCGGTATCGGGTCCGAGCGCAGCGCGGAGGCGCTCGTGGATGTCGAGGCCGATCCGCTGCCGGAGCACCTCGACGTCGGGGTCGCGGCCAAGCAGCGCGTTGGTGACTGCACCGGCGAACTCTGGCTCGTCGGCGACGAGCAACGCGATGTGGCTCAAGACGTCGATCACCCTGGTGGCTGGGTCGTCGGAGTCGTGGCCCGCGGGCGGCGCAGACGTAAGCCGTCTCCAGAAGAACTCCGCAACCAGATGTTCCTTCGACGAGAAGTACGTGTAGGCCGTGGCCGCGCCGACGCCGGCTTCGGCGGCCACCCGGCGCACGGTCAGCCCGGAGAAACCCTCGCGATTGAGAAGCTCGAGTGCGGCCCTGCCGAGGCGGTCGACGGTGTCTGCCTGCTTGGCGGTCAGTCGGCGCCGAGTCGACTCCAAAGCCGGATCGGACACGTGTCTGGACGCTACTACAACACCGCATGAGCAGCAACGGTAAGTTGGCCCGCATGAGCGTTACCGACACCGCCCTGCCGCCGTCCGCCGCACGCCTTTTCGCCATGGCCGAGCAGGTCACCGGATTCATGCCCTCCGACGAGGGACGCGCACTCTACGACGCGGCGGTCCGGTATCTCGGGGATGGCACCGGCGTCGAGATCGGCACCTACTGCGGCAAGTCGACGGTCATGCTCGGCGCGGCCGCCCAGCAGACCGGAGGCGTGCTCTACACCGTCGATCACCACCACGGCTCCGAGGAACACCAGCCCGGGTGGGAGTACCACGACACGTCCATGGTGGACCCGGTCACCGGGCTGTTCGACACGCTGCCGACGCTTCGGCACACACTCGATGCGACGGGGTTGGACGACCACGTCGTCGCCGTCGTCGGCAAGTCCGTCGTCGTCGCGCGGTCGTGGCGAACTCCGTTGCAGTTCTTGTTCATTGACGGCGGGCACACCGAGGAGGCGGCGCAGCGGGACTTCGACGGCTGGGCGAAATGGGTGGCCGTCGGCGGCGGGCTGGTCATCCACGACGTGTTCCCCAACCCCGACGAAGGCGGCCAGGCGCCGTTCCACGTCTACCGTCGGGCATTGGATTCCGGCGAGTTCCGCGAGGTGAGTGCGACGGGCACGCTCCGAGTTCTGGAGCGGCTGTCGCGACCCGCATGACGCCAGTTCACCTGCGGTCGGTAGCCGGGGCGAAGTGAGCCACGCCGCGGAGAATCCATGGCGTTCGCTTCGCCATCACCGCCACGGCCCGGTCCGACCGGCGCATCGTCGTTCGCGGGCCGGGGGTAGGCGTCAACGCGAGTTTCGCTTCGATCGAACCCGGCTGCGCTCCCCGGCGATCGACCACTAGCAGTTCCCAGGCGCCGGGCACCCCGCGCAACTCGACGAGACCACGGTCCGCGAACCCAATGCCGGAGCCGACGACCAAATCACGCACGGTGCGGGAGACGAGGATTTCGCCTGGCCCAGCCTGACCGAGGATGCGCGCCGCAATGTGTACCGCGATTCCGCCGATGTCGGTGTCGATGAGCTCGCACTCGCCGGCGTGGATGCCCACGCGGATCTCGATGCCCAGTTTCTCGGCGTCGTCACGTAGGGCCTCGGCGCAACGGATGCCCTGGGTCGGTCCGTCGAACGTGATGAGGTGGCCATCGCCGGTGCTCTTCACTACTGCCGTCGAATCGTGCTGCGGCTCTTCGGCAGTTATCTCACCGAAGCGCTGCAGCACTGCACGCCACCGCTCGTCCCCCGTCGCCGCTGCACGTTCAGTCGATGCGACGATGTCCGTGAACAACACGGTGCGCAGCGCACGATGTGACTGCGACGGCGCCGCATGGTTCCCGGTAAGAAACTCCTCGATTTCGGTCGCCATCCTGTCCGGATCGTTGAACCAGGGCGCGTGGTCCGCGCCATCGAGCTCGACCATGCGCGCACCCGGAATGTGGTCGGCGAGGTACCGGCCCGACTGAACCGGGACGCCGGGGTCGTCGCGGGCATGGACGACGAGTGTTGGCACGGTGATCGTCGGAAGGATCGGCCTGGCATCCAACCGGAACGCCGATTCCATTGTTGCCCGGGCCATTCCCGGACTCGCGCACATCCGCTCGAGCATTCCGAGCTGTCGCATTGACCGTACCGACGACAAAAGGCACTTGAGTGCCTCACCGCTGCCCCACCCCGACTGGACGGCGTGGCCGAATTCCTGGATCCGGGCGATCTGCTCCGTCGAAGGGGCGTACTCCTCTCCTAGCTCGCTTGTCCAGCGCGCACGCAGCTCTGCCGGGTCGCACTCGAGGTAGTCCCAGCCCTCGGTGGGGGAGTACGACGTGGTACCGGTGAGGATCAACGCCCGCGTTCGTTCCGGTCGTGTCGCGGCCAAGAGGATTGATGCCGGGCCGCCCTCGCTCACACCCAGCAGAGCGGCTCTTTCGAAGCCGGCGGCATCCATGACGGCCTCGATCTCGGCCGCTCGATCATCGAGCGTGCGGACTCGCGGCACCGGGTCCGACAGCCCGACCCCCGCCTTGTCGAACAACAGAATGCGAGCGAACGCGCCGAGTCGCTCCATGAGAGACCTGAATTCGGGCATGGTCCAGTACAGCTCGACGTGGCTGGCGAACGACCCGGCCCAGACCAGATCGACGGGCCCGTCGCCGAACACCTGATACGCCAGGCTGAGCTCGCCGCAGGATGCGTACGACGTTTCCGGCACGGCCTCCGAGCCTAATCGACTCCGACGGTCAATACCGGCGTTAGCCGCTAGAAGGTCTCCGCGCAGGCGCAGTCGACCTCGAACTCGCCTTCGAGTCCGCGGGGCAGTTCGGCGCCACGGAAGATGCCGCTGGCCGGCGTCGTCGACGAAAGTGCATCCGCCGCAAGGATCATCGCGGCACCCGTCCACGTGGTGCGCTCCTCGGGCCACCGCTTGCCGTCTGCGAATACCAGTCCGGTCCAGTAGGAGCCGTCGTGCTCGCGCAGGTGGTGCATCGCCGCGAACTGCTCGTGCGCCCTGGCCGAATCGCCCATGGCGTCGAGCGCCATGACCAGTTCGCACGTCTCCGCACCGGTCACCCACGGACGGTGATCGACGCAGCGGATGCCAAGGCCCGGCACCACGAAGTCGTCCCAGCGGGCGTCGATGCGCGCCTTGGCGGCCTCGCCACGCAGCGCACCCCCGAGCACCGGGTAGTACCACTCCATCGCGTGAGTGTCCTTGGTCAGGAACGACTCTGGATGCTCGGCGATGGCGTGCCCGAGCTGCCCGACCGCGACCTCCCACTCCGGCTGCGGTTCGTCGACGTAGTTCGCGAGCGCCAGCGCGCACCGGATGCTGTGGTAGATGCTCGCGCATCCTGTCAGCAGCGCCTCTTGGATGATCCCCGAATCACTTCTGGCCCAGGATATCTCGCCGCCGCTGAGCTGCATCGTCAGCACGAAGTCGATGGCCCTGCTGACCACCGGCCACATGGTCTCGGCGAAGCCGCGGTCCTGCGTGATGAGCACGTGGTGCCACACGCCGGTCGCTACGTAGGCGCAGAAGTTGCTGTCGCTGTTGGCATCCTCGACGACGCCGTTGCGGAACTGGATCGGCCAAGAGCCGTCTGCGCGTTGGGTGGCCCGGCACCAGTCGAACCCGGCCCTGGCCTGTTCCCAGAGTCCCCCGACGGTCAGCGCCATCGCGTTCTCGACGTGGTCCCACGGATCGGTGTGCCCGCCGGTGAACCAGGGCAGTGCACCCGACGACTCCTGGTCGGCGGCAATGGCTTCCGCGGTCTGCCGGCATTGCGCGGGCGTCAGTACGCCCGGCACGCCGGGCAGTTCCGGCCTAAGCACCGCGGACCAGCTTCGTGAAGGCCGCCGGTTTTGAAAAGTACATGGCGACGCTCTTGCCGATGAGCGGATTCAGCACCGCTTCGGCGCTCTTCGTCAGCCACGGCCGCGACATCATGTCCCATACCAACATCTTGTGGTACGCAGCGACGGCGGGATGGTTCGGCTTCTCAACGCCCACAGCGCATTTCATCCACCAGAACGGTGCGTGCAAGGCATGCGCGTGATGGGTGTGGTCGAACTGCAGCCCGCGAGCGACGATCTTGTCGTGCAACTCGTTGGCGCGGTAGATCCGGATGTGACCACCTTCGTTGGCGTGGTATTCGTCGGACAGCATCCAGCAGATCTTCTCCGGCAGCCAACGCGGAACGGTGACAGCCAGTCGGCCGCCGGGTCGCAGCACCCGGACCAGTTCCTCGATCGCGCGGTCGTCCTGGGGCACGTGCTCGAGGATCTCCGAGGCGATCACGCAGTCGAATGAGCCGTCCTCGTACGGCAGGTCCAGTGCATCACCCTTGACCGCCTCCGCCTTGGCCGATGCAGGCGCCTCCCCTTGGTCCTGCATGGCCTGCAGGATGGCGTCGACGTCGTTGAGTTCGGCGGCGTCCATGTCGAACGCCACCACGTCGGCGCCGCGCCGGAAGGCCTCGAACGAGTGCCTGCCCGCGCCGCAGCCCACGTCTATCACCGACGTGCCCGCGCCGACCTTGAGCCGGTCGAAGTCGACGGTCAGCATGTCTTGGCCTCCATCATCGCCCGCTCGTATACCGAAACAGTTTGGGCCGCTACCGATTCCCAGCTGAACACATCGACTGCGCGCCGACGCCCGGCCACTCCGAGGCGACGCAGTTCCAGTGGCGAGTCGAGCAGTTCGCCCAACACGCGGGTCAGGTCGTCGACGTCGCCAGGATTGACCAGTCGCGCACAGTCACCGTCGACACCAACCACCTCGGGAAGTGCGCCCGCGCGGCTCGCGACGATCGGCGTTCCGCTGGCCATCGCCTCCACTGCGGGCAGCGAGAAGCCTTCGTAGAGCGACGGGATGCAGGCCACCTCGGCCGACGAGAGCAGCGCCGCAAGCTCGGCGTCAGTGACTCCACTGGAACTGTGCACGATGTCGGAGATGCCCAATTCGGCGATCAACTTCTCGGTCGGCCCGTTGGGTTCCAGCTTCGCGACGAGCTGGAGCTCGAGATCGCGTTCCACGCGGAGCCTGGCGACCGCATGCAGCAGGTGGCTGACCCCCTTGAGCGGGACGTCGGCACTTGCGATGGCGATGATGCGGTTGCGCACCCGGTACTCGGCAGGGGTGAACAGTTCGGTGTCGACGCCCAACGGGACGACGTGCAGTTGGCTTGGCGACACCCCGAAGTCCTCGGCGATGTCGGCGGCCGACGTCGACGAGACGGTCAGCAGTTCCGGAATGCGGCGGGCGACCTGCTTCTGCATCTCGGCGAAGCCATACCACCTGCGTACCAACGGCTTTCGCCACCACTTGGCGGCCGCGACGTCGAGCACCCGGTCCCTGGTGATCGGGTGGTGCACCGTCGCGACGACGGGCAGTCCGAGCTCGGCGATGGTCAGCAGTCCGGTGCCAAGGCTCTGGTTGTCGTGCACGACGTCGAAGTCATCGAGGCGGTCTGCGAGCAGCCGCGCGACGCGCAGACAGAACGTCTTGGGCTCTGGGAAGCCGGCCGTCCACGTCCCCAGCAGCTCGAGCACGTCGATGCGGTCGTGGAGCTCGCTCGGCCGCGGGATGCGGAACGGATCGGGTTCGCGGTACAGGTCCAGGCTGGGCACCTTGGTGAGCCGAACCCGAGGGTCGAGGCCCTCGGGGTAGGGCTGTCCGGAGAACACCTCGACGTCGTGACCTAGCTCGACGAGGCCTCGGCTGAGATGGCGGACGTACACGCCTTGCCCACCACAATGCGTCTTGCTTCGGTACGACAGCAGGGCAATGCGCATGGTCAGTTCACCGCGGCCAGAGTCTGGCCACCACGACCAGAGTCGGAAAAAGGGGCTCTGGACATGTGTCCAGACTATAGTTTGACTAGCTATCTTCCGCAACGCGGCGGCGTTCGATGGTCTTCGCGCAAGCGGCTCATCCGACCCCTGTCCGACTATCACAGGCGTCGGTGCGGTGTCTTGCCCAGCCCGGCGACTAGGCCGGCGGAAAACCACCCGTCGCGACCGGACCCCACCGCGTCGGAGTCACTCTGATCAGGCACTTTCCTTGATCAACCATGGCCTGCCTGTACTCGTCCCAGTCCGGGTGTTCACCCGCGATGACCCGGTAGTAGTCGACCAGTGGCTCGACGGCATCGGGCAGTGCGATGACTTCGGCGGCGCCGTCAACCTGCACGTAAGGCCCGTTGAATTCCTCGGACAGCACCGTCACGCTGGCCCGCGGCGTGCGGCGCACGTTGGCCGACTTGGCCCGCTGCGGGTAGGTGGCGATCACGATCCGTCCGGCCTCGTCGACGCCACCGCTGACCGGCGAACTCTGCAATGAGCCGTCGGCCCGGAACGTGGTGAGCACCATGTGGTGACGCGGTCGCACGAACTCGAGGAGTTCTGGGAGTGCGACGGCGTCCGCGGTCGCGAACTTGCGGGCCATGCTCTCCACCCTAACGACGCCGCAGCGTCCACGCCGGAATCCAATGGGTCACCGATCGTCGTTGGGTGCCGTAGGCGACCTCGTAGGTCACCCAGCCCCACCAGAAGCCCTGCTCGCACATGCCCCAGCAGCTGAGCCTGCCCTCGACGACGGTGTGCATCTGCAGCCCGGCGGGGTGGTAGCCGCCCGCCCGGTGCGGTTCCCGCGGGAAGACGGCCACCAGATCGACGAGCACGTCGACCGGCGGATCGACGCGGCGGAACGGCTGCGGCACCGGCTGGCCGTGGTAGCCGATCGATTGGAGCTCACCCACGGGTCGATCATATGTTCGAATAGGGTGCTTTCGGGACCACGAATGCAAACGGCCGCGGAAAGCCGACGTTGGTCAGCTCGGCGCCTCGTATCGCCGCCAGCTCGACCGACCGCACCTGCCCGGACGTCGGCTCGTAACAGCGCACGACATCGGGCCCGGACCGCTCGACGACGAGCACCCAGTGTCGCGGGATGTAATTGCCGACCAGCATCCCGACGGGCCAGTGCGCGTCGACGGCCGCCAGCACGTCGGCCAGTTGGTCGCGTCGGCCCCACCACGACCGCCAGCGGTACCGCACGCCGTAGCGGGCGCTGTGCACGCTCATCGCGCGCGCCACGCCCATCGGTGTCGCACCGAGCCGGCGTGGCCAGACCCGATTGATGGCGGTGTGCACACGACCCTGTTCGCCTGCGAACCATGCGCGTCCCGCGGTCCCGACGGCCTTGTCGGCGCGCCCCGTCAGCTTCGCGCGGTAGGCGGGGTCGAGCAGCGCACCGGCGACCACTGCGACTGCGGGTCCGCACGTCACGCCGTCGCGCTGCGTCAGGTGCATCGCCGCGAGCTTCATCGTCTTCAGGCTAGGCCGATCCTCTCCGGCGCCGGACCTGATCGGCCTAGGCTCTGCGCCATGCGGCTATCCACCCGAAATCAGCTCACCGGCACCATTACCGAGGTCACGCCCGGCAGCGTGATGGCCACCGTGAAGGTCCGGCTCGACGGCGGCGACCAGATCGTGACGGCATCGATCACCAAGGACGCCGCGGAGGAGCTCGGGCTGAAGGCCGGACTGCCCGCCACGGTGCTGATCAAGTCGACCGAGGTGTCCATCGGGGTCGAGTAGCCGTGCGTTCGGCCGTCCGATCATCGATGCGGTACCTCTGGTCACGCATACAGGAGTCTGGCAACATTACCGGCCAGTAGGGTCGATCGGTCCGGACGCCTCGACGGGGGGATGTGACGATGACGTCTTTGCAGTCGGGGGTTTCCTTCGTTGCGGCAGCCAACGAGGGCGGTGGTGCCGCGCTCGACCAGGTGATCGGCATGTCGGTGGTGGCCGCGATCGTCTCTGGCGCCCTGCTGTGGATCGGCTACCTGCATCGTCAGCGCCGCATCACCTGGCTGATGAACCTCGCCGAGAAGACGGGCGCCAAGTTCAAGCGGCCACCGTGGGTGGCGTTGCAGGTGTTCCTGTTCACCGCGACGATCATCGCCGCCCTGTTCGGCTTCATCTGGGACGTCAGCCTGCACATCGGGAAGGGCCG
>Ga0193717_1002252_pt1 | contig 11219 bp, 11 predicted proteins | sample U2c2metaG_FD_145900 | JGI IMG/M metagenome (GOLD analysis project Ga0193717, IMG submission 145900) | Soil microbial communities from a riparian zone of the East river system, Colorado, United States - U2c2 | ecosystem: Environmental > Terrestrial > Soil > Riparian zone | place: USA: East River...
CGCGGCTCGCGGCCTCGGCGACCTGGAGCAGGGTCAGCTCGGCTGCCGCGAGGTTGGCGAGGATCAGGTCCGGCGTCTGCTGTTCGAGCGCCGCCTCGAGCTCCGCCTCGTTGGCGGCGCGGGCAGGGCGCACGGCGATGCCGCCGTTGCGCAGAATACTGATGAGCTGCTCGGCCTCCTCGACGGAGTCCTCGATCAGCAGCAGTTTGATCATGTTGTCGGGTCGGGTCATCGGCCAGTGACGATATCGGGGAGTATCGGCCGCCATGACGGAGCGCGCCGCTTGTGCCGGCGTCGGGTTGATTCGGGAGTACCGTATCCGTCGTGAACAGCAAACCACGCTGCGAGTCGCAGTCTTGTGAACCTATTTACCGGATTCGGCCCGGTATTTCCATCGAACTGTGTGCTCAAAGCGGCATTTTCGCTGGCGCGCCGGCAACTTCGCGCACCAGGCGCGGCAGCAGATAGCCCGGTACGCGTGCGCCGAGTTCCTCGATCAAGGCCAGCGCTCGCGCATCCGTCACTTCGAAATGGGCGGTGCCCTGCACGCGGTCGAGCTGGTGCAGGTAGTAGGGCAGCACGCCGCAATCGAACAGCCGCTCGGACAGCGCCTGCAGCGCATCGACGCTGTCGTTGACCGCGCGCAGCAGGACCGACTGGTTGAGGACGGTCGCACCGGCGTCGCGCAGGTTCGCGCATGCCGTCGCGACCGACGCGTCCAGCTCGTTCGCATGATTTGCGTGCAGGACGACGACGCGCTGGAACGGCAGGCCGCCGAGCCAGCCGAGGAATTCGGCATCGACGCGTTCCGGCAGCACGACCGGCAGACGCGTATGGATGCGCAGCCTGCGTATGTGAGGAATGCCTGCGAGCGCATCGGTCAGCTCGGCCAGCTTCGGCGTCGACAGCGACAGCGGGTCGCCGCCGGAAAGGATGACTTCGCGTATCGACGCGTCGCCGCGCAGCTGCGCGATCGCATCCTGCCAGCGGTTCGCTGCCGCGGTCTCTTCGGCGTACGGGAAATGCCGCCGGAAGCAGTAGCGGCAGTTGATCGCGCAGGAACCCGTCGCAATCAGCAATGCGCGCCCGTGGTATTTGTGCAGCACGCCGCGCGCGCCGCGCGCATCGAGGTCGCCGACCGCATCGCGCGTGAAGCCCGGCACCTCGCCGAGCTCGGCCGCCTGCGGCAGCACCTGCAGCAGCAAAGGATCGGACGCATCACCGCGGCGCATGCGCGCGGCGAAACCGCGCGGCACGCGCAGCGCGAAGCCGGTGTCGGCGCTTGCGGACAGCGTATCCGCGAGGTGCGAAAGATCGAGCAGCTGCAGGAGTTCGCGCGGATCGCTGATCGCTTCGCGCCACAGCTGTTGCCACCGCGCCGGCTGCGCCGGCAGGCGTTTAGCGGGTATCATTGCGCTATCGGGTCCGGCCAGACGGGCCAAATCAATCGACCATTCTAGCCGCTTTCACGAAGCGGCTTTCGAGTCTTTGGAGCACGGAGTTACACATGGCCAGTTACGGCATGAACGATGTAAAGAACGGCATGAAGATCATCGTGGACGGCTATCCGGCCACGATCACCGACACCGAATACGTCAAGCCGGGCAAGGGCCAGGCCTTCACGCGCGTCAAATACCGCAATCTCAAGACCGGCCGCACGGTCGAGCTGACCATGAAGTCGACCGATGCGCTCGAAGCGGCGGACGTGATGGACACCGATCTCGAGTACCTGTATTCGGACGGCGAGTTCTGGCACTTCATGAACCCCGAATCGCACGACCAGATCGCCGCCGACAAGGCCGCGATGGGCGACGCCGCGAAATGGCTGAAGGGCAACGAGAGCTGCATCGTGACGCTGTGGAACGGCGCGCCGCTGGTGGTGACGCCGCCGACCTTCGTCGAGCTTGAAATCGTCGAGACCGATCCCGGCGTGCGCGGCGATACCTCGGGCGGCGGCGGCAAGCCGGCCAAGCTCGAGACGGGCGCAGTCGTGCGCGTGCCGCTGTTCGTGCAGCAGAACGAGAAGATCAAGGTCGATACGCGGACCGGTGAGTACATCTCGCGGGTCAAATGACCGTTCCGCCAATGCGCGAATCCGACGCACGCTCCCACTCATCGTCATCCCGGCGAAAGCCGGGACCCAGTGCCTTCGCCGTTGGCTCCAAACAAAGGCACTGGGTCCCGGTTTTCGCCGGGATGACGAAGTGTTTTTGCGCCGACATGACAGCCTGAGTCATGGCAGAGCGTTCACCACAACCCATCGACCTCCTGATCGAAGCCCGCTGGGTCATCCCCATCGAGCCGCATGGCGTCGTGCTCGATGACCACGCCATCGCCATCCAACGCGACCGCATCGTCGCCATCCTGCCAACCGCCGAAGCCCGCACGCGCTACGCCCCGCGCGAGCGCATCGAGCTGCGCGAACACGCGCTGATCCCCGGCCTCGTCAACGCGCACACGCACAACCCGATGACGCTGATGCGCGGTCTCGCCGACGATCTGCCGCTGATGCGCTGGCTGCAGGAGCACATCTGGCCGGCCGAGGCCAAGGCGATCGCTCCCGAGTTCGTTCGCGACGGCGTCGAGCTCGCGATCGCGGAAATGCTGCGCGGCGGCACCACCTGCTGCAGCGAGAATTATTTCTTTCCGGACGTGCAGGCAGCGACCTACCGCCGGCTCGGTTTCCGCGCGATGGTCGGCCTGCCGATCATCGAGTTCCCGAGCGCGTGGGCGAAAAGCCGCGACGAGTATTTCGACAAGGGCCTCGCGGTCCACGACGAGTTCCGCGGCGAGCCGCTGATCGGCACCAGCCTCGCGCCGCACGCGCCGTACACGGTCGCCGACGCGAGCTTCGAGCGCATCCGCATGCTTGCCGACCAGCTCGACGTGCCGGTGCACCTGCATCTGCACGAAACCGCGCAGGAAATCGAGGATTCGAAACGCGAGCACGGCGCGCGTCCGTTCGCGCGCATGCAGGCGCTGGGCCTGGTCAACGATCACCTGATCGCGGTGCACATGACGCAGCTGACCGACGTCGAGATCGCCGCCTGCGCGGAAGCCGGTGTTTCGGTGGTGCATTGCGCGGAATCCAACCTCAAGCTCGCCTCAGGTTTTTGTCCGGCCGAGAAACTGCGCCGCGCCGGCGTCAACCTCGCGCTGGGCACCGACGGTTGTGCCAGCAACAACGATCTCGACATGTTCGGCGAGATGCGCACCGCCGCGCTGCTGGCGAAAGCGGTCGCCAACGACGCCAGCGCGATGGACGCGGCAACGACCTTGCGCGCGGCCACGCTCGGCGGTGCCGGCGCGCTCGGCTGGAACGAGCGCATCGGCTCGCTCGAAGCCGGCAAGCAGGCCGACCTCTGCGCGATCCGCCTGGATGCGCTCGAGACGCAACCGATGTACAACGTGATCTCGCAGCTGATCTACGCGGCCGGCCGGCATCAGGTCAGCGACGTATGGATCGCCGGCGAGCGCAGGCTGCGCGATGGCGCGCTGGTCGACCTCGACGTCGGCGAGCTGCGCGCGACCGCGCAGCGTTGGCGCGAGCGGCTGGCCGCGATTTGAATCGATGAGCGGCGCGCAGTGCGCCGCCGCACGAGAAGCAGTCCGCATGAATCCGACCAACGTCAATCCCGCCGAAACCGCAAAGTTCGACCGCCTCGCCGCGCGCTGGTGGGATCCCGACGGCGAATCGCGCCCACTGCACGATCTGAATCCGGTCCGCCTCGGCTACATCGCCGATCGGGCGACGCTGAAAGGCGCGCAGGCGCTCGACGTCGGTTGCGGCGGCGGTCTGCTCAGCGAAGCGCTGGCGCGCGCCGGCGCCGAAGTCACTGCGATCGATCTCGCGCCGGCGGTGCTCGATGTGGCGCGATTGCATCTGCACGAAAGCGGCCTCGCAGTCGACTATCGCGAAGTCAGCGTCGAAGCGCTGGCCGACGAGATGGCGGGACGCTTTGATGTCATCACCTGCATGGAAATGCTCGAGCACGTGCCCGATCCCGCCAGCGTGGTCCGCGCGTGCGCGAAGCTGCTCAAGCCGGGTGGCCGTTTTTTCCTGTCGACCTTGAACCGCACGCCGCTTGCGTTCGGCGCGGCGATCCTCGGTGCCGAACACGTGATGCGCCTGCTGCCGCGCGGCACGCATCACTACGCGCAATTCATCAAGCCCAGCGAGATCGCCGGCGATCTGCGCGCGGCCGGCCTCGCGCTCGATGATCTTTCCGGCATCGCCTACAACCCGTTCACGCGCAAGGCGCGGCTGGCCGGCAGCGTCGCCGTGAACTACCTAGCCTGCGCGACGAAACCCGCATGACGTCCGCGATGCCGTTGCGCGCGGTGCTGTTCGATCTCGACGGCACGCTGGTCGACTCGGCGCCCGACCTGATCGCCGCCGTGCAGGCCTTGTGCAAGGAGCTCGGCGCACCTGCGCCGGATCCGGACCGCGTGCGCGAGGTCGTCTCCGCCGGTGGCCGCGCGATGTTGCGCAGGGGCCTGCCGGGCGCCGACGACGTGATGATCGACCAGTGGCTGCCGCGATTCCTCGATATCTATTCGGTGAACATGGTCGAGCACACGCGCCTGTACACCGGCATGGACGAGGTGCTCGCGGGCTTCGAGTCGCGCGGTATCGCCTGGGGCGTGGTCACCAACAAACCCGGCTGGCTGGCGCGGCCGCTGATGGAGCAGATGGGTTTGAGCACGCGCTGCTCGGCGCTGGTCAGCGGCGATTGTCTTTCCGTGCGCAAGCCCGATCCCGCGCCGGTGCTGCGCGCGTGCGAGCTCGCCGGCGTGGACGTCGCAGCCAGCGCATTCGTCGGCGACGATCTGCGCGACGTGCAGGCCGGCCGCGCCGCCGGTGCGCTGACGATCGCCGCGGCCTGGGGTTATCTCGACGGCGGCGATCCGCACGGGTGGGGCGCCGACCGGGTCGTCGAAGCGCCCGTCGATCTGCCGCGCGCGCTCGGTCTGTCGTGAGCGTCGACGCATCCGCCGCGCCACTCGCCACGTTCGAGGCGAAGTGGACGCAGGCGCATCCCGAATTCGGGCTCGCGCTGCATTTCAGCCACGGCGAAGAGCGCACCGCGCGCAGCGCATTCGGCTGTCTGCTGTTCGAGCTCGAGCACGCCGCGTTCGGCATCCGCGAAATGCAACCGGCGGCAACCAAGCTGCAATGGTGGGCCGAAGAGTTCGCGCGCACCGGCAAAGGCGAGGCGCGCCATCCGCTGACGCAGGCGCTTGCCGAGCGCGTCCGCGGCGCGGCGATTCCGTTGCTGCGCTGGCAGGAAGCAATCGTCGGCGCGTTGGCCCAGCGCGATCCGGAACCCGCTGCCGACGGGAACGCCTTGCTCGACGGTTACGCGCGCCTCTACCGGCCATTGGCCGAAGTGGAAGCGGCGCTTTTTGGCGCATGCGATGCCGAGCCGACCGCCCGCGTGCTTGCGCTCGCCCGAGCCCTGCACGAAGTTGGTGCATTGGCCGATGCGCTGCGCGACGGACGGCTGCCGCTGCCGCTCGATCTGCTGGCGCGCCATCGCCTCGCACGCGGCGATCTTGCGCGCGAGTCGCGCGAACGCACGCAGGCGCTGCAGGATTGGCTCGCCGTGCTGGCCGCGGATTGCGGCGCGCTCGCACATTCGAACCACCGGCTTTCGGCCATGTCCGCGTCCACGCTTGCAACGGCGCGCTCGCGCCTGCGCCACGCGGCGCGAGCCGGCGAACCTCTGGCGGACCTGGCCGATGCGCGGCGGCGCCTCCCGGTTGCGGCGGCCTGGTCCGCCTGGCGTGCCGCACGTCGTTCGCGCCGATGAACGATCCATCGTCAATCGGAGCACCTGCTAGGCTATTGCGCCGGTGCCGATGCGGCCACAGATCTCGTGGACCGCGGAACTGATTCGTCCCGCCTCCTGAGAACCAAGTCCATGTCTGCAAGGGAAAATACGCTGCGCGCCGACGAGGAATCGGCGGCCACGGGCCACTCCGATCAGGCTTCTCCCGCTCGCGGGAGAAGGTGGCCCGCAGGGCCGGATGAGGGAGACAGGCCGCTCGATTCCCCGGTGCATTCGTTGGACGGCGAGACCAGGCGGTCTCTCCCCGACGTCGCCGAACAGGCGCAGCCGGACCTCGCCGGCCATCTCGACTGGGTCGGCATGGAGGAAATCCAGGCGCCGGTGCTGATCGCGCAGCCGGCGGGCGAGACGCAGCGCTCCAGCGCGCGCGTCGCCGCTTTCGTCAACCTCAAGCGAGCCGATGTGCGCGGCATCCACATGTCGCGGCTGTACCTGCATCTGGACCGCCATCTTTCCGCCGAGCCGCTGACGCCGTGCTCGCTGCGCCGTCTGCTGCGCGATTTTCTCGATTCGCACGCCGATCTGTCCGATCGCGCCCAGGTGCGCATCCGTTTCGATCACCTCGTGCGGCGTCCGGCGCTGGCCAGCGGGAACAGCGGCTGGCGTTCGTATCCGGTTGAGATCAGCGCGCGCTTGGACGGCAGCGAGTTCCATGCCGAGCTCGCGGTCGAAGTGCAGTATTCGAGCACGTGTCCCGCATCGGCCGCGCTCGCTCGCCAGCTGATTCAGGAACGTTTCGCCAGCGATTTTGCCAATGGCAGTGCGATCGCGCGCGACGCGGTGCTCGCGTGGCTGGGCAGCGAGCAGGGCATCGTCGCGACTCCGCACAGTCAGCGCAGCACCGCCGACGTGCGCGTGAAACTCAACCCCGGCTTCGATTTTCCGATCATCGATCTCATCGATCTGCTCGAGGACGCGCTGAAGACGCCGGTGCAGACCGCGGTCAAGCGCGAAGACGAGCAGGCGTTCGCGCTCGCCAACGGACAGAACCTGATGTTCTGCGAGGACGCCGCGCGGCGCATGCACCGCGTGCTCGACGCCGACGAGCGCATCGTCGATTTCCGGCTGCGCGCGGCGCATCACGAAAGCCTGCATCCGCACGATGCGGTTGCGATCGCGACCAAGGGCGTCGCCGGCGGCTATCGCGCGGACTGATGCGTATCCGCGAGGCGACGCGCGAGGATTTCGCCGCCGTTCTCGCGCTCAATGCGGAATCGGTGCATTTTCTCAGTCCGCTCGATGGGCAGCGGCTCGACGAGCTGCACCGGCAGGCCGCATATCACCGCGTCGTCGAGAATGGCGGCAAGGTCGTCGCGTTCCTGCTCGCATTCCGCGAAGGCGCGGATTACGACAGTGCGAACTATGTCTGGTTCGCCGAACGCTATCCGCAGTTCCTCTACATCGATCGCATCGTCATCGCGCCTTCGCAGCGGGGAGCCGGTTTGGGCCAGCTGCTGTACGAGGACATTGCCGCGTTCGCGGCACAAGCCGGCGTGCCGTGGCTGACCTGCGAGTTCGACATCGAGCCGCCGAATCCGGTGTCGATGCGGTTTCACCAGCGAATGGGGTTTCGCGAGGTCGGCACGCAGTGGCTTGGCGGCGGCAAGAAGCAGGTGTCGTTGCAGGCCAAGGCGATCACGTCGTAGCGCTGTCTCCTTACCTACCTCGTCATCCCGGCGAAAGCCGGGACCCAGCGCCTTGGCTTTTGCGTGAGCGTTGAGAGCAAAGGCACTGGGTCCCGGCTTTCGCCGGGATGACGAGGTAAGGGCAGGTCACGAGCCCGGTGCGACCAGCAGCAACGGATCGAGCCGCACGTTGAACCAGTTCAGCCCCCAGTGCAGATGCGGCCCGGTCGCGCGCCCCGTCATGCCGACCGCGCCGACGACCTGGCCTTGCTCGACACGGTCGCCGACTTTCACGTCGATGCGCGACATGTGCAGGAAGTTCGAGCTGACGCCATGCCCGTGGTCGATCAGCAGCGTCCCGCCGGTCAGGTACAGATCGGCATCCGCGAAGGTGACGATGCCGCTCGCCGGCGCCTTGACCGGCGTACCCTGCGGCACCGCGATGTCCATGCCCGAATGCGGTGATTTCGGGATGCCGTTGTAAACGCGCTGGTTGCCGAAGCGTCCGCTGATGCGGCCCTCGACCGGCCAGACGAACGTTTCGAGGAAATCCGCGCGCGCATCGTCGTGGTTGCGCGCGGCGACGACGCGCGCCTGTTCGCGCTTGATCCGCGCGGCGATGTCCGGTGGCGGCTCGACGGTTTTCGGCGGTACGCCGTCGACGCGTTCGATCGGCCAGTCGCGCGGAGTGATTTCGATCCGGATGCGTTCGCGGTGGGCGTTGCGTGCTTGCAGATCGACGAACACCGGGCCTTTCTCGTCGCGGCCGACGCCGAAGACGACGTCGCCTTCCGGTGTGGCGAGAAGATCGCGGTCGGCGTAGTGCACCTTGGTGCCGGGTAGGACTTTGCCGATGACGAGGGAGCCTTGGGGGACGGAGGTGGGGAACTGGGCGCGATCACTGTTCTCGCTTGCAGCGGAGGCTGAAACGAGACTCAACAATATCGTCATCCCGGCGAAAGCCGGGACCCAGCGCCTTTGCTTGTAGAACGGAGAGGCGCTGGGTCCCGGCTTTCGCCGGGATGACGAGGTTGGGGTGACTGATGCGCTTGAAGCACCGCTCAACGCGCAAACTCCAAGCGCTGCCCCCGCACCGTGTCATCCAACGTGCCCTGATGCCACGCCAGCTGCCCATTGACGAACGTCGCCGCAATGCTCGACCGGAACGTATAGCCCTCGAACGGCGACCACCCGCATTTCGACAGCACATCGGCAGCGGTAACGGTGTGCGGCAAATTCGGATCGACCAGCACCAGATCCGCATGGAACCCTTCGCGCAGATAACCGCGCTCGCGCACGTCGAACAACGTCGCCGGCGCATGCGACACCGCTTCGACGACACGCTCCAGCGTCAGCTTGCGGTCGAGCACACGCTCGATCGCGCATTGCAGCGCGTATTGCACGAGCGGCAGGCCCGAGGGCGCACGCGTGTAGGGTTCGGCCTTCTCGCTGGCCAGGTGCGGCGCGTGATCGGTGGCGAGCACGTCGATGCGGCCTTCGGCGAGCGCGCGCGTGATCGCATCGCGGTCGGCTGCGGTCTTGATCGCCGGATTGCACTTGATGCGGTGGCCGAGGCGCGCGTAGTCGGCGTCGCTGAAGTGCAGGTAGTGCACGCAGGTTTCTGCGGTGATGCGCTTGCCGGCGACGGGTCCGGGCTCGAACAGCGCGCATTCGTCGGCGGTCGAGATGTGCAGCACGTGCAGGCGCGTGCCGTGTTTCCTGGCGAGACCGGTCGCAAGCAGGGTCGACTTCATGCAGGCTTCGCGCGATCGGATCAGCGGATGCTGCTCGGCGGGGATGTCGTCGCCCCAGCGCGCGCGCGCCTTGTCCTCGTTGGCGAGGATCATCGGCGTGTCCTCGCAGTGCGTGATGATCGGTGTCGGTGCCTCGCGGAAGATCGCATCGAGCGTGGCCGGATCGTCGACCAGCATATTGCCGGTCGAGGCGCCCATGAACACCTTGATGCCGGGTGCGCTCAGCGGATCGAGACGGCGGATCTCGTCGAGATTGTCGTTGGTCGCACCGAGATAGAACGCGTAGTTCACGCGCGAGACTTCGGCGGCGCGCGCGTATTTCGCCTCGAGCGCGCCGCGGTTGGTCGCCGGCGGTCTCGTGTTCGGCATCTCCATGTAGCTGGTAATACCGCCGGCGAGGCAGGCGCGCGATTCGCTTTCGATGTCGGCCTTGTGCGTGAGGCCGGGTTCGCGGAAGTGCACCTGGTCGTCGATCATGCCGGGCAGCAGCCAGCGGCCGTTGGCATCGAGGACTCGCTCGTTGCCGTGTGCGGTCAGGCTGCGCCCGATCCGGTGGATGCGTCCGTCGCGGATGCTGACGTCGCCGATCGTGCGGCGGCCTTCGTTGACGAGTTCGGCGTTGATGATCAGCCAGTCATTCATGGTCGTGTCGGCAAGGTTCCGTCTCGGCCGCACGCGGCCACCATTCGAAGTGCTCGGGTACCGGATCGAGGCCGCCGGCGCAGAACGGTTGGCAGCGGGCGATCCGGCGGATGCCGAGCCAGCCGCCGCGCAAGGTGCCGAAGCGGGCCACGGCGATTCTCGCGTAGTCGGAGCAACTCGGGTGAAACCGGCAGTGCGAACCCAACAGCGGACTCACCCAACGTTTGTAACATCGCAGCAGCACGATGACGACACGCGACACTGGATCTGGACTCCGCAAGGCCGGCTGGCACCGATCGGCGGGGAGTATGCACCGGCGTTCCGGACGGAGGGAAAGATCGTGGGACGGCACCGGTATGTGAAGGCGGGAACCCCGAAGACGCTGTCGGCGCTTCGCGGGCCGCGGCACGCAAGTGCGCCCGTCGGCGGGGATTTTGGCCATTGCCGGGGGGTGGGACTTAGGCTATAACACGCGGCCGCCGAGGCACTAAGGTGGACGCAAGCAATGGCGAAGAGCAAACCAGCAGCCGCAAATCGCGCGAAAAACGCCAAGGCGCCGGCGCGCGCAAAGCCCGTCGCCCGGGCGACGGCAGGCAAGGCGCACAAGGCGCCGGCCAAACCCGTCACGAAGACGAAGCGCCCGGTCGCAGCCGCAAAGAAAACAGTGAAGAAAGTTGTCAAGCCGGCCGCGAAACAAGCGCCGGCGAAAGCGGCGCCGGTCAAAGCGGCACCGAACAAGGCGGTGCCCACCAAGGCGGCGCCGGTCAAGACAGCAGCGGTCAAGGCGGCGCACGCAACGAAACCAGCCGTTGCCGCGTCGAAACAGACAGCGAAACCCAGCAATCTCGAAAAGCAGTCCGGGAAATCAGTGAGTACGAGCAAACCAGCCACCGCATCCGCACCACCATCCAAAGGCGTCAAGGCGCGCGCAGTAGCGCCGTCCGCCGACAGCGGCGTGACCATGCAGGACGGGCGCTATGCGCTGCCGACCACGGTCCGCATCGAACTTCCGAACGGCTACAAGCCGACCTCGAAAGAGGAATACATGAGCCCGCGCCAGCTCGAATACTTTCGGCGCAAGCTCGGCAAGTGGCGTGAGGAGCTGGTCGAGGAAAGCCGGCAGACGATCGAAAGCCTGCGCGACGAAGTCCGCGATGTCGGCGACGAGGCCGAGCGCGCCACGCGCGAGACCGAGAATTCACTCGAGCTGCGCACGCGCGACCGCTACCGCAAGCTGATCTCGAAGATCGACAAGGCGCTCAAGCGCATCGAGGAAGGCCGCTACGGCTACTGCGAGGAGACCGATGAGGAAATCGGCATCGAGCGCCTCGAATCGCGCCCGATCG
>Ga0193717_1002254_pt1 | contig 11214 bp, 9 predicted proteins | sample U2c2metaG_FD_145900 | JGI IMG/M metagenome (GOLD analysis project Ga0193717, IMG submission 145900) | Soil microbial communities from a riparian zone of the East river system, Colorado, United States - U2c2 | ecosystem: Environmental > Terrestrial > Soil > Riparian zone | place: USA: East River...
ATAGGGGCACTTTGCTACACACTTGCGCGTAACGCTGGCCGTTTTCGGACCTGAGCGACGGTGCTGAATTTGCTGGCCATATTCGCTTTTCGAGCGTCCAGCGCAAAGCGTATCGGTTATTCGCCTAGCCAAGCTTCGCGCCGGCCGATTCGAAATCGCAGCGCTTGCTGGCTCGTGGCACGGCATGACCGCGGGTTCACAATCGAGCACCTACGCGTCAGGCCGGCGTGGCTAAGCGCCGATTCTCGTCGATGTCGCCTACCATGGTGTTTTCGGGAGAGTGCGCGGTCGCAACGCTTGGTGCGCCGGGTGGCGCGTGGATTCCGATCGCGATCCTGCAGGTACTGATCAACGTGTTGGACTTTGGAATGAGAATCCAGGAAGCCGTGATGGCGCCACGCTTTAGTGCAACCAGCAATGCGATTGACATCTCCAACCGAATCACGCGTTCGACAGAGCGCGAACTAAAGGCAATTGGCTACCAAGTACGGCGATCGGCTCTGTCCTACGCCTTCGCTGGGGTGCACGGCATCACGATGTTCGACGGTCACATTGAGAGTGGTACCGATCCGCAGCGCGACGGTTACGCCGCTGGCGTAGCCTGACTTCCTTATCGAGAAATATTCTTTGCGGCCCTCGCGGATAGAGAGCCGTTTGACGTCTAAAGCAAGAGTGAAGTCCACCGCCAGGAGCGTCGCGAAGTCGGCAGCGCTGCGCCAGACCGGCTTCTGGCTCGCCTGCCGCACGGCGCGCTGGAAGCGCTCGTCGTTGGCCACCTTCTCGCACGTCTGCTCGATCTTGCCGGCGATCTCCGCCGGCAATCCGCGCGGCGCGAACAGGCCGCCGAAGGCCGAGCTCACAACCGGATAGCCAAGCTCCGTCACGGTCGGCGATCTCCGGCTGCCGGTTGGCGGCGAACGTCGCGAGGCCGGACTGTAGCCTGATAAGGTGACCGGCTAAGGCTACAAGGCCGACATGAACGTCATCGATTTTGCGCGGCTGCAGCTGCGGATTCCGCTGCAAGGTGGCGTGTCGCGACGGCTGCTTTGACCACCGCCTGCGGCGTGACGCGCATCCCCGAAAAAGCGGCAGTTCAGTAGATTGCAAATCACCGGGAACGTCCGGGTTCTCGGCCTCGAGGCGATCATCAGCTTCTAGTCCTACACGAAATGGTCATAGGTCCGTCAACGGCTCATCTCTCGCGCAGTAGGCAAGCAGCACAACATGGCCTTCAACTGAGTCCAATAAGCGTCGACGTTATCCTTGTCGATGATTCGCGTTGGCAGGATGATCCGTCGGTCAGCCGGTATGAAGGATTTCTTGCCTTCGAGGTATTTGGCCAATGCTGTCATGCTCAGGTAGCCCCACTCATAGGCCTGCTGCACGATGGTGCCGACGATCGTGCCGTCCCTCACACCGCCCAGAGTAATCGGATCTTCGTCGAAGGCTACGATCTTGACCTGACCGAGCTTGCCCACCTCCCGCAGCGCTTCCAGGATGAGCGGCGTGTTGTAGTCATAAAAGCCCACCATGCAGTTGATGTCGGGTCGAGCGGCCAGCGTGTCCATCACGTTGCGCTTGGCACGCGCCTTGTCGAAATCGTCTGCAAGCACGTCTATAAGCTCGATGTTCGAGCCGCTGAGCGCATCCCTCATTCCCGCGATGCGGTTTTCCGCGTTCGCGACTCGGAGCGAGCCGATGAAGCCCATGCATTTGCCGCCGGCAGGCAGCGCCTTCAGCAGCAGCTCGCCGGCCTGCCTGCCGGCTTCGCTATTCGAAGACCCGAAGTAGGCGACGCGCTTGCTGTTGGGGACGTCGCTGTCCGTGGTGAACAGGGTGACTTGCCCGGCAATGCGGTCGAGCGTGTCGACCATGTCCTTGGTGTCGACCGGACTCACGACGATCCCGGCGGTGCCCGCCGCGACCAGATCGTCCAGGATACGCGTCTGCGCGACGGTCGACGACTCCCGAACATACTTGAAGACCAGCTTGTAGTTCGGCAGTTCACTCTGTGCCCTACGGACGCCGGCTTCGGCGGGCCTCCAGAAATTGGTTCCACTATTGGTGACGAAGGCCAGGGTCGTCTTGTCCGCCGTCTGCGCGCCGGCGGCGTGACTTATTACAGTGGCCGCAGCGACAGCCAACAACAGCTTTCTCACAAGCATTTCTCCTCTCGGCGCGAACGCCATACTACAATAAGCGGCCAAGGTCGTCGCGGGCAGAAGGTGAATCTAGGCATCCGGGTGTTTGTCGGGCTTCGCCCGCGGGCATGCGCGAGAGCGAAGATCGATTGTGGAACGAACGGCACCGCGGCATATTGTGGCGAACGAGAGCGTATGGCCGTATTGGCGGAGCTGCGATTTCCGGCTAAGTACAGAGTGGGGAGGCGCCCGGGCGCGATGACGCTCCAACCTACGGGCGAAAGCAATCCATGAGCGACTCAGCAGTGGCGGCCCCAGCGACCCGCAAAGGCATCGCCGACAGGTTCAGGGAGCCGGCGCTCAAGGGTATCAGTTCCTCCGAGCAATTCGACCAGCGTATCAGGGTGATCCCACCGGCCACGCGCGTGCTCGCTGCCTCGACGGCCATTGTCTGCCTGGCCGCGCTGATCTGGGCGGTGTTCGGGTCGGTCCCGACGCGGGTGATCGGACGCGGCGTGGTGCTTTCCGATGAGGAGGGGAATTTTTCCGTCGCCGCCATCGCAGCAGGGCCCGTGGTCGAGGTGCTCGTGAAACCGGGCACCCGTGTGGTGGCCGGCCAGCCAATCGCCATCATCGAGCAGAAACTGTTGCTCACGCGGATCGAGACCGCCCTGGCGGAAGTCGACCGCCTGGAGGCGAATATCGCCTTGTTGAGGGCGGCCGACGCCGCGCAGATCGCCAGCAGCGACGAAGCCGCCAAGCGCCAGCTGGCAGCAATCGACGAGCAGGTGGCCGCCAATGAAGTGCGTCGCGACCGGTTGCGCGAGCTTGTCGCTGCCTACGGCAGTTTGCGCGCCAGGGGCATGATTTCCCAAAGCGAGTTCATCGCCAGGCAGGAGCAGTACGACCTGACCGCACTCGACCTGGCCAACGCCAAGGCAAGGAGGGTCGAGGTTGAATTGGCGGCCGCCACCAAGCGCGACACCCTGGCCGACCTCGAACGACAGAAGCAGGCAGAGATCGATCTCAAGAAGGCCGGCGTCGATCGGTTGCGGGTGGAAATGGAGGTCGGATCGTCCGTCAGGTCGCCAATCAGCGGTATCATGCACGAAATTCGCCTCGGTCGAGGCAGTGTCGCCGCTGCGGGCTCCGTGGTGGGCACCGTGGGAACGGACCAGCAGAGCCATTTTCAGGTGATGGCCTTGCTGAGGGGGAAGACGCGAAAACGGGCGGCTCCGGGCATGGAGGCGCACATCGTGCCGGATATCATCAGGAAGGAAGAATATGGCTCCATGAGGGGCCGGGTGACCGCCGTCTCCGACGAAGACGTTTCCATCGAGCATGTCAACCAGATCGTTCACAACGAACAGCTCACCAGCAACCTGTTCGGTGGTGAACCGGCCCTGCTCGCCTATATCGAGCTGGTTCCAACCAAGGACAATCCGAGCGGCTTCGAGTGGTGGAGCGGCATAGGACCTCCCTACAAGATCACTGCCGGGTCCGTCGCCACCGTCGACATCATCGTCGAACGGGTACGGCCGATCACCTTGGTCATTCCGGCCCTGCGCAAGCTGCTCAGCCTCGAGGGATGACTCTCCGCCACCTCCTTTGGAAGCGGCGGGTCCGCACGCCAACTGTCTTCCAGATGGAGATGGTGGAATCCGGCGCGGCGGCGCTCGGCATTGTGCTTGCGTACTTTGGGCGGCGCGTGCCGCTCGAGGAGCTGCGTGCCGCCTGTGGCGTTTCCCGGGAAGGCAGCAAGCCGGCCGACCTCGTCCGGGCGGCAGAAAGCTACGGCCTCGTTGCTGTCATTACGCCGGCCGAGGCAGACCGGGTCCTGGCGAGGTCATTCCCGGTGATCGTGCAATGGAACGCCGACCAGTTCCTTGTCGTCGAGGGCACCGCCGGCAACAAGGTGTACCTCAACGATCCGGGGACGGGACCGCGCGAAGTAGCCCGCAAGGAGTTCAGCGAGGGCTTCAACGGCGTGTCGCTGGAACTCAGAAAGGGCACTGGCTTCACTCGGGGCGGTGCCGGGCCGGGCTTGATGTCGAAGCTGGGACGCAGATTGAAGGGGCTCGACGGCACGATCGGCTTCATCGCCTGGATAAGCCTGATGCTGGTGCTCCCCGGTTTGATCGTGCCGGGGATGACCGCCGTGTTCGTCGACAATATCCTGATCCGTCAGTTCGAGGGCTGGCTCGGCCCGATGCTCATCGGGCTTGGCGCGACGGCTCTGATAAACGTTTCCTTGCGTTGGTTGCAGGGGGTCGCCCTGCTCCGCCTGGAGCTGCGCCTTGCCCTGGAGCAGTCGGCGAAGTTCACCTGGCACGTCCTCAGCCTTCCGATCGCCTTCTTCAATCAGCGCTTTACGGGCGATCTCGCGAGCCGTGTCGAATCGAACGATAGGGTCGCCACCCTGCTCGCGCGTGACTTCGGCAACACGGCGGCTGGCTGCCTGACGGCAGCTTTTCTCGGCGCCGTGATGATCTTCTATGACACGGTTCTATCTGCGATCGTGCTCGGGGGGGCCGCTCTTAACATCATCGGACTTCAGGTCCTTCGTCGCTCCCTGTCGGACATCGCGCTCCGTCTGCAGACCGAGCAAGGAAAGCTTTTTTCGACTTCCGCGGTAGGCCTGCAGTCCATCGAGACGCTCAAAGCGACCGCGGGCGAGGACGATTTCTTCTCGAAATGGGGCGGGTACCATGCGCGAGCCATCAACTCCGAACAGAAGCTGGCGATCTTGCAGGGCGCTATATCTCTGCTGCCGGCGATGCTTCTCAGCTTGACGTCTGCCGCCGTGCTCGGTGTCGGCGCGCTCCGCGTCATCGATGGACACCTGAGCATCGGTACGCTGGTGGCCTTTCAGGGGCTGCTGCTGACGTTTTCGGCACCGGTCCAGGACTTGGTCGGCGTGGCCGGCAAGGTGCAGCAGGCCTCGGCCGACCTGTCGCGGCTCGACGATGTCCTGCAGCACAAGCGCGACTGGCGCTTCACGGAGACCCCGGACGCGCCGCCTGACGCGCGGGCTGTCGGTCGTCTATCGTTGCAGGGGGTGAGCTTCGGCTACAGCAGCTCCGGGCCGCCGATGATCGAGGATTTTCACCTCGAGGCGGAGGCGGGCCAATGGGTGGCGCTGGTGGGAGAGTCAGGTAGCGGCAAATCCACGCTTGGCAAGCTCATCACTGGCCTGTTCGAGCCGCAATCCGGGCAGATCCTGATCGATGGTTACAGCTTGCGTTCCTGGGGCCGCGAACGCTTGTCCAACATCGTGGCTTCGGTCGATCAGGACATCCGCCTGTTCAGTGGCACGGTCCACGACAACGTCACCCTATGGGACGACACTGTGGAGCACGGTCGCTTGGTCGCCGCGGTTGACGATGCAGGCTTGACGTCGGCCATTCAGAACCTGTCTGGCAGTTTTCGAGGCATCATCGAGGAAGGCGGCCGCAATCTCAACGGCGGCCAACGCCAACGCGTCGAGATTGCGCGCGCATTGATACGCGAACCGGCCATTCTGGTACTGGACGAGGCGACTGCTGCCCTGGATGCCGCAAGTGAACACGAGATCCTGACCGCCGTGCGCCGCCGGGGCATGACCTGCATCCTCGTGGCCCACCGTCTGAGCACGATTCGCGATTGCGATGAGATCATCGTGCTGGAGCGTGGCAAGGTGGTGGAACGCGGAAACCATACCTCGCTGATGGCGAACGCCGGGGCCTACGCCCGACTGATCCACGCCGAGTTGGCAAAATGAGCGCGGTAGAACGGCCAGCCGCCGTTACGAGGTCGCTGGAACTCGCAACGCTTGCCTCGCCTGGGCGGTTGTTGCGCCCATCACGGCTCTACGCAACGGTCGTCGACGAACGCGGATCACCCGGTCGGCGGCACTTCGTGGCAGAGCTGCCGGAGGGTGCGGCTGTCTTCGCCCTCGCGGCCCCAGGCGTATCGTTCCTGCTGGTCGAACAGGGATTGTCGGTCGTCGACCCGCTGCTGGGGCCCGGCCCCATCGATGCAGCCGCCCTGGACGCCTGGCATGCCGCCCTGCTGTCCTGGCCGGAATTTGCACGGAGCGATGGCGCCGCAGTGCTGATGGTCGCTGGCGAAAGCCGCACGTTGCCGCAAGGCGCCGTAGCGACCGCTCGCGACGTCGTTTGGCTGCAGGCGGAAGCGCCTGTTCTACGGTATTCGGCGACTGCCGCGAGTGAACCGTCAGCTGCAAAGCCGTTGTTGGTCCTGGCCGATCAGATCCTGGCGGAGGTGATCGAGGCCGGCGAGGTGCGTGCGGCCACGTCGGCATCACTGCTCGTGGACAACCCGCCTGCCGCACTGAGCGGGCCGTCGGCGCTGCTCGCGACGCGGATCGCCGCTTCCCTGGCCAAGGACGACGCGGCAATGGCTCGGCGTGCCGAAGAGCGTCTGGTGCGGGACGAGGCCGAGGTCTCGCGCGCCCTGCAGCGCCTGAGCGACGCCGCCGCCTTGCGCCCCCCGGAGATCGCTGCGGCAGTGGGCGGGACCCAGGATCCATTGACCGGTGCGCTGGCCGTCATCGCCGACCAGGAGGGCTTTGATCTACGTCTCCCCCAAGATGACGATCGCAACGCGTTCGTGGTCGATCGCCTCGAGCGTTTCGGCAGGTCCAGTGGCTTTCGGTTTCGGCCGATCGCCCTGGAAAGCGGCTGGTGGGAGGAGGAAGGGCCTTCTTTCCTCGCCATCGAGGCATCCAGCGGGCTGCCCCGGGCGGTCGTCTGGAGGCGTCGGCGCTGGCGCATCGTCGATCCCCAGACGCAGGCCGAGACCGCGATTGATCAAGCATCGGCCACCGCGCTGCTTCCGCGTGGCTACATGGTATACCCGGTGCTTCCCGAGCACGTCACGATGCGCGAGATTTGGCGCTTCACCGCGTTCGGCGCACGTGGCGACATCGCCCGGCTGATGGTCGGCGCGGGGGCCGCAGTGATGGTGAGCCTCCTGGTCCCTGTTACTACCGGGGCGGTGCTGGGCTTTGCGGTTCCCGACGGCCGGACATCGCTTGTCGCCGACATGATGATCCTGCTGGTGGCCGCCTCGATCGGCAATGTGGGGTTCCAGGTCGTGCGAGCGGTTGCCATGACCCGGCTCGGGTCATACATCGACCGCCGTCTGCAGCCGGCGATCTGGGATCGCGTGATGCGTCTTCGAACGTCCTTTTTCCGGGGCTATTCTGTTGGCGACCTTACGCTTCGCATCCTGGGCATCGACACCATTCGTCGCATCTTCGCAGGCCAGACCCTCAACGCCCTGATCGGCGGCGTTTTCTCGGTGGCGAACCTCGGCATCATGCTGATCTACGATGCCTCGCTGGCTGCATTCGCCGCCTGCTATACCCTGGTGGCCGCTGCCTTCCTGTTCTTCCTGGGCCGCAGGAAAATGAAACTGGATCGCCTCGTCCTGGAGCGCAAGGGCGTTGTCACCGGCATGTTGATGGAGATCCTGGGCGGGATCGCAAAACTGCGGGTCGCCGCCGCCGAGTTGCGCGCCTTCTCGCGCTGGTCGAGTGCTTTCGCCGAACAACGCGCCATCGATGGCCGATCCGGACTTGTCGGTTCGTGGCAGATCATCGCCTCTACCAGTCTTCCGATCGTGGGTACCCTTTGTGTATTCGCGATAGCGGGTGGTGATTCTCTCGTCGAGGTCGCCGCCTTTGCCGCTTTCAACAGTGCATTTGCCCAGTTCACCGGCGCCATTCTCAATCTCACCACCTCGCTTAACCAGGCGATCGCGGCGGTGCCGCTTTTTGCCCGAATTCGCCCGGTATTCGAGGCTCCCCTCGAGGTCGACGACCGGCGCATCGATCCTGGCCCTCTCGGCGGCCACGTCGCCGTCCGCAACCTGTCGTTTCGCTATACAAAGGATGGGCCCTGGACGCTCGAGGGAATCGATTTCGAGGCCCGCCCAGGTGAAAGCGTGGCGATTGTCGGCTCATCGGGCTCGGGCAAGTCAACTCTACTGCGCCTGCTTCTGGGCTTCGAGACTCCGGAGCGCGGTGGCGTCTACTACGACGACAAGGATCTCGAGACGCTCGACCTGCGGCTGGTGCGCGGCCAGATCGGCACCGTGCTGGAGACGGCCGGGCTTGTGCCGGGCACGATCTTCGAGAACATCGCGGGGAGCGCCCCGCTGGCACGCGACCAGGTGATCGAAGCTACACGGCTGGCCGGCCTTGACGCCGACATCGCCGCCATGCCGCTGGGCCTGGATACGCTGGTCACGGAGGGCGGCAGCCAGCTCTCGGGTGGACAGCGGCAACGCGTGATGATTGCCCGCGCGTTGGTCGGTCGGCCTCGCCTGATCTTCTTCGACCAGGCAACCAGCGCCCTCGACAACCGCACCCAGGCGATCGTCGGGGAGAGCTTGGCGGCGATGAATGCCACGCGCATCATCATCGCCCATCGGCTGAGCACAATACGCAGCGCCGATCGCATTGTCGTGCTCGAGAACGGGCGGATCGCCGAGACCGGCACCTACGATGAGCTCGTCGGCCACGAGGGCGCATTCCGTCGCCTCGTGCAGCGGCAATTGCTGTAGCCATGCCCGCTTTGCCTGAACACCGGGCCTATGCGGCAAGACCGATGCTGACGGCATTTGGCAGCCGGCGGCTCCGTCACGCGGCTATTAGAAGGCTGTCTGATCAATTAATTGTGTCGTCGCCCGCTGCCGGGCACCACGAGTTCGCTGGAAACAGCCCATGATATCCGACAGGCGTGATCATTGAAGTTTGCCTCGCGGCCTTAGAAACTGGTTCCGCAGGCGGCAGGAGATGAGGCGATGAGCGTGCATGAGATCGAGCGCTTCGCGGCCGATCTGAAATCGAACGCGACACTGCGGGCAGAGGCCGAGAAGGTGCAAACCGAGGAAGTGGACGGCACACTGCTTGCCAGGGCAGTGGCGTTCGCGGCGTGCAAGGGCTACCGCTTTACCGTCGACGAGGCGAAGGCCCATACTAAGGCGAGAGCCAGGGCCGTCGGCAGGGAACTGGGTGACGCCGAGCTGGACGGCCTGTCCGGAGGGCCGTGCTGGTACTGGTCGATACTTCTGGTCGGGAGTTCCGGGCAGTTTGACTTTGATCACGGCCGATACTGGTCAGTTGGGCCGCCGTGGAACTCACGATCCAGCTAAGTGCCTCACTTGGTGGTCGCTTCACAAGGCAAGTTTCGTCGTATTGCTAACACGCCACGACGCGCCCGCGTGCGTGCTGCTGCGTGACTTGGCATCGGATATGCCAGCGCAAGGTGTCACGACAATGGCCTGCAGAGAACCTGAAGCGTGTGATCGCGCCACTTGTATTCCTCCAGAATTTCGAAACCGCATACGCGCATCAAAGCGCGAAAGGCGTTGTCACTGTAGAAGAACCAATTCGGCCCGCAGCTCAGATTACCGTACTCCACGTACTGAATCCCCGCTTGGTCATCAGGCCGCGGCGACATGAAATCGACGTCCTTCCATCCTGGTCGTGAGCCGAACTTGTCCAGATAATGCTTGCCGATCACCTTGCGCTCGGCTTCTGTCATCGCTGGGAGGAACAGAACGCCGCAATCGGGTAGTTCGATAGTGCCGAATTCGTTGGCCACTTTATTCGGGAAGGTGATGGTGTTGGTGATCAGATATTCACCGACAATGGAACGCAGCGACCAGAGCGCATCTGGGACCGACGAGAGGTGGTAGAAGATGCCGGTGCTGTGAACGACGTCCACCTTTCCGAGAGGTTTCAAGCTCTCTTGTGACCGGATGTCGACGTCCCCCAACTCCTTGAACGCAGGCAGCCCAAGCGAGCTGCACTTCCTGCGGAAGCTGTCCCACCAGTCGTGGCTGGTCGGCATGATGTCCGCCATCACACAGGAGCGAGCGCCCGTCGAGTGGGCAAAACTCACTCGTTCGTTGACGGCATTTTCGCCGATCCCACCTATGTCCACGAAAGACTTTCCGGGCACCAATCGCGCAATCCAGCTGTCGATTTGGTCTTTGGGCTCAATGGTGGCCTTCATTCTCGGTCCCTTCGGTTGCAGCAACACGACACCAGCAGTTTGTGGAAATCCCTCTAATTGGGAACTACGCCGAGCTTGCCTCGTCGAGCGCGATCAGGGACCCCTCGTCGAGCTTCAGCTGTGGCGCGGCCAGCAGCTCCCTGAGTTGATTGAGGTTGGTCGCGCTCACGATCGGGGCGGTGATCGACTTGCGGTGGAGCAGCCAGGCAAGCGCCACCGTGGCGTTGCTCGTGTTGTGCTTCCTGGCCGCCGCATCGAGCGCCTCGAGCACGCCGAATCCCCTGTCGTTCACGTACTTCCTTACGGTCTGGCTGGCACCCCTGGCGCTCTTGCCGAAATCGCCTTCCGACCGGTACTTGCCGGTAAGGAAACCGGCGGCCAGGGGATAATAGGGAATGACGCCGAGTTCCTGCCTCAGGCATTCCTCCTCCAGCGCGTCTTCGAACAATGGGCGTTCAAGCAGATTGTAGTGCGGCTGCAGGCTCTGGTATTGCGGCAGGCCCTTGCCGCTGGCGATCCTGGCGGCTTCTGCCAAGCGTGGCGCGTCGTAGTTGGAAGCGCCGATGTAGCGGATCTTGCCCTCCTTGATTAGCTCGCCATAGGCCGAAAGAGTCTCTTCCAGCGGCACGTCCCTGTCATCGCGATGCGACTGGAACAGATCGATGTAATCGGTATTGAGGCGTGCCAACGAACTTTCGACCGAAGCCCTGAGGCCTGCTCTCGAGAGAACGGTGCATTTTGTGGCAATCAGGAGCCTATCCCGCTTGCCGGGATTATTCTTGAGCCAGCTGCCAATCAGCATTTCTGATTCGCCCCACTTGCTGCCAGGCGCCCAGAAAGTGTAGCTCTCGGCGGTCTCCACGAGCGAAAAGCCGGCGTCGACGAACGCATCCAGAAGCCTGTGCGACATCGCCTCTCCGATCGTCCAGCCGAAGACGACGCCGCCCAAGCCGATCGGCTGGAACTTGAGTGCGCTACGACCAAGTCTGCGCTTTTCCATGATCTCAGTCCTCGAAAGTCACCGGCTGTTTATTCAGCTTTTGCGC
>Ga0193717_1002255_pt1 | contig 11210 bp, 12 predicted proteins | sample U2c2metaG_FD_145900 | JGI IMG/M metagenome (GOLD analysis project Ga0193717, IMG submission 145900) | Soil microbial communities from a riparian zone of the East river system, Colorado, United States - U2c2 | ecosystem: Environmental > Terrestrial > Soil > Riparian zone | place: USA: East River...
CTCAGGATCCAGCGACTTGCGGCAGAGCTAGGCGGCTACAAAGCGGTAGACCGAGCCTGATGCTTCGGCATACCCGATACCCGGGTACCTGAAGTGAAACCCAAGAAGCTTGGTGCGCTCGGTCGCTACCCGGGCAAGCAGTTTCCGGCGGGTCGATATCGCCACGTCTGAGATCAGATCGAACCCGTTGACCCACTCCGGATACTCGAAGGAAATGACTTCGTGCGTCAACGCGTCCGCGGTGATGATCAGGCCGGTATCGCCCTCGAGCTCCAGCGAAAACTGTCCTGGGGTATGTCCAGGGGTGTCCAAGACCTTCATTCCGGACACGATCTCATCACCGTGCTTAACGAAGGTCACCCGGCCCGCAATCGCTGCGAGCGCCCGCTGGGTCCTGGGCACGATTCCTCTGAAGTCGGCAGGTAGCGAGGCCGCCACATCGGAATTCATCCAGAAATTCCACTCCGCACCTCCGACATGGTAGGTCGCGTTCGGGTAGTTCAACTCGCCGGCCGAGTTGGAGATTCCCCAAAGGTGATCGGGGTGGGCATGCGTGAGCACGACCTTTGTGATGAACGCCGGATCAACGCCATTCAGCCGAAGGGAGCCTAGAAGCTCTCCTTCCGTCGGCTGGAAGTATCTCCCGTCGCCAACGTCTACTAGGATCAGCTCTCCACCGATTTTGATCAGGGGAATATTCGCAGCCGGCCAAGCCATCGGGGCGGGAGCATTCGTGCGCCGAAGCACCTCCTCCAGCTTGTCGGCCGGAGCTCCGATCGCCAGCATCGAGGCCGGCACGATCATGTGCCCGTCGCTGAATACTCGGATATCGAAAGCTCCGTGCTTGAAGGTATGGACGCTGCTCGCGAGCGCGCGATCCGGCAGCAGAGGTGAAGCCAACGCACCCGCCGTCGCACCCATGAACGTGCGACGGGTCAGCAAGTCGCGTCCATCGCATCCTGTCGAAGCACTCATCTGGAAGCCTCCTAAGCTCGCCTTGATTGGCCGCGGTCTGGCCCTAGCCTGCGGAGGAATGTGATCGGCGGCTGCTCTCGAACAAGAACCAGACCCGGCCCTCGGCTTCGTCGATCCACGGTTCGAGTAGGCTGGCGCTCGCGACGTCGCGGTTCTCCTCGCAGAGCTGGTGGGTCTCCCGCATCCGGGCGATCAACTGCATGTTGTCGTCGCGCAACTCCGCGAGCATGTCGATCGGCGTCACGTACTCCGCATCGTTGTCGAGGACCCGCTGCAGGCGCGAGACATGCCCGATGGATCTGATGGTCGTTCCGCCGACCTTGCGTACACGCTCCGCGATGGCATCCGTCGTAGCGAGAATCTGAGCACTTTGGTCATCCAGCATCAGATGATCCTCGCGGAAATGCGGCCCCGAGACATGCCAGTGGAAATTCTTGGTCTTCAGGTAAAGCGCCAGCATGTCGGCCAAGAGCGCGGTCAACGCGCCGGAGACGTCGCGCACCGCATTTGGCCCGAGGCCGCTTGGCGTGTGCAGCGGGGCGGCTCGGCGCGTCTTCGTTTCCAAGACATCCATTTTCGATCCCTTCTAATTTGCGTCCACTACTCTGTGATGTGGACCCTCTCACGCGGGACGACGGAGGTATTGGATGAACGTCCGATACCTTGGCCGATCTCACTCCGGTATGGTGAACCGCACCGTTTGACTGTCGATCACGCGGTGGGTCGGGTCGGCCAATTCGAACAGGATCCGGTGCGGGCCTGGAGCAAGCCCCACGAGAACAACCGTTTCGCCGGACGCGTCGATGAAATGCCAGGTCGCGTCGTCCACCGTGATGTGCACGTGTCCAACCCTCGGCGACACGTCCAAGGCCCCGGCGCCGAAGACCGGCAGCACACGCAGGTTTTCCGTCCGGTATTGGATGAAGACCCTTCCCGCCGCAAGAGGCTCGGCAAGCGGCGGATCGACGATCAGCCTTGGAGGCGCTTCATCATCGAGGGCGAGCAAAGCCGACAGACCGCGAACATCGCGAGCAGTTGCAGCATGGGACGTCACCGAAGCCTTGCCGGCAGGCCTGGCGTCCATGTCGAAAGAGGCGTCCATGATGGATTTCCTTGCCTGAGGTGAGGTGAGGTGCCCGGCGCCGAAGCGTTGCTTACGTCGTCTTGCGCCAGGAGGCGCAGTCCAACTTGGTGCTGCGCCTCCGATGGATTTACGTGTATGCCGCTCGTCAGGAGGCCGGCAGTTTCCGTTCGAGAAAGCTGCGGATCAGGGGAACCATTTCATCGGCCTTGTCCTCGAGTGCAAAGTGGCCGGTGTCGATCAGATGCAGCTCGGCGTCCGGTAGGTCACGCAGATACGGACCCGCTCCATCGGCCGGGAAGATGAAGTCGTTCTTTCCCCAAACGATCAGCGTCGGCGGCTTGCGGTCCCGGAAGAACGCCTGAAACTTCGGATAGAGTGGAACGTTCGATCCGTAGTCATGGAAGAGGTCGAGTTGGATATCCATGTTGCCCGGCCGGTCCAGCAAGGTCTGGTCGTGCAGCATGTTGTCCGGGTCGATCCGGCTGATGTCGCTCATCCCGTCGGTGTACTGGAATTTGGTGGTCTCCGGCTTCATCAGGACTTCCAGGGCCTTGCGGTGCGCCGGTGATCCGTCGGCCCAGTAGGCCTTGATCGGATCCCAGAACTTTTTGAGCCCCTCCTCGTACGCGTTGCCGTTCTGGATGATCAGCGCGCTCACCCGTTCCGGATGCTTCAGCGCGAGCCGGTAGCCGACCGGGGCGCCGTAGTCCATCACGTACATCGCATAGCTCTTGACGTCGAGTTGGCCGAGAAGACCATCCATCAGGTCGGCGTAGTGAGCGAAGGTATAGGCGAACTTCTTGTGGTCCGGAGCTGCGCTCTGACCGAAGCCGGGATAATCCGGCGCGATCACATGATAGCGTGACGCGAGCTGCGGGATCAGGTTGCGGAACATGTGCGACGACGTCGGGAATCCATGAAGGAGCAGAACGACGGGAGCGTCGGCAGGTCCTGCCTCGCGGTAGAAAATGTCGATGCCCTCGATTTTCGCCGTCCGATAGTGCGTAACCGGAATTGAGCTCGCGTCCATCGCCTGACTTGGTCCGGAGACCGCCTCCGGAATCGGCGAAAGCGTGGCTACGGCGGCGACGAGAGCCGCGATCTTGAGATATCGTGGAAGTCTAGTCATGTCTGCTCCTCTGGGGTGTTGCGCTTGTGCGACCGCCGAAGGACGGCGCGGTCGTCGCAAACGACTTCGTTGTTTCGCTTTCCAAGTCTCCGTCCTGAAAAATGCGCCAGCCGTTCTTCGGACCGACGGCGATGGCTTTTGGCTCGATCTGGTCTCCGGCAAGCGGCACGGATAACCGCGCGATCGTTCCTGAGGGCGTGCTGCGATAGTCGACCGAGGCTTTGAGAACACCCGCGAGATGCCGGACGATCTTCGTGCCTTGCCCCTCGCTGAAGTTGTCCAGCCCGCGTCCGTTGTCGGCGACCGTAAGCTCCATGCTGCATCCCCGGTCGGTCATGGCGACCTGGATCTTTCCCCCGCGATCGCCGAAAGCATGACGAGCGGCGTTGTTGATGAGCTCCGCGACGATCATTCCCACCCTCCAGCATTCGAAGCTGTTGAGGGTCAGTGGAGAATCCAGGAATTCAAGTTCGATATCCCTGTACTGCAGTTTGGCCGCGCTGATGGATCGACAGAGCTCCGCCAGATAAGCTGCGCAGTCGACCGATCGATCTTGAGGCACCCGCAACGCCCGCTGTATCGAGGCGAGGTCGAAGATGCGCTGCAGAACGCCTGCCATGGCAAGTTTGACTTCTTCGTCGACGGATCGAGCAGCCGCCAACGACACGAAGCCGGTCAGGGCCGTCAGGTCATTGTTGAAGCGATGCGTGAGCTCCTGAACGAGAAGGAGCTCTTCCGTTCCTCGCGCGCTGCCGGCGTTCGGCAGGAAACGCATTTCATCGTCGCAAACCGTGTGTGCCGCCATCTGCATTTGCCAAATCTCCTCCGATGTGGGGGAGATTACCCGCGACGATCGATCTGCTCTTGCATGCGACTCCGTCCAATTGTCTGTTCTTACCGTTCGCGAGGAGGGGGAAGAATTCAGATGATTGCCCGCTGCGCCTGCGAGGTGAGCAAAACGGATGCTCGTGCAGTTTGAGTGAAACGGTCCCGGACAGCTCTCTATCGAGCTTGCACGCATCCTTCCGGAGAATTCTGCTCGGTCCCGCAGCGGGCCCGGCAGGTCCGCCGGAACGCGGCGGCCGAGCCCACCGCTAATGCGCGGGTGCCGGGATGGGCGCAGGCAAGATGCGGCCTCGAGCAACAAGCCAGATCGACCCGTCCGCGATGGCTGCTACCCCGGCGTTCGCGATCGCGAACAGAACAACGGCCAGATAGGGGAATATTCCACCGGCTCCGCGTTCGACAAAAACTATCGCGTCGAAAGCGATCGCGGTCAGCCCGAACGTGAAGGCCCAGTAAGACCCCGCGAACGGTTGTTCCATGATCCACGGCAGCAGTCGCAGCAGAATAAGTCCCTGCAGCAAGCCGTAGCCCAGGAGCCCTTTGACCACGAGGTCCGGCGCACCGTGGGTCATGGACAGATAGGCCGAGCATCCAACGACGGCCGGCGCAAGCTGAATTCCGAGGGTGGGTCGCAGCGGGACCGCCAGCGGGGCGTGCACGTAGAGCCTGTGCATCAAGATGGATTCGAGAGCGATCCAGGCCAACACGCCGGCGCCGAAGAAGAGCGCGGCCAGGTCGCCGAATCCGAGCGCCGACGCTAGGTTGGCTGATACGAAGTTCCCGGCGACCGTGGGCAGATAGAGCACCGGCGTCGTGGCGAGCGGATCTCTTCCTCCCGTCCACAGCGTGCCCGTGCGGTAGACGGAGAAGACCAGCTGCCCCAAAGCTCCGATCGCGCCGAGCATCGTGGCCAAGAGGTGGTCGTAGGGCAGGACGGCGAAGGCGACGAGCATCGTGGAGACGGGAAACAGCCCGACGAAGCAGCATTGCACGGGATGGCTCAGCTCGCTTACCGCTTCCTGGCGAGATCCTATCCATTTTGCGGCATAGAGAACGACCAGGAGAGCCCAGACGACGACAGCCGCGATCATGATGCCTTCGCTTATCGCTGAAGGTGTCACCCAGATCCTGTGGGCTACCCTCCAGCAGCGTCCAAGTCCGACCAGGCCCAGAACCATCCCGAAAAACGCAGCGGGCACCCTAAAGGGGGTTTCTCATCTATGCATCTCCGGTAGTGGGATTGTCGCTGGCGGCGTCCGGGTCTCAAGGCGCCAGTCGCGTGAAGACGAAGTCGTGGCCTTTGACCCCGGCGGTGTGGCAACCGAAGCACGTTTTGTGTTGGGCCTCGTCGACCGGCCGACCGTCGATGAAGCGACCGAATCCCCAGCCTCCGGTCGACGGATATCGTTTCGAGTCCTTGACCATGACCTGGACCGTCGTGGCGGGCCCGGGAACGAACGCAGGTTTGAACTCCGTCGACTGCACGTGCTTCCATGCGCGCTTGACCAGGATCGACCCGTCCGGAAACGGCAGCGTTCCGGCCCGATAGGCCACGATCGCCGTCGTGTTGCCGACGATGCCCCGAAGCTCGTCCAATCCGGTTTCGTGCGCTACCCCGACCAGCTCCCAGTCGCGGTAGTCCGGTGGAATTCCCACACCGAAGATCGGCGACAGCGCAAGCTCGCCGGGAGCCGGGCTGGACTGCAGGACGAGGGGACACACAGCCACTGCAGCTAAAATGACAACCCTTGCCGCGCGGATCATGGAATCTCCCCTAGTCATGTAGCCGAACTGTTCATTACCCGATGAATGCGAGAAGCTCCGCATTCACGCGGTCCTTGTGCGTCGTGCAGAGCCCGTGCGGGGCTCCTTCGACAACGACGAGGCGTGCATCGCGGATCATCTTCGAGGACAGCAAGGCCGAATCCGAGATCGGCACCATCTGGTCGAACTCGCCGTGAAGAACGAGCGTGGGGACGTCGAACTTTTTCAGATCGGCGGTAAAGTCGGTCTCCGAGAACGCCGCGACCGAGAAATACGATGCCGGAAATCCAGCCATCATCCCCTGCAGCCAGAAGGACGATCGAACACCCTCCGAAACCGTGGCGCCCGGTCTGTTGTAGCCATAGAACGGCATGCTGACATCCTTGAAGAACTGCGAACGGTCCGCGCTCACCTTGGCGCGTACGTCGTCAAATGCCGTCAACGGAGTTCCACCGGGATTGGCATCGGACCGCAACATGACGGGAGGAATCGCGCTGATGAGAACCGCCTTGCGCAACCGCTCTGTGCCGTGGCGACCGATGTAGCGTGCAACCTCGCCGCCCCCGGAGGAGTGCCCGACGATCACCGCTTTTCGCACGTCCAGCTCGTGCATCAACTCGGCCAAGTCGTCGGCATACGTATCCATATCGTTGCCGCGCCACGGTTGGCTCGACCTGCCGTGCCCGCGACGATCGTGCGCGATGCAGCGGTATCCGCGAGACGCGAAGAAGAACATCTGGTCCTCGAATGCGTCTGCGCTTAGCGGCCAGCCGTGGCTGAAGACGATCGCCGGACCGGAGCCCCAATCGTTGAAATAGATCTCGGTGCCGTCCTTGGTCTTGAAGCGGCCCGACCGGGCGCTGCCCACGATCCCTGGCGCAGCGGGAGACGCGCGGCCATCGGCGGCCGAGGAAGGTTTGACCTGAAGCAGCGAGGCCACGCCTATCGCGGCTGCGCCGCCGAGGACTTCGCGCCGGGTTCGTGACGATTCCGAGTTCTTGGTCATGTTCATCTCCCCGCGCAGCGACAATAGCGCTGCTGTTGTGTGCTGCGTGATCTGGAAGTTGGCCGGCGCCGTCGGGCGCCGGCGCTAGAGCCGCTACCCTTGGATGAACGAGAGCAGCTCGGCGTTGACGCGGTCCTTGAGGGTCGTGCACATTCCATGGGGTGCGCCTTCGTAGACAACGAGCTTCGCGTCCTTGATGATCTTCGAGGACAGCAGCGCCGAGGCGCCGATCGGGACGATCTGATCGTCGTCCCCGTGCAGGACCAGAGTGGGCACGTCGAACCGCTTCAGGTCCTCCGTCAGGTCTGTTTCCGAGAACGCCTTGATGCAGAAGTAGGACGCCGGGAGGCCGGCCATCATGCCCTGCAGCCAGAACGACTCCCGTACTCCGTCCGAGACCTTCGCTCCGGATCGGTTGTAGCCGTAGAACGGCAGGCTCAATTCCTGGAAGAACTTCGATCGGTCGGCGGCCACGTTGGCGCGGAGCTCGTCGAACACGGCGACCGGCAGGCCGCCCGGGTTCGCTTCGGTCTTGAGCATGAGTGGAGGAATGGCTCCGATCAAAATGGCCTTGGCGACCCGGCCGGTCCCGTGCCGGCCGATGTATCGGGTCACCTCCCCGCCGCCGGTGGAATGTCCGACATGGATCGCCTGCTGCAGATCCAGCTTCTCGACGAGCGTCGCGAGGTCATCGGCATAGGTGTTCAGGTCGTTGCCCTGCCACGGCTGGCTCGAGCGGCCGTGCCCCCGCCTGTCGAGGGCGATGCAGCGATAACCGCGCGAGGCGAGGAAGAACATCTGGTCTTCGAAGGCGTCCGCGCTCAGGGGCCATCCGTGACTGAACACGATCGGCCGGCCCGTACCCCAGTCGTTGTAGTAGATCATCGTACCGTCTTTCGTCGTGACCGTGCTCATATCCGCTCCTGTTGATGTGGTCCGGATCCGTGACGAACGAATTCGCCATCCGAGTTGTCGTTTACCTGACGCAGTATCGATCGATCTTGCTTCCGCATCTTTTCGTATTCTCCGGATCCTTGGACGAACGCATTCCTTTGCGCCAGTGGCCGGGACGTTCACCTCTCCTGGGCGCGAGCCCACGCGGCCGGACTCGTCTTGACCATGCGGGAGAAAACACGAGTGAAGTGGCTTTGATCGGCGAACCCGGTGGCGAGCGCGATCTCGCAGAGCGGCTGGTCGCTGTTGAGGATCAATTCCTTCGATCGTTCGACCCTCTGGGACAGCAGCCACCGATGTGGCGGGCAGCCGACCGTCTGCCGGAACGCCTGACTGAAATGGCTGCACGACAGGCGACAGGCCCTTGCAAGGTCCGGCAAGGTCACGTTGCCGCTCAGGTCCGCGAGCAGCATCTCCTTGGCACGGCGCTCCTGCCAGGGTGCAAGCCCTCCGCCCCTGCTTCGGGACCGCATGTTTGACGAGCCATACGCCCTGATCAGATGCGCCGTGACGGCCCGCCAAGCGTGATCGAGGAAGAGCCTGTTCGCCTGCTCGGGCTGCGACAAGGCCGGGAGGAGAGCCGTCGCGAAGTTGCGAACGACGCAATCGGTGTTGCCGTCCTCGATCGGGCACCGCAGCTCCTGCGCGTCGTCCAATTCCTGATCGTCCGTGATCTCGTCGAGAGCCGACTGGGGTATGTAGAAGTTCGCCACGTCGAAGGAGCCCTGGAGGTCGGCCAGCCAACCATGGCGCATGTCGTTGATGTGAATCGAACCCGGGGCGAGAGCGAGACCGGCACTTCGGCTTTCATCGCGCCAAATCTCATAGGCACCGAACTCCTTGAGATGCACGCAAACCGTAAAACCCGCTCTCTTCGCTTGCCTCTCCGTCATCCCGTGGCCGGGTCTGTTCCTCGACATGTGCGAGATCACAACGTCTTCGGACTCCGACGGGACCGTCAGCAGTTTCATCGAATCGAGCCGGCATCGCGTGGTTTGAGCGATGACGGCGTTGGCGCCGATCTGGCCGTCTCTTCGGGCGCCGGCCTGCACCTCGGGCATCGTTCCGATCGATGAACCGGCTTTGAAGCCTCTTTCCGGGAGCAGGTCTATGTCTTCGCTGCTTCGCATGGCGCGTCCCATTTCAATTTCCTCCGAGATCCAGGGTGCTGCGGATGCTGGCCAGCAGGTCGCCCATCGCCACGGGCTTGCTCATCACCGAGAGAGCACCAGACGCGGCCGCTTGGCTCCGCACATGTTCGTCGGGAAATGCCGTGATCAACACGGCCGGTATCCGAAGCCCGAGCGTCGACAGACGCTGCAGCAGCTGAGCGCCGGACATGCCTCCCAGCTTGAAGTCGGTGATCAGGAACGAGGCGCTTTTCGGACTGCCGGACTCGAGAAATTCTTCCGCGGAAGAAAATCCGACCGTGTCGAAACCGGAAGCATCGAGGAAATCCTGCAGCGCCTCGAGAACGGTGAGGTCGTCATCGATGCATGCGATGATCGGTGGTTGCGGCAACACGGCCCCCTATTGTCTGGGCCGATCCTACATCGCAGGCATTTGCGATGAATATCGTCGTTTGGACGAGGTTCTAGCCGGAATGCCGGACGCCCCCCTCCTCTTGGCCGCCCGACCTATACTTGTGGTCGGTAGGGACCGCGGCGGACTACACCTGTGGTCGGGAGGCCCCGAGACCGTCCGCAATTCTGACGAGATCGGCCAAGTTAGCGGCTTTCATTTTCCGCATCACCTGACCGCGATGCAGCTTTACTGTCGTCGTGCTGATTCCCAACGCCGCGGCGATCTGCTTGTTGGACCGCCCGCGCGCAACCCATTTCATGACCTCGCGTTCCCGCTCGGTCAGCGTGTCGTAGCGACTTCCGACGTCGGCCAAGTGCCGCTCGCCGCTGCGCCGCTCCCGGTCCTTGGTCATGGCCAATTGTATGGCATCGAGCAGGTCCTGATGCCTGACCGGCTTGGTCAGGAACTCGACAGCCCCTGCCTTCATCGCTCGAACCGACATGGGAATGTCGGCGTGGCCGCTGATGAAGACGACAGGGAGATGAACGTTTGCCTTCACCAGGTCGTCGAAGAAGTCCAGGCCGCTCTTTCCGGGAAGACGAACATCGAGAACGAGGCATCCGGGGTGCCGCTTCCCGCTTCGCTCCAGGAAGTGCTGAACGGAAGCGAATGTTTCCGCCTCAAGGCCTACCGAACTGATGAGATCCTCCAGGGTCTCCCTAATCTCCGCATGGTCGTCGATCACGACAACGACGGCCGTATCGTCCTCCTGCGCGACCTTCATTCTACAGCCTCTCGGAAACAGGCAAGTTGAGCTGGAAAACACTTCCGTCAGGTTGCCTCGGCGAGGCCCACAATCGCCCACCGTGCATCTCGACGATTGTGCGGCAAATCGCCAGACCCATACCCATGCCCTCGGCTTTGGTGGTGAAGAACGCATCGAAGATGCGGTCCAGACTCGCCGGATCCACTCCTTTTCCCGAATCCTCGACGCTTATGGTGATATCCCGTCCCTGGCCCTGTCGAACCCTGACCCACATCTGCCGCTTCCGGTCCGCGATGCCGCTCATCGCCTCGACCGCGTTCAGGATAAGATTTATCACCACCTGCTGCAACTGCACGCGGTTGCCGACGAAGCGGGTCTCGCCGTCCGGGACGTCGAGCTCCGCAGCGACGCCTTCCCTGGAAAGCCTCGGCCTGGTGAGTTCGACCACATCTCTAATGGCGCGATTGAGGTCGAATTCCTCGGCCTCGGTTGCGGACTTCTGGAGGAGCGCCCTTATGCTTTTGATCACATCGCTCGCCCGATGCCCGTTCTTGACGACACGTTCGGCGGCCCTGCGCGCCGCGTCGATTTCCGGGGGATCCTTCTGCAGTCGCAGCAGGCTGGTTTCGGCGCTCGTGACGATAGCCATCAACGGCTGGTTCAACTCATGTGCGATGGTTGCGGCGAACTCTCCCATGGTCATGCGCTGCGCCGCTTCCGCCAGATCGGCCTGGGCCTTGCGCAGCGCCTCGTTGGCCCTGCGCTGTTCGCTGATGTCCTTGCAGATCGAGGCGGTACCTATTCGTTCGCCGGTTTGACGATCGACGATGTAGAAGAGATTCTGCAGTACCGGGATGGAAGCGTTCGTCTTGAAGTGCCGCAGATACCGCTCGCCGGCCCAGCGCCCATCGCGCTCGAGCGCCGGACGAATCTCCTCGAGGTATCGCCGATCTTCTTCGGCCGGCCTCAAGTCGCTGATTTGAAATTCTGACACATCCGCATCGCGATCGACGCCGACCATGCGGCGTCCGCCGGCATTGATGTAGCCGCCGATACCACCTTCCGGCTTGTACCCGATGAAGTCGCTGCTGTTTTCGACCACGGAGGCCAGCATCTGCATCCGATCGTGCGAAGCCTGCAGGTTTGCTTGCGCGACCTCCAG
>Ga0193717_1002256_pt1 | contig 11208 bp, 8 predicted proteins | sample U2c2metaG_FD_145900 | JGI IMG/M metagenome (GOLD analysis project Ga0193717, IMG submission 145900) | Soil microbial communities from a riparian zone of the East river system, Colorado, United States - U2c2 | ecosystem: Environmental > Terrestrial > Soil > Riparian zone | place: USA: East River...
CGCCGGTGTAGCGCTCATCGCCGAGCCACGTGCGCTCGGGGCCCCAGTAGACGTCCTCGTCGGGCTCCCAGACGTCGGCGCGGCCACCGGCGAAGCCGAAGGTCTTGAAGCCCATCGTCTCCAGTGCGCGGTTGCCGGTGAAGATCATCAGGTCGGCCCACGAGATCTTGCGGCCGTACTTCTTCTTGACCGGCCAGAGAAGACGGCGTGCCTTGTCGAGGTTGCCGTTGTCCGGCCAGCTGTTCAGCGGTGCGAAGCGCTGCATGCCGGCACCGGCGCCACCGCGGCCGTCTTCGACGCGGTACGTGCCCGCGCTGTGCCACGCCATGCGGATCATGAGCGGGCCGTAGTGGCCGAAGTCGGCGGGCCACCAGTCCTGCGACGTCGTCAGTACCTCGTCGACGTCCCTCGCGAGAGCGTCGAGGTCGACGGTCTTGAACTCGGCGGCGTAGTCGAAAGCCTCGCCCATGGGGTTGGCGACGGCCGGGTGCTTCCGGAGGATCTTCAGGTTGAGCTGGTTCGGCCACCATTCGAGATTGCTGCCACCCTCGGTGGGGTGGTTGATGCGTCCGGCCGAGACCGGGCAGCCGCCCGCGCTCTCCTCGTTCATCTCACCGACAACGGCGTCAGGCTTGTCAGACAACGGAAATCCTTTCGGGATCAAAACGGATGCTCAGGATTTGAGCGCGGTCGAGCAATCGGGGCACAGGCCCCAATAGATGACCTCGGCCTCGTCGATGACGAAGCCGTGGTCGTCGGACGCCGTCAAACAGGGCGCAGTGCCGACGGCGCAGTCGACGTCGGCAATGAAACCGCACGACCGGCACACGACGTGGTGGTGGTTGTCCCCGACCCGGGCTTCGTAACGCGCTACAGAGCCCGGCGGCTCGATGCGCCGCAGCAGCCCCGAAGTGGTCAATGCGCGCAGGACGTCGTAGACGGCCTGGTGTGACACCCCGGAGAGATCCTCGCGGACGACACCGATGATCGAGTCGGTGTCGGCGTGGGGATGCTCGTGCACGGCGGACAGCACCGCCACCCGAGGGCGCGTCACACGCAGGGCGACCTCACGCAACATGCGTTCGAAGTCCGTAGTCGTGGGCACGCGCCGAAGTGTGCCCCATTTTCTGGAGTCAATCAAGTTCAGGTGTCGATCTTCGACCTTCCGTGTCGGCCGAGAGAGTTCCTCATCAGGTCAGCTGCCGACGCACTTTCTCCTTGATCGCCTTGGAGACGTTCTCGGCGTCGCCGAGTTCGCGCAAGGCTTGCCGACCCCGTTTCTCGTTGAAGTCCATGGCTTTCACCGCCGCGCCGAAGCGGATTTCGTCGTCATCGCCGGGATCACCGGCGATGACGATCAACGCGTCGGTCGCGAGCTTCTTGGGCAGGCTGAGGGCCGCGTCGATGCGGACGTCACCCGCCCGGCTCTTCTTGACCAGAGCCTGCAGTGCCGGAATGCCCCTGGCCTTGTCGACGTCGTACAGCCCCCGGGAGGCTTTCAGCCGCACGGTGTCGTCTTTGGCCGCCTGCGCGAGGTTCGTCAGGACCGGCACGGCATGGATCCCGGCTTCCAGCGCGGCTGTCAGCTGGAACGTGATGTCGGTTTTGCTTTGCCGGGCAAGCCTGCCCATCAGGAGCTGACCCGCCGCGGAGTCCAACATCGCGACTTTCCGGGCCGCCGTCAGCGCCGTGCCGGCGTCCGAAGTGGTCGCGATGGTGGTGAACAAGGTGATTTTCCGGCTCCTGGTGAGTGTCTGGCTGGCGATCTCGACGGCTTCGACGCGGATCGGCCCCTTCACCCGCGAGCTGTTGGCGACCTCGGAGAGTGCCCCTTCTGTCGTCGCGGGGCTCAGTCTGTAGGCCTCTTCCAGAAGTGCCAGTTCGCCGCGGCCGGTCGGTGCGCGGGTCGTCGCGATCGAGATGAAGAGCCGAGCGCCCGTTTCGGGTTCGAGAATTCCGACCCCCCTCGCCGCGTCGACGCGGTAAGTGCGTTCCAGTTCCGTATCGTCGGCGAGCTCCACGAGCGCGGTGATCGGGCCGCCGTCTTCCGCGATGCGCTCGGCCGCGGTCAACCGGACTTCCCCGGTCACGGACGGGTCCCCGGACAGCCGGTGCAGGGTGGCTATCGCCTGGCCGCTGTCGATCCCCCCGATCAGGAGGACGGCACGCAACCGCACCTGACTGTCGATCTCCTTCTCCACCGGCCAGGCGACTTCGTTCGCGAGCAGCAGTGCGGTGTGCGGCTGGTAGGGCTGGATCATCTCCGCGAGCCGCAACGGCGTGTTCCGCTCCCTGGCGGCCCTGGCGAACTTCACCATGGCCGCCACCGCGGTGTCCGGTTCCAGCTTGAGCAACTCGGCTGACAGCTTCAGCCGTCCGGCGTCGGACAAGCCGCGTGGGTGCTCGATCAGCTCGGCCAGCAGCTCGGGGGAACCAACGTGCATCGCCGCGTCTACGCGCGACTCGCCCATGTCGGGAGTGTTCGCCAGCAGCCGCCTGGCCCGAACGCCCTCTTCGGGGGCGCGAGCCGCGATCAACGCCGCGTTCTCGAGGTTCTCCTCCGGTGTGCCGGTCGGGTTGTCGGCCAAGAACCTGAGATTCCGCGCACCGCGAGCCGGGTCGTGCCTGGTCAGTTCGTCGACCGCGGCGAACCTGCGATCTGAGGTGATCGTCTGGGGCGGGTTGCGGAAGACGTCTTCCAACTTGGCGTCCGCCCGCTCGGGATCGAGGGCGCGCATCGCTTCGGTCATGGCCTGCCAGCGGTGTTCGTCCTGTTTGCCGTCGACGAGTTCGGCGTCCAGGATGGCAACAGCGCGCTCGGGGAGATCGCTGCCGGGCAGCAGATCCCGTCGGATCAGCTCGATGACGAAGCGGATGTTCGGATACCGGTTCCGGGCGTTCAGGAGACGGCGGAGCCGGCGGTCGACGCGGGATCGCGCGTTCGGCCGCCAGAGCGCGGTCACGAACAGTTTCACCGCGGCGTCCGCCCACGGCCAGTTTTCCTGTGGCGCCAGGTATCGCCAGGGATGCTGATCCCAGATGCGGGGCCCGCCTGGTTGGCACCGGACGATGTGGCCGGCCGCGAGATACTCGTGGACGGTCTGATCGGCGAACCGGAAGTCGTCCTTGTCCGCGATCAGGAGGCCGCAGTCGCCCAGCAGCCCGGTGATGATCTTGTGCTTCTCGGCTTCGCCCAGCTCAGGTGGCCACTCGGGCACCGAAGACTTCGCGACCAGCTCGGCCAAGCCCCGTGCTTGGCCGTCGGCGTTCCTGGAGGCGAAGGCGATCTCTTCGAGAAGCTTGAGCGCGGTGTCCTCGCCAAGGCAGGGCGTCTGGCTCAGCTTCTCGAGCGGCTCTCGCACCAGCTGTTTCAGAGCGGCGATCTCGGCGGGAACGTCCGGATCGTCTTGGTGCTCGGCGGGCGGTTCGCTCTCGGCAGTCACACGCCAGCATGGTAAGTCGCCTGGAGGGAACCGAACAAGACAATGAGGTGACAATTCCCAGGTAGATTCCCCGGCATGCGCGTGCTGTTCGCCAGTCTTGCCTCGGTCGGTCATACCTATCCGCTGATCCCGCTCGCGATCGCCGCCCGGGACGCCGGGCACGAGGTGCATTTCGCCGCCGGTGAGGCGGTGCACGCGCCGTTGGCCGCCAACGGGCTGCGTCCCTTCCGGCCCGCGGACTCGTTCTACGAGATCTACGCCGAGGACCTCGAACCGGAACTGGCCCGGTTGCGACCCGATCTCGTCGTCCACGAATGGGGACTGCCAGGAGCCGCCGTTGCCGCGTCCCGGGCCGGGATTCCTGGTCTCTGGCACGGTTTCGGCCGTCTGATCCCCGAAGGAATCGGACTTGAGCTGCCTACCCGCAACGCCGAGGCGCCTGGCCGGCCGCATCTCGACATCTGCCCGCCTTCCTTGCAGGACAAGGAGTTCGTCGCCACCGAGGATCGAATCGTCCTGCGTCCCGTCCCGTATTCCACCCCGGGCGCGCTGCCCGCGTGGGACAGATCGAGGCCGCTGGTCTACCTGACGCTCGGGACCGCTTTCGGCACGGCGGAGCTGCTCACCACGGCCATCAAGGGATTGGCGGCGCTGGAGGTGAGCGTGGTGGTCGCCGTCGGCCGGGTCCGCCAGGAGGAGCTCGGCGACGTGCCGGACAACGTCACCGTGCGGGACTGGGTGCCGCAGGCGGACCTGCTGCCGCACGTCGACGTGGTCGTGCACCACGGCGGGAGCGGCACCACCCTTGGCGCGCTCACCGTCGGCGCGCCGCAGCTGCTGCTGCCGCAGGGAGCCGACCAGTTCGCGAACGCCGATGCCGTGACCGCCGCAGGTGCGGGGTTACGCCTCCTGCCGGACGAACACAGCGCGGAGGCGATCGCCGATCACGTCCGGAAGCTGTTGCCACAGCCCGGAAACACCGGCCATCACGACGCGGCTCGCCTGATCGCGGAGGAGATCGCCCGCATGCCGTCACCCGACGAGGTCGCCCGTCGGCTACCCGAGTACGCCGCCCGCTGAGTGGTGACCCCACGCTCTTCGCCATCTGTCGACAGATGGCGCGGGCCGGAGTCGGCTCCCAGGTCGCGGTGCCGCTGTCGTCGGGTGGGGTCTCGTGGTCACTGTGAGATCACGTTGTTTCGGCGTCTCGCGGCGCGGCGCGCTTTCTCACGAAAGTGCCTCTCTCGCAGGGTCCGCGCGATCCGCCAGCTGGAGTGAAATTTTCCGCCGCTCACGATGGCCTGCCACGACCGCCATCTGTCGACAGATGGCGGTCGTTGCGGACGCGGGGTATCACGAGATGTCGACATCTCGTGGCGCACGCGGAGGGCCGGTGGTGCCGCGGACGACGAGTTTCGGGTCGAGCACCGTTTCGGTCGGCTCGGCGTTGTCGTCTTCGAGCCGGGTCACCGCCCTGCGGACCGCGTGTTCCGCGATGCGGTTGGCGTCCTGGCGGACCGTGGTGAGATCGATGTAGGACAAATGGGACATGTTGCTGTCGTCGTAGCCGACGACCGAAATGTCCTTCGGGAGTTCGAGGCCCGCTCGGCCGAGGGCGTGCATCAGGCCGACGGCGCAGCGGTCGTTGCCCGCCAGTACCGCGCTGGGCAGCCGTTCCTCGCTCAGGAGCAGGCGGCCGGCGGCCATACCCGCGTCTTCGTGGTAGGCGCCGGGGATCACCCGGGCTTCGAGTTTGTGCCTGCGCATCGCTCCGCGGTAGGCACGCCGCCGGTCGGCGGCGCCGGGGCCCTTGCCGCCGTCGACGTGGACGATCTCGCGGTGGCCGAGCTCGACGAGGTAGTCGATGGCCTGGCGCACGCCGACGGTGTCGGCGGTGTGGACGCTGTCGACGTGGGCACCAGGGACCCGGCGGCCTACGACGACAGCCACCGTCCGCTGCCCGAGCTCGGTGAAGAAGCGGTGTTCGGAGGTGGGGCCGAGCATGATCACGGCCTCGCAGCGATGGCTGAGCAGCGCTTCGACAGCCTTGGTCTCGTCGCGGCCCGGCGCGCTGGCCGAGAGCAGGACGTCGTATCCGAGCCGTTCCGCCTCGGGGTAGATGCCCTCGACCAGATCCGCGTCGAAAGGCTGGTGCACGGTCAGGACGACACCCAGCGTGCGGCTGCGGCCGCGAGCGAGCAGCCTCGCCGCGCTGTCCGGCTGGTAGCCCAGCTCGTCGGCGGCCTGCCGCACGCGTTGCCGCGTCGCGTCGCTGGCACCGGGCTGGTTGCGGAACACCAGCGACACCAGCGCGCGGGACACTCCCGCCTTCGCGGCGACGTCGACCATGGTCGGACGCCGTGCCTTGGCAGGCGTCGTTCCGTCGCGCACTGAGCGCTCCTCTCGTCCGTGCATCGTCGGATGCGCATCGGATTCTTCCAGGTCCTTGACATCGGCCTGTGGGAGACAGCATAGTTCTGCGCACTAGAGCGCGCTAGTAGAGCGCACTAGTGGATTGCGACAGTCTCACGACGACGGCCGCGACGCGGTGGAGGTGCGCAAGGTGGAGACCGATCGGTTCGAGGTGCTGACCATGGGCAGGGTCGGGGTGGACCTCTATCCCCATCAGCTCGGAGTCGGGCTCGAAGACGTCACGTCCTTCGGGAAGTTCCTCGGTGGCAGCGCGACGAACGTGGCCGTCGCCGCGGCGCGCCACGGCCGTCGCTCGGCGGTGGTGACGAAGGTGGGCACGGATCCGTTCGGGCGCTTCGTGCACCGCGCGCTGGCCGGATACGGCGTGGACGACCGGTTCGTCGGCGCCTCACCGGAATTCCCGACTCCGGTCACGTTCTGCGAGATCTTCCCGCCCGACGACTTCCCGCTGTACTTCTACCGCGCTCCGAAGGCGCCCGACCTTGAGCTGCGGCCCGAGGAGCTGGACTTCGACGCGATCCGGGCGGCGGACATCTTCTGGGTCACCGTCACCGGTCTGTGCGCGGAGCCGAGCCGGACGGCCACCCTCGCCGCACTGGAAGCGCGGGCAAAGCGCGGGATCACCGTGCTGGACCTCGACTATCGCCCGATGTTCTGGGATTCTCGCGAGCAGGCGCGCGAGTGGGTCGGCAAGGCACTCGATTTCGTCACGGTTACCGCGGGGAACCTGGACGAATGCGAGACCGCCGTCGGCGTGCGCGATCCGTATGAGGCCGCGAAAGCGTTACGGGACAGGGGAGTTTCCCTCGCCGTGGTCAAGCAGGGGCCGCGGGGCGTGCTCGCGGTGGACGAGGACGGCGCGGTCGAGATCCCGCCCGTTCCGGTCGATGTGGTCAACGGGCTGGGTGCGGGCGACGCCTTCGGTGGCGCGCTGTGCCACGGGCTGCTGTCCGGCTGGGACACCCGTCGCACGATCGAGTTCGCCAACGCCGCCGGTGCCTACGTCGCGGGCCGCTTGTCGTGCGCCGACGCGATGCCTACCGAGGCCCAGGTTCTGGAGAAACTGACGGAGGAGAGCGGTGTCTGAAAAGGTGAGCCGGATCGTCACGGCACGGGTCCAGTCGCCCGGCGCGATCGCGGCTGCGGCAGCTCGGCGGGTCAAGGCGAAGTCCGTGCTCGGGGACAACGGCCGGGCGATGATCATCGCCGCCGACCACCCGGCACGCGGCGCCAACGCCGTCGGCGGTGACCCGTCCGCGATGGCCGACCGGGGCGAGCTGCTGGATCGGTTGTGTGTCGCGCTGGAGCGGCCCGGGGTGACCGGGGTGCTCGGAACCGCGGACATCCTGGAAGATCTGCTGCTGCTCGGTGTGCTCGACGGCAGGACCGTGTTCGGCTCGATGAACCGTGGTGGCCTCGCGGGGTCCACGTTCGAGATCGACGACCGATTCACCGGCTACGACGCGGAAACCCTTGCCGCGATGGGTTTCGACGGCGGCAAGATGCTGACCCGCATCGCGTTGTCCGACCCGGCGACCGCGCCGGCGCTGGAGAACTGTGCTCGCGCGGTCGACGAGCTCAACGACCGCGAGCTGATCGCGATGGTCGAGCCGTTCCTGTCCGAATGGGCCGACGGCCGGATCCGCAACGACCTGAGCCCGGACGCGGTGATCAAGTCGATCACCATCGCGGCCGGCCTGGGCAGGCGGAGCGCCTACACCTGGCTCAAGCTGCCGGTGGTGGACGACATGGAACGCGTACTGGCCTCCTCGACGCTGCCGGTGCTGCTGCTCGGTGGTGAGGTGAAGGACGCCGAAGCGGCGTTCGCCGCCTGGAAACGGGCCCTCGCCCTGCCGACCGTGCAGGGCCTTGTCGTCGGCCGTTCGCTGCTCTACCCGGCCGATGGCGACGTCGCCGGTGCCGTGGACCGGGCGGTGAGCCTGCTGTGAGCAAGTACCACCTGGCCGCCAAGTCCACGAAGGACGGTCCTTTCACGACGGTCGTGACCCCGGAGTCCGCGGGATGGGGATTCTCCGGGCTGCGGGTACTGGAGCTGTCCGGAGGCACCGAGACCATCTCGACCGGGGACGCCGAGACCTTGGTGCTGCCGCTCGAAGGCGGCTGTACGGTGACCGTGGACGGCGAGAAGTTCGAGGTCGCTGGCCGCGGCGGTGTCTTCGACGCGGTGACCGACTTCGTCTACCTGCCGCGTGACGCGGAAGCCACGATCAGCGGGACCGGTCGCTTCGCGCTGCCGTCGGCGAAATGTGAACGACGGCTCCCGGCCCGCTACGGTCCCGCTGACGACGTCCCGGTCGAGCTGCGCGGCGCGGGGAACTGCGGCCGCCAGGTCAACAACTACTGCCTGCCGCATACCTTCGAGGCCGATCAGCTGCTGGTGTGTGAAGTGCTGACACCGGGCGGGAACTGGTCCTCGTACCCGCCGCACAAGCACGACGAGGCCCGCGACGGCGAGAGCGAGCTCGAGGAGATCTACTACTTCGAGGTCGCCGGCGGCGGGATGGGCTATCAGCGTGTCTACGGCTCGGGGAACCGGCCGATCGACGTGCTCGCCGAGGTCTGCTCGGGTGACGTCGTGCTGATCCCGCACGGCTGGCACGGGCCGTCGATGGCCGCGCCGGGATACGACCTGTACTACCTCAACGTGATGGCGGGTCCCGGCCAGGACCGGGCGTGGCTGATCCGCGACGATCCCGCGCACGGCTGGATCCGCGACACGTGGCACACGCAGAGCGTCGACCAGCGGCTCCCGTTCGGGAGGCCGCGATGAGGCTCACCACCGCACAGGCGCTGGTCCGGTTCCTGGCCAACCAGTTTTCAGAACGCGACGGCGTCGAGCAACGCCTGATCCCGGGCTGTTTCGGGATCTTCGGGCACGGCAACGTCGCCGGTGTCGGCCAGGCTCTGCTGCAAGCGGCTGAGACCGGCGAAGCCGACCTGCCGTACTACCTGGCGCGCAACGAGCAAGGCATGGTTCACGCGGCGACCGCGTTCGCGAAAATGCGGGACCGGCTGGCGACGCTCGCGTGCACCGCGTCCACCGGGCCGGGGTCGACCAACATGATCACCGGTGCCGCCTTGGCGACGACGAACCGGCTGCCGGTGCTGCTCCTGCCGAGCGACATGTTCGCCACCCGCGCACCCGATCCGGTGCTGCAGCAGCTGGAGGACACGCGCGGCGGCGATGTCACGGTGAACGACGCGTTCCGGCCGGTGTCCAAGTACTTCGACCGGATTTCCCGGCCCGAGCAGCTCATTCCGGCCGCGCTGGCCGCGATGCGGGTGCTCACCGATCCGGTGGAGACCGGCGCGGTGACGCTGTGCCTGCCGCAGGACGTGCAGGCCGAGGCCTACGACTGGCCGGAGGACTTCTTCCGCCGCCGCGTCTGGCATGTGGGCCGCCCGCTCCCGGAACCCGACGCGCTGGCCCGTGCCGCCCGGGCACTCCGCGGTGCGGAGAAACCACTGATCGTCGCGGGAGGCGGGGTTGTCTACAGTCAAGCCACCGCGCAGCTGCGCGCGTTGGCCGAGACGACGGGCATCCCGGTCGCCGATACCCACGCCGGCAAAGGCGCCGTGCCGTGGGACCACCCGTGCGCGGTCGGCGGCCTCGGCTCGACCGGCACCGCGGCGGCGAACGCGCTGGCCGCGGAAGCCGACGTCGTGCTGGGGATCGGGACCCGCTACAGCGACTTCACCACCGCCAGTCACACGGTGTTCGCCAACCCGGACGTCCGGTTCGTGAACCTCAACGTGGCACGACTGGACGCGGCGAAACATTCCGCGGACCTGCTGCTCGCCGACGCGCGGACCGGTATCGAGGCGCTGCACGTGGCACTCGGCGGCTGGCAGGTCGACGATGCCTACCGGTCGCGCGTCCGGCTGCTGGCCGACGACTGGCGGCGCCGCACGGACGAGTGTTACTCCCTTGGTCACGGCCCGCTCCCGGCGCAGACCGAAATCCTCGGTGCGCTCAACGAGCTGGCCGACGACCGGGACGTCGTGATCAACGCGGCCGGGTCGCTGCCGGGTGACCTGCAGATGCTGTGGCGGGCCCGCGATCCGAAGGCGTACCACGTGGAATACGCCTACTCCTGCATGGGATACGAGATCGCCGCCGGTCTCGGCGTCAAGCTCGCCGAGCCGGACCGCGAGGTGTTCGTGCTCGTCGGTGACGGTTCGTACCTGATGATGGCGCAGGAGATCGTCACGATGGTGTCCGAAGGCCTCAAGGTGATCGTCGTGCTCGTGCAGAACCACGGGTTCGCCTCGATCGGCTCGCTCTCGGAATCGCTCGGTTCGCAACGGTTCGGTACGCGGTATCGGTACCGGAACGAGGAAGGGCGGCTCGACGGGGGAGTGCTGCCCGTGGACCTCGCCGCCAACGCCGCCAGCCTCGGTGCGGCGGTACTGAAGGCGTCCACTGTGGACGAGTTCCGGAACGCCGTCCACCGAGCCAAGGCGGCGGCGAGGACCACGGTCATCCAGGTGGAGACCGATCTCCACGGCCCCAACCCGCCGGGATCCGGCTGGTGGGACGTTCCGGTCAGCGAAGTGTCCGAACTGGACTCGACCCGCAAGGCCTACGAGGATTACGCCGCCGCCAAGCGCGGCCGGCGCCACTACCTGTGAAGGAGGAACGAGTGAAGACCATCGAACACTGGATCAACGGAACGGCCACCTCGGCCGGTTCCGTACGGACGGCGCCGGTATTCGACCCGGCCACCGGGCGGCAGCAGGCGGCGGTACTGCTGGCCGAGCGGTCCGATGTGGACACCGCCGTCGCCGCCGCGGCGAAGGCCTTTGACGCTTGGGGTGACACGTCGCTCTCGCAGCGGATCAGGGTGATGTTCGCCTTCCGCGAGCTGCTGGTGAAGCACGAGGACGAACTGGCCAGGATCATCTCGGCCGAGCACGGCAAGGTCGTCGACGACGCGCGTGGCGAGATCGTCCGCGGCCGTGAGGTGGTCGAGTACGCCTGCGGGATCGCGGACGCGCTCAAAGGCGGCTTCTCCGACCAGGTCTCGCGGGACGTCGACGTCCACAGCTTCCGCCAGCCGCTCGGCGTGGTCGCCGGGATCACGCCGTTCAACTTCCCGATCATGGTCCCGCTGTGGATGCACCCGATCGCGATCGCCACCGGAAACACGTTCGTGCTCAAGCCCAGCGAGCGCGACCCGTCAGCGTCGAACCTCGTCGCGGAGCTTTACGCCGAGGCGGGCTTGCCGGACGGTGTGTTCAACGTCGTGCACGGCGACAAGACCGCTGTCGACGCGATCCTCGACCACCCCGACATCGACAGCGGTCTTGT
>Ga0193717_1002258_pt1 | contig 11202 bp, 7 predicted proteins | sample U2c2metaG_FD_145900 | JGI IMG/M metagenome (GOLD analysis project Ga0193717, IMG submission 145900) | Soil microbial communities from a riparian zone of the East river system, Colorado, United States - U2c2 | ecosystem: Environmental > Terrestrial > Soil > Riparian zone | place: USA: East River...
TCTGACACTTCCCATGGGAACGACAGTTCGAGTGACGAATCTGGAGACGAATCAGTCCGCCATCGTTCGCATCACCGACCGCGGCCCTTTCGTTCGAGGCCGCATCATCGACCTCTCGCTCGCTGCCGCCAAGGCCACCGGCCTCTACCGCATGGGCGTCGCGAAGGTGCGAGTGGAGGCCTACGCGCCTCCCGTTCGTCCGAACGCGACTCCTGGTGGCCGTTGGTGCGTGCAGATCGGAGCCTTCTCCGACGAGAAAGATGCCATTCAACTGAAGAACCATCTGCTGCGTCGCTACTCCACGGCCAAGGTCATCGAGTTTGCCGGGCCCACGGGACACTGGGTACGAATCAATCCGCAGCAGCCGGATAAGGCGCATGTCACGGAGATCGCCGAGGGCATCCACGTTCCCGACGCCGAGCCCTACATTATCCGGACAGATTAGCTAGGAGTTGATCCGCTTCCCCGTGCGCCGCTCGATCTCCTTCTGAAACTCCGCCGCTGCCGAGTGGTTCGAGGTGTGCGTAATCGTTACGCGATTGTCGCCGAGCACCCGCGTCATGCGGCCGCCCTGGATCGTCTGCAGGGCCATTACCTCGTTGTACTGAATCGTCTTTGACCGCTGTAGCCAGAACCGCTGTGTGATTGCCGTTGGCGTCAGCACAATGGTCCCCGGCATCTGCAATACGCCCAGCATGATGGCCGCAACGAACAGCAGCGTGGCCCACCACGGTACCGGCTGCTTGTGCGAGACCAAGATATAGATGAAGAACAGGACATACGCCGGCAATACGACAGCGCGCGACCAGGCGAACAGCGGCTTGATGGCGAACGCCGGGCCCTCGGCCGTCTCTTTCACCGTGCCCTTGGTAAGGCGGCTGCCATATAACAACAGGAAGACCAGCCCAATCGCAAGGGCGCGCAACACGCCTGGGTCAATATGCATCATCGTTCTTTCAGCTCCTATCTTCCTGTTAGCGTGGGTGGCGGATAGTACGGCAGCTTCTGCTGCTCCTCGGTTGCGCGCTTGATGCCGATATCGTCGAACAGCAGGCTTGGCGCAATGGTCGTCTGGAGCACGATACCCATCGAGTTCGCCACATACGGATCATCGCCCGCCGCCAGAATATCCGACCGCAGACTGCGCGTATCGAGTTCATCGAAGGTCGCGCCGCGCATCAACTCGCGTGTGCCATCCGCATGGACGCGGTACAGCAGCCGCGGAAGCAGCTCGCCGCCCAGCGTCTCGACCGCATATACATCACGGCCCTGCTCCTTCGCCATCGCCAATAACTGCTTGTTCAACTCGGCCGCAGACACCGGCTTGCTTGATTTGAAGAGCATCACGCCCGACCGTGCACGCGCGCCCTGCCCCGGTGCAGCTCGACCGTGGCCGTTCGACGTGGGGAAGTCCTTGATTGGCTCGCGGCCAATCAGGAAGTTCTCCAGCTTGCCACCGACGACGACGTCGACCGCCTGCGCCGGCACGCCCTCATCATCCACCTCATACGCACCCAGCAGCGCCTTGCCCGCGAACTTCTTCTGCAGCGGATCGTCTGTCACACTCATAAACTCAGGCAGAACGTGTGATTTGTAGCTGGAGGTGTAGGCTCCCGTTGTACGGGCCGTAGTTCCCATCTCCGGACGATCCGCCTCCACGTTCGGCAGAAACAGCCGATTCATTACGTCCGCCGCCGCATCTCCGCTGACCAATACGGGCCCGTGGTAGTCCTCCGCCGGAACCAGCGGCGCATTGCGCAGCGCCTCCAGGCTCTTCAGATTGTCGATCGTGCGCTTGCGGAACGCCGGCCAGCTCTCCAGTTCCTTGGCGTCCGCAGCGACTGGCCCGTTATCGCGGCTCAAACGCATCCCATCCGCCGCCTGGCCGCCGACACTGACGCCTCCGTTGTACGCGGTATATCCCTGCCGCAGAACCGTGCCCTCCGTATTCACGAGGTAGCGGTTTATGGCTATCGCGCGAATGTTCGCGGTGGAATATTGCACATGATCCGCGAAGCCCTTCACCTCGGGATCGCTCGCATACAGTCCGCTGGCCTCCACGATGCGCCGCCGCCACTCGTTGCGATCAAGGTCCATCTTTACCAGCGGAGCCACATGCACTACTGGCTTCGTTGGGGCGAAGTCCTTCTCCACCCGGTCTGACTGGAAGCGCTTCAGTGTCGCCAGTTTGGTTGAGTACGCCCGCAGCGCATTCTTGTAAGCCTCATCCGTTGCCGTCCACAGGGCGTATCGCACCGCCTCGGGATTGTTGTCTGTCGCGACAAGCTGCACCACTCCACTCGTGCGGCTGGTGCTGCTGTCGGTAACGTAGTCGCCGATCCGTACCGCGACCCGGACGACCCGCTGATGGTTCGCCTCCTCGCGAGTCAGCGCGCCGTAGTTCGCGAGCGCTTCGAAGCTGTCCAAGTCATCAAGTTGATACTCGATAAAGTAGGGCCGCGCCATACCCGGTAGTACCAGCTGCGTCTTCTCGCGCTCAAGCTCCGCCTGCATCGCCTTCAGCAGAGGATCGTCGCTGCTCTGCGCCATGGCTGTATTTGTAACCGAAAATGTACCAAGGCATGCGCCAATGCAGAGAGTTGCGGTCAAGATGCGTCTATTACGTAGATGTAAAAGGATCCTATTCATTATTTGCGCCCCTTTCCATCCGCGCTATCCATGCCTGGCGGCGGCAGAATAGGCGGTCGAGCGGTTCCCTGCGCTTGCCGTTGCGTCTCGATCTCACTTACGAGCATGGCGGGGGCCACCGCGCTTACGGGGATGCTTCCGGACTCCGCGCCGCATATCCCGTTGAAGATCTCCTGCTTGTTGTCCGTTGCGAGGATGCGGTTCAGCGCTGCCTGCGGAGTCCCTACAATGCTTACGCCGCGCACCAGTTCATCCGGCCGCCCGTCCACATACACGCGATAGACCACCAGCGGAATTACCTGGAAGGCCTGCGGGGAGCGCCTCGTTGTCACCGCGAAGCCCGACGAGATGTCCTCGAAGTAGAGCCCGTACGCCTTGCCCTGCTTCTTCGCCTCGTCGATCAGCATCTGCCGCAGTTCCTTGTCGCTCACCGTCTTGGTCGAGGTCACAATCAGGTTTCCCTGGCGCCCCGTGGGCATGTGCCCCACCTCGGCCCGGCCATGTCCGTTGCTGTTTGCGAAGCTCGCGATGGGTAGTCGCGACATCAGAAACGTCTCGAGTACGCCGTTCTTGATCAGTTCGACGCGCCGCGCCTCCTGGCCCTCATCGTCGTAGCTGTAGTGTCCGCTCAGGGGGCTGCCGTCGAAGGCCTTCAGCGTCGGGTCATCCGCGACGCTCAGGAACGTCGGCAGAATCTGTTTGCCCAGCAGCTTCGTGAAGGTCTGGCCCTCGTCGTCGCCGCGCTGCCGCTGGCCTTCGAGGCGATGCCCCAGCACCTCATGGAAGAAGACAGCAGAGGCGCGCCCGCTCAGGATCGCCGGCCCGTTGAACGGCTCCGTCACCGGGGCCTCACGCAGTGCCTCCAGGTTCTTCGCCATCGCCACGGTCTTCTCGATCACCGTCTTTTGATCGGGCAGATGCCCCACCTCGTCGGCCTCAAAGGTCTCCGCGCGGAACAGGTCCATGCCGTCGGCGGCCCGTGCCCGAGCCACCACGACCAGTCGCGCCACATGGTTCGGCGTGGCCACCTTTGCGCCCTCCGACGAGACGAAGTAAGCGGTCTCATTCGTAGCCTGCAGCCCGACCGTGTTGAAGAAGATGTCCGGATACGGCTTGAACAGGCCAGAGATCTCGCGCAACCGGGCCTCCCACGCAGCCCGGTCCACTACCAGCGTGGGAGCCGCGGGCAGCAGCGCCGTCTTCGCCTGCTCGTTCGAAAAGTCCGCAGACCCGTCCTCTTCCTTGGCGCGCACCTGCTGCTCCGTCTTCACCTTCAGGAAGCTGTCCAGCGCCTTTGCATAGCCGCGATTGGTAGCGAACCACAGGCTCCGCTCAATGGCGGCGCGGTCGTCGGTTAGTGGCAGCGGCATACTCGTCAGCGCGCTGTTGCGGTGGTCGCCGTGCGTATTGTCCTGTGCGGATTCACCCAGCCGTACCTGCACATCAGCCGTGCGGCGGCGGCTCTCGTTGGAGGTCGTGATCGCCCCATACTGCGCGGAGATGCCGATACTGTCGCTGTCCGAGACCCCATAGCTCAGGAAGTAGGGCTTCGGCTGCGCGTCGGAGCCGCCCAGCGAGCTCATCGCCCGATGCAGCTCCGCATCCATTGCATCCACCAGCACTGCGGTCTTCTCCGGCTTTGTTGCCGCTAGAGCGATCCGGCAAGGTGAGACCGCCGCCATCATCATAAAACCGGCCAACCCCGCACCGGCAACCGCTACTCGCTGTCTCTTCATGGGAAAGGAAACTCGTTTCGCCTACAAAATTCGTCTGAAGCCGAGTGTATCGGAAGTGTCTTCTCTCCTTTGCTATCGGGCATCTTCGGTGCAGGAATTTGCTACTTTTGACGAATCTATTCCAGTTTTGGTCTTCGAGGGGTACATGAAGCTTCGATAAAATCCTTGACAGAATCCGTGCTTAAGTGTTGAATGTCCCCACTTGCTAGTCAGTTTTTCATCTCCTGCTTACCTCTGAAGCGATCTCCTGCTTTCCTCTGAAGCGTGGGACCGGCGAGTGACACCCGGAACATTTTGGCTTCGGCCCACGGTCCAGTACCCAATCCATACATTTCAAGAGCTTCTTGCGCGAGAGGAGGAATCCAATGCACCGTTGCATCCGTACTCTTATGCCATTCATTCTTGCGGCCGTCTTCGCCAGCGTCTCGGCGACGACCGTGCGTGCCGACGAGGTTACCGACTGGAACCAGATACTGTTCCAGGCCGCGCTGGTGGACAAGACCTCGCCGATCGTCACCAGCCGCAATGCAGCCATTGTCCAGGCCTCCGTCTTCGACGCGGTCAACGGCATCGAACGCCGCCACCACCCCATCCACGTCGCACCTGCCGCACCGCACGGAGCCTCCGCCCGCGCCGCGGCTGTTCAAGCAGCGTATGCGAGCCTGGTGAAGCTCTATCCAACCCAGCAGAGCACCCTCGACGACGCGCGCGCCACCTCTCTCGCCGCAATCCTCGGCAAAAAAGGCGATTGGCACAAGCAGCAGGAGCGAAAGAGGGCCGTCAACCGCGGAGTCGCATGGGGACAGGAGGTTGCCGACGCCATCTGGGAGTGGCGCAGCACCGATGGCTTCACGCCTCCCCCCGCCCCGTTTATGGGAGGAACTGATATCGGCGAGTGGCGACCCACTCCACCCGCGTTCCTCTCCGGAGCAGGTCCCCAGTTTGCCTATATGACCCCCTGGGTGATGGTTTCGCCGGGACAATTTCGCGCGGCAGGCCCTCCGGCGTTGGGCAGCGCCCGCTACGCCGCTGACTTCAATGAAACCAAGGCGGCAGGCAGCCTTTCGAGCTCGCTTCGCACAGCCGATCAGACACTCTTCAGCAAATTCTGGAATGCGAGCACGGCGAGCTTCTACTGGAACCGCATCGCCCTCTACCTGGGGGCGGAGCGGCACATGACGCTGCTCGAGAACGCGCTCGTGCTGGCAGCGGTCAACGTCGCTATGGCCGACGCGGTCATAGCCGCCTGGGAGGCGAAGTACCACTACGTCTTCTGGCGGCCCGTCACCGCCATCCCCTTGGCCGACTCCGATGGAAATCCAGCGACTACCAGCGATCCCGGTTGGACGCCGCTCCTCATCACACCGGCCCACCCGGAGTATCCGTCGGGTCACTCCACCTTCAGTGCCGCCGGAGCAACCGTACTGGCACGCTATTTCGGCAAAAACAGCTCCTTCGTCGTGGACTCCGATGTGATGCTCGGCGTCGTCCGTTCCTTCCCCAACTTTGCCTCGGCTCTGGATGAGGTTGCAAACGCCCGCGTCTACGGCGGCATTCACTTCCGCACGGCCTGCGAAGACGGCCAGGCGACCGGAACGGCAGTCGCGAAGTTCGTTCTCAAAAACGCCTTCCCGCGCCTCGGCAGACACGGGCGAGAGGACTGGGGCGACGATGATTAGGACGATGATTAAATCGTCACTGAGGGATCAGTGGGACCTGTGAGAGCGAGCTTAACGTGCGCCCGTTCTTATTCGAGCTCATAGAAATCGTGCGAAATCGCGAAAGTCTTCCATTCGTCTAACGACCAGCATCGGAGGAGCACGCCTTTGGCTGGATGAATCCCTTTGCGCTCTTGCTCTCGATGGTGCACACTGACTCAACCTTCAGGAGCAAAGGGATCCATGCGCCTTCGTACTTTCGTGTTGCTGCTCATCGCATTCGCTTCGATCTTCACCTCGACAGTCTCCTTCGCTGGGCTTACCGGTGCCCCTCGGCCCCAGTCTCCCACCCACGTCCAGCAGCAGCCCACTCCTGACAAGCCCGCCTACTCCCTGCCTCCGGAGAAGCTCAAGCAGGCCATCGACTACTCGCGCATTCGCGTCTTCCTCGACTTCGCCAGCAGCGGCTGGGGCATCCTGCAGCTCATCCTTCTGCTGGCGCTCGGCATAGCGGCTCGGATGCGCAACGTCGCCGTCAACACCAGCGGGAACCGCTGGGCCCAGGGCTTCCTGTTCACCTTCCTCTTTCTCCTGGTCACCACGGTGCTCACCCTTCCCTTGGACATGTACGGCCATCACGCCGCAGTCGTCTACGGCCAGTCGGTGCAAGGCTGGAGTAGCTGGTTATGGGACCAGGCCAAGGCCTTTGCCCTCAGCTTCGTCTTCGGCGGCCTGTTTGTGATGCTGCTCTTCTGGGTCATCCGGAAGTCGCCTGGCCGCTGGTGGTTCTGGTTCTGGATCCCCGCCATGATCGCCGTACTGATCGGCGTCTTCGTCGCTCCAGTACTGATCGACCCGCTCTTCAACAAGTTCGAGCCCCTCGTCAAATCCAACCCTGTGCTGGTCGACCGTCTGGAGCAGGTCGTCAAGCGCGGGGGCATCGACATCCCACCGGACCGCATGTTCCTCATGAAGGCCAGCGAGAAGGTCACCGGTCTCAACGCCTATGTCACCGGCTACGGAGCCTCCAAGCGTGTCGTCGTCTGGGACAACTCTATCGACAAGGCCACGCCTGACGAAATATCCTTCATCTTTGGTCATGAGATGGGCCACTACGTCCTCAACCACATCCCGGCCACGCTGCTCTTCCTAGGCGTGCTGCTGCTCATCGAGTTCTACCTCGGTTATTGCGGCGTCCAATGGCTCATCCGCCGCTATGGTGCTCGGTGGCGTGTCTCCTCGCAGAACGACTGGGCCTCGCTCGTCGTCTTCGTCCTTGTGCTCTCGGTACTTTCGTTCCTCAGCGAACCCATCATCAACGGCTACAGCCGCGCGCACGAGCACGCGGCAGATGTCTACGGCCAGGAGGCCATCCACGGCATCGTTGCCGACCCCCAGGCCACCGCCCAGCAGTCCTTTCAGGTGCTCGGCGAGCAGTCGCTCACTGACCCCAATCCCAGGCCCTTCGTCGAGTTCTGGACCTTCAACCATCCCTCCGTCAGCACTCGCGCAGCCTTCGCCGCAACCTACAACCCCTGGGCTCCAGGGCAGCATCCTAGGTATTTTCCACGATAAAGAAAGCTCCAAAATGCCCACAGATTGTTTGTTTTGCAAGATTGTAGCCGGCGTTATCCCAGCGAATCGCGTCTATGAGGATGAGTTGTGCATCGGTTTTCCCGATATCAACCCACAGGCGCCAACCCATATACTGATCGTCCCCAAGGAGCACGTAGCGTCGCAGGCAAAGGCCGTCGAAAAGCATAAACCGCTACTCGGCCATCTGATGATGGCTGCCGCGGACCTCGCCCGCAGCGAGAAGCTGGATCGCGGTTATCGTGTCGTTGTCAATACCAACGATGACGGCGGCCAGACCGTCCACCACCTGCATCTGCACCTGCTCGGCGGACGGGCCATGAACTGGCCTCCCGGCTAGAACAACGTCAACTCCGCGACAAAGGAAATGGCCCGAGTAGAGTATTTCTACCGGGCCATTCATCATCGCAATACCACGTCTGCCTTGCAAAAAACCGCAACTTGACCAGCAAAATTTACTGGTTGAAGTTGGCTTCTTCCTCTTCGGCAAGGCCATAACGCCGCAGCAGGTTGGGCAAATTCTGCGAGAAAGCCGCGCGCGGCATCACCGTATCGCAGCCCGCTTCCGTAGCCTTTGCCTTCAAATCTCCCTGCAGATGCGAGAGAAAACCAACAATCGACGTGCTCCGCTTGAGCTTTGTCTTCAGCTTCGGAATCAGTGTCAATGGCTTGGCATTCGCGTTGTTGAGGTCGAAGACGATCAGCCCTGGCCGATCCTCCTCCGCTCCACCAACCAGTGCCGCAATCGCCTCCTTGTCGTTCTTGACGAAGCCGACCTTTACGCCCAGCTTGCGGGCGGTCTCCTGAATCTTCGCGATAAAGAAGAGATCCTCGATGAAGAAGAAGATCTTGGTCGGCGCATCCTCGGGGATGGGGACGGTGCGCCCCTGCGAGTAGTCGATAGGTTGTGAGTCGCCCTGGTAGCCACGCGCATGACCGTTGCTGCGACCGAAGTTGCCGTGCGCTTCGATGGTGGAGGGCGGGGTATCGGCAAAGTTGCCGTTCACCGCGCGATAGCTGTGGTCCATGGGGCCGACGAAGCTGCGAGGGCCACGCTGCTGCTTGCCGCCACCACCGCCCTTGCGCTTGAAACCTCCGACGCTGTTGCCCGGCTGATGCGTATCGCTGCCGCGGAAGCCACCGCCGTTGCTTCCACTGGCTTGGTTGCCGGGATTGTCCTGCTGCGGGCGCTGACGATCGCGGTCGCGAAACTTCTTCTTCCAGCGTTTGGCGCTGGCGCCACTGTTCTGCTGTTGGCCGGTGCTCTGGAAGCCCTGTGCTCCTTGCGGCTGAAATGCCTGCGCCTGAGGCTGCGAGGCCTGGATAGAACCGACGGCTTGGCCAACTGCCCCGACCTGCTCGCCGGCAGGCTGTGCGCCCTGTGGAGCATCGCTGACCTTGTTCTTCCGCTTGCGGCGGCGACGGCGGCTGCTCTTGGACTGTCCCATGCCGTGGGGGATATTCTGGCCAGTAAACTGTGCATCCCCATCCTGCTGGATAGGTGACGCTGTCGAACCCTGGTGCGGCTGCACCTCGGGTACATTCTGCTCTGAAGTCATGCTTCCACTTCCTATTGCACTAGATCGCAATTAGCGGTTCACTCCCACGCCATGAGGCTCTCTCGTCTCCGTATAAGCCACGGAGCGCGAACAGAACCGGAATTGCAGCGTCGGAGGAAACAGTCTCAAGTTGTACTCGAACGGACGTCTTCTGTTGCTCTATTCCGCTGCGGCCAGTTGGTAAACACCAGCTACGCGCAGCCCGGAACGCCTGACAGCGGCGAACCCTTCACCCTCTACCTGTTTGCGACAGAGCCCGACAAACTCGGTCCACTGTGTCTTGTGCTTCCGTCGCCAATCTTACACAAATAATTGGATTGATGGCTATACACAATGACCGACACCCACAGCCGGTTCACGAGGTAAATCTTAGACTACGCCCAAAAACCACAGTTTGCAACAATTCTTTATTATTGCTTGTTTTTCTTTGCAAGGGGTACCTCCCCCTGCCTGTACGTAAGTATTTGTTGTAATGGTATAACGCAGAGCTGCGGCGCTAAATTATTCTAAACAATGGTGCGGGCAAATTATTGTTTCTAAAAGAGTTGTGGTCCAACCGAGAAAGACCTGCTCTGTGCGTGTTTTTCTTTGAATTTCTATATTCAGTTTAACTGATGGCGCGAAACTAATCGGCAATGTTCAAGGTGTTTATTTTCATGCGCTTGGATTGTTTTTGAACTTGACAAAACTTCGGCGCGGCGGCGAGGCAAGCACCTGCCAATATTTGGGTCGAACAAGGAAGGACACGCAACAGAAAACGCTCAAGCCGAGTTCTCGACTTTCCCCGCCTCTGGTTTCCATCAGGATGATGAGGTTTTTTGATTGAAGGGAGAACAATAGCAAACGACAAAAACCACCCCTGTAAGAAGTGGCCTTTGTCGAATGGCCAGTCACTGGTCTCCCGAAGATTCCGGCAAAAGAAATATCCCGTTGGTCGACGGCCGCACCATCATTGGAGTGCAGCTTCGTTCATGACCTAGGCGCATTTGCAGAATGCAATCTTCAGGCCAAACAATTTTGCCCATTTATGGCGCAACTTCATCTTTGTCTCGGGGTTAATCGTCCAAAAACAGGAGACTGCCCTCAAACTGCTCCATATTTCTGGAGAATTTAGCAATACTTTCGTTTGACCCGCTTCTGGTCCAGTCCTATAATCCAATTGTTCAGGCAGCCTCTCGCTCCCATCCGATTCCTTCCTTGGGATCGGATGATCGAGGTAAAAGGTAGTCGCAATTCGCAGGAATGCGCCTACCGAGCGGATGCAGAGCATCATGGCTTACAAGGTTGCGATTGGTGCGCCTACGGCCGGATGATTTTTCGATTGACCCCTTAAGGAGTACCACACACCGCATGAATCGCAACGTTGCTCTTGCCTCCGCCCTTGCTGCGGCATTGACTACTGCCGCCGGGATGGCCCAGACCTCTGGTCCCCAGGCACCAGCAGCCTCTGCTCCTGCGTCCGCCGCCGCTCCAGTTGCTCCACAGGCAATCCCCGCAAAGATTGCCATTATCGAATACGAACAGGTCGCCGCCTCGACCAACGAGGGACAGCGCAGCCTTCAGGAGTTGCAGAAGAAATACGAGCCGAAGAAGACTCAACTCGAAGCTCTCGGTGTTGAGATCGACTCGCTGCAGAAGCAGTTGCAGGCTTCGGGTTCGACGCTCTCCGAGGCAGACCGTGCGTCACGTCTGCGGGCCATCGACGTCAAGCAGAAGCAGTATCAGCGCGATGGCGAGGATGCTACCAATGCCTTCAACGCCGATCTGCAGGAGGCACTTGGAAAAGTTGCTCAGAAGATCGGGCCAATCGTCGTTCAGTACGTGCAAAAGAACGGTTACACCATGTTGTTCGATATTAGTGGACAGCAGGGCGGCATGACCTTGATGTGGTCGGTTCCCGGTACCGACATCTCTCAAGCTATCATTGACGCCTACAATGCTTCCTCTGGAGTAGTGGCACCGCCCCCTTCCGCACCATCGGCAACGCGTCCACGCACGACAGCGCCT
>Ga0193717_1002259_pt1 | contig 11202 bp, 12 predicted proteins | sample U2c2metaG_FD_145900 | JGI IMG/M metagenome (GOLD analysis project Ga0193717, IMG submission 145900) | Soil microbial communities from a riparian zone of the East river system, Colorado, United States - U2c2 | ecosystem: Environmental > Terrestrial > Soil > Riparian zone | place: USA: East River...
GTGGCGCCCGACATGCTGATCGGCGCCGGCTGCGTGCACGAAACGGCCTGCGTCTTCATCAGCTTCGAGCATCTGGGGCTTGCGCCAAACTTCCGCCGCGCAGCGCAATCGGGCGCGGTGAAGGTGCTGGAGATGGATGGGCCAGGCATAGCCGGCGGCTTGCGCGCCGGCGCCTGCGACCTGCCCTACGGCTTGATTCCCGATCTCGCGACCGACCTGCCGAAGGTGAACCCGGACTGTTATCGCAAAGCGCGCATCCAGGAAGGCGGCAGGCCATTGCTCGAAGTGCCGGCCATCAAACCCGACGTGGTGTTCCTGCATGGCCAGCAAGCCGATGAAGAAGGCAACGTGCAGTATTTCGGCGCGGCTTTCTTCGACCTGCTGATGGCCCAGGCGGCCCGGCATGTGATCTGCTCGGTCGACCGCATCGTGCCCGCCAGTACCGTACGCAACGATGCCCGCCTCACCAAGATCCCCGCGGCCTTTGTCGATGCCGTCGTCGTGGCGCCGTTCGGCGCCCACCCCGGCGGCAGTCCGGGCCTTTATGGACAGGACGAGAAGCACCTCAAGACCTATGTCGCGGCCAGCCGTGACGATGCGAGCTTCGGCGCCTATCTCAAGGACCATGCCGGCGCCGGCGGCAGCGAGGAAGCCTATCGCGACCGTATCGGTGCCGGCACGTTCGCCGCGCTCTCCGCGGGCAGCGCATGACCACGCCGTTCGCCCCGATCAAGAAGCGCCGGCTATCGGACCAGGTCTCCGCCGAGATCCAGGTGCGCATCGCGGCGGGCGACCTGCGCTCCGGCGACAAGCTGCCGCCCGAACGCGAGCTTGCCGAGAATTTCGGCGTAAGCCGGGGCGCCGTCCGCGAGGCGCTGCGCAACCTCGAACGCACCGGCATGGTGTCGCTGCAGGCCGGCGCCCGAGGCGGCGCCTTCATCGGCCGCGGCGATTCCAGCATGATCGGCGACAGCTTCCGCAACCTCTACCAGCTGGGCAGCGTCTCGCTCGAGGAGCTGACGGAGACGCGCATCTGGCTCGCATCGACCATCGTGCAGATCGCCTGCACGCGCGCCACCGAGGAAGATATCGATGCCTTGACGGCCAATGTCGACGAAGCCGAACAGCTTCTCAAGGCCAGGCGCTACGAAGAAAAGATCGACGTCCATATCGAATTCCATAACCTCCTGGCGCAGGCCACGCACAATGCCCTCATGGTCATGCTCATGGCGGCGCTCATGGAGGTGATGCGTGACTTCGCCCATGCCGCCGGCGGCGAGCAGAACGATCTCACCATCAAGGCGCGGCGGGCTTTCCTGGCAGCGCTGCGCAAGCGTGATTCCACCGAAGCGGTGGCAGTGATGACCGCGCATCTGGAGAGCCTGCAGACGCGCTATCGGCGGCGCATGGGCGCGCGGCGCGGCCGGTCATGACGCCGGCAAAACCATTGGCCGGCATCACGGTTGTCGACTTCACCAGCATGATCGCCGGCCCCTATTGCACGCGGTTGTTGGCCGACTGTGGTGCCGAGGTGCTGAAGGTCGAGGCGCCGGAGGGTGATTACATGCGTAGCCGGGCGCCGTTGCGCGACGGCCAGAGCACCTATTTCGGCCATCTCAATTGCGGCAAGAAGAGTCTCGCGATCGACCTCAAGAGCGACGAAGGCCGCAATATCGCCCGCCGTCTGGTCGCCGCCAGCGACATCGTCGTGGAGAATTTCCGTCCGGGCGTCATGCGCCGCCTCGGCCTCGACTATGCGAGCCTCGCGAGCGCGCGCCATGACCTCATCTATTGCTCGATCTCCGGCTTCGGCCAGACCGGCCCGCGTGCCGAGCAGCCGGCCTATGCACCGGTGATCCATGCCGCCAGTGGCTTCGATCACACGCAGTTCACCTATCAGGACGACGCGACACGGCCGGCCAAGACCGGCATCTTCGTGGCCGATGTCCTGGCCGCCGTCTACGCTTTCGGCGCCATCCAGACCGCCCTGGTTGGCCGCCTGCGCCACGGCAAGGGCCAGTTCATCGATGTCGCGCTGATGGACTCGATGATCAACATGCTGGTCTTCGAATGCCAGGAGGCGCAGTTCCCCAGCGGCGCCCGCCGGCCGCTCTATGTGCCGATGCGCGCCCGCGACGGTTTCGTCATCGTGGCGCCGGTCAACCAGCGCAACTTCGAGCAACTCGCCGACGCCACGGGCAATGCCGCCTGGAAAACCGACGTGCGCTTCGCCACCGACACCGCGCGTCAGGCCAATTGGGATGCGCTGATGGCGGCGATCGAGGGCTGGACCAGTCCGCGCAGTGCGCGGGCGTGCGAGGACACGCTGATGACGGCGGGCGTGCCCTGCTCGCGTTACCTCACCGTGGGCGAGGCGATGGCCGATCCGCATGTCGTGGCGCGCGGTACGCTGGCTTCGGTCACCGATGGCGCCGGCCGCTTCCTGGTGCCCAATCCGCCGTTCCAGTTCGCTGACGGCACGGTCGCCGCGGCCCCGACCGTGCCGGCACTCGGCGCGCATACAAAAGAGATCCTGCAGAAAATGCTGGGCCTGGTCCGCGATTAGGGAGGAACAAAAATGTCGACCAATTGGCTGCGCCACGCCTGGCTCGCCTGCGCGCTCGCTCTGCTGCCCGCGATCGCCGCGGCGGAATATCCCGACCGGCCGATCCGGCTGGTCGTGCCCTATTCGCCGGGCGGCACCACCGACATCATGGCCCGCACGCTGCAGGAGCCTTTGTCGAAGATCCTCGGCCAACCGGTGATCGTCGACAACCGCGCCGGCGCGGCGGGCGCCATCGGCACCGCCCAGGTGGCCCACGCGGCGCCGGATGGCTACACGCTGATCTTCGGCAATAACGGCCCGAGCGCCATCGTGCCGCTCACCCAGACCGATGCCGGCTACGACCCGATCAAGGATTTCGCGCCGATCTCGCTGGTGTCGCTGGCGCCACTGGTCCTCGTGGTCAACAGCGCGGCGGTACCGGCGACCGACGTCAAAGGCCTGGTCACCTTCGCCAAGGCCCAGCCGGCCGGCCTGGACTATGCAACAGCCGGCGCGGGCTCGCTGGGGCACCTGGCGACGGAGCTGTTCGCCCGCACCGCCGGCGTCAAACTGGTGCATGTGCCGTACAAGGGCCAGGCGCCCGCGACCATGGCGGTGATCACCGGCGAAGTGAAGATGCTGCTGACGACCTCATCGGACACGATGGATGCCAGCGTCAAATCGGGAAAGCTGAGGCTCCTGGGCGTCTCGACCGCCCAGCCCTCGCCCATCGTTCCCGGCGCGCCGACAATCGGTGCGTCGCTACAGGGCTTCGAGGTCAATGTGTGGTTCGGCATCCTGGCGCCCGCCGGCACGCCGCCCGACGTGATCGCCAAGCTCAACGGCGCGATCCGCCAGGTGCTGGCCCAGCCCGACGTGCAGCAGCGCTTCATCACCTACGGCTGCATCGCCACGCCAAGCACGCCGGCCGAACTCGGCGCCATGATCGCGACCGAGGTGCCGAAGTGGAAAACCATCGTGGAGACGGCACAGATTCGCGAGAAATAACCGGCGCGGTATCTCAGCTCCCCAGCCGGTCCCACCAGTCGCGGCTGCGATACCAGGCGCCGACCATGGGCAGGAACCAGGGGTTGCCGCTGTAGAGCGGGATGGTGGGAAAGTCGCGGCCGTCGAAGGCGTTGACCGGCGCGTTGGAGCCGCCGACGATCTTGCGCGCGGTCTGGTAGCCGAGATAGGACATCATCGCCACGCCACTGCCGTTGCAGGCCATCAGGTAATGCATGCCCTGGTCCTGGCCCATGTGCGGCAGGTAATCGAAGGCGAAGGCCACGTTGCCGGTCCAGGCGTGGGTGACCTTGTAGCCTTTGAGCTGTGGCCAGCGGTCGGTCATGTATTGATGCAGCACCGGCGCGCTCACCTCGGGCGCGACCTGGGTGAAGCGGGCACGGCCGCCGAAGATCACGCGCCTGCCGTCGGGCGAGAGCCGGTAGTAGCAAAGCACCCGCTTGGTGTCGCTGAGGGTGCGGCCCTTGGGGATCAGGCTTTTGGCGAGATCCTCCGGCAGCTCCTCGGTGGCGATGATGTGGCTCGCCACCGGCACCAGCCGGCGCTTGAGATTGGGCGTCACGTCTCCGGTATAGCCGTTGGTGGCGATCACCACCTCGCGGGCCTCGATCGCGCCTTTGTTCGTATAGACCGTGAAACCGCCGCCGCTCCTGCGCTCGATGCGCTCAGCGTCGGCGTTGGCGCAGAGCTTCACGCCGGCGCGTGACGCCGCCTTGAGCAGCCCGCCGTAATAGAGCGCGGGATGAAGCTGGCCGGAGCGGTCGACCACCATGCCGCCGTGATAATAGTCGGAGGCGATCTCCTCCCGCTGGCGCTCGCGCGGGATCATGCGCGTGCCGGCATTGGCCGACTCGTTGTAGGCGCCGATCTTCTTGGCCTGCTCGGCATAGTGGCGCGGCGTGTAGGCGCCGACGAAGCGGCCGAGGATCCGCCAGTGGCAGTCGATGCCTTCGCGCTCGATCACGGTCTCGACCTGGCTGAGCGAATCGGCGGCGTCGTGCAGCAGCGCCGACATGATCTGCTGCATCTGCTCGGCTGGCACCGTCCCCTTGCCGGAAAAGCCCTTGCCCAAATTTGTGCCGCCGCTCACCGCGCCGCCGTTGCGGGTGCTGGCGCCAATGCCGAAATCGCCGCGCTCCAGCACCGTGACATCGACGCCCGAGCGGGCGAGTTCGAGCCCGGTAGAGAGGCCGCCATAGCCGGCGCCAACGACCAGCACATCGGTCTTGCGCGGCGGGTCCTGCGACAGCTCGTTGGTCGGATGCCACCACTCCCACCACCAGGGCATCGACTTGAAGTCCTTGTGGAAGATGCTGTCGGCCATTGCGCTACTCCCTCTCTATCGCGCCGAAGCGCTCAGCCCGCGGCCGAATCGGCTGATTAGCTTATCAGTTTTTTGGTTTTGATGCTGGCGGGCTGGGAGCGATCGCGTTGGATCACCGGCAGCGGCTGAATCGACGTCAAGCCTTGCCGCGGCGCCACCGCACAAGAGAAGGCCAGAATGCCGCGACGGCCAGAAAAAAGGCAAACAGGAACAGCGCGATCACCATTTGGATGATGTCGAATCGATTGGAGTCGGGTGCAACAAACCAGCCCGCAATGACTCCCGCGAGAATCAGAAGGATACGCACGATCCAGTTCACCATATCGGAAACCCTGACTTCCTGAGCCTTCTCCAAGGACACTCACGATAAACGCTTGCCGGCGTAATTTCCTTGAGATGGATCAAGCAACCTTGGCAAGTGCGGGACAAAAATAACCCACAATGGCCCGCTGGAATTCGAAGACTGGGGCATGCATGGCTAAGCGGCTTCACTCGCCGGTGTGCGGCGGCACGAAGCAGAGGACGCGGCCGTAGGTGTAGCAGAGATGCCCCTCCTCGGGGCTGGGATTGCGCTCCCGGATGATCCGCTCCCAGGGTATCGGGATCCATTCACCGTCACGCTTGGCGAACCACTGATTGTTTCGGAACTCGGCCCGCACCGGCGCACAATCGTGATCGTTGCAGCAGGAGGCGTTCGTCCCGGGCTGCTTCCAGTATTGATAGTCGGAGGCATGGTACTTGCCGTGGTCGTCGGCGTCCGCAGACCCAGCCAAGACGAACAGGAGGACCGCCGGCATCCATGCCCGGCGGCGGAGAGAACTGGCCTGGAGCTTCGACGTTTTCATCAAACGCGTGCCTCGGGGACCGGTGGGAGTACAGAACACACCCATGCTGATGATTGGACGCCCGGCGTCAATTGACAAGGGCGGAGATTTGGCCGGTAAACATCGCAGCAACTATGTTACTCTTCCCCGTCGCGAGCAGGAGTTCTCGATGATCATCTCCCTACGCCGCACCGGCGCCAGTTTTGCAGCCTTTCTGTTGTGTCTCACCCTCACGGCCTGCGGCTACAACAACATCCCGACCCTGGAAGAGCAGGCCAAAGCCAAATGGGCGGATGTGCAGAACAACTACCAGCGCCGCGCCGACCTGATCCCCAATCTCGTCGCCACCGTGCAGGGTTATGCCAAACAAGAGAAAGACGTACTGACCGCCGTGGTCGAAGCCCGCGCCAAGGCGACGCAGACCAAGATCGACGTCTCGCAGCTCACCGATCCCGACAAGCTGAAGCAGTTCCAGGACGCGCAGAACCAGCTCTCCGGTGCGCTGGGCCGCCTGCTGGCGATCAGCGAGAATTACCCGGACCTCAAATCCAACCAGAACTTCCTTGCGCTGCAATCGCAGCTCGAAGGCACCGAGAACCGCATCACCGTGGCGCGTCGCGACTATATCGAGGCGGTGCGGGCCTATAACACCGAGCTGAAGACCTTCCCCGGCCTGCTGTGGGCGGCGACCTTCTTCCGCTCGAACAAGCCGATGGCGGAATTCGCTGCGAACGACAACGCCCAGACCGCGCCGCAGGTGAAGTTCTAGCACACTGCCCCGACGGCATCGGACGTGACTTCACCACACGGCGTCCCGGCGACTTTCGCAAAGGCAGGCGTGCACCTGGCCTTTGCCCTCGCCGCACTGCTGTGCTTCAGCCTCGCTGCCTTCGCCCTCAACCTGCCGGCGCTGACCGGCCGCGTCGTCGACCAGGCGAACGTCATCCCGGCCGACACGCGCGCCGCGCTGGAGACCAAACTCGCCGATCTCGAGGCCAAGTCCGGCATCCAGCTCGTCGTGGCCACGGTCAACTCGCTCGAGGGTGGCGAGATCGAGCCCTATGCCAACGAATTGTTCCGCTTCTGGAAACTGGGGGAGAAGACCAAGAACAACGGCGTCCTCCTGCTGGTGGCGCCCAAAGAACGCCGGGTGCGCATCGAGGTCGGCTACGGTCTGGAGGGCACGCTCACCGACGCGCTGTCCAAGGTGATCATCACCAACGCGATAACACCGCGCTTCAAGGCCGGCGATTTCGGCGACGGCATCACGCGCGGCGTCGACGACATCATCACCGTGCTGACCACGGACTCCTCGGAATGGCAGCAGCGTCCGTCCCTGCGGCTCGATACGCAGCAGGATTCGGGCCCGGTGAACTGGTTGGTCATCGCCGGGCTGATCGGCCTGGTTCTCCTGCTCATCGTCTCGCCTGGCTTTCGCCTGCTCTTCCTCACCATGCTCATGTCCGGCAACTCGCGCGGCTCGCGCGGCGGCGGTTTCTCGGGCGGTGGCTTTTCCGGCGGCGGTGGTGGCGGCGGTTTCTCCGGCGGTGGAGGCTCGTCGGGCGGCGGCGGGGCCTCGGGGAGCTGGTGATGCCAATTTCCGAACAAGACCGCGCACGCATCGCTGCCGCCATCCACGCCACCGAGGCAAGGACGTCGGGCGAGATCGTCTGCGTCCTGGCTAAAAGTTCGTCCGACGTGACGGCCCTGCCCGTGTTCGCCGCAGCCGTGGTGGCGCTGGTGCTGCCCTGGTTGCTGGTGGCGTCCACGGCCTGGCCGGTCGACCGAATTCTCCTGCTGCAGCTCTTCGTGTTCTTCGGCCTGACCGCCCTGCTCCTTCTGCCGGGCGTGCGCGTGCGCCTGCTTCCACGCCGGGCGCGGCGTGCCGCCGCCCATCGCGTCGCCATGGACCAGTTCGTCCAGCGCGGCATCGCCCGCACCAAGGACCGCAGCGGCATCCTGATCTTCGTCTCGCTTGCGGAGCACTACGCCCGTATCGTCGCCGACGACGGCATCGCCGCCCGCGTGCCGCAGCCGGAATGGCAAGCCGCCATCGACGCGCTGCTCTCGCACATGAAAGACGGCCGCATCGCCGACGGCTTCATCTCAGCCATCGACGCCTGCGGCGATGTGCTGGCAACGCACTTCCCGGCAGGCGGGAAGAATCCGGACGAGCTGCCGGATCGGATCTATCTGATCTGAAAGATCTTCGCTGGGAGCGCGCCACTCCAGTGGCGCATCATAATCTTGAGCGCCACTCCAGGCGCATGTGAATGCGCCGCAGTGGCGCGCTCCCAGCTATGACGAAGAGAGCCCTCACCCGCATGCCACCGAATAGATGTGCTGGACCTCGCCTGGCAGCGGGATCGACTGCCAGCTCTCGCCGCCATCGGTCGTGCCGAAGACCTCGCCGTCGTAGCGCGCGCCGATATAGACCTGCTTGGGATCGGTCTGATGGACGGCCACCGACATGATCGTGCCGTGCACCTGGACCTTGTCGAAGCGTTTCCAGCTCTCGCCACCGTCGATCGTGCGGTAGAGGCCGCCGTCGTGGCTCGCAGCCGCGACGCTCAGGGCCGCGTACATGGTCTTGGGATCCTGCGGCGAGACCTTGATGTCGCGGCCATAGGTCGTGGGCGAGAAGCGGCCAAGCTCCATGTCCTGCCAGGTCTTTCCGCCGTCCTTGGTGCGGAACAGGCCCATGCGCATCGCCGCGATCACGGCGTCGGGATCGGCCGGGCTGATCGCCACGGCGTGGCCGTCGAGCATGCCTTCGGCCGTGGTGTCGGTAACGATCTTGCTCTGCAAATGCGGCAGCTCGGCCAGACGCACGAGCCCGTCGCTGCAATCCTGCCAAGTCTCGCCGCCGTCGGTGGTGCGCATCACGCCGTTGATCTCGCAGGCAGCGTAGATCTCGTCCGGCCGTGCGGGATGCTGGGCAAAGCGCATGACGCGCAGCGCAAACGGGCCCTCGCAGCGCGCCGGGATGCCGGGATTGGGCATCTTGCGCCAGCTCGCGCCGCTATCGTCGCTGCGATAGACGTCGACCGGCGAAGCGCCGGCGTAGATGCGCTTGGGGTCGCGCGAATCGGCCAGGAACGACCAGACCTGACGCTTCATGTCGGGAAAATCCGTCCGCCGGAAGGACGCGCCGCGGTCGGTGCTGCGCCACACGCCGTCCGAAGTGCCGGCGAAGATGATCTGCGGATCCTTCGGGTGGACGTAGACCGTGAAGACCTGGAGCCCGCTCAGCACGTGCTCCCAGTCGCCGCCGTGCGTGGCGCGGCGAAACAGGCCGACCTTGCCGGGATGGTCGGGTTTGCCGAAATAGCCGGCGACGCCCACGTAAACATTCGACTGCGTGTCCATGGAACGATCCTCCGCGTTTCTTGTACGTCGTCCTTCTTCCCTTAGGCTCGATAGAACGGCTTGTCGCCCTTCACCGTGACGCGATAGCCGAGCCGCTTGTTGGGGAAATAATCCCACATGGCATGATGCATGGCAGCCCGGTTGTCCCAGAAGGCGATCGAGTTGGGCTGCCAGACGAAGCGGCACTGGAACTCCGGCGTCTCGGCATGGCGATAAAGCATCTCGAGCAGCGCCTCGCTCTCATGGCGCTTGAGGCCGACAATCCCGGTGGTGAAATTGCGATTCACGTAGAGCGCCTTGCGGCCGGTCACCGGATGGGTGCGCACCACCGGATGCTCGTTACGCGGAAAGCCGCCGGGCTTGGCCGCGTAGCCGAATCGGCCGCCATAGACCTGGGCACCGTCATGCACCGCGGTCAGGCCCTCGCACAGGCGCTGGATCGGCGGCGAGAGCGTCTCGTAGGCGCGATACATGTTGGCGAACAGCGTGTTGCCGCCGCCATCGGGCGGCAGTTCCTTCATGTAGAGGATGCTGCCCATCGGCGGCTTGGGATCGCACGACACGTCGGAATGCCATTCCTCGCCGGCGACGTGCTTGGAATTCTCGTCGGCCTTGATGGTGAGGATTTCCGGATGCTCGGCGTCGGACCGCGTCGAGGCGGGATGCATGTGCAACTCGCCGAAGCGCAAGCCAAACGCCTTGTGCTGCTCGTGCGTGAGTTCCTGGTCGCGGAAGAAGATGACCAGGTTGTCCATCAGCGCGTCATGGATCTCCTGGAAGGTCTGGTTGCCGAGCGGTCGCGCCAGATCGACGCCGCTGATCTCGCCGCCGATCGCCGGCGTCAGCTTGCGCACTCCGATGGTCTGATACGACATGGCGTCACTCCCGGCATCCTTGCAGACCTGAAAGGCTACGCCCGCAACTGGGGCAGCTCAAGCCGCCCCCGCGCGCCGTACCGCTACTCGATGCGGATATTGGCACCGCGGATGACGCGACCCCATTTGTCGTTCTCCTCGCGCAGATAGGCGGCCAGCCCCTCGGGCGGAGCGTAGAACGGTGTAAGGCCGAGCTCGTCGAAGCGCGTGGCGATATCGGGCAGCGCCAACAGCGCCTTGGCCTCGGCGTCGAGCCGGGCGATCACCGGCTGCGGCGTGCCGGCTGGCGCGAACAGGCCGACCCAGACGCCCATCTCGAACCCCGGCAGGCCGGACTCCGCCACCGTCGGCAGCTCGGGAATGCTCGGCACGCGCTCCGCCACTGTGACGGCCAAGCCGCGCAGCTTGCCGGCACGGACATGCGGCAGGGAACTGGGCAGGGTATCGAACATCAACGAGATCTCGCCCGCGAGCAGCGCCGTCGCCGCGTTCGACGTGCTGCGATAGGGGATGTGCTGGATGTCGACGCCGGCCATGGCCTTGAACATCTCACCGGCGAGATGCGAGGAGGTGCCGTTGCCGCCGGAGCCGTATTTGAGCTCGCCGGGCCTGGCCTTGGCCAAGGCGATCAGCTCGGCCACCGACTTTACCGGTACCGAGGGGTGGACGACCAGGATGTTCGGGCTGTTGGCGATGCGCGCGACGGGCGCGAAATCCTTCACCGCGTCGTAAGGCAGCTTGGCGTAGAGATGGGGATTCATGGCGTGGGTGCTGATCGTGCCCAGCAGCAACGTGTAGCCATCGGGCGGGGCCTTTGCTGCGACCTCCGTACCGATGATGCCGCCGGCGCCGGCCTTGTTGTCGACCACGACCTGCTGGCCGAGCGCCTCCGACAGCTTCACCGCCACCAGCCGGGCCACGATGTCGGTGAAGCCACCCGGCGCGAAAGCCACCACCAGCCGGATCGGCCGCTCGGGGTAGCGTGCTTGCGCGCCGGCTCGCTGTGCGAGACCGAGGCTTGCGAACGCAATGCCGCTTACGAGAGTTCGCCGCCGCATGGTTTCTCTCCCCTTAATTGTTCGTTATCGAGCACCGAGGAAAGGTCCCTCGCTACGCTCGGGATGACAATTTTGTTGTGATTGCCGCCGTGCACTGACTCGAAGCGCTGATAAAGAAAATAGTGTCATCCCGAGCGTAGCGAGCAGCCGTGTTCGGTCGTCAAGCTAATTTTGAGTTCTG
>Ga0193717_1002260_pt1 | contig 11197 bp, 8 predicted proteins | sample U2c2metaG_FD_145900 | JGI IMG/M metagenome (GOLD analysis project Ga0193717, IMG submission 145900) | Soil microbial communities from a riparian zone of the East river system, Colorado, United States - U2c2 | ecosystem: Environmental > Terrestrial > Soil > Riparian zone | place: USA: East River...
GGTGCGTTCGATAACGATGTCGGCCGCGGCAAAGCCTTGCGCGATGTCACCCTTCTTGACCTCGATGCGGCCTGCGATGTTGGACGGCTTGCCCTCGAACTTCATGAACTCGTGAAGGATCGGCGCGTCGGGCAGAATCGCGTCGTCGATCTCGATCGACCACGGCAGCACTTCGTAGTCCACTTCGATGAGCTCGCAGGCTCTTGCCGCGATCGCCTCAGTGGTGGCGGCCACGGCCGCAACGGGGTGGCCGGGGAACAGCGCCTTCTCGCGCGCCATCACGTTGCGGCACATCCAGCGCATGTCCTGGATGCCGAGCATAACCGACTTGTCGACAGGGAAGTCCACAATATCCCGCGCAGTGACCACCGCCTTGACGCCGGGCAGCGCCTCGGCCTTCGAGGTGTCGATCGACTTGATGCGCGCGTGCGGATGCGGGCTGCGCATGACCTTGCCCCAGATCATGCCGGGCATCGTGGTGTCGGCGGCAAAGGCCGCGCGGCCGGTGACCTTGTCGGCGCCGTCAGGGCGAATGGTGCGCTCGCCGATCCACTTGTTGTTGGTAACGACGTTCATTGCGCTGCCTCCCGCATATCAGCGGCGGTTTCCAGAACCGCGCGTACGATCTTGTCGTAACCGGTGCACCGGCAGAGATTGCCGGCAAGCCAGAACCGCACCTCTTCCTCGCTCGGCCGCGGATTCTTCTGCAGCAGGGCTTCGGAGGCCACCAGCATTCCCGACGTGCAGATGCCACACTGCAGCGCCGCCACTTCGAGAAACTTCTGCTGCAGCGGATGCAGCTTGTCGCCCTGCGCCATGCCTTCGATGGTGCGGATATCGCGGCCTTCGGCTTCGGCTGATAGCATCAGGCAGGAACAGACCAGGCGATCGTCCAGCATGATGCTGCACGCGCCGCAATCGCCGGACGCGCAGCCTTCCTTCGAGCCGGTCAGGCCGAGCGGCCCGCGCAGCGCGTCGAGCATGGTGTCACCGGGCTCGCAGAGAAACTCCGCCGGCTCGCCATTGATGGTGGTGGAAACGTGCAGTTTTGTCATTGTGGTCAATTTCCTTGCGCGCGCTTTGCAGCGATTGCAACCGTGCGCTTCAGCAGTACGCCGGCAACTTTGGTACGGTAGACAATGGTGCCGCGCTTGTCGTCGATCGGACGGCAGGCGGCGGAGCAGGCGGCAGCGGCGGCATTCAGCGCCGCGTCGTCGAGCTTACTGCCGATCAACGCCTTGGCAGCGTCCTCGACCAGCAGCACGGTCGGCGCCACGGCGCCGAGTCCGACCCGCGCGGCGGTGCAGACGCCATCCGTCAGCGTGACGCTGACGCCGACACCGACGACGGCGATGTCCATTTCGGTGCGCGGGATCATGCGAAGATAGGCATCGCCGGATCCCGGCGGTCGCGGTGGCAAGGTGAAATCGACGAGAATCTCTCCGGGCGCTAGATGAGTGCGGCCGGGACCGGCCGGCACTTCTTCCACCGGCATCTGTCGACGCCCGTTCGGGCCCTGCAGCGTGACGATCGCGCCGGCTGCGACCAGAGCGGGCACACTGTCACCTGCCGGCGAGCCATTGCACAAATTGCCGCCGGCCGAGGCACGTCCCTGGACCTGGATGGAACCAATCAGGTTGATGGCTTCAAGTACGCCGGGCCAGACTTTGCCAAAGCGCGGGTGTTCGGCCAACACCGCGCCCGGAACGGCAGCGCCGACACGGAAGCCGCCTTCGGCGGTTTCCTCGATTGCAGTCATCTCGGCAATTTTCTTGATGTCGACGATCAAGCCCGGCCGCACGACACCAGCGCGCATTTGCACCAGAAGATCGGTGCCGCCAGCCAGGATGCGCGCGGCACTTCCGGCGGCGGCAAATGCGCCAATCGCTTCATCGAGCGTTCGCGGAGCCAAGTATTGGATGTCCGTCATGTCGTTCCCGTACCCTTTCTGCCTGCCCCTAGGTTGGGGACTACCCTTTTTCAGGTCTGCAGAGGAAGGAGCCTACACGGGCAGAAACAATTGGAACAGCCTCTCGGGTCCGTGTACGGAGCATGTCCCTATGCGCCGACCCGCAGGGGTGCCAAGAGAATCCACCGTTTGTAATCGAGTTATTAATCTGCCATTGCGTCACTCGCGAGACCCCACCATGCGAAGCCTATTAGAACGGATGCGTGCGTTTTGGCATGCTGAAACCTGGCTGCTCGCTTCGGTTTTCGTCGTGGCGGCGCTGCTCCTTACCTTTGGCTTCATAGCCGATGAAGTGGTGGAAGGCTCGACCACCGCGTTAGACCAGGCCATTATCCTGCTTTTCCGCAGCGGGTCCGACTATTTGTCCGGACCCATCGGGCCGCCTTGGGTCCGAGAAATGGCCCGGGACATTACATCGCTGGGCAGCATCGCCGTACTCGGAATCGTGTCGTTTGTCGTGGCGGCATATCTGCTCCTCGCGAAGTCACGTGCGGCAGCCTTGCTGGTGCTGGTGGCCGTTCTCGGCGGCCTGGCAATCAACAGCCTGCTGAAAATGCAGTTCGCGCGGCCGAGGCCGGATCTGTTCGTTCCTGCTGCAAAAGTCTTCACCGCAAGTTTCCCCAGCGGACACGCCGCTTATTCAGCGATTACGTACATGACCCTGGCAGCCCTGCTGGCCAGAACGACTGGATGTCTCCGCCTTCGAGTTTATTTTGTTGCGGTGGCCGTTACGCTTACGTTTATGATTGGCGTAAGCCGCGTGTATCTCGGCGTCCACTACCCCACTGACGTCCTGGCCGGCTGGTGCGTCGGCTCGGCGTGGGCGCTGCTCTGCTGGACCATCATGACGCGCCTTCAGCATAGGGGCCGGATTGAGCCTCCCGGAGACAGCTAAATCCCGCGGCCAGTCTTCCTCGCTTTTCGGAACATTCAGGGCGTGCCTCTGTTAGACGTTGCCGCCGAACTCTGCGAGGCCACCCCCTGAAACCCGAGCGCGTCAGCGTATTGTTGAACTCTTCCGCCGGCTCCGCCGCGGAGAAAAAGCGCGATGATCTGCGTGCCGAGCTTGAGGCCGCCTTTCGCAAGCATGCGATCTCGGCCAGCGTTGAATTTGTACCAGGTTCAAAGCTTCAGGCAGCCGCGGAGCGTGCTGTCAGAAGGGCCACCGCTGGCGAGATCGACGCAATTGTCGCCGGCGGCGGAGACGGCACCATCCATACCGTCGCGAGCGCCGTTGCCGGTACGGATGTTCCGCTCGGCATCATTCCCCTGGGAACGTTGAATCACTTCGCCAAAGACCTCAAAATTCCGCTTCTCGTGGACGACGCGGTCGCGGTCATTTCGGGCGGCGTGCATCGGTCTGTCGATGTCGGCGAGGTGAATGGCGAGATATTCATCAATAACTCGTCGATTGGAATCTATCCTTACGTCGTTCTCGACCGCGATCGGCGCAGAAAGCGTCAGGGGTTGTCAAAGTGGACGGCCATGATCATGGCCGGCTTTCGGGCATTTTGGAACTTGCCGCTTCGCCGCTTGCGGATTCGCGCGCAGAACTGGCAGGAGGCTTGCCGCAGTCCGTGTGTATTCATCGGCAACAATGAATATCATTTGAAAGGGTCGTCCTTTGGAAGCCGGGAAAGGCTGGACGGCGGCGAACTGTGCTTGTTCGTAGCGAGGCAGCAAAGCCGGCTTGCGTTGCTCTGGCTGGCGGTCCGGTGCGCCGCCGGACTGGTGGACCAGCGCGATCTGCGCACCGTCGCCACCCCCGCCATCGAAGTCAGCTCCCGTCGAAAACGGCTGTTGGTCGCACTTGACGGCGAGATACAGTGGATGCAGACGCCGCTGCACTACCGGACAAGGCCGGCGGCCCTTCGGGTGTTCGCGCCTTTGCCGGCGCATCGATAGTTTCCATGCGCACCATCGCCCACATTTCCGACCTGCATTTCGGACGGCACAATCACGATATGACGGAGGATGTTCTCGCAAGCATGGAAAAAAGCCGTCCCGATCTGGTGGTCATCAGCGGTGATTTCACGCAGCGGGCCCGCCACATTGAATTTGCCGAAGCCCGGCGATTCCTCGACCGCATTGCGGTTGCAAAACTCGTTACGCCAGGAAATCACGATGTCCCGCTTTACAACCTGTTTAGCCGTTACCTTCGGCCGTTCCGGAAATACGAGCGTTACATCGCACCTCTCGATCAGCCCCTGGGCTTCTATCAGGACGACGAACTTGCCGTGCTGGCTCTGAATACCGCCCGCCGTTTCACACGAAAGAACGGCCGCCTTTCGCAAGCCCAGATTGCCAGCATTCAACGTATCTTCGCTGCGGTGCCCGGCGGCATTACCAAAATCATCGTCACCCATCATCCGCTGGCCGTTCCGGGCAACGAAGACTCGCTCGAACTCGCCGGACGCGCACGCGCAGCACTCAAGGCGATCTCCGATGCAGGCGTGCACTTGTTGCTGTCGGGACACCACCACCGAGCCCTCAGTGGGCCTGTCGCGGAAGTCAGCGGTGCCGGATCGATCCTTATCGTGCACGCTGGTACCGCAATCTCAACCCGTACCAGAGGAATTGGCGGAAATTCTTACAACCTGATCCAGATCGCTCACGGGCAAATTTCCGTTCGGGTCATGGAATGGGTGAAGGGACGTGGGTTTGTCGAAACTAACATTGCATCCTACGCCTTTGACGGAAACCGCTGGAGCTCAAAGTAACAATAGCCCCACTCCTGCGCCCGAGGAGCTCGACCTCCCCGGTGCGACAGGGGCGCTCACAAAGAAGTGAGGCGGCATGCAAGGCCAGCGTGTCGCCTTTCGCGCCTCCTCGTTCGTCCTGTGTCCAGGAAAGCTGGAACGGAGATGTGGAATGGACAATTCTCGCTATCGCTGGGTCATTGTAGCAGCCGGCGGCCTGTTGGGCTGTGTTGCCATCGGCGGCATGTTTTCGCTGCCGGTCTTGCTGCAGCCGATCACGCGGGATACCGGCTGGTCGGTCGCCGGCGTATCCAGCGCCATGACGATCGGCTTCCTTGCAATGGCCTTCGCCAGCATGATCTGGGGGACCTTGTCGGATCGGGTCGGGCCGCTCCCGGTGGTGCTGACCGGCTCGATCGTCATCGCGGTTAGCCTGGCGCTGGCGAGCCGTGCGACTTCATTGATCGAGTTTCAGCTCCTCTTCGGCCTGCTGGCGGGAGCGGCGACCGCCGCTATCTTCGCGCCGATGATGGCCTGCGTCACCGGCTGGTTCGACACCCATCGCAGCCTTGCGGTGTCACTGGTGTCAGCCGGCATGGGGATGGCGCCGATGACCATGTCGCCGCTCGTGGCCTGGCTCGTCTCCAGCTATGACTGGCGAAGCACGATGCAAATCCTTGCCGTCGTCGTCGCGGCCATCATGATTCCGGTCGCGCTGCTGGTGCGCCGCCCGCCCGCGCTCGCAGGCGGTGCCGCTGCATCCGGCGATGCAGGGCCGCAATCTGAGATGTCGCTCTCGCAGGCGGTACGGTCGCCGCAGTTCATCATCCTTCTCGCGACGAATTTCTTCTGCTGCGCCACGCATTCCGGTCCGATCATCCACACCGTGAGCTACGCCATCAGTTGCGGCATTCCGATGCTGGCCGCGGTTTCGATCTACAGCGTGGAAGGGCTGGCGGGATTGGGCGGCCGCATCGCCTTCGGGCTGCTCGGCGACCGCTTTGGCGCCAAGCGCGTTCTGGTCCTTGGGCTGCTGGTCCAGGCGTTCGGTGCGCTGGCCTATGTCTTCGTGCGCGAACTTGCCGCGTTCTATGCGGTCGCCGCCTTGTTCGGCTTCATCTATGCCGGCGTCATGCCGCTCTATGCGGTGCTGGCGCGGGAAAATTTTCCGTTGAAGATGATGGGCACCGTGATCGGCGGCACCGCGATGGCGGGTAGTCTCGGCATGGCCACGGGACCGATTGCCGGCGGCCTGATCTACGACACCTTCGCCAGCTACGCGTGGCTCTATATCGGCGCGTGGGGCATGGGCCTCGGTGCGTTCCTGATGGCATTGAGCTTTCGGCCGTTTCCAAAAGCGCGGACTGCGCCAGTGCCGGCGTGATCCCAGCCGGGCTTGAACAAAGCGTGGCGCAGGGTCGCGGCGAGTTTTTTTGCTCTCGCTGCGACGCGGCGGGCCGCAATGAACCGTGAGAGAAGCGACCGCCGCGCCATGGCGGCGGAGCAGCGAGGGCGGGCTGGTTCGAACTTTCTCCCAAATATTCCGCAATCGCCCGTTATCATCTCATAACGCCCGTTTCTCTTCCCACCTCTTTTCAGCGGCTGCGAGACTCGCTTCAACGGCTCCTACCGCGAGGCCGGAAGCAAACCGCGCAACCCTGCCGTCCTTCCAACTCCAGAGGAGAGTTCCGATGTCAGAAAAGCTTGCAGGAAAGATCGCCGTCATCACTGGCGGCAGCACCGGAATCGGCCTTGCGACCGCGAAGCGTTTTGCCGCGGAGGGCGCGCGAGTCTTCATTACCGGGCGGAGGCAGGCCGAGTTGGACGCGGCGGTCGCGGCGATCGGCAAAGGCGCGACCGCTATCCAGGCTGATTCTGCAAAAAACGCGGACCTCGACCGCCTCTATGCCCAGGTCAAGGAAGATGCCGGAAAGATAGATATCCTGTTTGCGAATGCCGGCGGCGGATCGCTGGCGCCTCTCGGCCGGATCACCGAAGCGGATTTCGACGATATCTTCGGCCGCAACGTGAAGGGCGTTCTCTTTACCGTGCAGAAAGCGCTCCCGCTTCTCGTCGACGGCGCGTCCGTTATTCTCACCGGATCCACCGTCGGCACGATCGGCACACCGGCATTGAGTGTCTACAGCGCGTCGAAGGCGGCGGTCCGCAATTTCGCGCGTACCTGGACGATGGATCTGAAAGACCGCGGCATCCGCGTGAATGTATTAAGTCCGGGCGCCACGCTGACGCCAGGCCTGCTTGGGGTGGCCGGTCCCGATCCAGCCCGCCAAAAAGGTTTGCTCGCCGCATTGACCGCCGACATTCCTCTTGGCCGGGTGGCCGACGCGGACGAGGTCGCCTCCGTCGCGCTATTTCTGGCTTCCAGCGATGCTAGCTTCGTCGCGGGCGTGGAGCTTTTTGTGGACGGCGGGACGGCTCAGGTCTGACCGCGGCTTTGGTTGAGCGGCTCGGCAGAAAGAAGTATCCGCCGCCGCGAACGGTAACAAAGTTCTCCATATTGTGCAGCCGAACGGGGCCCGATGGCGTCGGAATGGTGAAAAGTTGCGTCTTGGGATCGTGCCACGCCACGATCAGCAGGCGGTCCAGCGGGCCGAGGGCGAGCATGCCGAACTGGTAGGTGATGACGGCGACGAGCAGGACGTTGCCGGCGGAAATCGCGCTCAGGCCATGCACCTCGCGCAGGAACGGACCGTCCCACAGGCCCTGCACGGTGAAAGTGCGGACGGATGGGGTGCGTCCGGATCGGCGTCGCCTCATCCAGCTGTTATGTCATGGCGAACTGTTCCGGTTCAAATCGGCAAGATATTGAATCGCCGAGCGACTCGGCAGGAAGAAATATCCTCCGGCCACGACGGTAACAAAGCTCTTCATGCCGCGCATCCGAACGGGTCCCGCCGGCGTCGGTATGGTGAAAATGTTCTTCTTGGGATCTTGCCAGGCCGCGATCGGATCGACCTCGTCCCTTAGGCCGTGAAAAGACGGAGAGCCGATCCAGGTCTGCTGGACGAATTCGAATTGCCGATCGAGATCGGTGCAAAGGCACGTGAAGAACAGGCCCTTTTCATTCTCATTTTTGCCCGGCGGTTCATAATCGTATGTCCTGCCACGGCGCAGCAGTCGATGCCGGTTGGTGATTGGTTGTTGCGCGGGATCTTCCGGCTGCATGCTGTCACGCGGGTTGGCGCGGCGGATATGCGCGCCAAAGGGACAATGCAAGCCCTGGGGATCGTCGGTTCCATAGCTGAAGTCGTTGTCCCGCATATCATGCTTGCGCGGATGCTCGCCCATGTCGGCGCCCGGACGCACAACGAGCGGTGTTCCGTCAGGCCACCGCCCCATCATCCTGGCGGCGACCCATTTGGAATTGATGGGCGCGCCCACGACGTCGCCTAGATTCGGGTAATCCTTCTCAAGCTCCAGGGCTTTCTCCTTGATGAAATCTTCAAACCCTTTCACGTCCTGGGCCAGCTGCCGGACGACAAGGAAGCTGCCGTTGCGGCCGAAGTCCCGCGCTGTATCGCTGTTTTCGAAGGAAGGAAAACGGCTGGGAATATCGGTAAGCGGCGTCGGAAGATGACGACTTGCCGGATCTGTTTCAGTGCTCACGGTCGCGGTTGGCGGATAATATTTTTGATTATTCCGATACCCCAGAATGAATTCGCCGGGTTCGACAATGTCGCGCTGCCAAAAACCTTTCGAGGACCGCTGGGTTCCCCGGATCACGGGCTGGGAAATTCCGTCATGGAATCCGAAATGCTCGTAATCGAGATCAGTGGCGAGTTTGGCCGCTTTCTCTTGATCCGATTCATCGACGGGTGGGGCCGATGCCCCGCGTCCGGATTTCTCATACTTGATTCGATCGACGGCGGGTTTGGTATAGACCGCGTGAATGACGGACTGTTTACCTCCGAGCGCAACGACGTGATAGGAAAGCATCTGTTCGCATTCTTCGGGAGATTTCGCGTAAATCAGAACAATTCCATCCGCCGCGCGTGGCTGGGAGGTACGCGCGTCTTCGGCCCAATTGGAATCGGTCCAGCGCCAGTTTTCGGGCGCCGATTTTCCTGAATCTCCCAGGATGCCGCTGCGATTGGCCATCCCGAGATTGAATGTATTCGGAAATGTGGCGAGTCCATCCCCGGGCTTTCCTTGCGAAATGCCGAGTTTGGCGAGGCCGGCCGCAGTGAACGCAACGTAGGTTGCATTGTCGCGCAGATCCGGGTTGGATGAATAGGGATGATCGCCGAAGGTTACACTGCAGTAATCCGAATAAACCGGCGTTCCGCCGTCGCTTTTGTGCTTGCCGGCCAGCACCAATTCCTTGAGCCACTTGGAGCGAACTGCTCGCTCGTCAGGTAGTTGTATCAGCGCGTACACTGCGTAGGGAAGAGTTCGCTGCCCCCGAAACACCAGCGACTGTACCTCCTCGGTTTCGATCGCATGGTCCGGGCGCGGCATCGAGCCGAAGCAGTCGAGCCACGCGCGCGCCGCCGTGTCGGTCGTGGCGCGCGCAAGCCCGTCATGAATCAGCGCGTTGTTACGGATTTGATCGGTGGTCAGGTGAGGAAAGCGACTATACCAGAATTGCGCGATGACCTGCTGACGGCGCACCCAGCGCTTGAAGCGGTCGCCATCCTGGGCGCCCTCCTGGACCAGCCATTTCGTGCGCGGGAAACCCACGCCGTTGCTCCATGCCGCGGTTTGGCCCTCATGGGCCTTCATGATGAAGTCTTCAAGATAGCTTTCCCAACTGCCGTCATAGTTGGCCTGGAAGATCAACTTGTCCCGGCCGGGCAACCGAAACCATTTGGCATAGTGGATGGTGCCCATGTTGAGGACGAAGCCGGGGCGGAACAGGTGTGTCACGGACTGTTTTATGCCCCAGAGAGAAAGTGCCAGAGTAAGCTTTCGGAACCACCCGGTCTTCAACGCGGTCACGGCCATGAAATGGTTGTGCGCAAAGCCGGGTGCATCTTCGACGCTGGCAATCTTCCGGATTTGCTCCAGCTCCGGATTGCGGTCGTCCGGAATATCCTTGTTTTCATAACGTCGAAGCAGCCACAGAAAGGCAGCGGCGATCAGCCCCAACAAAAGCAAGGACGCCGCAACGCCGCCGGTTACGGCGAGAACAAATCGGCCATAAACACCGATCGATGTGGTCGCGCTCAATGCGCAAAAGACCACGGCGCCCAGCATGAGGGTGATGACGATCATCGGAATGAACAGGCGCCAGAACGCCTTGGTCTTCAGGAAACCAGCCAGCGCCTCCCAACGGCTGCGTTCTTTCCACTTCGAAATGGGCAGCCGTTTTCTGCACGGAACGATCAGGAAGTCGGCAAAGTTGACGTCACGCCGAGGCGGCATATCTGCCCGGCCATGGTCCGTGTACATCCCCACATCGGTCCCTGAGGGTAGCTTACCTCTATAAATGCGATCGCGAACAAAGGTCAGCGCCGACATCGCTCTTCTGCCGGCGCCGGGATTATCGTGCATGAAATCTCTCAAGGCGTCGTTGGCGCATGTCGCCAAGGCATCCTGTACCTGAATATCCGGGACGGAAAATCCGGACGTGCCTTCGAACGTAAGTCCGGTCGCTCCCCACGGCCGAGTCTCCAGATCGAGGACATGGCGATGAAGGATGTCAGTCAACGGCGCCCCGGCCAGCGGCGTGTTCGAAAAAATTGAACCCAGCTCGTTCCCCGCGGCCGCATCCGCATCCGCGATCGAACGAATCGCGGCATCCGCCGGCCCGTCGACGTTCAGTTCGAGCAGCAGATGAGGCGCAGGTTTTTCCGCATCGCCGGCCTCGATCAGCGACAGCGACGCGAAATGGACGATGCAGGTCTTATCGAGCATGTCCCGCATTGCTTTCGTGGCCGGATTTCCCAGCCGGGCGATTTTCTCCTCAACATCCCTGCGGTCGGTTCTTTCGCCGAGAGGCGCGCAAATCGTAATCATGGTTTGGGTTGCGGGTGAGATCGCAGGATCGAACTCCATATCGAACCAGCGGGGGAACGGCCCGACCCACCTGATGCCGCGCCACCAGCTCAAGCTCCATTTGGGCCGGCGCAGCTTCGCCTGCGACAGCAGGATCATGAACACCTCGGTGATCTGGGCCATCGCCAGATGCTTGCCGAGACAGGCATGCGTGCCGTCGCCGAAGGTGAGATCCGCAGCGTAGGGTTTCCGGCCGAGCCTGAACTGGTTTGGAAACTCGATGGCTCGGCGATCGCGCAAGGCGGACATGGTCGAAACCATCAGCACCGAATCCTGACGTACTATCCGCGGACGCTCTCCGTCGGGCGCGATGACAGCTTCGCGTGTCGCGTAACGCCATTGTCCGGGCGCCAGCGCCGGGTTGAGGCGCGCGGCTTCCAGCAGAACGGCTTGCAGTGGCGCTATATCGGCATTCTCGGCCTTTCTTGCGTTCTTGGCCGCTTCGGCCGTTGTTATGTTTTCGTCGTCGGTCTTCCTGGCGTGGAGCGCCGCCTTCACGGCTTCGTGCATG
>Ga0193717_1002261_pt1 | contig 11192 bp, 9 predicted proteins | sample U2c2metaG_FD_145900 | JGI IMG/M metagenome (GOLD analysis project Ga0193717, IMG submission 145900) | Soil microbial communities from a riparian zone of the East river system, Colorado, United States - U2c2 | ecosystem: Environmental > Terrestrial > Soil > Riparian zone | place: USA: East River...
CCGGAGATGTTGCGAACGCCGAGTGCCGACATGAGCGCATAGCGGCGCTCCATCTCCGCGACGCACCAGCGCAATGCGTTGGCGGCATGCTTCATGTCGGTGACCACGGGCGCGAGCAGATGCGGAATGCCCTCGTACACCGAGAGTTCGAGCATTTTCGGGTCGATCATGATCAGCCGCACGTGTTCGGCGGTGCTCTTGTAGAGCAGCGACAACACCATGGCGTTGATGGCCACCGATTTACCCGAACCCGTGGTGCCGGCGATGAGCAGGTGCGGCATCTTGGCGAGGTCCGCGCACATCGGCACGCCGCCGATATCCTTACCGAGAGCCAACGCCAGCGGTGAGGACACGTCGTCGTAAGCGCGCGACTTGATGATCTCGCCGAGCGTCACGATCTCGCGCTTCTCGTTGGGAATTTCGAGACCCATGACGGACTTGCCGGGGATCACTTCCACGACGCGCACGCTGATCGCGGACAGCGAGCGCGCGAGATCCTTCGAAAGGCTGGAGATCTGGCTCACCTTCACGCCCGGTGCCGGGCGCATCTCGTAGCGGGTGATTACCGGTCCCGGCTGAACGGCGACAACTTCAACTTCGATTCCGAAATCTTTGAGCTTGAGCTCCACGAGGCGCGACATGGCCTCGAGCGCTTCCTGCGAGTAACCGGATTCGCGCACCGGCGGGTCGTCCAACAACTTGAGCGGCGGCAGCTCACCGGCCTTGACCGACTCGAACAGCGGCACCTGGCGCTCTTTCTCGACGCGTTCGCTTTTTTCGACCACCGCCGTCGGCGCTTCGATGCGCGGCTTGGCCCGCGCGGCGACTCGTTTCTCTTCCACCTTGGCCGCCTCGACCCGCGCCTTCTTGGCTTCGAGGCCGACAGCGACGTCGCGCGCATTGCTGCGCCGGGCCTTGATCCAGCCGATGCTGTTCCAGATGCCGGCCCCGATCTTGTCGACGATGGTGAGCCAGGAAACTCCGAAAGCCAGCGACACACCCGCCATCCAGGCGGCCAGCATCAACAACGTGGCGCCGAGAAAATTGAGATTGGCTGCAAGCCCGTTGCCGATGAACTGGCCCACCACTCCGCCGGCGGACTCGCGCAGCGTGCCGGCACTCCAGTGCAATGTGGCGAGCCCGCAGCTCGCGAACAGCATGAGCGAGAAGCCGCCGATGCGAACCGCCGTGTTCGCGCGCGTGCTGCCCTCTTCGTCATCTCGCCGGAACATCACGAAGCAGGCCACACCCAGCATGACGGGGAAGAGATACGCCGGCCGGCCGAACAGGAAATACAGGATGTCCGCCAGCCATGCGCCGAAAGGCCCGATCAGATTGCCGACCGCGTGCTCGCCACCGCCCGTGGAAGAGAACGCGGGATCTTCACGGTGATAGGAGAGCAGTGCCACGAGCATGACCAGTGCGACCACGCCGATGGCCAGAACGGCGCTCTCGCGCAGCCCGCGCGACACGGCCGCCGTGAAGCGCTTCTGAGGCTTGGTTCGATCGTAGGTGGTTTCTGCCATTTGCTCGCTATGTCATTGTTCGGACTGCGGTAACGATATCAGCTCAACAGTGCCGGGTGGGTCACTTTGCCACCCTCGACGTTGATGCCGCGGACCAGTCCCGCGTCCTCACGCCACTCGCCGTCGGCCAACCGGACGGCGAACGGCGCAATGGCGGCTGACAGTGCCTGCGACGAGGTGCGCGGCACCGAGCCCGGCATGTTGGTGACGCAGAAATGAGTGACGCCTTCCCACAGATACGTAGGCGCCTCCCAGGACGTAGGCCGGGTGGTTTCGATGCAACCGCCCTGGTCGACGGAGATGTCCACGATCACGCTGCCGGCCTCCATGGTGCGAACCATGTCGGCGGACACGACGTGCGGCGCCCGCGCACCGGTGACCAGCACCGCGCCGATAACCACGTCTGCCTCGCGCACCGCGTCGGCCACGTCAGCGACATGCGGATATAAGCCGGTGACGTTCGCACCCATCGCGCGCGCGGCGACCAGCTTGTCGCGATCCTTGTCGAACACGATAACCTCGGCGCCAAGGCCCGCGGCCACCAATGCCGAATTGCCGCCGGCCACTCCGCCACCGAGCACGACGACCCGGCCGCGTTTCGCGGCGGGCACACCGCCTAACAAGATTCCCTTGCCGCCCTGCGGCTGGTGCAGAAGAGTGGTCGCATACTGCATCGAAAGGCGACCGGCGATATCGCTCATGGGCGCGAGCAGCGGCAGACGGCCCGTGCGGTCTTCGACCGTTTCGAACGCAACCGCGGTGAGCCCGATGTCGACCAGCCGCCGCGTGAGCTCGGGCAGCGCCGCGAGATGCAAATAACAAAAAAGCAGGTGGTCCTTGCGCAATCGTTTGAGGTCGGGCTCGATGGGCTCCTTGACCTTGACGATCATCTGGGATTTGTCGAAGAGCTCGTCAGCACCCGGCAGCACCGTGACGCCCACGTCGCGGAAGTGCTGATCCGTATAACCGCTCTTCTCGCCAGCGCCGTGTTCGACGAACACTTCATGGCCGCCGCGCACCAGCTCGACGCACGCCGCGGGAATAAGTCCGACTCGCCCCTCGCGGGGTTTCAACTCACGAGGAATGCCAATACGCATGGGTGTCCCGTTAACATGTCGCTCGGTCGCAAAGGCAGCGCGCCCGCCTGACCCGAAAGGAAGATTGAAAAATGGCGTGCCGCGCGCAATCTATAAAGGCTTAACCGCCATCTGAATGGCCAAAATTATACATGAGCACTTCTCGTCACAGCCCACTCGTCATCCTCGGTTCCGGCCCCGCCGGCTACACCGCTGCCGTTTACGCGGCACGCGCCAACCGCAAGCCGTTGCTCATTACCGGTATCGAGCAGGGCGGGCAGCTCATGACCACCACGGATGTGGACAACTGGCCCGGGGATGCCCATGGCCTGCTGGGCCCCGCGCTGATGGAGCGCATGAAGGCGCACGCGGAGCGCTTCAACACGGAACTCGTCAACGATCACATTCATACGGTGGACTTCTCGAAGCGCCCGTTCGTGTTGACTGGCGACTATGGCAGCTACACCTGTGATGCGCTGATAATCTCCACCGGAGCTTCCGCCAAGTATCTGGGCATCCCGTCGGAAGATAAGTTCCGCGGCAAGGGTGTCTCGGCCTGCGCGACCTGCGACGGCTTCTTCTACAAGGGCCACCGCGTCATGGTCGTGGGCGGCGGGAACACTGCGGTCGAAGAAGCGCTCTATCTATCCAATCTCGCCAGCCACGTGACCGTGGTGCACCGGCGTGACAAATTCCGCGCCGAAAAAATTCTGCAGGATCGCCTGTTCGCTCTCGAGAAGTCCGGCAAAGTACGCATCGCCTGGAATCACACCGTCGACGAAATCGTCGGCGACCAGACTGGTGTGAACGGTGTGCACATCAAACCCACGCTGCACGGCGGCACCATCGAGACGCTCGACGTCACCGGCGCTTTCATCGCCATTGGCCACACGCCCAACACCGGCATCTTCGCCGGCCAGCTCGACATGCGCGACGGTTACATCACCATCAAGGGCGGCAGCGACGGCGCTGCCACGGCCACCAGCGTGCCCGGCGTCTTTGCGGCGGGCGATGTCGCCGATCACGTGTATCGTCAGGCCGTCACCTCGGCCGGATCCGGATGCATGGCTGCGCTCGATGCGGATAAGTACCTCGACCAGTTTCACGGACATTGATTCGGCCGCCTGGGACGCGCTCGACGCGGGTGGCTCGCCTTTCCTGCGCCATGCGTTCCTGGCAGCGCTCGAAGACACAGGCTGCGTAGGCCCAGGCACTGGCTGGGAACCCGCTCCCATCACGCTGCACGATGACCACGGACTCGTTGCCGCCGCTCCCGCCTATGTGAAGGCGCACTCCTTCGGCGAATTCGTGTTCGATTTTTCCTGGGCGCAGGCCTATGCGCAGCACGGGCTCGCCTACTACCCCAAGCTCGTGATCGGCGTGCCGTTCACGCCCGCGACCGCCCCGCGACTGCTCGTGCGCCCCGACGTTGATGCCACGATCGCGCGCAACGCGCTGGTCGACGCCATCCAGACATTCGCGGATTCGCGCGGCTTTTCCTCGATCCATGGCCAGTTCGTGACGGCGGACGACCGAAGCGCCTTCGTCGAGGCGGGCTGGATTCCGCGCACCGACGTCCAGTTCCATTGGGTGAACCAGGGTTATCGCGATTTCGAGCACTATCTCGAAGGCTTCACCACCAAATCCCGCAAGAACGTGCGCCGCGAGCGCCGCCGGGTGACGGAAGCCGGCCTGACCTGCGAGACGTTGTTAGGCCCGGCGCTGAAGCGGCGCGACATCGATGAAATCTACGACCTGCATCGCGACACGTTCCTGCAGCACGGACGCGAGCCGTATCTGACCCGCGAGTTCTTCCGGGCGCTGCCAGGCGCCATCGGCGAACACTTCATGGTCAAGCGCGCGCGCCTCGGCGACGAAACGGTGGCCGCGGCGGTGTTCTATTGGAGTCGCGAAGCGCTGTACGGACGCTACTGGGGCACGAAAGAGCAGTTCCACAGCCTGCACTTCGAACTTTGCTACCACCAGGGAATCGAGTTCTGCATCGAGCGCGGAATCGCGCGCTTCGAGCCGGGAACGCAGGGCGAGCACAAGGTGAGCCGCGGGTTCGTACCCCAGAAGACGTGGTCGACACACTGGATCGTCGATCCGCGGTTCCGGGCCGCCATTGGCGACTACCTCCGGCGTGAAGGCACGCACATGGATGAGTACGCCCGCGAAATCCAGAAACACGTCCCGTTTCGCGATGCGCGCCGCGAGGCTCGCTCAAAGTGAACAAGACCATCACCTGGCTCGCACCCGATGGCGATCGCGAGTGGTTTCCGCCGCTCGACCAGGTCCTCGATGAACCCGAAGGGTTACTCGCGGCCGGTGGCGACCTGTCCGTGCCCCGGCTCCTGGCGGCCTACCGTCGCGGGATCTTTCCCTGGTATTCCGCTGGCCAGCCGGTGTTGTGGTGGTCGCCGAATCCTCGTGAAGTTCTTTTCCCGACGGAATTCCGCTGCTCGCGCAGCCTTTCCAAAACGCTGAGAAATCGTGGCTTTGTGGTGACATTCGACGGCGACTTCGCCGCAGTCGTCGATGCCTGCGCGGCACGCCGCGAGCATTCCCCGGGCACCTGGATCACGCCAGAAATGCGCGCCGCCTATGGCGCGCTTCACGCGCAGGGCCATGCGCATAGCGTCGAGGTGTGCCTGGATGGCGCTCTGGTCGGCGGACTGTACGGCGTGCAGCTGGGGCGAGTGTTTTTCGGTGAATCGATGTTCAGCCGCGAGCGCGATGCGTCGAAAGTCGCCCTCGCCCGGCTGGCGGAACGTGCCGTTGTGGCGGGCGCCCAACTCATCGATTGCCAGCTACCTACCCCTCATTTGCGCACATTGGGCAGCAGGCCCATGCCCCGTCTCGAATTCAGCGCGCTGGTGGCTCAATACACCACCGGGCCTGACGTGGCGATGTTTTCCGGGACCTGAAAATTGCTCGCCATAGGCGCTTTTCTGGCAGAATTCGCCGCCTTCTCGGGTGCCACAGGTAACGGATGTCGAAAGAAGATGCGATTCAGATGGAAGGCGAAGTCGTCGAGACTTTGCCTAACACTACTTTCCGCGTGAAGCTGAAGACCGGTCACGTCGTGACCGCGCATATCTCCGGAAAGATGCGCAAGAACTACATCCGCATTCTCACGGGCGACCAGGTCACCGTGGAAATGACACCTTACGATTTGTCCAAGGGACGCATCGTCTACCGCGGGCGATAACCCCCTCGAGCGTGGCCGCATCCCACCGTAGCCAGGCCGAATACCACCGGCGGATGCACGCGGTGGTCGAATACATCGACCGTTACCTCGATCAGAAACTCGACCTTGGGGCGCTTGCCGCCGTCGCCAGTTTCTCGCCTTTCCATTTCCATCGCCTGTTCCGTGCGCTGATGGGCGAGGCGCTCGGCGACTACGTCCGGCGCCGTCGGCTCGAGTTGGCGGCGATTCGCCTGCGCGCGCAGGGAGTTTCGGTGTTCGACATCGCACTCGGCGTCGGCTTCGGCTCGCCCGAAGCGTTCACGCGCGCGTTCCGCGCCAGATTTGGCTGCTCGCCGACGCAATGGCGAAAGAGCAAGCGCGGTCAGGTGGCGCGCAAGGCCGGTCAGGCCGGAGGAAAAGCGAAACGAAAGAATGGCGGCTCCCGAATCAAGGAGACCGCCATGAACGTCACGATCATCGAACGCCCTTCTGTCCACGTCGCCTACATGCGATACACCGGCGACTACGGCCCCGCGATCGGGCGGTTCTGGATGGAGACGGTCGCCCCGTGGATGGCCACTAACAATTTGTTCGGTCGCGAACGCTTCGGCATCGGCCTCGATGACCCGAGCGTCACGAAACCTTCGCAATGCCGGTACGACGCCTGCGCGGCAAGCCCCGAGGGCGAAGTGTTGACGGGCAACCCGCACCACAAGGTGATCCCAGGCGGCAAGTACGCGGCGATGCCGTTCGAAGGTACCGGGGCGGAAATCGGCGCGGCCTGGGATGCGCTGCTGCGCGACTGGTTGCCCAAGAGCGGTTTGCAACTCGACTCGCGCCCGTTCTTCGAGCACTACCCCGTCGATGGGCGCTATGACGCGAAGACCGGCCGCTTCACGTGCAACATTTGTGTACCGGTCGCTGTTTTATAGGGCTGCCGCCCACGAAGGAAAACGCCGCCGAAGCGGCGGCGTCCGTGAACGGTCAAGACAAGAGCGTTTTATTGCAAAGTCAGTGCCGGCGTCTCGATCGGCAGCGTTTCGAGCTTGAGCTCCTTGCCATCGCTGCTGACACCGATCTTCACCGTTCCGCCTGCGCTGAGTTTGCCAAAGAGCAGCTCTTCGGCGAGCGGCCGCTTGATCTGATCCTGGAGCAGCCGCGCCATCGGGCGCGCGCCCATTTTCGGGTCGTAGCCCTTTTCCGCCAGCCAGCGGCGCGCCGCATCGTCGAGCATGATGCTCACGCCTTTCTTCTCGAGCTGCGCTTCGATCTCGAGCAGTAGTTTGTCGACCACCCGTTCGATGACCGGCATGTCGAGCGGCGCGAACTGGATGATGGCGTCGATACGATTGCGGAATTCCGGCGAGAACAGCCGCTTGATCGCCTCGGCGCCATCGGAGGCATTGTCCGACGTCACGAAGCCGATCGACGCGCGGCTCATTTCGAAGGCGCCGGCGTTGGTGGTCATGACGATGATCACGTGGCGGAAGTCGGCCTTGCGCCCGTTGTTGTCGGTCAGCGTGCCGTGATCCATGACCTGCAGCAGCAGGTTGAACACTTCGGGATGCGCCTTTTCGACCTCGTCCAGCAACAGCACGCAGTGCGGGTGTTTGGCGATGGCTTCGGTGAGCAGGCCGCCCTGGTCGAAGCCCACGTATCCCGGCGGCGCGCCGATCAGGCGCGAGACCGTGTGCCGCTCCATGTACTCGGACATGTCAAAGCGGATGAATTCGATGCCGAGCGCGATGGCGAGCTGCCGGGTTACCTCAGTTTTGCCGACGCCTGTGGGACCGGCAAAAAGGAAGCTGCCCACGGGTTTGCGCTGATCCCCCAGGCCCGAGCGCGCCATCTTGATGGCTGCCCCCAGCGACTCGACGGCCTTGTCCTGACCGTAGATGACCAGCTTGAGATTGCGCTCGAGGTTGCGCAGCACTTCCTTGTCGGAGGTGGAGACGCTCTTCGCCGGAATGCGCGCCATGCGGGCCACGACATCTTCGATGTGCCGCACCTCGACCGAGGGCTCGCGTTCATTGACCGGCTTCAACCGCAGGCGCGCACCGGCCTCGTCGACCACGTCGATGGCCTTGTCGGGCATGTGCCGCTCATTGATGTGGCGCGCGGCGAGTTCCGCGGCGGCGCGGATCGCCTCGTGAGTGTAGGTAACGCCGTGATGCTGCTCGAAGCGGGGCTTGAGGCCCATGAGGATGTCGATGGTCTCCGACACCGTGGGTTCGACCACGTCGATCTTCTGGAACCTTCGGGCCAGCGCGTGATCCTTCTCGAAGATGCCGCGGTATTCCTGATAGGTGGTGGACCCGATGCACCGCAGCTCGCCGTTCGTGAGCACTGGCTTGATGAGGTTCGAGGCGTCCATGACGCCGCCCGATGCCGCGCCGGCGCCGATGACCGTGTGGATTTCATCGATGAAGAGAATGGCGCCGGGCTGCTTCTTGAGCTCGCCGATCACGCTCTTCAGACGTTTCTCGAAGTCGCCGCGGTACTTGGTCCCCGCGATCAGTGAACCCATGTCGAGCGAATAGATAGTGCAGTCCGAAAGCACGTCGGGGACTTTTCCCTCGACGATCATGCGCGCGAGGCCCTCGGCAATGGCCGTTTTTCCTACGCCCGCCTCGCCCACGTACAGTGGATTGTTCTTGCGGCGGCGGCAGAGAATCTCGATGGTGCGCTCCACCTCGAGCGTGCGACCGATCAAAGGATCGATCTTTCCGTCCTGCGCGAGCTGGTTGAGGTTGCTGGTGTACTTGTCGAGCGCACTGCCGCCTTCGGGATCGCGTTCACCTTCGCCGCCGGGTTCTTCTTTGGCGGTCTTCTCCTCGGCAATCTTCGACAAACCATGCGAAACGAAATTGACCACATCGAGACGCGTGACCTCGGCGCGGTTCAGCAGGTGCACCGCGTGGCTCTGCTTCTCGCTGAAAATGGCGATGAGCACATTGGCGACGCCGACCTCTTTCTTGCCTGAAGACTGCACGTGGAACACGGCGCGCTGCAGGACACGCTGGAACCCCAGCGTGGGCTGCACTTCGCGATCTTCGTCATTCGGCAGCCGGGGCGTAGTGCGGTCCAGGTGCTCGTTGAGCGAGTCCTTGAGCCGGGCCAGGTCCGCGCCGCAGGCCCGCAGGATCTCCCGCACCTTCGGGGTGTCGAGAATGGATAGCAGCAGATGCTCGACCGTGAGGAACTCATGGCGGGCTTCGCGCGCCTTGGCAAAGGCGTCGTTCAGACAGAATTCCAGCTCTTGCGATAACACCTTTGCAACACCTCGACCGTTGAATCTATGCCTCTTCGAGCGTGCACATCAGCGGATGATGATGGTCGCGCGCGTAGGAGGTCACCAGGGCCACTTTGGTTTCCGCTATTTCATATGTGAACACACCGCAGATTCCTTTGCCCTGGGTATGTACCTCGAGCATGACGCGTGTCGCAGTCATGCGGTCCATGCGAAAGAACTTCTCGAGCACATCGACAACGAACTCCATGGGCGTGTAATCGTCGTTGAGCAGCACCACCTGATATAAGGGCGGCTGCTTGGTTTTGGGCTCGGCTTCTTCGACGGCGAGGCCCGCGCCGCCTTGATCGGGGCGTTCGGATTCGGACATGGGCATTGGCGCTCTTTATATGGGTCGTCGATTGGCAACACAAGTGCGCTTCCGGCGCCCTCGGATTGCCAAGACAAAACAAGCGCTTGAGGCTGCTGCAGAGCGAAACGTATCATCATGGAAATGACGGCAAACTTCTGGAATCCGAACGCGAGCGGCGGGGACGACTGGCGTGCTTCGCTGTTGGCGCGTGCGCCCCAGATTGTCACCTTCGTACTTGCGTTGGCGCTAGCCGCGCAGCTCGCTTTCGTCGTGGTGGCGATGACCAGCCGCAGCCGCCAGGCAGGGCCACCCGCAGTGGCGGCACTGCCGCCGCCACCGCAACTCGACATCGGGGGGCTGGTGAACGCACATTTGTTCGGCAACGCCGCCGTACCGGCGAGCGGCGATGCGGCGAACGCACCCCCGTCGACCATGCCACTGGTGCTCGCGGGAGTCCTGGCCACTGAAGATCCCAAGGAAGGTATGGCGATTATTGGAGAGAGCGCCCAGGCGGCGAAGGTTGTCGCCGTGGGCCAACAGGTACCGGGCGGCGCGCAGTTGCATTCCGTGTACAACGATCGCGCGATCATCGATCGCAGCGGCGTGCTCGAATCGGTGTTCCTCCCCAAGCGAACCGGCGGCGCGATCGTCGGCCCGGCGCCCGAGCCCATGCCGACCGCGGCGGCCGAGGGCAACGACGCCATGATCGACCGCATGCGCAAGCTGGTGAACGACGACCCGGGCCTCTTGAGCCAGATCATGCGGCCACAACCGGTGTTTGCGGGCGGCGAAATGAAAGGCTTCCGCGTCTACCCAGGGGCGAATCGGCAGGCCTTCGCGCGCATGGGGCTGCGCGCCGGGGACATGGTCACGGCGATCAATGGCACTCCGCTCAACGACAAGGACCGCGCCCAGGAAATTTTCGGCACGCTCGGTTCTTCGACCGACGCGCGCGTCACCATCACGCGCAATGGCCGGCAACAGGAGCTCGTATTGAACATAGCGCAGATCACGGCGGAAGCAGAACGCCTCGGCGCCGGCGATGGCAATATCCCCATAGAGCAGGCGCCAGAGCCTGCCCCCGGGAACGAATAACCCGAACCGCGTCAGAATAAAAATGAACGAAACGACAATGAGCCAAAGCTCCGGGCCCAAGGTATTCAAAGCAATGACCAGAAATTCCTTCCGGGTGACTCTGCTCGCCGCCCTGTTCGCCTTCACCGCGACCGGCATCGTCAGTGCCCAAAGCACTGGCAAAACCAACGGGCAGCGCATTACCCCAAGTTTCAAGGATGCCGAAATCGGCCAGGTCATCGAGGCCGTCGCCGCAGCAACCGGCAAGACCATCATTCCCGACCCACGCGTGCGCGCGCAGGTCACCATGCTGTCGCAGACGCCGATGACCCCGGACGCCTTTTACGAAGCTTTCCTGGCGTTGCTCTCGGTGCACCAGTTCGTCGCCGTGGAGTCCGGCGGCATCATCAAGATCGTGCCGGATGCCAACGCGCGGCAGATGCCGAACATCGACCTCCCCTCGCGCGTGAAGTCGGGGTCCGATGAGCTGATCACGCAGGTCATCGCCGTACACAATGTGAATGCCGCGCAGCTCGTGCCGGTGTTGCGCCCGCTGATGCCCCAGGCCGCGCACATGGCCGCCTACCCCAACGGCAACATCCTCATCCTCTCCGATCGCGCCAGCAACGTGAGCCGCGTGATGCGCATCATCGAGCGCATCGACCAGCAGGGCGACAACGACGTCGACATCATCAACCTGCAACACGCGTCGTCCAGTGAAGTG
>Ga0193717_1002262_pt1 | contig 11190 bp, 11 predicted proteins | sample U2c2metaG_FD_145900 | JGI IMG/M metagenome (GOLD analysis project Ga0193717, IMG submission 145900) | Soil microbial communities from a riparian zone of the East river system, Colorado, United States - U2c2 | ecosystem: Environmental > Terrestrial > Soil > Riparian zone | place: USA: East River...
TCTTCGCGACGCGCCAAGTACTTGAGCAAGGTCTGCTTCGTGGTCCAGCCCTTTTGCCACTCCTTGGGGAAATGGGCCTCCCATTCGAGATAGCGCAGCGAGTAGTGGATCAGCTCCGCGGAACCGCTCGGGAACCGTTCGGGGCCGAGGCTGACCCAGGACCAGCCCTGCCACAACGTCTCCATCAGCTCTCGACCGCAAGCCTCACTCAGTTCCGAACGCGCCCGGACAGCTGGATCCTTCTTCGGGCGTTTGCGGGGTTTCGCGTCGCCGAAGGCCCAGACCGCTTGCTGTGCGGCGTGAAACGCGGCCTGCGCTTGTTTGAACCGGAGCACCGCCCCGGCGCGCACCACCGGATCAGGTGAGACGAGATCGTCCGCCCAATCCATATCGCGGCCCAGCGCCTGTGAGGAGTCATCACCGATCAACCAGAACATTCGCCCAGCCTATGGACCCAGGCGAACTATTTGTCCGTGCGCGGGCTCCACTGCGCGAGAACGGTGACCGTACCCGGATCGACCTCGGTGAAACCGGCGTCGCGCACGGCCACGACCCCACGTCGCTGCCAGGCGCCCGCCGGATCGTTCCCGGGGTGCAAGTCCTTCCAGCGGGCGATGGTCGGCGTGCGCACCGCACAGCGGTAGTCACGCGCGGCCCAGGCAGCCAGCTCGTCGGGTGCCAGCAGCGAAGCGAGGATCATCGTGGCGTGCCCGACCTGCGCGGACGCCTTTCCGACGGTCATGGAGACCTCGGGGTTCAGGAACAGCACCGGCACCCCGCCGGGCGCGGGGCCCGGCTCGTCCGGTGGCAGCTCACTGCCCGAGATCTGCAGCCTGCTGACCTCTTTGGGCGTCTCGATCACCAGACCGGGCACCAGCGCACGCGCCTCGGCGCCGCCGATCTCGACCGTGATGCCGGGAAGCTCCTGCACGGCTTGCCAATGCGTGCCCCGAGCCCGGCGCGCGACCTTGCGGATCCGGCCGTCGACCCAGGCCTTGAGCTGGTCGTGCCACTCACCTTCGGGTTCGGCGCGCTCGTCCAAGCAGACGGCCAATGCGGCGGCAGCGGCGGCTTCCAGCAGCGGGGTTCGCCCGGGCGGCTCGGCGCGTTCGATCCGCAGGATGACCGGCATCGCGCGAACCAGGTCGGGCTGCTCGTCCGAGGTGTCCGAGGTGTCTTCGGCGGGAAGCCCGAGCCAGTACGCGTACCTGGCGGCCAGCGGTTCGAGGACGCTCACGGGCGGAGCAGTTCGAGTCCGTCCGCCGCATCGGCGGCTTCGACCTCGGCACGCGTGATGCCCAGCATGAACAGCACCGCGTCGAGATACGGGTGCGACAGCGCGGTGTCCGCGACCTCGCGAAGCGCGGGCTTGGCGTTGAACGCGACCCCCATCCCGGCCGCGGCCAGCATGTCGATGTCGTTGGCGCCATCGCCGACGGCCACGCACTGCTCCAGCGGGATGCCGTATTCGGTCGCGAACCGGCGCAGGGCGATCGCCTTGCCCTCGCGGTCCACGATCTCGCCGACCACGCGGCCGGTGAGCTTGCCGTCGACGATTTCGAGCTCGTTGGCGGCCGAGAAGTCCAGCCCGAGCTCGTCGACGAGGTGGTCGATGATGGTGGTGAACCCGCCGGAGACGACTCCGCAGCGGAAACCGAGCCGTTTCAACGTCCGCACGGTCGTGCGGGCGCCCGGCGTCAGCTCCAGCGAGCCGGCGACCTCGGCGAGAACGGACTCGGGCAGGCCTTCGAGCAGCGCGACCCGGCGCACCAGCGACTCACCGAAGTTCAGCTCGCCGCGCATGGCGGCTTCGGTGATCTCACGGATCTGCGGCTCGGCCCCGGCGTACGCGCCGAGCATCTCGATCACTTCGCCCTGGATCAGCGTGGAATCGACATCGAAGACCACAAGCCGCTTCGCCCGCCTGGCCAGCCCCGCCGGTTCCACGGCGATGTCCAGCCCGACCTGCGAAGCGATGTCGGCCAGCATCGTGCGGAGCGCGGCATCGGCTTCCGGCGTGTCCTCGGAGACCGAAACGTAGATCTCGAGGCCGGTCACCGGGTAGTCGGCGATGCTGCGGATGGTGTCGATGTTCGTGCCGAGCGCGGCCATCCGGCGGGCGACGTCGGTGAAGGCGCGGGCGGTGAACGGGCGGCCCAGCACGACGAGGACGTGGGTGGAGCCGCGCCGGTCCGGGGCGAACGGATCAGCGCCGATGGCCGAGCCGATCCGCACCTCGACGTTCATGCCGACGCTGGCCATGACCTGTTCGACGGCCTCTTGCAGGCCCTCCGGGTCATCGCTGACGCCGACCAGCACGCCCAGTACCAGCTGACCGCGGATCACCACCTGCTCGACGTCGAGCAGCTCGACGTCGTACTTGGTGAGCGCGGTGAACAGGACAGACGAAACGCCTGGCTTATCAGGACCGGTAGTCGTGATAAGCACAGGCGTTTGCGTCACTTCTTTGTTCCTTGTCTGCTCAGAACCAGCGGGAGCGCTACTGCTCGCTCGCGTTGTCCTTGTCGTGCGAGCCCGGCATGGCGGCGTCGGTCAGCACCTGGGAAGGAGCCTTCGCGTCACCGTCGCCGTGGATCTTCGGCTTACCGGTGAAGGTGATCTCGCCTTCACGATGTATCCGTTCGATCATGTGCGGATAGTGCAGCTCGAACGCCGGGCGCTCGGACCGGATCCGCGGCAGCTCGGTGAAGTTGTGCCGCGGCGGCGGGCAGGACGTCGCCCACTCCAGGGAGTTTCCGTAACCCCACGGGTCGTCGACCGTGACGATCTCACCGTACCGGTAGCTCTTGAAGACGTTCCAGATGAACGGCAGCGTCGAAGCACCGAGGATGTACGCACCGATCGTGGAGATCGTGTTCAGCGTGGTGAAACCGTCAGTCGCCAGGTAGTCGGCGTACCGGCGCGGCATGCCCTCGTTGCCCAGCCAGTGCTGGACCAGGAAGGTGCCGTGGAAGCCGATGAACGTCGTCCAGAAGTGCCACTTGCCGAGCTTCTCGTCCAGCATGCGCCCAGTGATCTTCGGGAACCAGAAGTAGATCCCGGCGAAGGTCGCGAACACGATCGTGCCGTAGAGCACGTAGTGGAAGTGGGCCACGACGAAGTAGCTGTCCGACACGTGGAAGTCGATCGCCGGCGCGGCCAGCAGGATGCCGGTGAGACCACCGAAGAGGAAGGTCACCAGGAAGCCGACCGAGAAGATCATCGGCGTCTCGAAGGAGAGCTGCCCCTTCCACATCGTGCCGATCCAGTTGAAGAACTTGACCCCGGTCGGAACCGCGATCAGGAACGTCATGAAGGAGAAGAACGGCAGCAGCACCGAACCGGTCGCGTACATGTGGTGTGCCCACACCGCGATCGACAGCGCGGCGATGGCCAGCGTCGCCCAGACCAGGCCCTTGTATCCGAAAATCGGCTTACGGCTGAAGACCGGGAAGATCTCCGACACGATCCCGAAGAACGGCAGGGCCACGATATAGACCTCTGGATGGCCGAAGAACCAGAACAGGTGTTGCCAGAGGATCACCCCGCCATTGGCCGGGTCAAAGACATGGGCACCTAAGTGCCTATCCGCTAGCAACCCGAGCAAGGCCGCGGTCAGGATCGGGAACGCCAGCAGGATCAGGATGCTGGTGACCAGGATGTTCCAGGTGAAGATCGGCATCCGGTACATCGTCATACCCGGTCCGCGCAGGCAGATCACCGTGGTGATCATGTTGACGCCACCGAGGATCGTGCCGAGACCGGAAACGACCAGTCCGGAGATCCACAGGTCGGCGCCGACACCCGGCGAGTGGATCGCGTCCGACAGCGGCGTGTAAGCGAACCAGCCGAAGTCGGCGGCGCCACCCGGCGTCAGGAACCCGGAGATCACGATCAGCCCACCGAAGAGGTACAGCCAGTAGGAGAACGCGTTCAACCTCGGGAACGCGACATCCGGCGAGCCGATCTGCAGCGGGAGGATGAAGTTCGCGAAGCCGAACAGGATCGGTGTCGCGTAGAGCAGCAACATGATCGTGCCGTGCATCGTGAACAGCTGGTTGTACTGCTCCTGCGAGAGGAACTGCTGTCCCGGACGCGCGAGCTCCGTACGGATCAACATGGCCATCGCGCCGCCCACCATGAAGAAGGCGAACGAGGTGACCAAGTACATGATGCCGATTTGCTTGTGGTCCGTCGTGCGGAACAACCGCAGCAGGTACGAACCCTTCACCGACTCCCGCGCGGGATACGGGCGCGTGGCGATCGGCTTGGGGGCTACGGCCGTCACTCCTGCCTCCAACACTCAAACCTTGTGGTGGTCATGGTTCCGCCGCCGGTGGATTGTGAGCCCGCCTGACGGCTAGAGGGATCCTAGCTCTCGCTACCCGGCGTCGCGCGCACCGGCTGGCAAGATCACGGGATGACTGACGGCTACACCCACTCGGCCGTGGCCGCCGCCGTCGAGGTCGCGCAGCGGTACGGGCTCCCGGCAGACGATCCCGAAGTGATACTGGGTTCGGCGGTGGCACGGGTCCCCGGCACCACCAGGCTGGTCCGGGGTACCTCCTCCGCGTGGCTGGCCCGTGACGTAGCGCTGTCGGGGTTCCTCACGGAACGTGGTGTGCGTGTCGTCTCACCTTTGTCGGATCCCCCTGCCGGGCCCCACTTCGCGGGCGGGCTACCGGTCACTCTCTGGCATTTCACCCCGCACGAACGGGATCATCGGTACACGCCGCGCGAAATGGCGGAGTCGCTGGCCGAGGAGGTGGCGGAACTTGCACCCTTTCGTGAACTGCAAGAGCCTGTTCATGGTGTGTTGGTCGCTGGTGATCGCGCAGCGTCTTCCGGCGCGACTTCCGGAAGCACGGGCTCGGCTCGTGGCTTACGTGGGGTGACTCCGCTTCGCTGCTTCGCACGCTTCGCTGGGTGCCACAACGCTATGAAGGGACCCTTCCTCTCGTTTTTCGCGAGGAAGGGTCCCTTCATAGCGTTCGGCGGGTCTGGGATTCCCCCAAAGCGGCGTTGGGGGCGTTGAGTGCCCCCAACGCCGCTTTGGGGGAATCTCGTGACGTGCGGCGGAGCCCGTGTTCGGTGTTGGGGCCGATTCGCTCGCTCATCAGCGTCTCCTCGACGGGCCCCGGCGGGCGCGGGCTTCCCAGCACGGCCGGTGCCAGTGCCGCCTGTCCTCGACCGAGCCCAGGTCGTCGGCGGGCCAGACGACCACGTGCGGGGTGCCGGGGAAGATTTCGTGGTCGCAGCCGGGACAGCGATAGGTCTTCGTCGCTTGGGCGCCGGGCACGCTGCGGACCAGCCATTCGCCGTCCGGACCCGCTTCGGAGCGCGCCCAGCCCATCGACGCGCCTAGGTCACGCGCGTCTCGGCGGTCGGGGCGATGACGTCGGGGCACATCTCCGAATCTAGCCGCCGTCAATCACCGAAGTACTTCCCGGGCGTCACGCCGACCGATCGCCGGAAGGCGGCGACAAAAGCGCTGGTCGACGCGTAGCCGACGCGCCTGGCCACGCCGTCCAGCGGCATTCCGACGGCGAGCCACGGCAAGGACGCGCGCAACCTGGCCTGGGTGCGCCAGGTTCCGAAGGTCAGGCGGCACTCGGCGAGGAAGATCCGAGCCAGCGTCCGCTCGCTCGCGCCGACCTCGCGCCCGAAGTCCGCGAGCCCTCGTGGGTCCGCCGGATCGGCCACCAGCGCCGCCGCCACCCGCGCGGCACGTTCCTCCGTCGGCATCGGCACGCTGATCGGGACGACGTCGACGGGTTCCATGAGGTCGAAGGCGACAGCCTCGGCACGCAGGCGAGCACCGGTTTCGACGTCGTCGGCCGTCAGGTATTCGAGCAGTTCTCGCAGCAGCGGCCGGACGGCGATCAGCCGCGGCGACGACCAGCGGACCGGGCAGCGCTCCGGATCGGCGTAGACACCGCGCAGCATCGCGTGCGCGTTCGCACCGGTGCGGTGCCGGACGCCCGCGGGCAACCACAGCGCGCGGGTCGGCGGCAGCACCCAATGCGCGTCGCCGACGTTGACCACGACCACTCCGCGCGCGGCCCAGGCGAACTGATGTTCGTCGTGGACGTGCCAGGGAAACCACGTCCCGGCGGGCAGGTCGAACTCGCCGAGCACCATGGCGCCCGGCGAATCGAACTGCCCGAGGATCTGTCTGGTTCGCGACATCGGTTGACAGGCTATCGCCTATCGGACGACCCGTGGTACTCGTAGCGTTCCCGTTATGCCGATGAACTTCTTGCACCGCAAGCTTTGCAGCTCCGAGAAGTGGGCCACGCTCGTCGCCGAGGAGATGCCGGGACGGCTGACGGGATTCGATCTCGGCGACAACGTGTTGGAAATCGGGCCCGGCTTCGGCGCGACGACCCGGGCACTGGTGAACCACACACCGTCGCTCACCGCACTCGAAATCGACGAAGCGTCCAGCGCGAAACTGCGCGCGGAATTCGGCTCGAAGGTCACCGTCGTCCACGGTGACGGCGCGAAGATGCCCTTTGAGGACAACACTTTCTCGGCTGTCGTCTGCTTCACGATGCTGCACCACGTGCCGTCGACGGCGTTACAGGACTCGATCTTCGCCGAGGCACACCGGGTCCTGCGGCCGGGCGGGATCCTGCGCGGCACCGACAGCCAGGCAAGCTTTCCGTTCCGGGTGCTGCACATCGGCGACACGATGAACGTCCTCGACGCCTCGACGCTGCCGAAACGGCTTGAGCAAGCCGGATTCGGCCAGGTCCGGGTGGACCACGTGCCGAAGCGCCTGGTCAGTTTCTCCGCGGTGAAAGGACGTCAGCCGTAGGCGAGCACGAGCGGCACCAGCTGTTCCGCGCTCGTCAACGACCCGTGATGGCCGATCAACGACGATTCGAGCGGCTCGGCGGCCCGCCGCAGCATGCCGAAATCTCCTCGCGCCGCCGCGACGACGTCGCCGATCCGCGGCCGGACGCGGTCGCTCACCGGCCCGAACCAGCCGGCGGTGATCGCCTCTTCGCGGGTGACCACCCAAGCGTTGTCCCCCAACGTTTCCCGCCACGCGGCGAGCACATCGGCCGCCGCGCCTTCCTCGACGTAGACGTGCCTGGCCCGCGCTTCTCCACCCAGTGCGCGAACCCCGGCCACCAACGCCGGAATCTCGTCGACGTCGAGCGCCGTTCCGTCCACGCTCACCATGCCGTGATCGGCGACGACGGCGAGCACACTGCCGGACGGCAGTCCCTCCACAATGGACTCGACCAGCCTGTCGACCTGACGCAACTGCATCCGCCAAGCTGTCGAACCCGGTCCGTAAAGATGCCCGAGCATGTCGAGCTCGCTGTGGTAGGCGTAGCAAAAGCTGGGGCTGCTTTCCAGCGCCCGCAACGTTTCTGCGCCCAGATCCCCGAGCGCGTGCACCCCGGCGTACCGGCTGCCACGCTGGACGGCCCTGGTCATCCCGGTCCCGGAGAATTTCGCGTAGTTGACCACGCTCGTCGTGACTCCGGCGGCCGCCGCGCGTTCGAACGTCGTCGGCAGCGGCTGGACCTCCTCGGGTGACAACGTCCCGAGCAGGTCTGCGCCGCCGGGATGAACACGCCACTGCAGCGAGTTCAGCACGCCGACGCCGGGCACCTCGAAGGTGTAGCCCGTCATGCCGTGCTCACCAGAGGCCAGCCCGGTGCCGATCGCCGCGAGCCCGGCGGACGTCGTCGACGGGAAGCCGACGTGCAGCGGCCGCTTCGCCAGCTCCGTGAGCACCGGCGCGTCGGCGGCGTACGCCGCCAGCAGCTCCCAGCCCATGCCGTCGACCAGCAGGACGCACGCGCGGGAGACGTCCGGCAGGTCGAGGGTGTTCGCGAAACCCGCGACCCCGAGCGCCGAGAGCAGGGACGGGACGACCTGGCTGAGATGCGGCTGCGCTGGAAGATCCACGGACCCAGCTTCCCACCACGGCCCGCGGCGGCGATAATCGTCGGTATGCCGACCTACGCGTACCGCTGCCGGGAATGCTCCGAAAGCTTCGAGGTGATGCGCCCGATGAGCGAGTCCGGCGCGCCCGCCGCTTGCCCGGACGGCCACGCGGACACCGTGAAACTGCTGACCACGGTCGCCCTGACCGGCGCCGCGGCAGGTGCTCCGGCGCCGGCCGCGGGCGGCTGCTGCGGTGGCGGCTGCTGCGGCTAAGTGGCTTTCAGAGCCTGATCAAGGTCATGCCAAAGGTCCTCGACGTCTTCAAGTCCGACGGACATCCTCAGCATTTTGTCGGTGACGCCCGAGCCGTGCCGGTCGCCCTCCTCCATGATCCGGTGGCTGAGCGACGCCGGATGCTGGATCAGCGTGTCCACACTGCCGAGGCTGACCGCCGGGGTCAGCAGCCGGACAGCGCCGATCAACGCGTGCGGGTCACCCTTGACCTCGAAAGCCACCAGCGGCCCGCCCAGCGACGGATAGTGCACCGCGCTGACAGCGTCATGCGCCGAAAGCCGCTCGACCAGCGTCGCGGCCGTGGCCGACGCCGCCGAGATCCGCAGCGGCAGCGTGGAAAGCCCGCGCAGCAACAGATATCCGGCCAGCGGATGCAGCACGGCACCGGTGGCGAACCGGATCTGCCGCAGCAGTGCCGCTTGCTCCGCGCCGCACGCAACCACCCCGCCCATGACGTCACCATGCCCGCCGAGGAACTTGGTCGCGCTGTGCAGCACCAGTTTCGCGCCGAGACGGCCGGGCTGCTGCAGGATCGGCGTGGCGAAAGTGTTGTCCACCAACAAGGGGACGTCACCGCAGAGCTCGGCCAGCGCGGCGATGTCGACCTCGCTCAGCGTCGGGTTCGCGGGCGTCTCGACGAACACGAGTCCGGTGTCCGGACGCAGCGCGTCTTTCAGCGTTTCGGGTGACGCCCAGGTGAGCTCGTTGCCCAGCAGGCCGGACGCGAGCAGGTGGTCGGTCGTGCCGTAGAGCGGGCGGACGGCGACGACGTGCCGCTTGCCACTCGCGACGGACGCGAGCAGGCATGCCGTCACCGCGGCCATGCCACTGCCGAACGCGACGGCGTGGTCGAAGCCCTCGAGCTCGGCCATCGCCTCCTCGAACCGCTCGACCGTCGGGTTGGAGATGCGGCCGTAGACCGGCATGCCGGGATCGAGCGCGCCGGTGGCGAACACGTCGATTCGGCGCGCCTCCTCCGCGCTGTCACGGGACGGGTAGGTCGTGGACAGGTCGATCGGGACGGCGTGCACCCCGAGGTCCGTGAGATCGTCACGGCCGGCGTGGACAGCTCGGGTTCGCATCGAGGAGGTCATGCGACAAGGCTCGGTCAATCACCGGATCAAGCGCAATGATCTCGGATAGAATTCGGGAATGACGGCATCTGTCGAACTCAGCACGGTAGACCTGGAGATTCTTCGCATCCTTCAGAACGACGCCCGGGTCTCGAACAAGGAACTCGCCGCCGCGGTCGGCGTCGCGCCGTCGACCTGCCTCGACCGCGTCGCCCGGCTGCGCAACACCGGAGTGATCACCGGCCAGCACGCACAGGTCGACGCCGAGAAACTCGGACGGCCACTGGAAGCGTTCCTGTTCGTCCAGGTGCGCCCGCACCGGCGGCCGCTCGTCGACCCGTTCATCGAGCACCTGCTGGCGCAGCCCGAAGTCCGCGCGGTCTACCACCTGACCGGCCCCGACGACTTCCTCGCCCACGTCGCGACGACGTCGGCCAGCGAGCTGCAGCGGCTGGTACTGGACGAGCTGACCTCTCGTGACGAAGTCGCCAGGGTGCACACGAACCTGGTGTTCCAGCACTGGAGCGGCGGCCCCCTGCTGCCGCCCGTCACCTCAAGCCGTGGCTCGTGAGTGGCTACGAGTGCTAGAACACTCGTAGCCACTCACGAGCCACCCACCCAAGCCGCGCCTGACAGCTTTAGCGTTTTGTGTAGTCCTTGAAGCCTTTGCCTGTTTTCCGCCCCAGCCGACCGGCGGTGACGAGGTGCTCCAGCAGGGGCGCGGGCGCGAAGCCTTCCTCGTGGAACTCGTTGAACAGCGTCCGCTGGATGGCCAGCGAGACGTCGAGCCCGACGACGTCGAGCAGTTCGAACGGGCCCATCGGCAGGCCGCAGCCGACCTTCATCGCGGTGTCGATGTCGTCGCCGTCGGCGTAGTGCGCTTCAAGCATCTTCACCGCGTCGTTGAGGTACGGGAACAGGAGCGCGTTGACGATGAAGCCCGCGCGGTCTCCACAGTGGACGGGACGCTTGCCGATCGCGCCGCACAGCGCGTGCACGGTGGCCACCACGTCGGGGGCGGTGGCGATCGTGGAGACGACCTCGACGAGTTTCATCACCGGCGCCGGATTGAAGAAATGAAGACCGACCACATCGGACGGTCGTTCGGTGGCCGAGGCGCATTCGATGACCGGCAGCGAGGACGTTGTGGTCGCGAGGATCGCGCCTGGCTTGACAACGTCGTCCAGTGCGGCGAAGACGGCTTGCTTGACTGCGAGTTCTTCGGCGACGGCCTCGATGACCAGGTCGACGTCGGCCAGTTCTTCGAACTCGACAGCGGGCGTAATCCTGCCCAGCGTGGCGGCGGCGTCCTCTTCGGACAGTCGTCCCTTGACGACCTGTTTGTCCAGCGACTTCTTCACCCGCCCGACGGAGGCCTCGGCCTTTTCCGTGCTGCGGGCCCGAAGAATGACTTCGTAGCCCTTCTTGGCGAAGACTTCGACGATGCCGGTTGCCATCGTGCCGGTGCCGACCACACCCACCTTCCGGATCTCGCGAAGCTCGACACCTTCCACAATGGACTCGACGGAAGTGGCACCGTCGGCGACGATGTTCGGGGAATCCGGGGCGTCATAGGTATAAAAGCCGCGGCCGCTCTTGCGGCCCAGCAGCCCGGCGGTGATCATCTGCTTGAGCAGCGGCGCTGGGGCGTGCAACCGGTTGCGGGACTGGTGGTACATCGTGTCGAGGATTTCGTAGGCGGTGTCCAGCCCGATCAGGTCGAGCAGCGCGAGCGGGCCCATCGGATACCCGCAGCCGTACCGCATGGCCGCGTCGAGGTCTTCCCGCGTCGCGTAGCGCTGCTCGTACATCCGCACGGCGTGGTTGAGGTAGCCGAACAACAGCGCGTTGGCGATGAACCCGGCGCGGTCGCCGATGACCACCGGCGTTTTCCCGAGTTTTTCGGCGAAAGCGA
>Ga0193717_1002264_pt1 | contig 11189 bp, 10 predicted proteins | sample U2c2metaG_FD_145900 | JGI IMG/M metagenome (GOLD analysis project Ga0193717, IMG submission 145900) | Soil microbial communities from a riparian zone of the East river system, Colorado, United States - U2c2 | ecosystem: Environmental > Terrestrial > Soil > Riparian zone | place: USA: East River...
GAATGATTGGTGCCGCTGTCGATGAAGGCGCCCCGGCCGCCATGGGTGACGAGGTAGGCCGCATCGAAGATGTCCCGGCAGAAGCCGGTGTCGATGGTATGGATGCCCTGCTCGTTGTTCATGCGTTCCCTCTCCTTAGACCCCGAGGGTAGCAAAGCGGGGGCGGTTGCGGTGTCAACCGCCCCATTGGCTGTTTACAGGGCTTCGAACACGCCCGCGGCGCCCATGCCGGTGCCGATGCACATGGTAACCATGCCGTACTTCTGCTTGCGGCGGCGCAGGCCGTGGATCAGCGTGGCGGCGCGGATGGCGCCGGTTGCGCCCAGCGGGTGGCCCAGGGCGATGGCGCCGCCGAGCGGGTTCACCTTGGCAGGATCCAGGCCCAGGTCGCCGATCACCGCCAATGCCTGAGCGGCGAAGGCCTCGTTCAGTTCGATCCAGTCCCGGCGCCCATGCCGGTGCCGATGCACATGGTGACCATGCCGTACTTCTGCTTGCGGCGGCGCAGGCCGTGGATCAGCGTGGCGGCGCGGATGGCGCCGGTAGCGCCCAGCGGGTGGCCCAGGGCGATGGCGCCGCCGAGCGGGTTCACCTTGGCAGGATCCAGGCCCAGGTCGCCGATCACCGCCAATGCCTGAGCGGCGAAGGCCTCGTTCAGTTCGATCCAGTCCATCTGGTCTTGTGACAAGCCCGTCTGCTTCAGTGCACGCGGGATCGCTTCCTTCGGGCCGATGCCCATGATCTCCGGCGGCACGCCGGCCACGGCGAAGCCGACGAAGCGTGCCAGCGGGGTGAGGCCGTGGTCCTTGACGGCCTTTTCGCTGGCCAGCAGCAGGGCGCCGGCGCCATCGGACATCTGCGAGGAGTTGCCCGCCGTGACGGAACCTCCGAACTGGCCGTTGCGGAACACCGGTTTCAGCTTGCCCAGCACGTCCAGGCTTGTGTCCTTGCGGGGGCCTTCGTCCATGGTGATGATCCGGCGGTCCTCTTTGACGCTGCGGTTGGCAAGATCCGGATAGCGGTCGTCGAGCTGGAACGGGGTGATCTCGTCGTTGAACTCGCCGGCAGCCTGGGCAGCCAGTGCGCGCTGGTGGCTTTGCAGGGCGAAGGCATCCTGGTCTTCGCGGCTGACTTTCCAGCGCTCGGCCACCTTTTCAGCGGTGATGCCCATGCCGAAGGCGATAGCGCGGTCTTCGTCGTTCTCGAAGATGGCCGGGTTCATCGCGATCTTGTGACCCATCATCGGCACCATGCTCATGCTCTCGGTACCGCCGGCGAGCATCAGGTCGGCTTCGCCCAGGCGGATGCGGTCGGCAGCCATGGCGATGGCCTGCACGCCGGAGGAACAGAACCGGTTGATGGTGACGCCGGGTACGACGTCGGGCAGGCCTGCCAGCAGCACGCCAATGCGTGCCACGTTCATGCCTTGCTCGGCTTCGGGCATCGCGCAGCCGATCACGGCGTCGGCGATCAGCGCCGGGTCGATGCCCGGGGCCTGTTCGATCACGGCGCGGATCACGTGGGCGAGGAGGTCATCGGGGCGGGTGTTGCGGAAAACGCCGCGCGGCGCCTTGCCCACCGGTGTGCGGGTGGCGGCGACGATGTAGGCGTCCTGGACTTGCTTGCTCATGGTCTTATCCTGGATAAAAGGGGGAAGTCGTGGCGGCGTGCGCGAGGCGCATCAGTTCCGCAGCGGCTTGCCCGTCGTCATGGTGTGTGCGATGCGCGCCTGGGTCTTTTCCGTCTGCGCCAGGGCGACGAAATGCTTGCGCTCCAGCGCCAGCAGCCATGCCTCATCCACCGTCGAGCCGCGCTCGATTCGACCGCCGCATAGCGTGTCGGCTATCGCCGAGGCGATGTGGACGTCGTGCGGCGAAGCGAAGTAGCCTTCGGCGAGGTTGGCAAGCGAGGCCTTGAAGGTCGCCGTCCCGACGTCGCCGGCGACAGGGATGGCGCGACCCGGCATCGGCGGACGGTAGCCCGACTCAGCCAGGGCGATCGCCTGCTGCTTGGCCACGTACAGCAGTTCAAAGGCGTTGAACACCACCACGTCGTCGGGACGCAGCAGGCCCATCTGCTTGGCCTCGATCGCGCTGCCGGACACCTTCGCCATGGCAATCGTCTCGAATACTTTCTTCAACACTTCGAAGGGGTCTTCCGGCGACAGGCGTGCCGCGCGCACGGCCAGTTCCTTCAGGCCGCCACCGGCGGGCAACAGGCCCACGCCCGCCTCGACCAGGCCGATGTAGCTTTCAAGCGCCGCCACCGTACGGGCCGAGTGCATCTGGAATTCGCAGCCGCCCCCTAAGGCCAGGCCGCGCACGGCCGCCACCACCGGCACCAGCGAATACTTGATGCTCATGCTGGTGGCCTGGAAGTTGGACACCATGGCCTCGAACTGGGCGATCTTGTTTTCCTTGAGCAGCCCCAGCGCACCCTTGAGGTCCGCACCGGCCGAGAACGGCTCGCCGGTTTGCCACAGCACGGCCGCGCGCAGCTTCGCTTCTGCCTGGCGCACGGCTTCCTGCACGCCGTCGAGCACGAAGTCGTTCACGGTGTTCATCTTGGTTTTGAACGACACGATGCCGACATCGTCATTGCCAAGCGTCCACAGGCGTACGCCCTCGTTCTCCCATACGGTCGTGCCCTTGTCGGCCGACTCGCCCAGGATCCGGTCGCCGGGTGCGTGGAACGGGGTTTGTCGGCCCCGGCACCGGCGGACCAGCTGCCATCCTTGCCATGTACACCCTTGCGGCCGTCGGTGACCCACGCCGGCAGCGGCGCGTTGCTCATGGTCTTGCCGGCCTTGATGTCTTCGTCGATCCACTGTGCCACCTGCTGCCAACCTGCGGCCTGCCAGGTCTCGAAGGGACCGAGCTTCCAACCGTAGCCCCAGCGGATGGCAAGGTCGACATCGCGCGCCGTTTCGGCGATGTCGCCCAGATGGTAGGCGCTGTAGTGGAAGAGGTCGCGGAAGGCCGACCACAGGAACTGCGCCTGCGGATCGTTCGATGCGCGCAGTTTGGCGAACTTCTCCGACGGGTCCTTGATGGCCAGGATGGCGGTCACTTCATCCGCCACCTTCGGTTCGCTCGGCACGTAATCCTGCTTGGCCGGATCCAGTACCACGATGTCCTTGCCGGCCTTGCGATAGAAGCCCGCGCCGGTCTTCTGGCCCAGTGCGCCCTTGGCGATCAGGGCCTCGAGCACGGCGGGTGCCTTGAAGTACGTGTGCCACGGGTCGTCGGGCAGGGTGTCGGCCATGGTCTTGATCACATGGGCCATGGTGTCCAGGCCCACGACATCCGCGGTGCGATAGGTAGCGCTCTTGGGGCGGCCCACGGCGGGACCGGTGAGGGCGTCGACCACGTCGAAACCGAGCTTGAACTTGTCGGTGTGGTACATCGTGGACAGCATCGAGAACACGCCGATGCGGTTGCCGATGAAGTTCGGGGTATCGCGCGCGTACACCACGCCCTTGCCCAGCGTGGTGGTAAGGAACGCCTCCAGGCCCTCGAGCACGCCCTTTTCGGTGAGCTTTGTCGGAATCAGCTCCACCAGGTGCATGTAGCGTGGCGGGTTGAAGAAATGCACGCCGGTGAAGCGGTGGCGCATTTCCTCAGGCAGCGCCGAGGCCAGTTCGTTGATCGACAGGCCCGAGGTGTTGCTGGCGAGCACCGCGGTGGCCGACACGTGGGGAGCGATCTTCTTATACAGATCAAGCTTCCAGTCCATCCGTTCGGCGATCGCCTCGATCACCAGGTCCACATCGGCCAGCAGGCCCAGGTGCTCGTCGTAATTGGCCGGGATGATGGCAGCGGCTACGTCCTTGCCGGCCAGCGGGGCCGGCGAGAGCTTCTTGAGGTTGTCGATGGCCTTGAGCGAAATGCCGCTCTTGGGCCCTTCCTTGGCGGCAAGGTCGAACAGTACGGTTTCGACGCCTGCGTTGGTCAGGTGCGCGGCGATCTGCGCGCCCATGACACCCGCGCCCAGCACGGCGGCCTTGCGGATGCGTAATGGTGTTGCGGTCATGGTGTTCTCCGGTGATGCGTTTTCAAGGCAAAGGCGGCAGGGGCGGAAGACTCAGCCCCGGGGCGCCGGATGGGGGGAGGGGGCCCGCAGGCCCGCGGCGGCAAAGTGCACCAGGTGGTCGGCCGCCTGCTCACGGTGGGCCTGTTCGGCCACTTCGTTCTTGCGCTGGATGATGCCGAAGTCGGCCATGGCGTAAGTGAGGGCGCCGGTGACGATGTCCAGCCGCCAGTAGAGTTCTTCCTTGCTCAAGGAAGGCAACAGGCGCTGGAACTCGGCGGCAAACTGGCGCAGGACGTGGCCGTAGTTCTCCGAGAGGAACCGGCGCAGGGTTTCATTGTGCTCGGCATAGGCCCGGGCCAGCACGCGGACGAAGGCTGCCCCGCCTCCGCCGGTGCGTGAAAGGTCCAGGGCGGGCCCGATATACGCTTCGAGCACGGCTTCAAGCGTAGTGTCCGGTTTCAGGGCAAGGCGCCCGAGGGCGCCCAGGCGGCGGGTATTGAGCTCGTCCAGGCGCCGGCGGAACACTTCCTCGATGAGCTTTTCCTTCGAGCCGAAGTGGTAGTTCACCGCTGCCAGGTTGACTTTTGCCGCCGCCGTGACCTGCCGCAGCGACGCCCCGGCGAAACCATGGGTGGCGAACAGGCTCTCCGCCGCTCCCAGGATGCGTTCCTTGGTAGAAAAGGGCGAGGAATTCATGGACCGATCCCGAGCGTTCGAATCAAACGATCGTTTGAGAATACGCCCGTGGCCCCATCTGGGTCAAACGTCATGGAACGGCCATGGAAACCCCTTGCGAATCAGCTAGAATCTGTCAACATTTCGTGAGCTAAGTACGTAATTACTTATGCATTTCGTTGCAAGCTACTGACATCCTTCCCTTAGGGGCTGGCTTAACTTTTTCCCCGGAGTACCCGTATGGCGCTGGAGCGCACCCTTTCCATCATCAAGCCCGACGCCGTCGCCAAGAACGTCATCGGCGAAATCTATGCCCGTTTCGAGAAAGCCGGCCTGAAGATCGTGGCCGCCAAGTTCAAGCAGCTCTCGCGCGCCGAAGCTGAAGGTTTCTACGCTGTGCACGCTGAGCGTCCGTTCTTCAAGGCATTGGTCGACTTCATGATCTCCGGCCCGGTGATGATCACCGCGCTCGAAGGTGAGGGCGCGATCCTGAAGCACCGCGACCTCATGGGCGCAACCGATCCGAAGAAGGCCGACGCCGGCACCATCCGCGCCGACTTCGCCGATTCGATCGACGCCAATGCCGTACACGGTTCGGACGCTGTTGATACCGCCAAAGTGGAGATCGCTTACTTCTTCGCTTCGACGGAAGTCCTTTCCCGCTGAGTATCGACGTGACCGACCAAGGCAAAGTCAATCTGCTCGACTTCGATCGCCAGGGCTTGCGTGATTTCTTCGCGCAACTGGGCGAGAAGCCGTATCGCGCCGAGCAGGTGATGAAGTGGATCTACCACCACCTTGAAAGCGACTTCGGCAACATGACCGACGTCGGCAAGGCGCTGCGCGCCAAGCTCGAGGAAGCCTGCTACATCGGTCCGCCGAACACCCTGCTGGACAAGGCAGCCATCGACGGCACGCACAAGTGGCTGCTGGGCATGGATGGCGGCAATGCAGTGGAAACTGTCTATATTCCAGAGCCCACGCGAGGCACGCTATGCGTGTCCTCGCAGGTCGGTTGTGGCCTCAATTGCCAGTTCTGCTCCACCGCCACCCAGGGCTTCAACCGCAACCTTTCCACCGCCGAGATCATCGGTCAGGTGTGGGTGGCGGCAAAGCACCTGGGCAACGTTCCGCACCAGCAGCGCCGCATCACCAACGTGGTGATGATGGGCATGGGCGAACCGTTGTTGAATTTCGACAACGTGGTGGCGGCGATGAGCCTGATGCGCGACGACCTGGGCTTTGGCCTTGCGTCCAAGCGCGTCACCTTGTCTACGGCGGGCCTGGTGCCGATGATCGACAAGCTCTCGGCGGTAAGCGACGTATCGCTGGCGGTGTCGCTGCATGCCGCCAACGACGAGCTTCGCACCGAACTGGTACCGCTGAACAAGCGTTACCCGATCGCCGAGCTTGCCGCTGCATGCGAGCGCTACATCGCCCGCAAGCCGCGCACGCACATCACCTTCGAATACACCCTGATGAAGGGCGTGAACGACCAGCCCGAGCACGCTCGCCAGCTGATCAAGTTCATGCGCCGGCTGCCGGGCCACAACAAGGTGAACCTGATTCCGTTCAATCCGTTCCCGGGTACGCGTTTTGAGCGTTCCGGGCCGGATGCGATCCACAATTTCCAGACGCAGCTGCTCAGTGCCAACGTGCTGACGATGCTGCGCCGTACCCGCGGCGACGACATCGACGCCGCCTGTGGGCAGTTGAAGGGACAGGTAATGGACCGCACCCGCCGGCAGGCGGAGTTTCGCAAGCGTCTGGAAGACGGGGTCAACCATGCTGCGTAAGTGTTCATGGCTGTTGGGCGCAACGATGCTGCTGGCCGCGTGCCACTCGCAGCCGAAGCCGCCGCCGGTGCCGAAAGACGCCTTGAACGCCGATCATCTGAATCTTAAGCAGAGCACCAAGGAAGACCGTGCCCTGGAAGGCGCGCGCATCCATACCGAGCTCGGCCAGCAGTACATGCAGAACGGCCAGCTCCAGGATGCGATGGAGAAGCTGACCAAGGCGCTGCAGTTCAGCGACAAGTACGCCCCGGCGCACACGGTGATCGCGGTGCTCTACGAGCGCATCGGCGACGACGCCAACGCTGCCATCCACTACAAGCGCGCGGTGGACCTGGAGCCGAAGAAGGGCGCCCCGAACAACAACTACGGCGTCTTCCTGTGCAAGTCGGGCAAGGCCGCCGAGGCCCAGGTCTACTTCGACCGGGCGGTAGTTGATCCCTATTACGACACGCCGGACGTGGCCCTGACCAACGCAGGCACGTGCCAGCTCAAGTCCAACCAGTACGACACCGCGGAGATCGATTTCCGCAAGGCGCTGGCACGCAACGCCCGCAACAACGAGGCGCTGTATCAGCTGGCACATGTGCTGTATCTTAAGAACGATGCGTTCCGCGCCCGCGCTTTCCTGCAGCGATATGAAGCTTCAGGCCAGAGCAGCCCGGATGCATTGAAGCTCGGTCACGACATCGAGCTCCGTCTGGGCAATGGCGAGGGTGCCCAGGACTACATCAGGCGGCTACGCACACAGTTCCCGGATTCGGAACAGGCGCGCGCCACGGACGCGACAGCACGTCAATGAACACGAAAAAGCCCAATATGAACGGTAGCCAGGATCACGAAGACCTGTTCCGTGCCGATGCCGCGGGGGCGGCAGACGGCGAGACGGCACCGGAGACGCCTGTGGAGGCCGTCCCGGACGTGCCTGCCGTGGCGGAGCATCGCTTTGAGGAATCGGTGGTTTTTGCCCCCCGCTTCGGCGACCGCCTCCGCGCGGCGCGCGAGGCACGGGGCCTGGACATCGAGGCCTGCACCCATCAACTACGCTTGCCATCGCGGCTGCTGCGCCAGCTCGAGGCCGGCGAATACGGTGGCATCGACTACCAGGTGTACCTGGCAGGCTACCTCAGCAAGTACGGCCGTTTCCTGGGCGTGGACGAAACCGCCATCGCCGAGGAAGTCGAACGCACGAAATCGAAGCAGCCGACCCTGGTGGTCACCGGCGGCATCTCGCATTCGCGCTACCTGCTCGATCGTTACATGACGGCAGCCCAATACGTGGTGCTCACGGCCGTCATCGTGGTACCGCTGATCTGGTTCGGCGTGCGCGGTACGTTCGACCGCGATCTCGCTCGCCTGGCGCCACTGGACGCGTCGCCCGTGGCGCAGCAGGACACCGCGCCGGCCACGTCCAGCACCAGCGCCGGGACCAAGGCCGTCGCCGCGGTACCAGTCGCCCGGCCGCCGGCACCCACGCCGGTGGACGACCAGCAGCCGTTGCTGGCCTCCATGGCGATTTTCCCGAACATGGACAACCGCGTCGCCGCGGCCAAGGTGGATGTCCCCGCCGCCGATACCACCAGTGCGGCGGGGCAGGGCAGCCATACCCTTTCGCTCACCGTGCCTTCGGCCAGCTGGGTCGAGGTACTTGCAGCCGATGGCTCGCGGCTTGAGTACGGCATGCTGCCGGCAGGCACCACGCGAAGCTACCGCAGCGACGGCAACATGGACGTGCGCATCGGCAACGCCACCGGCGCCCAGGCCACGGTCGACGGCAAGCCGGTGGCCCTGGACGGCTTCCGCCGGGCCAACGTGGCCCGTTTCAAGGTGGATGTCCGTGATGGCCAGGCCCAGGCAGTGGGCGGCACTCCGCCGGCACCGACCAACAACTGATCCCTTGCGCGCGGCCCCCGGCCGCGTCACCGGCTTTTAAGGTATCCTTATTCATTCACCCGGCCGGACGCGCTTTTCGCGCATCCGGCGGGTATTCCTGCCCGCCACGTCGGGCGCGCGGGGCTTCGAACTGTCCCCTCCACGGTGCATGCATGTCTTTCGATTCATACGACGACTACGAACAGGGTGAACGCATCCAGCAGTGGCTGCGTCAGAACGGCGTCTCCATCATCGTCGGCATTGTCCTGGGCCTGTTGCTGATCTTCGGCTACCAGAAGTGGAAGAGCCACCGCGCCGACCATGAAGCGGAAGCGGCGACGCTGTATGAACAGGTCCAGGTGGCCCTGGCAACCAACAAGTCCGCCGAGGCCGATGCCGGCATCGACCGCCTGCAAACACAATTCACCGATACCACCTACGCCGTGTTCGCGTCCGCCGATCGCGCCCACCCTGTATGAACAGGTTCAGGTGGCCCTGGCAACCAACAAGTCCGCCGAGGCCGATGCCGGCATCGACCGCCTGCAAACACAATTCACCGATACCACCTACGCCGTGTTCGCGTCCGCCGACCGCGCCCGGGTGGCGGCCGAAGCCAACCAGCTCGACAAGGCCCAGGTGGCCCTCGACTGGGCCCAGGCGCACGCCACCGACGATGCGGTGAAGGGCCTGGTGCAACTGCGCGCGGCCCAGGTTCGCCTGGCTGCCGGCCACGCCGACCAGGCAATTTCCACTCTCGATACGATGCCCAAGGGCGCCTACATTTCCCTTGTGCAGGAACTACGCGGCGATGCGCTGGTCAAGCTTGGACGCATCGAGGAGGCCCGCAAGGCCTACCAGGCTGCGATGGCCTCGATGGACGACAGCGCGCCGCAACGCGGCGTGGTGAAACTGAAGATTGACGATCTGGCCGCGGCCGGAAAGCAGGGTGCATGAAACGGTTCCTCTTAGTGGCTGCTCTGGCGTCCGTCGCCGTCCTGGCCGGTTGCCATAACGCCAAGAAAGAAAACATCGAACCGCCGACCAAGCTCACCGAGCTCACACCCACGCTCAAGGTCGAGCGGTTGTGGAAGTCGAGCGTGGGCGATGGCGCGGTGAAGACAGGCGTGCGCCTGCAGCCTGAAGTGGTTGATGGCGTGCTTTATGCCGCCAGTGCCGATGGCGACCTCATCGCCATCGATGCCAATACCGGCAAAACCGTGTGGCGGCAGAAGTCGCGCACCCACGGCTGGTTCGGCTGGGGCGACAAGAAGCGTCCGGACGCCTTCATGGCGGGCGGTCCCACGGTGGCGGGCGACCTGCTGGTGGTGGGGACGCTCGACGGCCACGTCTACGGCCTGGGTGCGAAGGACGGTGCCAAGCGCTGGACGGCCGAGGTCACCGCCGAGGCGATCACAGGTGATCACTGCACCTGCCATCGTCGGCAACCTGGTCGTGGTGCGCACCGCCGACGGCCGCCTGTACGGCCTGGATTCGTCCACCGGCGAACGCCGCTGGGCCTACGACCAGACCGCCGTGCCTACCTTGAGCCTGCGTGGCAATGGCCCGCTGCTGGTGGCCAACGGCGTGGTGTTCTTTGGCAGCGACAACGGCAAGCTGGTGGCGCTGCGCATGGACAACGGCGAGAAGCTCTGGGAACAGGGCCTGTCCAGCGGCGAAGGCCGTACCGAGATCGATCGCCTGAACGACGCCGACGGCGCCGTGGTGCTCGATGGCAGCACGCTGTTCGCGGCGGCCTATCACGGCCAGCTCACCGCGGTGGACGGCCCCAGCGGCCGCCCGCTATGGAACCGCCCGTTCTCCAGCTACACCTCGATCGACGTGCATGGCAACGCCGTGTACGGCGTGGACGAACAATCCAATCTCTGGGCCTTCGACAAGAGCGGCGGCGCGGATATGTGGAAGCAGGAACAGGGCCTGTCCAGCGGTGAAGGCCGTACCGAGATCGATCGCCTGAACGACGCCGACGGCGCCGTGGTGCTCGACGGCAGCACGCTATTCGCGGCGGCCTATCACGGCCAGCTCAGCGCGGTGGACGGCCCCAGCGGCCGCCCGCTATGGAACCGCCCGTTCTCCAGCTATACCTCGATCGACGTGCATGGCAACGCCGTGTACGGCGTGGATGAACAATCCAATCTCTGGGCCTTCGACAAGAGCGGCGGCGCGGACATGTGGAAGCAGGATGCGCTGAAGTACCGCTGGCTCACCGGCCCCGCCGCGCAGGGCGAATACATCGTCGTGGGCGACCTTGAAGGCTACGTGCACTGGCTCGCTAGCGCCGACGGCAAACTCGTTGCGCGCGAGCGCCTGTCGAAGAAGGCCATCCGTTCGCAGCCGGTCGTCGTTGGCAACACCGTCTACGTGGAAGATGTCGAGGGTCATATCGGCGCCTATCGCATCGCCGCACCTTAAGATCCTTTCGGAAACGCGCCGCCATGTTGCCTGTCGTTGCCCTGGTCGGCCGCCCGAACGTTGGTAAGTCGACTCTTTTCAATGCACTCACGCGTAGCCGTGATGCCCTCGTGGCGGACATGCCGGGTGTTACCCGCGACCGTCACTACGGCGTCTGCCGGCTGGGCGAGCGTTCGTTCGTGCTGGTGGATACCGGCGGCCTGTCCGGCCGCGACGAGGGTATCGAGGGCCTGACGGCGCAGCAGGTGCGCCTGGCCGTTGCCGAGGCCAACGTGCTGGTTTTCGTGGTCGACGCGCGCGATGGCGTTCTACCGCAGGACGCCGCCATCCTCGATGAGCTTCGCCGCTCGGGGAAGCCGGTGATCGTGGGTGTGAACAAGATCGACG
>Ga0193717_1002265_pt1 | contig 11189 bp, 6 predicted proteins | sample U2c2metaG_FD_145900 | JGI IMG/M metagenome (GOLD analysis project Ga0193717, IMG submission 145900) | Soil microbial communities from a riparian zone of the East river system, Colorado, United States - U2c2 | ecosystem: Environmental > Terrestrial > Soil > Riparian zone | place: USA: East River...
CCGTTGAGCTTGGGCATCGAGATGTCGACGACGACCACATCGGGATGCGTCTTCAGCGCCAGCTCGACCGTGGTGATGCCGTCCGCCGCCTGCGCCACCACCTGGCAATCGCCGCTGCCGTTGAGCAGGGCGACCAGCCCATCGCGCACGATCGTGTGATCGTCGGCGACCAGAACGCGGATCGTTTTCACGAGGCGATGTCTCCCGGGAACAACGGAACCAGTACGCGCAGCTGCATGCCTTCGCCCGGCTGCGAGATGATCGTGAAGCGGCCGCCGAACAGGCGCACGCGTTCGCGCATGCTCGGCAGACCCGTGCTCTGTCCACCGCTGGCCTTGGCGAATGCGGCGTCGACGTCGAAGCCGACGCCGTCGTCGATGATGAGCAGCTGCAGCCCGACGTCCTGCCGTTGTGCCAGGCGCAGCAGCACATGCCTGGCCTGCGCGTGCTTGAGAATATTGGTGAACGCTTCCTGGGCGACACGGAAGATCAGCGTCGACACGTCGCCATCGAGCGGCGTCGGCAGCGCGCCGATGTCGATCTCGATTTCGTAGCCGCCGCTTTCGGCGGAATGCCGTGCCAGCCAGTTGAGCGCGGCTTCGAGGCCGAGATCGTCGAGGATCTGCGGCCGCAGCACGCGCGACAGCGCCCGCGTCTCCTCGATCGCCGATTCGCAGATGCTCAGCGCCTGATGCAGCGGGCTCGCGGCGTCGGCGGCACCATCGACCGACCGCGCCAATGCGTCGAGCCGATGGCGCAGGGCAGTCAGCTGCTGGCCGATGCCGTCGTGGAGATCGCGCGCGAGCCGGCGGCGCTCGTCTTCCTGCACGCGCCATACGGAGCGTGCGAGCTGCTTGAAGTGCTGTTCGCCGGCGTGGAGCTGGGCGAACAGGCGCTCCTGTTGCTCGCGCAGGCGCGCGAGTTGTTCGCGCATCGGCGTTTCGCCGGGCGGCGAGTTCTGCATCCTGGTTTCATTCATGGCTTGCATCCGTCTGCAAACCATACGTGGCAGCCAGCGCAACCAGAGTGGCGTGCTGCGCCGGCGGCGTATTCTTGACCAGGACATCGTAGGCCGCCATGGCCGCACGCATCGCCTCGGCTGCGCCGATATCGGTTTGCCTGGGCAGCGCCGCGGCGCCGAGAGCGTGGATCTCGAACGCCCGCCCGAAAGAGGGCAGGCGCGCCAGTTCCGCGCGCGCCGAGCGGTAATCGGGCAGTGCCGACGCACCGCTGACTTGCAGCGCGGTTTCGGCAAGCTGAAGTCGCAGAGGCACGCTCGCATACTTCGCAAGGCCTGTGCGTGTAAGCGCGAGCTCGGCCATTGCTTCCTTGTTCTTCTTCTGCACGTGCAATGCACGCGCTCGCAGCAAATGTGCCGAGAGTTCGGTGCCGTAACTGTGCGCTGCCTGCGCGGCGCTGACCGCTTCTGCGGCCTTGGCCAGCGCTTCCGCTGCATCGCCGCGGCCGAGCGCGATTTCGCCGCGACGCCAGAGCAGGATCGCCGCCTGTTCGCGGCTGGCGACATTCTCCGACGACAGATCGCTCAGCGCGGACTCGGCATTGTCCCAATCGCCGACATCGCGGAATATCGCGCTGCGCAGCAGCTTCATCTCGACAGTGCCGCGGTTGTCTTCGCGGCTCTTGAAGATGTCCGATGCTGCCTTCTCGTTGTCGAGGGCGCTGCTGATCGCGCCGCGCAGGTAGTCGAGCTCCGCCATTGCCGACAGACTGGTGCTGCGCTCTTCCGCCATCTGCAGTTCTTCCGCCTCGTGCAGGCTCTGCGAAAGAAGCTGTTGCGCATCGGTGAATCTTCCGCGCGCGATGTGACCCAGCGCACGCACCTGATTGGCGTGGACGATGCCGACCCGATCCTCGATGCCGGCATAGGTCGCGGATGCCTGCTGCCAATAGGCCTCGGCATTGTCGAACTCGCCGACCTGGTAGTACGCGTAGCCGACGTTGATCTGGCTTTCGCCGATCGAGCGCGAGTCGCCTTGCGTTTGGCGGAAGGTCAGCGCTTCGCGATAGGCTTCGAGCGCACGCCGGAACTCGCCGCGTTCCTCTTCGAAAACGCCGACGTCATTGGCAAGATCAGCCAGCGCGGAAGGATCGCCGAGCGCGGTCAGGATCGTCCGTGCCTGCGTCAACGCGCGCTCGGCTCCGTGGAAATCGCCCTGCATGGCGAGCACGGTAGCGAGATTGCGCAGACTGACTCCCTGACCCCGTCGATCGCCCACGGCGCCACGCATTTCACTCGCCGACTCGAATTCCTTTGCCGCCAGCGTGGTTCTTCCGAGATGACGGTAACCGATGCCGATCGCATTGGTCACGTCCGCCTGCATGCGCCGATCGTCGAGACGGTTGGCAAGGATCTTCGCGCGCGTCAGATAGTCGTCGACGGCCAGCCTCGCGTCGCCCTGCATGATGGAAAACTTGCCGAGCAGGTACCAGACATCGACATTGCGTCCGTCTTCGCGGGCGAGCGTTTCGAGAATGCGCTGGGCCGCGTCGAACTTGCCGACCTCCGCCTGCGCACGTGCTTCGAGCAGGCGCAGCGGACTGTCCGTCGGCGACGACTGGATCAGCTTACCGATCCGGTCGATCGCAGCTTCGTATTCGCCGAGCAGCAACTCGGCATAAGCCAGCGCGCGTTGTGCATCACGGCGCGCATCGGTGGCCAATGCGTCCTTCGCCTGTCGTGCCGCGGCTGTTGCATCGGCAGCCTGGCCGGACCGGTCCAGCGACTCCTGGACCGTCCACCACAGGATCGGATCGTGCGCACCCTGCGCCGCCTTCAACAGGGGATCCAATTTCGGCGTCGAGGATTCCGAGCTGCGGTACAACTGTCCGATCAGGCGCATCGCGTTGCTGTCCGGCCAATCGGAATCGTTGCCTGCAGGCGTGCCGAGAAATTTCGCGAGTCCACTCTGGAGATCGCGCATCGCGCCGGGCAGCGCCTTCTCGGTGACGCTTGCCGTGGAGCTGCTCCACGACGGAACCTTTTCATTTGGTTTCCACAGCGAGTAGCCGACGACGAACGCATCGCCTTCGTGCCGCAAGTCCACCTCGAGCAGCGATTTCGCGCCGAGCACTTCGCTGACTCGTTCCCGCTGGCGCCGGGCGGCATCGACGTCGTACGTCAGTTCGGTCAATGCGCGGTCGACGCGCCGCGAATCGGCGCTGCGCAAGTCTTTCGTGCCGGCGAGCGACGCCGCCACGACCTGGCGTACACCCGCCGCCAGATCCTGGTCGCCGGCATCGCTGCCCGCGGTCAGAACCGGCATCGTGGCGATGTCGAGCATCGGAACGGCTGTCTGCTGAGGCGCATCGGCAGCCGTGCCTGCGACTTGCATGCGTTGCTGCACGATGACGCCTGCGATCGCGAGCAATGCAATTGCCGCAATGGTCGCGGCCACGCGCCGCGGACGAACAGCGGTCCTCACGCGTTTCTCGTCGATCGCCCGTACGACTTCCTCGGCCGTCTGGAAGCGGCGCGAAGGTTTCAGCTCGAGCAGGCGGGTGCACAGCCGCACCGCAAAATTCGGCAGATCGCTTCTGATCGTGTCGGGCGGCGGCGGATCGCGCACGATGCGCTGGGCCAGCATTTCCGCCGGCGTGCCGCCGCGAAACGGCAGGGTGCCGGTCAACATCTCGAAGAAGATCAGGCCGAGCGCGTACAGATCGCTGCGACCGTCCACCGGGTCCGCGCGCGCCTGTTCGGGCGAGAGGTATTCGGGAGTGCCGATGATCACGCCGCTGACGGTGATGCCGGTGGAGCCGGCGGAGCGTGCAACGCCGAAGTCGGTGATGCGCGCTTCGCCGTCTTCGCTGATCAGCACGTTGGCCGGTTTGAGATCGCGATGGATGACGCCGCGCTGGTGCGCGGCTGCGAGCCCCAGGGCCAGTTGCCGAACGATCCTGACCGCATCGTCGGGCGGCAGATGCCCCTTGCTGTCGAGCAGTTTTTCCAGCGACTGGCCCGGCACGAAGTCCATGCTGATCAGCCAGACCTCACCGTGACGCACGAGGTCGTGGATACGCACGACGTGCGGGCTCGAAACCTGGCGCGCGAGCAGCAGTTCCTGGCGGAAGCGCTCGAACGCATCAGGACGGCTGGCCAGCTCCGGACGCAGCAGTTTCAGCGCAACGTCGACGTCGAGCTCGATGTCATGCGCCTGATAGACGACGCCCATGCCGCCCATGCCGAGCAGGCGCATGATGCGGAAGCGGTCGGCGACGACGTCGCCGGGACGCAGGTCGGCCATCGCCAGCATGCCGGTCACGGTGGCCTTGCCGCCCGGTGATTGCGGGACGAAGGTGCGGCCGGCGGTCATCCGGGCGACTCTCCCGGCGCGCCGCGTTGCGCGCCGGCGTCACCCCAGATGAGTGCACCGATCGGCTGTCGGGTCGCCGCGCCAGGTGCGTTGGCGAACGCGGACTCCATATGCGTCAGCGTAGCGTCGATCTCCACGGCCGCGAGCGCGGTGGACGCGCGCTCGGCGAATGCCTCGAGCAGATCCGCATCGAGGTCGGTGAACACCTTTGCTTCATCGTCGGTATCGGCGTAGGCGACACCGAGCAGGCGTCCTTCGTGCTGCAGCGGCAAGCTGGCCAATGCGCGGATGCCGCGCGCGATGACGCTGGCCTTGTCCTGCAACCAGTCGTGATCGCGCCGATCCGAAAGGTAGACCGAACGGCGTTCGACGATCGAACGATCGACCGCGCTGCGACTCCCGGAAAACGCAATTCCCTTGAGATCGGCCGAATCCATCGCATGGCAGGCGCGCACGCGCAGGATTCCGGCGCTGTCGACGACCAGCAGGAAGCCGCGCCGGCACTCGGCGATATCCACGATCCCGCGCAACAACGTGTCCATCAGCCGGTCGACGTTGTCCGTCGTCGAGATGCGATCGATCCAGAGCTGCGACGATTGCCGGCGATGCGCCGCCCGCGCGTTCAGATGTTCGACCGCCGCTTCTTCGACACGCTCGAATTCGCAGAACACATCGCCGATCGCCAGCCATTGGCTGTGCGCGAGCTCGGCGCCGTCGACACGACTGCCGTCGACGCGAATACCGTTCTTCGAACCGAGATCCTCGATCGTCCAGACGCCGTCCGGCGTATGGCGGATGCAGGCATGGCGGCGTGAAACCGAATCGTGCGCGAGCACGCAATCGCACTCGGGTGCGCGCCCGACGGTCAGGTTGGAGCCGTCCGGCAGCACGCGAATCGAAACTGCCTGGGTAGGGACGTGGATGGAAAGCTTCGCGGGCACGATTGCTACGGCGAGCCGTTGAGCCGGCCCATCAGGAAGCGCAGCGAATCGGTGACGCCGACCATGTCGCCTTCGATATTGTCGAGATCGCGCGCGGACCGCCAGCGGTTCGGCAAGGCTTCACCGCCGTATGCCCGGCAATGCGCTTCGAAATTCGCCAGATGCGCAATGGCCTCATCGAAGTTGCCGGTCGTATACGCTGCGCGGCTCACGGCAAGATCGATCTCGAGCGCATGCCGGGCAGTAGGGCTGATGGCGGTGCTCGCCAGTCTCGCTTCGAGCGCATCGTATTCGGCGATGCAGTCGATGGCATAGTCCGGCGTCGGGTCTTCTTCCCTGATGATCACGAATTCCGAGAAGCCGCCGCTGCTGCCTCGCGATCGCACGCTGCCGGATGTCACGGAACCGGTCACGTAGCGGAAATTTCCGCCGATCGGCGCCTTGACCAATCGATACGGCGAGAACGGCGCATAGACCAGATCATCGGTCTCGAACTCCACATCGTAGTGGTTCTGGAAGCTGAGCCCGCAACCCGCGGGCGGCTCGACCGTCACGCGGACGGGAAACGCCGGATCGATCGACTGCGTTGCCGAATGCGGCAGCCTGCTGCGGATATCAGCGATCTCGGCCGCATCAAGCACATCCGCGGAAATGCCGATGCAGGCGACGGTCAGGTTCTGCAGGTTCTCGACTTCGAACTCGATCTCGAACTCAGCGGTGTAGTTGCCGCCGCCCGGGTTTGGCAGCGTGATGTCGGCTTTGGCCTTGCGGCCGTCGATGATCTCGACGTCCACGCCGCCCGCGGCGGCAGCCGCCGAATGCAGCAGCGGTCCCCACACCGCCAAAGTCGTGACAATCAGCCAGCGCATACGACCGCCCACCCTGTCTCGTTTGGACGCGATACGGCGTCCTGTATCCATTCGCCGGGACCGATCCAGCATCAGCTTCTCGGGCGACCGCGTTCAGGAATGACTGAACCGTCATCGGTGTCCGATTCCCACACTAATGCAGCCTAACCCATGAGTCGATAGGTCGCCCGATCCTCGCGACCGCGCTGGGCGGATGCACCGGACATCGCTGGGTGGAATCACCCAGCGATCACTCTCGACTGCGGCGCAGGAACGGCGCTAGTCGCGAACCGGAATGCGGTCGGAACGCGGCAACCCAGGCACCGCCACTAGGTAGTGAGCGTGTGCGGCGCTGGGTGGAACTACCCATTGTCGGCCATGCGTCCGCTGGTCAGCATGCAGGCATTGCGATGATGCGATGCGAGCCATCGCGTCGCGCGACACGAATAGAGGGCCCGGTCTTCCCCAACCGGTCCCGCTTGACGCGGCAACCTTCCCCGGCTCCGCGTCGCTGAGATGGACTGCGACGCCCTCGGTCGCAGCCCATCTCAGCATTTTACTGTTCGGCACCTCGCGACATGCGTCCTTCGCATATCGACGTTCCGAGCCACCATATCCACCCGCTCGCGCCTTTTAGCATGCGTTTAACGGCCGACATGATGGGATGACCCGCACGCAACGATGTGGAGCGAAGCGAGTCATGATGCAAATTCCCATTGCCAGTGAATCCGATTGGATCGGACGCGTCGCCGCAGCGCTGAAGGACGGCGCGATCCCCGATTCGCCGGCCGCGCTGCAGGCGCTGCGCAGTCGTCTGGTGCCGCTGGCATGGGCGAAGGGCTGCCCGCACGCGGACGCATTTGCTGTCGATGGCGACAGCGGACGATTCCGCCGGCATCCGCTCGACGTCACTGCGGTTCCCGGCTGCTCGGCGCTCGTCATGTACTGGCCGCCGGGTTATTCGACGCTGCCGCACGACCATGCGGGACTCTGGGGCATCGAGCTCGTGATCGACGGAGTGCTGCAGATCGACGAGTTCATCCGCGTCGACAACCCGGTGCGGCCGGCGCTGACGCTGGCGCGCTCGCTGTATCTGGGGCTCGGCGACGCTGCGGTGTTCTCCGGCGATGCGTATGTCCACCGCTGCCGCAATCTGTCGACGACCAGGGCGGCTCTGAGCCTGCACGTGTACGGCGGTTCGCTCGATGCGTACAACGCGTTCCACGCCGACGTATCGGGCGGTTACCACGTGCGGTCCGAGATCGCGCGGAACGACTTCGTGCTCAGCTGAGCCCCGCTTCCCTTCCCCCGCGACAGCGGGGGAAGGTGCCGAAGGCGGAAGGGGGCGCTCTTCGCTTTTTGGCCACCATCCCATTCAAGCCGCCCCCTTCCGCCCTGCGGGCACCTTCCCCCGCTGGCGCAGGGGAAGGAGAGATGAGGAGATAACGCATGGGCATGTCCTTGTAGCCGGGAATTCGTTCCCGCCTTCCGCCGCGCGGCCTACCATGCCCTCCATCCGGACATCCAGACGTCCGCCATGGAATCGCACGCGCAATGTCCGCGGAACCCGCTCGTCCCCTGCCGCCGCTGGCCGCCGAAACGACGGCGCAGCTGGCGCGGCTCGTCGAGGGGCTGGAGGCGGATCATCTGTACTGGCTTTCGGGTTACCTCGCCGCGCTCGGCGCGCAGCGACGCGCGGCAGTCCCGTTGCTCGCGGCGGCGGCACCTGCGCCGAACACGGCGGTACATGCGCAGCCGAGCCTGAGCATCGTCTACGGCAGCCAGACCGGCAATGCCCGGCGCGTCGCCGAAGCGCTGGCGCGCGAAGCGGAGAACACCGGTGTCGCCGTGCGGCTGCTGCGCGCGGACGCTTATCCGTTGCGCGAGCTGGCCGCGGAACGTCTGCTCTATGTCGTCATCAGCACGCAGGGCGAGGGCGATCCGCCCGACGATGCGCGCAGCTTCATCGATTTCCTCGCCTCGCGACGTGCGCCGAAACTCGCGCAGCTAAAGTACGCCGTGCTCGGACTCGGCGATTCGAGCTACCCGCAGTTCTGCGCGATCGGCACCACGATCGACGCACGCCTGACCGAGCTCGGCGCGAGCCGGTTGTTCGCGCGCGGCGAGGCCGACGTCGACATCGACGCCGTGGCGAAGCCGTGGGCCGAGTCCGCGTTGCATCATGCCCGCGAGATTCTGAAGAGCACGCCGGTGGCGGCCAAGGTGACGCCGCTGCGCGCAGCGTCCGCAGTCACCGCGTGGCATCGCGCGCGCCCATTCGCGGCTCCGCTGCTGGGCAACCAGCGCATCACCGCGCGCGACAGCGGCAAGGACGTGCGCCATATCGAAGTGTCGCTGGAAGGCTCCGGGCTTGCGTACGAGCCGGGTGACGCGCTCGGTGTCTGGCCGATCAATGCACCGGCATTGGTAGAGGCGATCGCCGGAGCGCTCGGCGAAAGTCCGGAACGCGGTATTTCGGTTGGCGGTGAGGAACGGTCGCTCGGCCAGTGGTTGGGCGCCAATCGCGAATTGACGCGGCTGACGCGGCCGTTCCTCACCGCGCATGCGCAGCGCGCGCGCAATGACGATCTGGATCGCGCCCTGCTGCCGGGTAACGAAGACGCTCTGCGGCGACTGCTCGCCGACTACCAGGTCATCGATCTGCTGCGCGCTTTTCCGGCGAGTTGGGACGCGCACGAATTCGTCGCGGCGTTGCGGCCGCTCGCGCCGCGTCTCTATTCGATCGCGTCGAGCCGCAAGGCCGTCGGCGAGGAAGCGCATCTCACGGTCGCGATCATCGGCTACGACGCGTTTGGCAGCCGTCATCAGGGCGCGGCATCGGCTTACCTGGCGAACCGGGGCGAAGGTGCATCGATTCCGGTGTTCGTCGAGACCAACGAACGCTTCCGCCTGCCGGCCGATCCCGCGCGCGACATCGTGATGATCGGCCCCGGCACCGGCGTTGCGCCGTTTCGCGGATTCCTGCAGGAGCGCGCGGAGACCGGCGCGACCGGCCGCAACTGGCTGATCTTCGGCAACCCGCATTTCCGTTCCGATTTTCTCTACCAGCTCGAATGGCAGCAGGCGTTGAAGCAGCGCCGTCTGCACCGCTTCGATCTGGCGTTCTCGCGCGACCAGTCCGAGAAGGTCTACGTGCAGCACGCGATCCGCCGCGCGGGCCGCGAGCTGCATGCGTGGATCGAAAACGGCGCGTATATCTACGTGTGCGGCGATGCGACGCGCATGGCCAAGGACGTCGACAAGGCGCTGCGCGACGTGTTCGTCGAGCACGGTGGCCTCGGCGTCGAGGACGCCGCCGCGGCGCTGGCGCGGCTCGCGCAGGAACGTCGTTACGCGCGGGACGTCTACTGAGATGACCGCCGCCGCGACGCCGCTGTCACCCGTCGAGCGCATCAAGACCGCGAGCCGCCGGCTGCGCGGCAGCCTGGTCGAGAGCCTGGCCGACCCGGTCACCGGCGCAATCGCCGACGACGACACCCAGCTGATCAAGTTCCACGGCAGCTACCAGCAGGACGATCGCGACCTGCGCGAGGAAAGGCGCACGCAGAAACTCGAGCCCGCCTACAGCTTCATGATCCGCACGCGGCTGCCGGGCGGCGTGGTCAGTCCGCAGCAATGGCTGAAGCTCGATGCGATCGCGACGGAGTTTGCGAACGGCACGCTGCGGCTGACGACGCGCCAGGCGTTCCAGCTGCATGGCGTCATCAAGCGCGAGCTCAAGCCGACCCTGCAGTCGATCAACAAGGCGTTGATCGACACGATCGCGGCTTGCGGCGACGTCAACCGCAACGTGCTGGTGTCGCCCAACCCGGTCGAATCGGCCGCGCACGCGCGCGTGTACGAATGCGCCGCGCGCCTGTCCGAGCGGCTGAAGCCGCGCACGCGCGCGTATCACGAGATCTGGCTCGACGAAGAGCGCGTCGCCGGCAGCGGTGACGAGGACGAGCCGATCTACGGCCCGACCTATCTGCCGCGCAAATTCAAGATCGCGTTCGCGGTGCCGCCGACCAACGACGTCGATGTATTCGCCAACGATCTCGGCTTCATTGCAATTTTAGAAGACGGCGAGCTCACGGGTTTCAATGTGGCGGTCGGAGGCGGGCTCGGCGCGACGCACGGCGATGCCGATACCTACCCGCGCCTGGCCGACGTGATCGGCTTCGTTACGGTAGATCAGGTTTCCGGGGTTGCCGAGGCCGTGCTGACCGTGCAGCGCGATTTCGGCAACCGCTCCGAGCGCAAGCGTGCCCGGCTCAAGTACACGATCGACGACCGCGGTCTCGACTGGTTCGTCGCCGAGGTGGAACGCCGCCTCGGTGCGCCGCTCGCGCCCGCGCGCGCGTTCGCGTTCGAGCACAATGGCGACCGCTTCGGATGGATTCAGGGCCACGCCGGGCGCTGGCACCTGACTTTGCACGTCGAGGCCGGGCGCGTCGCCGATCGCGGCGAACGCAGGCATCTCAGCGGTCTGCGCGAGATCGCGCGGATACACCGCGGTGATTTCAGACTGACGCCGAACCAGAACCTGATCGTCGCCGATGTCGCAGACGAGGACCGCGCAGGCATCGATGCGCTCGTGGCCCGGTACGGACTCGACGGATTCCGCGCGGCCAGTCCGCTGCGCCGCGATGCGCTGGCCTGCGTCGCATTGCCGACCTGCGCGCTGGCGATGGCCGAAGCGGAGCGCTACCTGCCGGAATTCGTGTCGCGCGTCGAAGCACTGCTCGAACAGCACGGCCTCGGCGATGCGCCGATCCTGCTGCGCATCTCCGGTTGCCCGAACGGCTGCTCGCGTCCTTATCTCGGCGAGATCGCGCTGGTCGGCAAGGCGCCGGGACGCTACAACCTGATGCTCGGCGCCGATGCGCGCGGCCAGCGCCTGAACCGGTTGCATCGCGAGAACATCACCGAATCCGAAATCCTGGAAACGCTGGATGGCCTGTTCGCCCGCTATGCCGGGGAACGCAGCGCGGACGAGCGCTTCGGCGATTTCCTGGTGCGCACCGGCGTGGTGCCGGCGCGTGTGGCAACGACGATACCGATGG
>Ga0193717_1002266_pt1 | contig 11186 bp, 9 predicted proteins | sample U2c2metaG_FD_145900 | JGI IMG/M metagenome (GOLD analysis project Ga0193717, IMG submission 145900) | Soil microbial communities from a riparian zone of the East river system, Colorado, United States - U2c2 | ecosystem: Environmental > Terrestrial > Soil > Riparian zone | place: USA: East River...
ATGGAATTTGATCACTCAGGATGACGCACCATTTAAATCTCTTTCCCTTTTTGCCGCTTCCTAATGGCATTACCCTTATCTTTGCCCTCTCGGGTTATGAACTCGATCATTCAATAATCCAATAATTCAATAACTACCCGTCATGCCTACCCTTCGTCAGCTTTTTTTGGCAAATAACGCGCAAACTACCAACTTCCCGCTTTTACTGGAGTTTGAACGTGCCGAGGGTATTTATATGTATGATGCCGCCGGCAAAGCCCATACCGATCTGATATCAGGCATTGGGGTAAGCAGTCTTGGGCACGGCAATCCTCATGTTATTGCGGCCATTAAACAGCAGGTTGATAAATACATGCACCTGATGGTTTATGGTGAATATGTACAAACACCGCAAGTTCGTTTTGCCGAAAAACTAATTGCAGTGCTTCCTGAAAACCTACAGTCGGTATATTTTACCAACTCAGGTGCCGAAGCGACCGAAGGAGCGCTGAAGCTGGCCAAACGTTTCACAGGCAGGCAACAAGTTGTGGCTTGCTATAACTCGTACCACGGCAGCACACAGGGAGCGCTCAGTGTAATGGGCAATGAGGAATTTAAACAGGCCTACCGCCCGTTATTACCTGGTGTTGGTTTTATCCGGTTTAATGAACTTGCCGATCTGCATTTGATCACAGCGCAAACAGCCTGTGTTATTATAGAGACCATACAGGGCGAGGCAGGCATCCGCGTACCTGATGCCGCTTATGTGCAAGCCTTACGTAAACGCTGCCATGAAACAGGCACATTATTGATATTGGATGAGATACAGGCCGCGTTTGGCCGTACCGGTAAGCTGTTTGCCTTTGAACACTTTGATATAGTGCCCGATATACTGTTATTGGCCAAGGCCCTGGGCGGGGGGATGCCTATAGGCGCTTTCATTTCATCCAACACCATCATGGGGGCCCTGAAAGAAAACCCTATTTTAGGCCATATCACTACTTTTGGCGGTCACCCGGTATGCTGCGCCGCGGGCCTGGCTGCTTTGGAAGTATTATTAAATGAGCATTTAACAGCCGGCGTAGCCGAAAAGGAAATAATTTTTCGTAAATTGCTTGCACACCCAGCTATAAAGGAAGTTAGGGGCAAAGGATTGATGCTGGCCATTGAACTGGAAAGCTTTGATCTGAATAAAAAAATAATTGACCGCTGCATTGAACATGGTGTTATAACCGATTGGTTTTTACATTGCAGTAATTCCATGCGTATTGCTCCTCCCCTGATCATTAGTTCAGATGAAATTGAAAAAGCGTGCCATGTTATTGTCGAAGCTATTGATTACTACACTACCTGATATTTACAGGCTTATACCCAATACGGGTAACTTTTTAAGTTACTTTATTGATTAATACCACATAATATTTAGTTTGAGTTAAATTGGTATAGTTTATGCATTTATATGCATGCAACTATATAAATGTGCTGTAAAGGCATCTTCTCTTTCAAAACAGATCACTTTCTGCTCTTTTTTATAGTCACTTTCAAACAAGTAGCTATTAATTCTTATTTATAGCTACAAGCGTACATTTTAAATATTTCTACCAAATATGAAAATAGCCTATATATCAACTTACCCTCCCCGCGAATGTGGTTTGGCCACATTCAATCAAAATTTGATGCGCGCTATTAATGCAAACTTTCCTGAAAGGGCTTCGCTTGCGCATGGTGGCTTTGTGGTTGCATTAAACGATTCTGAAGATATGCACGAGTATGACTATCCCGACGAGGTAAAATATATTATCCGTCAGGATCATCAGAAAAGTTATATCAAGGCGGCTAACTACATTAATACCAGCAATGTTGATGTTTGTATTATGGAGCATGAGTTTGGTATATACGGGGGCGAAAGCGGTATATACATATTGCCATTAATAAACCGGCTCGAAAAGCCATTAATTTCTATACTGCATACCATATTAAAGGACCCAAGCTATGTGCAGCGCATCATCATCCGTGAAATTGCGGAGCAGTCATCAAAAATAATTGTAATGAGCAAGCGTGCTGTTGAGTTCTTAACAACTATTTATGATATCCCGGCCGAAAAGATCCAGATCATAGAACATGGCGTTCCTGATGTAGAAGCAGCGGTCGAAAATCCGGTTAAAAGCTTGTCCTCATTTAAAAACCACCGTGTTTTATTAACCTTTGGCTTATTAAGCCGTAATAAAGGTTTAGAAACGGTTATAAAAGCACTGCCCAGAATTGTTCAAAAACATCCCGATGTGATGTATGTGATATTGGGCAACACACATCCCGGAGTAATAAAAAGCTCGGGCGAGGAATACCGGGATCATTTAAAATCCCTTGCAGCGCAGCTTGGCGTATCAGACAATCTGTCGTTCATCAATAAATTCGTTTCGGAAGAAGAACTGGTAAATTACCTTACCGCTACCGAAATATATGTAACACCCTATTTGAACGAAGCGCAAATTACCAGCGGTACACTTTCATACGCGGTAGGTGCCGGAGCTGCTGTAGTATCAACACCATACTGGCATGCCACTGAGTTACTGGCCGACAAACGAGGCAGACTTTTTGATTTCAAAAATTCTGAAGCCCTTGCCGATACGGTGATTGAACTGCTTGACCAGGATCGCTTATTAAAAGAGCTTAAACAAAACGCCTATCAATATGGTCTGAATTTACGCTGGCCGGTTGTGGGCGCCGAATATATAAAGGCAGCCCAGGAAGCTGTAGCCACTTTTGATTTTAGCGATAAGATACTAAAAAACAGCATTGTTGATCCCGAAATACTGCCCAAGTTTAGCTTAGCCCATGTATTGCGCTTAACCGATGATACTGGTATTGTACAACATGCCAAATATGGGATCCCCAACTTAAAAGAAGGGTATTGCCTTGATGATAATGCAAGGGCGCTCATTATGGCTTTAATGGCCTACCAGCGCAGCAAAAGCCGGGAAGCTTTTGAGCTGCTGCCCATATACCTGAGCTACATTCACTATATGCAAACCGATGATGGTAATTTCCGTAACTTTTTGAGCTTTGACAGGCGCTACCTGGATGAGGTAGGGTCGGAAGATTCATTTGGGCGTACCATTTGGGCGCTGGGGCATTTAATTGGGTGCGCGGCAAGTAACTCCTACCGGGAATTTGCCATGGAAATATTTCACAAGTCGGTACCTCATTTTACCACACTGAAACATTTAAGGGGCATGGCTAATACGATTATAGGTATCAGTTTATACCTGCAGGTATACCCCTCTGATGAAGGAATGGTTAAAATACTGGCACAACTTACCCAGCCATTGATCAATGCGTATGAAAACACCCAATCAGAAGATTGGCAATGGTTTGAAGAAAAAATGACTTATGATAATGCCATACTTCCTTTAGCGTTATTACATTCCTGTGAAATTACCGGGAACGAAAATGCCAAAAGGATAGCCCTGAACACCATGGCATTTTTAGATAAATTAACCCTATCAAACGGCTATTTGAGTCCGGTTGGTAATGATGGCTGGTATTACCGCGGTGGCACTTTCCCAACGTTTGATCAGCAGGCTATTGAAACCATGGCCATGGTGCTGATGCATTTTCAGGCTTATCAAATATTCAGGATACCGCAATATGTGGAGAAAATGTTTCTGAGCTATAAGTGGTTCCTGGGCGAAAACACCCTGCGGGCTCCTTTGTATGATCATGAAACAAAAGGTTGCTGTGATGGCTTGCTGCCCAACGGTATTAACCGTAACCAGGGCGCCGAAAGTACTTTAGCATACCTGATATCGCATTTAACGGTGTTAAAAGCCTTTGAACTGGAATACGAATACAATAAGTACGGCAACCAGAAAATGGAGATCTGCTAAATGAAGGTAGCTGTATTAGCCCCTGTTGCCTGGCGCACACCGCCCAGGCATTACGGGCCATGGGAGCAAATAGCATCTAACATTGCCGAAGGTTTAATAAAATCAGGCATCGAAGTAACGCTTTTTGCTACAGGCGACTCGGTAACCGCCGGTAAACTTGACGCTGTTTGTGCAATAGGTTATGAGGAAGACCGAAGCCAGGATGCCAAAATTTTGGAGTGCCTGCATATCAGCAATCTGATGGAAAAAGCAGATCAGTTTGATATCATTCATAACAATTTTGATTTTTTGCCGCTTACCTATTCCGGGCTGATCAAAACGCCCATGATTACTACCATACATGGTTTCTCATCGCCCAGGATAATTCCGGTATACAAAAAGTATAATGATACAGGCTACTACGTATCCATCAGTAATACCGACCGCAGCCCCGAACTTAAGTACCTGGCAACAGTGTACAATGGTTTAGATACCAAAGATTTTGAGTTTTACCCAAACCCGGAAGATTATCTGCTGTACTTTGGCCGTATCCACCCAGACAAAGGCACGGCCGAAGCAATCCAGATCGCTCAAAAAAGCAAACGCAGATTGCTCCTAGCAGGCATTATCCAGGACGAAAATTATTACCGCGAAAAAGTTGAACCGCAATTATCGGCAGCTATTGAATACGTAGGGCACGCCGGGCCGGATAAAAGAAAGGAATTATTGGGCAATGCATATGCATTATTACATCCCATAAGTTTTAACGAGCCTTTTGGCATGAGCGTAGCAGAAGCCATGCTTTGCGGGACGCCTGTTATTGCTTTTAATAAAGGATCAATGCCTGAGCTGATAAAACATAACCAGACAGGCTTTTTGGTTGATACCGTTGAGGAAGCGGTTGGTGCCGTTAGCCAGCTGGATCAAATAAGCCGTATAGATTGTTTTGACTGGGCAAGTTCGCGGTTTTCATGCGATAAAATGGTAGAGAATTACCTGGAGTTATATAAGAAGATATTGGGTAAGCCTGTCTCAGGAAATGAAAACATATAAGCATAGAAATGTAATGCCTTAAAATACTACCATACTTTAAAGGTCTTGTCGTTTTAGGTTTTCTTCCTGAAGTTTATTAACCTGCATCCCTTATCAATTCATCCTTTTCCCCGGAAGAATCCGTTGATTCCGGCTGATGAGTATAATCATTTAAGGGCCTTATGTTATTGTCGCCAAGTAAGGGATAAGTATTTTCTGCCGTTTCATCTGGCTCGTGCTTGGAAATTTCACTTTCATGCGCGTATTTGTAACCTAATCGTTTGTTCTCTTCATCAATAAAAACAAACAGATCGCCCAGGCAGGAATAAACCGATTGCAGAAACTTGTAGTTGACTGAGGTAAGGCATTTACCTGTATCATCAGAACCTTTTCCAGGTTCACAAAAATTAAGTTTGGTAATAATACCATTAATCAGCTCAACTTCAAATCTGCCCTCATTATGCCATGTCAAGCTGTTTTTTATTTCTCTAAAATGATCCATTGCAGTATAAATTTTCTGTCATATATTAAACTGTAACACCCAGTACACTAATTAAATAAACACTTATTATTATATCAATGGATATGCCAGTTTCATATTCTACAAAAAAAATTTAAATAATCATCCTATTAAATTGCAGCAGCCATTTTTGCCAGTGCACCACCATAAACAGGGCCACCAATTTGAATAAAAAGTTTATTATTTAGGACGGTTTGTTCTGCGACCCAAGCGTGGCAATCTCAGCATATGATACGAGTAAGTTTTAAAACGTCATTTCCCCTTCAGCGTCCCCGAAATTTTATCACTCCGTATAACAAACAAATAAAAATAGGATCACTCACTCACATCCTCTTTGAATTTTTTAAGCAACTCATCCAGGCAAACTTCCGCAAATGCTGTTGATGAATCAGATACACCGTAAGGGATAATAAGCTTGTTATTATGCACTATTGCCCCGCAGGAGTAAAGTACATTAGGTACGTAGCCCTCGCGCTCATCGCTGTTCGGGATCAGCAGGGGCTCACGCAGGCGTCCAATCTCTATGGCAGGATCATCCAGCTTTAACAAACTTGCGCCCAGTACATAGCGCCGCATAGGCCCTACGCCGTGTGTTATCACTATCCAGCCATCTTTTGTTTCAATGGGCGAACCGCAGTTTCCTATCTGAATAAATTCCCAGGAAAATTTGGGTTGCTGCAACAGGATGGGTTTCTCCCAGATGTTTATTTTATCAGAGTACATGATGTAATTGTTGCAGCCATCAATGCGTGATATCATTACATACTTGCCGTTTACTTTACGGGGAAACAGCGCCAGGTTTTTGTTTTGAGCGCCTGCACCATAAAGCGGCATTATTTTAAAATTATAAAAATCGGTTGTCTGTAATAGCTTGGGCATAATGAGCGAACCATCATAGGCAGTGTACGTGGCATAATACGCATAACTTCCATCCTCCTTAATAAACTTCACAAAGCGTGCATCTTCAATACCCTTACGCTCGTATTCAGATATAGGGAATATGACACGGTCGGAAATATCGGTATCTAATGAAAAAACAATTTCGTAGTAGGAATCGGCCAGCCACAGCACTTTATCGTATTCCAGCCGCTTCATATCGTTTTCCTGCAGTCTTTGCGAATCCAGGATAATGCGGCGCAGGTTTGCATATTCAAAATGATGATCGAGCTTTGATTCCAGTTCGCTTATTACATCAATACTAATCTGGGTGATGGCCGCTTTATCAAAAAACAGCTTTTTGTTGTAAACCGCGTTGCGTACAATTTCGGCCTCATCAATATAGCTTCCCGATGGCTGGATGGTGATGTTATTAAACTTATCGATAATCGCCCGGCGAAAAGTGATGGACGAAATATGCCCCTCGCCTACAGCCCTGAAACTGATGATCACCCGCTTTTGCCCGTCTTCCATTTCGGTTTGGTCGGGGTCCTCTACTATTGATGGGTTAAAAAACGCGGCCGATTCTATAGAATATTCGTGGGTAAAATAAGAGCCTATCAATAATTTACGGTAAACCGTCAGGGTATCATAATCAATATTTAACTCCTGGAACAGCGGCTTAAGCTTACTGCAATGCCGGTTTAAAACCCGGGTAATGTTACGGTGCCGCTTGGAATACTCCTGCAACAGCGGCGAAACAATACCGAAAGCTACTTCTTCGCTGATGTTCATTACGCGTTCAATCACTTCTTTAGCACGATCATTCCCATTAAAAAAGAATCTTGCAATAACACGTTTGGGATCTGGGTTAACTCTTATGGGTTTACGGTCAATGGAAAGTCTCATATTAAAAGTTAGCGTTTATTTTGTAACAGCATTTAGCTTAAATTGATTTTGGTAATTTTACAAACCTTTTAGTTAAGTTGATTAACATTTAAAACATATATTTTATTATATACATTTAATGTTTTATTTATAAGGTTCAGCTTTTGTAAATTGCACGCCTATGAATGTATTAATTGTTGAAGATGAGAAAGGTTTAGCCCTTGAAGTTGATGAATTTTTAAGTCATGAAGGGTTTACGGTTGAACATGCACGTACCAAAAAATCGGCCGAGGAGAAAATATTTGTAAACAACTATGATTTTATACTGCTTGATCTGGGCTTGCCCGATGGCGACGGTTTTGACCTTTTAAAAATGCTGAAAGGCCTTGATAAACGTGAAGACGCCGTAATTATTCTAACTGCACGCGGAGCGGTTGATGACCGGGTGATGGGCCTTGAGCAGGGTGCAGATGATTACCTGGCCAAGCCGTTTTCATTAAATGAACTTTTAGCACGGATGCATGCCATCACACGCCGCAAACACCGGTTGGAGAGTAATGATATTAATATAAAAGGCCTGCTGGTTAACATACAAAACCGCACCGTAATGTATAACGATGAGCGTATTAATCTCACCAAAAAGGAGTTTGAGATATTTAACTACCTGGTATTAAATAAAAACCGGGTAATTTCACGTACCAATTTAACCGAGCATGTATGGGGCGATGTACTGGAAATTAACTCCGACTCGAACTTTGTTGATGTGCATGTTAAAAACCTGCGCAAAAAGCTATCGCAATATATCCCGATTGATTGGTTTGAAACAGTAAGGAGCATTGGCTACCGCATTAATATTTAAACTACATCATTAACAAATGAAACTACAGGTAAAACTGGCCCTATACAATACTTTAACTAAAGTGGCCATTATTTTATTTACCGGCTTGCTCATATTACTATCTATTGAAAAGATATCATACAACCATATTGAATTGCGGCTGGAAAATGCTCAGAAGGAAATTTTAAGGAGCTTTCCATCAAAGGAGATCAATAACTACCTGATTAATGGGAAGGTTTATATCGATTATAACGTTTTAAAGACGGAGTTTATCTCCATACGACCGGTAAAATACCAGCCAAAGGAGCCCAAAGCTGTTACGTTCTCTTCGGAGATACGTACTTTTGAAAGAAATTCAGAAAATTATCGCGTCCTTTCGCACAAGTTTAATTTTAATAACCACACTTACCGGCTTGAAATTGGCGAGGCCATTGAATCTGTTGAGGAACTAAAATCAATTATCAAAAGATTTACTTTACTGGTATTGTTTATTGCCCTTGCCCTTACACTGGTCAGTGACCTGGTATTCACCAAATTTTTGCTTGCACCTTTTTATAAAATAATAGACCAAAAGCTAATCAAAGTGAACGATCCGATGAACTTTGATTATGAAAAAATTAAAACCACCACCCAGGATTTTGAACTGCTTGACGATAGCATAAGCAAGCTTATGAAAAAAATATCGAACCTTTTTATATTGGAAAAACAGTTTATTGCCAACGTATCACATGAGCTGCTTACCCCGATATCCATCATCAGTTCGAGGCTCGAAAATATATTATTACAGGAAGAACTTAGCGAAGGCAGTGAGAATAAAATGCACGCTTCGCTTAAAACCTTAAACCGCCTAAAATCTATCATCAACAGTTTATTGCTGATATCAAAAGTGGAAAACAACCAGTTTGATAAAGCTGATGTGGTGATGATAGCCGGTGTTATTAAAGAAATACATGAAGAGCTGGAAGACCGCATGGATGAAAAACAACTAAAGTTTACCAACCATCTTAAATATATCTACTCCATAGAAGGTAACCGCCCCCTGATGCATACCCTGTTGTTCAATATTGTCAACAACTCCATCAAATACAACCACCCTACCGGTACGATTACCATTAGCGATGAACTTACGGAGGATAATTACTCGATCATTATTGCCGACACGGGTGCCGGCATGGACCAAAAGCAAATAGAAAACGCTTTTAACCGCTTTGAAAAGTTTGATACTGACGAAAAGGAAAGTTACGGCTTAGGTTTGGCCATCGTAAAAAGTATTACCGCTTTTCACGACATTAAGGTTCAAATAAACTCGGTTAAAAGCAAGGGGACCGCCGTAAAGTTGATATTTAACCACTAAACTTAACTTCACAAAATCTTCATTCTTACTTTATTACTTTGTTCCAAGTTTTAGTAAGTGTTACCCCTGTTAAGAAAGGCTATTTGTAAAGAATAGCCTTTTTTGTTTATATCATTTTATTCCTTTTTACCAGGTAGGCCTTTAATAGGTTATGGTATCCTTCGTGTATGTCGGCATCAATAAGGTCAATGTGGTATTGAGCGCATTTTAATTCCAGCTCATGACGGTATGCCCCCAATGATGCACGGTAAGCATCACGCACCTTGCCAGGATGTACCTTTATTTCGGCCCCACTCTCTATATCAACAAAGTGATGGGGGCGATTATCAAAATTAAAATCAAGCTCCTTTTGTTTATCATGAACATTAAAAATGATTACCTCGTGCTTATTAAATTTTAAATGTTGTATTGCTGCAAAAAGCGATTGCAATTTATCGGCATTCAGGTTATTCTCCAGCATATCACTAAAAATAACAACCATAGACCGCTGGTGAATTTCCTGGGCAATATGGTGCAGTACATCTGTTATATTGGTAACCGTATTTGTCCGGGGATTGCTGTACATTTTTTCGAGCTCAGCATATAAATGGAATAAGTGTGTCGATGTTGATTTTGCCGCGCTAAGCCAGTCTATTTTATCCGAAAAAAGGCACAAGCCAAATGCATCGCGCTGTTTTTTAAACAGGTGCATCAATGAGGCTATGGCGTAGGTTGAAAACTGCAGTTTATTTAACCCTTTTTCAGGAAAATTCATTGACGATGAAGTATCCAGCAATAAATAACAACGCAGGTTGGTTTCCTCCTCAAACTGCTTTACAAACAATTTATCGGTACGGGCCAGTAGCTTCCAGTCTATATTTTTTACTGATTCACCATTATTATATAAGCGATGCTCAGCAAACTCCACAGAAAAACCGTGAAATGGGCTTTGATGCAAACCGGTTATAAAACCTTCAACCACCTGGCGGGCAAGCAGCTCCAGGTTGGCCAGTTGCCTTATTTGCTGATCATCATTAAACTTGGGCATAAGACTAATATAGGACATAAAAAAAGCGTCACCAAATAGGTAACGCTTTTTTAGGTAATTTAAATATGGTGGATTAAGCTATTTATAAACTTAATTTTGCCTTGTTGATTAAGCTAATTGCTTAGCTAATTTATCAGTTAATACTGATTTTGGAACAGCGCCTATTTGTTTATCCACAATTTCGCCGTTTTTAAAGAACAATAAAGCAGGGATATTACGGATACCGAATTTCATTGATATGCCTGGATTGTTGTCAACATTAACTTTGCCCACAACAGCTTTGCCTTCGTATTCTTTTGCAATATCTTCAACTACCGGACCCACCATTCTACACGGACCACACCATTCTGCCCAAAAGTCAATAAGTACGGGTTTGTCTGATTTCAGCACAAGTTCGTCAAAGTTCGCATCAGTTATTTCTAAAGCCATGATTTCTATTTTTTAATTTTTGTATTACAAATATATACTATTCAAATAGCTTGCCACAAGTTACACCTGACAATGTGACAATTATATTAATATAACTTTTCCACTTAACATTAGCCTGACGAATGCTATAGCTGATTTGTTAACATTTTTGTCATTATTGACTCTTTGAATAATTCAGTCAGAAAATTAAGAAAATCAAACAATAAAACCGAGTAGTTGTTGAGGACAAAACAAAGAGAACTTATTTAGAATACATTTTTCCTGGTCGCCGGCTTGTGCGAAATATAGAATAGTTAACGATGAGATGTTTCCGGGAATATACTTTATAAATGATCAGGTATGGAAAGTCATCAATTTTATATACGCAAAATCAGCTA
>Ga0193717_1002267_pt1 | contig 11182 bp, 5 predicted proteins | sample U2c2metaG_FD_145900 | JGI IMG/M metagenome (GOLD analysis project Ga0193717, IMG submission 145900) | Soil microbial communities from a riparian zone of the East river system, Colorado, United States - U2c2 | ecosystem: Environmental > Terrestrial > Soil > Riparian zone | place: USA: East River...
GAGATATTTGTTTGCAGTGGCGCCGATTTTGAAACGCTTTACCCCGAACTGTTCGCACAAACGCAGATCACCAAGTGCAAACTGCAGATGATGCGCCTGGTTACCCAGCCGAATGAATGGCGCATTGGCCCTTCATTGTGCGGCGGTTTGTCCATGATCCATTACCCGGGCTTCCAGTCGGCAGCCTCATTGCCCGCGTTGCGGAAACGCTACGAAGAGCAATATGCCACACATTTAAAATGGGGTATCCACGTAATGGTTTCGCAAAACGGCAGCGGCGAGCTTACCATCGGCGATTCGCACGAATACGGCCTGGTGCACGACCCATTTGATAAGGCATTTATTAATAATTTAATAACCGAGTACTTACATACTTTTGCCACCTTTAAGGATTGGAAACTCCTGCAGTCGTGGCACGGTATCTACCCTAAAATGACCAACGGAGCTACCGAACTGATCGTAGAGACCGAGCCTGGCGTAACCGTTATAAATGGTGTTGGCGGCAACGGCATGACACTTTCATTCGGTTTATGCGAAGAGGTGATAGCTAAAAGAACAGTTCATAGTTGATAGTTGATAGTATAAATTGCACCAGTAACCAATAACGTACAACTTAATACGTATAACTCATAACTCACTACTCATAACCCATGCTGGATACCAGGAGAGATTTTATAAAAAAGGCAGCATTACTTACAGGTGCTGCCGGGATCGCAAGTATTTTGCCCGAATCGATTCAAAAGGCGATGGCCATTAACCCCGCACCGGGTAGCACCTATCTTGATGCCGAACATATTGTTATCCTGATGCAGGAAAACCGCTCTTTTGACCATACTTATGGCACGCTTAAAGGAGTACGTGGATTTAATGATCCGCGGGCAATTGATCTGCCTAATAAAAATAAGGTATGGCTGCAATCAAATAAAGCGGGTGAAACCTACGCCCCCTTCCGCCTGGATATTAAAGGCACCAAAGCTACCTGGATGTCGTCGTTGCCGCACTCCTGGTCCAACCAGGTAAATGCCCGTAACGATGGCAGGTATGACCAGTGGCTCAACGTAAAACAAAACAGCATTAAAGAGTACAGGCACATGCCGCTTACCATGGGTTATTATAACCGTGAGGATCTGCCCTTTTATTATGCCCTTGCCGATGCCTTTACCGTTTGTGATCAGAATTTTTGTTCGGCCCTTACCGGTACGAACCCCAACAGGTTATATTTCTGGAGCGGAACAGTCCGTGCAGAACAACATGAAAATTCACTGGCCCACGTATGGAACGATGATATGGATTATGGTACCCTGAACTGGGCTACCTTCCCCGAGCGTTTGGAAGACCATGGCATATCATGGAAACACTATCAGAATGAGGTGGCCATTGATACCGGTTTTGAAGGTGAGCAGGACCCCTGGTTATCAAACTTCCAGGATAATCCGTTGGAGTTTTTTGCCCAATACAACATTAAACTGCACGATAACCATATCACCCATCTGCAAAAAAGATCAACCCTTTTGCCAGATGAAATTACAGCGCTTGAAAAGCAAATAGCCGCCTTACCTGCCGGCGATGCGCACATTGATCACCTTCAAAAACAGCTAAAACAAAAGAAGCGCGATCTGGATAATGTTAAAAAGGATATGGCAAGCCTTGATCCGGGTAAATTTGCTACGCTATCACAACGTGAAAAAAATCTGCACCAAAAAGGTTTCGCGACCAATACCAAGGATCCGCATTACCGTGAACTGGTTAATTTAAAATATGATGATAACGGTACGGAGCGTGAATTGCTGGTACCCAAAGGCGATGTATTGCACCAGTTTAGGGATGATGTAAAAACAGGGCAGCTACCAACAGTTTCCTGGATATCAGCTCCTGAAAACTTCTCTGACCATCCAAGCTCAGCGTGGTTCGGTGCTTGGTATGTATCCGAAGTGATGGATATCCTGACCCAAAACCCAGAGGTTTGGAAAAAAACCATTTTCATATTAGCCTATGATGAAAATGATGGCTATTTTGATCACGTGCCGCCGTTTGTTGCACCACACTCTAAAAAACCGGGCACAGGCCTACTCTCCAAAGGCATTGATGCCAGTATTGAATTTGTAACGCTGGAGCAGGAAAAAGCCCGCAACAACTTCCCCGAAGTGTATGACCGTGAAAGCTCTATTGGTTTGGGTTATCGTGTACCTTTGGTTATTGCCTCGCCCTGGAGCAAAGGCGGCTGGGTTAATTCCGAAGTATTTGACCATACCTCAACCCTGCAATTTTTAGAGGACTTTTTAAGCAAAAAAACAGGCAAAAAAGTAGTTGAGCCCAACATCAGTAACTGGCGCCGTACCGTTTGCGGTGATTTGACCAGCGTGTTCAGGCCCTATAATGGCGAAAAGATAGCCAATCCGGAATTTGTGGTAAAGGATGCTTTTTTAGAAAGCATACACCAGGCTAAGTTTAAAAAACTGCCTACCTATAAACTGCTAACTACCGATGAAATAGCGCAGATAAACCAAGAGCCGCACGCCTCGCCATACATGCCGCAACAGGAAAAAGGCATTAAGCCATCATGCGCCCTGTCCTATCAGCTTTATGCCGATGGTAAACTAAGCGCCGATAAAAAATCATTTGATATTCAGTTTACAGCCGCTAATAAGGCATTCGGCCAAAAAGCTTTAGGTTCGCCTTTTAACGTTTATGCTCCCGGCAAATACGCCAGCTTTAATGATCCACAGCAAATGGAGCCTTTGCGTACCTGGGCTTATGCCCTTACGGCCGGCGACAGCCTTACCGATAACTGGCCCCTGCAGGAATTTGAGAACGGCGAATATCATTTACGCGTATACGGGCCCAATGGCTTTTACCGCGAATATAAAGGTAACACCGTTGATCCACTGATTGATGTGGCCTGCGAATATGAGCAAAGTGCAGCAAATAAGTTTACCGGCAACATTGCCCTAAAGCTGGTTAATACCGGCAGCAAACCATACACTATTGAAATAATCGACCATGCCTACAAAACCAATAACTACAAAAAAACAGTAGCAGCCAAAGGTCAAAGCACCCAGGTACTTAACCTTACCCCAAATTATGGATGGTACGATTTCAGTATAAAGGTTACCGGCAGCCAGTCTTTCGAGAAAAGATATGCCGGCAGGGTTGAAACCGGGCAACACAGCTTTAGTGATCCTTTGATGGGGAAGGTGGTTTAGTATAAATCTGATATTATGAATTTAAGCCGGGCTCGATGCCCGGCTTTTTTTGTGGAATCTTAAAAATGCGTCATTGGCACGAAGCAATGACGGGTCAAAAATATTTCTTGCGCTCGTCTGTGACGGGTGCTTAAATGGGTATGCGATTATATCGCCTCATCTTAATGATAATGTAGTGTACGTTGCAAACGTTAAACCATATCAAGCACTCGTCACAGACGAGCGCAAGTTAGTCTCTTACAGTCCTGTATCTTTTAACCCTACTTCTTATCTTCCAAAACCACCCACCTGTTCACCGTGTTAAACTCCCCTTCAATACAAACCTTATAAAATTTGGAAGGCGTGTTTTTAACATTTAACAAGGCATGTTCATTAGTAACGGGGACTTCTGCAAGTAGCTGGTAATCATCTGATTTGCCTTCCTTGAAATTATTGGTGGCAGCTACCCATATTTTCACTTTGCCTTTGGCGTCAAGGGCTTTCCAGTTTACATCCAGTGCACCCTGTACATAGTTGGCTTCGGGTTGAGCCACCGATACTGCACCAATCAGCGATATGCCATCCATCTCGCGCAATTGAGTCGCAGGTACTTTTATATTTAAAAAGCTATTGATGGATGATGTAATGTCAATAATGCCCGGGTAGTAATATTTAGCATAGTTGTTAAGCGGTTTATAGCTGGTCACCATCCAGGTTGAGCGCTGGCGGGTGCTTTGACCGCCATGGTCTTTTCCGTTTAGTTCACTGCGGCCATGATCGGTAGTGATAAATATCAACCAGTCTTCCTTAAAGTGTTGCTGCCTGTATTGTATAGCCTGCCAAATGCGGCCAGCCTGGGCATCCATTTTTTCAATGGCATCATAATATTGCGGACTATCACCATACTTATGCCCCATATCATCTGTGTACTCTAAATAAACCCATGACAAATCCGGCGCTTTATCTTTAATACAAGCAGCAGCCGATGTAGCCACCTGCTCATCAATCAGGTGCATATAATTACCCGCCTTATCATGCGGAAACTTTACGGTATCCACCTCATAGCCGTCAAAGGCATAATCAGGGCGAATGTTACCAGCCTGGGGTAATCCATCGCCTATAAGTTTGGTTCGGTTATCTGTCCAGCTCGAAAAAACGGCCGTTTTTCCTTCTGGATAAGCATTCTTAAACATCCGGAATACATTCCAGTAATTATAATTTGGCGCTTTAATATCGTTGCCCCAAACATTGTGTTTGTTTACCCAGGTGGCAGTAAGCAAGCTATTATATCCATTGGCCGATATGGTTGGCGTTTGCGAGTAGCCTCCCTTTTCGCCGCCAACATGCGCCCGAAGGTAGGCACCCTGCTTAGCGATCAGTTTCAGGTTTGGAGTGTTCAGCTTTTCAATCACGTCGGCAGGTATACCATCGGCAATAATAAAAACAGCTTTTTTAACACGGTTTTGAGCGCTTGCGCCAAAAGTTGCCAATAGCAGCAACGTAATTAAAGTTAGTTTAACAGGGTTTTGCATTGTTTATAATATCAGTGATACAAGGTACTAAACTACCGTGTTTTCAAAATTATGGAGTTAATAAATTGTTATGTTTTGCCATTGCCTGATACAGGATAAAAGATAATGGACGAAGGGATACTTTCAGTACTGTCTTTTGTTCTTGATCTTTTGGTGTTATTAAAATACTTGAAATTATATATAATAAACTGTGCTTTTATTTTTACCTTTTGTCTGCCATTATCGGCTGCCGGGTAAGCGCTATTCCTACCCGGAAAAAAGAACTTAAATTAACCCGTTAATTCATACGATAACCTATTACTATGAAAAAAATAATGTCGCGAGTAATCGTTCCCGTTTTTATGCTTGTTGCCGGATTCATGTTTACCAGTCTGCAGGCAAGCGCTCAAACTGATAATTGGAAACCGGATGCGGGTTTTGAAAACCTTTTTGACGGTAGCACCCTCAACGGCTGGTGCTATCGGAGCAAGGAGGGCGACGTCACGGAAAAGTTCGACGGAAAGATGGTGTCTTCTGACGGGCGTTATTCTGCCGCTAACGGAATCCTCACAGTAAACTATCCGGTGGGAATGGAACGGAAAATACAGGAGTCCTGGACCCTGCGGGAGTTTCCTAAAAACTTCATCCTGAAGATCGAATTCCGCGCGTCCAAAAATGCAGACAGTGGCATTTTTCTGCGCGGGAAGCAGCTCCAATGCCGTGATTATCTCCTGGCCGGTCCCTATAAAGATTTGAAAAATTACCGGGCACAGGACTGGAACACCATTATTGTCACGGTGAAGGATAATATCGCCCACTGTGAGTGCAACGGCGAGGTGCTCGAAGATGCACTGATGCTGCCCGCAACCGGCCCTATGGGGTTGGAAGGCGACCGCGGACAGATGGAATATCGCCATATTCAAATAAAGGAGTTACCATAAGCTTGAACATAGATGGAACAGCTGTTACGCAATCCGTCGCGCCGGTGACTATCCGGATTTTCTGCGACGGTTCATATTGAACAACATTTATACAATATCGGAGGAGTTTGATCTTCCCCGCTACCCTTAAATCTGTTTATATTTACCGCCGCTTACCCAGGCTTATTTTATATATGGATCAACCGAACGCTGCTAATCAAACAAAATGGCTTTACCTCTTTATAGGGATGGCCGTTGTGGTAAACTTTAGCGGCTTATTTATTACCATCATAGGGCCCGATGGCAATCTATACGCCACCATAGCCAAAAATATGGTGCAGCGTAACAACTATACCGATCTCTTTGCATGGGGTGCCGACTGGCTGGATAAACCCCACTTCCCGTTTTGGGTTACAGCCTTGTTTTTTAAGTGCTTTGGTTTTACTACCTGGGCCTATAAGCTACCGGGTATTTTGTTTGTGATGATGGGGGCTGTTTATACCTATCAACTGGCCAAAGCACTTTACAATAAACAAATAGCGTTATGGGCCGTATTGATACTGCTTACTGCCCAGCATATTATACTCTCCAATAACGATGTACGTGCCGAACCTTATTTAACCGGATTGATCATTGCCGCGGTTTATCATTTTTATAAAGCGCATACCCGTAATAGTTTTTGGCAATTACTTTTTGCCAGCCTGTTTACCGCTTGCGCCATCATGACCAAAGGGATGTTCGCGCTGATCGCTATCGGCGGCGCGGTGGCTGGTCACCTGATCATCACCCGGCAATGGAAACAGCTTTTTCACTGGCGATGGTTGTTAGCGGCGGTATTGATATTGCTATTTATCATGCCCGAAATTTGGTGTCTGTACCGCCAGTTCGATCTGCATCCCAAGAAGGTAGTTTTTGGACGCACAGGAGTATCGGGTATCAAATTCTTTTTTTGGGATAGCCAGTTCGGGCGTTTTTTTAATACCGGTCCCATCAAAGGCAGCGGTGATCCCTCTTTTTTTATACATACCACCTTATGGGCATTTTTACCCTGGTCGCTCTTATTGTTTGTAGCTATATTTCAATTCATCAAAAAAGGCATCAAAAATGTGCAGGCGCAAGAGTGGTATTGCACTTGCGGGTCGATGCTTACCTTCCTGCTTTTTTCAGCATCAAAATTTCAGCTGCCGCACTATATAGTTATCGTATTCCCGTTTTTCGCTATCATCACAGCGCAATACCTTTATAATTTGGCATCAGTCAAAAGCATCAAGGCCGTACGCATTATCCAAGTTGTGGTTATTATACTGATGCTGGTTACCATAGGCATACTTCAATATTTTTACCAGCCCGAAACCTTAAACTGGCTTAAAGGGCTTATTATTTTAGCGGTATTACTGGCGCTGATATTTTTACCGGGCAAGATCTCTGCCGGTATCCAGCAAACCATATTCCGCACAGTGTTGGCAGCATTTATAGTAAACCTGTACCTTAATCTGTGTTTTTACCCTTCGCTGTTACATTATCAGGCCGGCAGTGAGGCTGCTATGTGGATCAACAAAAACAATCCAAAAAAACTACCGGTTTATATTGCCGACGGCATGTTTCACGACGATATGAATTTTTATCTGGATGCCTCGGTTACTGAAACCAGTTCCGGTGGTACCGGAACTATCCCGGAACCAGCTTTGCTTTATACAAATACCGATGTGTTGCATAATTTTGCCGCCAGGGGCTGGAAATATAAAGTTATTAAAACATATAAACGATACCCTGTAACCCGCCTTAAACCCACTTTTTTAAACAAGGCCACTCGCGACAAGGAATTATCAGCAATGCAGATAGTATTATTAAACTCCCTTCCTCCAAATATTAAACAATAAATAATTACCTGCCTGTAGCATAAATAATAGCAGTTCCGTAATATATTATAAACCACTTATTTATGATACCTAAAACCACTACACTATTAAGTATTTTGCTTTTAATTTTAACGACGGCCTGCAAAAAAAGCCCTGTTGAACCCATCATAGGAAAAGACCTGGTGCTTACTGCCACCGAACAGCAAAAAGTTACCGCCGATAATGCATTTACCCTTAAATTGTTTAAAGCGACATTTAATAGCACACCCGATAATCAAAACCTTTTCATATCGCCATTAAGTGTAAGCATGGCTATTGGCATGACCAGCAATGGCAGCAACGGCCAAACTTTAGCTGCTATCAGGAACACGATGAATTTTAATGGTTTTACCGAAGACCAGGTTAACAGCTATTATCATACCCTGATCACTGAATTGCCGCAATTAGATCCTAAAGCAACCGTTAAAATAGCCAATTCCATTTGGTACGCCAACATGTTTACACCCTTGCCTGCCTTTTTGCAAACTAACACCACCAATTACAATGCTAAAATAGCGGGTGCCGATTTCAAATCAGCAGCTACTAAAGACCTGATCAACAGCTGGGTAAACGAGCAAACCAATGGCAAGATCACCAAAATAGTTGACCAGATACCTTCAGACATGGTCATGTACCTTATCAACGCCATATATTTTAAAAGCACCTGGAAAGATCGTTTTGATGCCGCTAAAACAAAGAAAGCCGATTTCCATTTGTCAGCAGGGGGCACAGTTCAGGCTGATTTTATGAACAATGATTTAAATTGTAACGTTGGCATTGCAAGCGATGCAACAGCCATTGAACTTCCTTATGGCAACGGAAAATACAGTATGGTCCTTGTGTCACCAAAGGAAGGTACATCAGTAAAGGATTATGTTGCAGGTCTTGATTCGGTAAAATGGAAAACATTAATGGCCGGTTTAGGGGCAAGTCATGCCACAATTAGCCTGCCTAAGTTTAAATTCAGTTATGAAATTAAACTGAACGATATATTAATCACCCTGGGTATGGCCAATGCGTTCTCGGATGCTGCAGATTTTACCCGGATAAACGCCACTGGTAACCTTCAAATTACCGAGGTTAAGCACAAAGCATATGTTGACGTGAATGAAGATGGTACCGAAGCAGCGGCGGTTACTTCGGTAGGTATTCGGGCAACTGCGATAGCGTCGTTTTCCTATACATTTAATCGTCCGTTCGTATTCGCTATAAGAGAAATGAAAACAGGTCTGGTACTATTTGCCGGAGTGGTTAATGATCCTACCTTAAGCGGGAACTAAAACATAAAAGCCCTCCTTTGGAGAGGGTTGGGTGAGATTATCACTCTGATCTTAAACTTTTAACCGGGCTATCAAGCGCTGCCTTAATGGTTTGTATAGTTATTAAAATGGCAGTAACCAACGTTAATCCGGCTATGGCTATCATAAAAGGATTAAGGGTAATGGCGACCTTATAGGCATAATCATTGAGCCATTGGTTCATAATTAAGTAAGCCACCGGGCAGGCTATTAATCCTGCAATTAATATTACGCCCAAAAACTCCTTCATAAACAAGCTGATGATACCGGCAACTGATGAGCCCAGCACTTTACGGATACCTATCTCTTTAGTACGTTTTTGTATGCTCAATGATATTAAACCTAATACACCAAGCAGCACAATAATAATGGCAAGTATGGTAGCTATATATGATGCCTGTTTTAATTGAATTTCGCTCTGATAAACTTTTGCAAGCGCCTCATCGATAAAACTATACTCAAACGGGGCGCCAGGCAAAACTTCGGCCCATTTTTTCTGTAGAGCCTGCAGGTTACGTAGCATGTTACCAGGCTTTACCTTGATAGAAAAAAAGCGGTAATAGGTAGTATAGTTAACATTAAAAAAGGTAATAGGTTGTATACGACTCTGCATCGAACCGAAATGGAAGTCGGCTGTAACACCACAAATGGTAAAGGGGATATTAACACCCGGGATCATAATACGTTGCCCAATCGCATTTTCAGGGGCCGGGTAACCTAATGCTTTCGATGCTGTTTCGTTAATAACTACCTGAGTAGTATCGGCCACCATAAAAACAGGCTTAAAAAATGTACCGGCTTTTAATGGGATATTATAAGTAGCCGCATATTGATTATCTGCAGCCAAATTTTGTGAGGTTATTGCCTGGGCGGGATTTGACCCTTGTTTATATATGGGCGAATTACCACCGTTACTACCATCGGGGATCTCCCATGACATGGTTATGTTTTTCACCTCTGGCATTTGTGCCAGTTGCTCTCTGATAGATTCCATTTTTTGCACGCCTTTTACAGACCAGTCGCGGGGTAATTGTGCGTAGATCACATAATCGCGGTTATAACCCAGATCTTTATTAAAAAACAGACTGATCTGCTCCGAAATAATAATGGCACCTATAAATACAACAGCAGCTGTACCAAACTGAAATGCAATCAGCGTTTTGCGGAACAGTACGCTCTCCTTCACCGAGTTGAGCTTACCTTTCAGTGAGTCAACTGCTTTTAGCGCTGATAATACCAGCGCCGGATAAATGCCTGCCAGCACACCAACCAAAAGCGCGAATAAGAAAGGAACAGGTATAAAATAAACCGGGAACGAGAAAAGGCCTGTAATTTCCTTACCAAGCACGCTGCTGAAATATGGTCGGGCTATCACGAAAATGATAAGTGCCAGCACGGTTGACAACATTACCAATAAAACCGACTCCGTTAAAAACTGCCAGATGAGCTGCTTACGCAAACCACCCAATACCTTACGAATCCCCATCTCTTTCATACGACCCGATGACCGCCCGATACAAATATTTACAAAATTGATAACCGCCATCAGCAATATAAACAGGGCAATGCAACCTAAGGTATATATCATTTTTTTTACCAGGCCTCCACCGGCAATCAAATTATAATCATGAAGTGCCACTGCCTGGGTAATCAGGTTTTTACTGATCTGTTCAGGTGCATTTTTCCGGGTTAGCTCCTTTATAGGCTGTTCAAGATCTTTAGGTGTTACCCCTTTTTGTAGTTCAATGTAGTTAACAATATTTGTATTGTTCCAGCCGTCGAGGTTGCGTTTAAAATATTTAGCGGCATTTGCTGTAAAAAAGAAACTTGAATTGTTGCCTGCATTAAGATTAGTTATCGAGTTGCGGGGCGTTTTTGCTAATACCCCGGTAATTAAAAAATCGTGTTTTTCGCCTCCAAAGCTTTCAAAGTTGAGGGTTTGACCAACCACATCGGTACGGCCAAAATATTTTTTAGCCATAGCAGCCGTCAACACTACCGAAAAAGGATCATTCAGCGCGGTGTTCACATCGCCCTGCAATAGCTTAAAACCATACATTTTAAGCAGGGTGCTATCGCCAAGTTGCAGGCTTTCCCGAAAATGCATGTCGCCCCTTGATACATTAGTGGTAACCCCATCAAAATGATAATAATTGGCTACCAGGTTGGGATAGTTATCCTTTAATGTTTTGGGAAGCTGCGCTATGCTCCCTATTTCATTACCCATGTTAGGATCTTTCCACTTGCTTAACAGTATATACTGGTTCTCTGAATTTTTGAGCCGATGGTTCACCTGAAACTCATCCCATATATAGGCACCTATAAGTAAGGCGAACGCGATACCTACCGAAAGACCGAATATATTGATGAGTG
>Ga0193717_1002268_pt1 | contig 11181 bp, 11 predicted proteins | sample U2c2metaG_FD_145900 | JGI IMG/M metagenome (GOLD analysis project Ga0193717, IMG submission 145900) | Soil microbial communities from a riparian zone of the East river system, Colorado, United States - U2c2 | ecosystem: Environmental > Terrestrial > Soil > Riparian zone | place: USA: East River...
TCGCCGAGACGAATTTCACCGGCGAAGGGATGATTGCGGCCATAGCCGCGCTGCGAGGAGTAGCCGAGCGCCAGCAGAAAACCCTCATCGGCGCGCGCCAGGTTCTGCAGCCGCAAATCGCGATCGACGGGGAAGCTGAGCGGCTCGCGGGTGAGATCACCGACCGGCACGTCGTTATCCGCCTTGGGCGAGGCCTCTATCAGGCCGTCGCGGCCGAGAATGTCGGTGACGCGCGGCGTCGCTGCGGGCGGCGCCTCTGATGTCGCGGGCGCTTCCAGCACCGAGGCTTCGGCCAATTGCGGATCGAGCAGGCGATGGGTGTAGTCGAAGGTGGGACCGAGAATCTGACCGCCTGGAATATCCTTGAAGGTCGAGGAAATCCGGCGGCGCACCTGCATGTTGCCGGTATCGACCGGCTCGGTCGCACCGAACCGCGGCAGCGTCGCGCGGAACGCACGCAGCAGGAAAATCGCCTCGATCATGTCGCCGCGGGCCTGCTTGATGGCGAGCGCGGCGAGTTCGCGATCGTACAGCGAGCCCTCGGTCATGACGCGATCGACGCCGAGGCTGAGTTGTTCGGAGATCTGGGCGAGTGAGACCTCCGCAACGTCGCGGTCGCCGCGGCGCTTATGCGCCAGCAGACGATGGGCGTTCTCAATGGCGCGCTCGCCTCCCTTGACGGCGACATACATGCTCTAGCCTCCCCTGGCGACAAGTCGCGTGGTGCGGGGTATCGCGACAATGGCATCGTCGGCGACGAGCACGACATCGATGCCGCGCGGAAACAGCGTCTGATTGATCTTGAGCCGCTCGAACAGGTCCGGTGGCTGGATCGTGGCCTGCAAAATGCCGGCGCCATCGATGCCGGGGCCGCGCAGTTCGAAGGCTGGGCCTTGCATCAGGCTTTCAACCTGCAGGATCAGCGTCGTGGAGCGGTCCGGATACTCATTGCTGCCGAATGAAAAGCGGTCAAAAGCCGGGAGGGCTCTCCCGTCACCAATGAGCGCAAAACTGCAGATCGACGCATCCGCGATCACCGGGGCGCTGGTGTGAAACTTGAGCCATTTTTTCACCTCGGATGTTTCCGACATCCGCGGATCGAGCCAAACCGGCGTATCGTGATCGAACAGGGTGAGCGCTATCGCGGCAGCACCGCGCATCATCGAAGCCGGCGCGCCGGCGACGACCACAATGCGCTGGACGCTGCCCGGGCGCGCCATCGCGTCCATCACGGAGCGAAAGGTGGATTGTGCCGACAACACCTTGTCCGCGAACCCAGCAGGCAGTTCGGCAACCGTCGTCATCGTTCAACCCTCACCGCGCACCAGCGTATAGAAATCGACCCGCGTCGCCGCGGTCTCCGCGGCCCTGCGGCTTCGGTCGGCGATCATCCGCGCGCGCAGCGGCGCAAGCACCTTCGCTTCGATTGTGTCGGCATGGTCGACGGTTTGAATCAGCGCATCGCACAACGCAATCATCCGCGCCTTCTGTTGATCGCGGCCAAGCGTGTAGCCGAAACCGACCTCGCCGGTCGAAAGCCGGACCGCGGCGCGCGAGATCGTGGCTTCGCCGAGATTGAACGGCGCGCCGTCGCCGCCGATGCGGCCGCGCACCATCACCAAGCCGTTCTCCGGCTCACGGAGATTTTCGTGGGTCGGCAACGCGAGCGCGTCGAGATAGCAAGCAATATCCGCCGCATCGGAATGCGCCAGCACCGCCATCGCCGCCTTGCGCGGCGCCTGTTTGCTGTTCTGGTCCGTTGCGGTCATCTCGGCCTTGCCGGAATCAAGTTGTCTATGATATTAGACAACTTGATAACGAAGCGCCATGACCATTTCGTGACAGCAGAATGTTTTTTCCAATGTCCTTCCCCGACTTTGCCACACCATGACCATGCAGGACGCGGCCTCCGGTGTAGCCCTGTGGAGGCAGGTCGCCGATGGAATCGAGCGGGACATTGCCGATGGCAGCTTTGCCGCGGGAGAGCGGCTGCCGGGCGAGATGGAGATCGCCGGGATTTATCGCGTCAACCGGCACACCGTGCGCCGGGCGCTGGCGACGCTGGCCGAACGCGGATTGGTGCGCGCCGAACGCGGCAGCGGCACCTATGTGGAAGCGCCACGCCTTGCCTATCCCTTGCGTTCGCGCACCCGATTTTCCGAAATTGTCGGTGCCGGCGGCCGCGAGCCGCAGGGTCAGTTGATCGGCGCGTCGCAAGAGGTCGCGACACGCGAACTTGCACGGCAACTTGGCCTGAAGGCCGGCGAGCCACTGATCCGGATCGAAGCGCTGCGGCTCGCCGACCGCACGCCCATTTGCGTCGGCACCACATGGCTGGCGGCCGAGCGCTTTCCCGAAGCCGGGCGGGTCTACGAGAGTGTCCGTTCGATGACAAAAGTGCTGACGCATTACGGCGTCCGCGACTATCGCCGGGCTTCGACCCACGTTACGGCGGCGATCGTCGATGCGACCGATGCAGCCCGACTCGATCTCGCGCTGGGGCGCCCTGTTCTTGTGGTCGACAGTACTGACGTCGATGCTGACGGCAGGCCGTTGCTGACGACCCGCGCGCGTTTTGCCGCGGAGCGGGTCGAATTCGTCGTCGAGAACAGTTGAGCAGGATTAGACGACAGCGCGCCGCCCGATGATCGCGAAGCGGAGTCTGCTCGAGATCCAGTCGATTACGGCAACCGCCACCAGAATCATAAGAATGAGGAATGAGACCTTTTGCCATTCCAGTACCCGGATTTGCTCGGCCAGTTGCAGGCCGATACCGCCGGCGCCGACGATGCCGATGATGGTGGCGGAGCGTGTATTCGATTCGATGAAATAGAGCACCTGCCCTGCGATCACCGGCAGCACCTGCGGCATCAGGCCGAAGCGTATTTCGTGCAGCGCGCCGCCGCCGGAGGCGCGGATGCCCTCAACCTGCTTTTTATCCGCGCCTTCAATGGCCTCTGAGAACAGTTTGCCGAAGGCGCCGAAATCCGACACCGCGATCGCCAGCACGCCGGCGAACGGGCCGAGCCCGACGACGTTGATCCAGACCAGCGCCCAGATCAGCGTATCGACGCCGCGGATCGAATCGAGAAATCGTCGAACCGGAAAACGGAAGATACTGGACGGCACGATATTCTTTGCCGCCAGCAGGCTGATCGGCAGCGCGAAGACCGCGGCAAGCGTGGTGCCGAGCAGTGCGATGGAAAGCGTTTCGCCGAGCGCCGCCAGATAGGCTGGCAGCGACGAGCCCGGATCGGGCGGGATCATCAGCATCACGATCCAGCCCAGCTGATGCAATCCGGCCAGCATCCGCCCCGGCGAAAAGTCGAGATCGACCAGGCCGAACACGAAAATCGCGAACGCGCCGACTATCATGGCGGGTACGGCGAGACGAGCGGATGCCGGTCGGTTGAAAACTTCAGGATATCGCGCTTGCAGATCTGCGGATTCCGGCGCCGGCAAACGGGTCATGACCGCGCATCCTTGCCGAACAACCGCCCGCGCGCCCATCCGGTTCCGATATCAATGACGAACACGGTAAGAATAATCATCAGTAGAATTGCGCTGACGTCGGAGTAGTAAAATTTTCTGATGGCAACGACGAGTTCCTGGCCGATGCCGCCGGCTCCGACGAAACCCATCACCGAGGCGCCGCGCACGTTGATTTCGAAACGCAGCAGCGTGTAGCTTGCAAAGCCGGCCGCCACCTGCGGCAACACGGCAAAACGCATACAGGATACCCAGTTAGCGCCGGTAGACCGCACGCCTTCGACAGGTTTCATGTCGGCATTTTCGACCATCTCGGAAAACAGCTTGCCGAGCGCACCGGTCGAATGGATCGCGATAGCCAGGACGCCCGCCATCGGTCCCAGACCGAATGCAATCACGAAGATCAGCGCGAATACGATGTCGGGGACTGTGCGGCAGAATTCCATGAAACGGCGGACGACAAAACGCAACCAGCGCGCCGGCGAAGTATTTTCGGCAACCAGGAAATTGAGCGCGAAAGCCACGAGCGCTCCGGCCAGCGTGCCGACGTAGCTGATCAGGATTGTCTCGCCGAGCAGCGACAGCCATTTTTGCCAACCCCAGAACCATTCCCCGACATCCGACCAGACCCGCGCGCCGTTCTCTAGCGTCGCAATACGATCGAAATAGCTGACGAAGTTTCCGATCTTGGCCACGAATGTTCGAAGATCGACTTCCGCCCCGACGGCGGCGATGACCAGTGCTGCGAAAAGCACCGCGGTCGCCATGGTGAAGCGAAGGCGCTTGCGCGCCACCGCCTTGCGATAGGCGTCGTTCAGGGCGGCGAGCTGCGGGCTCGGGAGAAGTGGAACGGCGACAGTCATTGCACCTGCATCGGCATCGGAAAAAGCCGGGTCACGACGACCCGGCTCCCCGTTGTTTCACCCGCGCTCAGGACGCTTTCTTCTTGCGCAGATTATCGACGAACTTGATCAGGTCGACCATCGCATCCCAGTCCTTGGTGGTGGCGGGATTGAAGCCCTTCTTCTGGCCATCGGAGAGCCTGTCGAAGGCGGCCTTGTCCTTTGTCGGCGCGTCGGCAAACGCCTTGACGATCGCGGCCTTCAGCTCGTCCGGCAGTTCCGAGGCGTACGCGTAAGGTCCGTTGAGGATCGGCGTCGATTTGTGGACGACGCGGAAGTCTTCCTTCTTCATGGGCGTGCCATCGGAATTCTTCAGCATGCCCTTGTGCAACATCTGTGCGAGGGTTGAGTCGTCCTCGCTGGTCCACTGGTTGGCCGCGACGTCCACAGTACCCTGCGTCAGAGCAAGCAGCGCATTCTCATGGCTGCCGGTGAAGACGACTTTGCCAAAATATGAATCCGCATCGGAGATGCCCATCTTGTCGAGTTCGAACCGGGGCACGTTGTTGCCGGAAGTCGAGTTCGGATCGACCAAACCGAGGTTCTTGCCCTTCAACGCGTCGATGGACTTGTAGGGGCTCTTCGCATTGACGAAGAACACTGAATAGTAGCCGGTGCTGCCATCGAGATTGATGTCGTTGGCGAAGGCGTCGGTCTTGACGCCGGTCAGCCGCGCACGGGCGAATGACGCCGAACCGTAGCTCGCGATGTGAATGTTGCCGGCGCGCTGGCCTTCGATGACAGCGGCGTAGTCATTGGCGATTCGCAGGTTGACCTTCACGCCCAGTTCCTTGGAGAGATAGGCAGTGAACGGCGTCCAGCGCTCGGTGACGCCGGAGGCGTTCTCGGCAGGAACCACCGCGAAGGTCAATTCCGGATATTTGGCTTTCCATTCCTGCGCCGAGGCGGGGCAAGCAGTGAAGGCCAGCGCGGCGGCGCCGGCGAGAATGAATCGACGGTTGATCATGACGTTCCCTGTTCTCGTTGTAAGATTTTCGTTGTGACAGATTGCAAAAATCGGCCGATTGCAGGTGTTGCAACAAGCCGCCTTTAGGTACGCGGTACCTCAGGCCGCGGCAGCGGTGCCGAGCGCCGGAATTCCTGAACCGGTGGGGTCTTGCTGTGCCGAGGCGCCCATTACCTCGTCGGCCTCGAGGTCATACAGCTCGCGCGCGATATGTTCGGTCAGCGTGGCGGGTGCGCCGTCAAACACGATCCGCCCCGAAGCCATCCCTATCAGACGGTCGCAATAACTCCGCGCCAGATCCAGCGAATGCAGGTTGCAGATCACGGTAATGCCGAAGTGCTTGTTGATGCGCAGCAACGCATCCATCACGATTCTTGTGTTTCGCGGATCGAGCGAAGCGATCGGCTCGTCGGCGAGAATGATGTCGGGCTCCTGGACCAACGCGCGGGCAATCGCGACGCGCTGCTGCTGGCCGCCCGAGAGCTGGTCGGCGCGTTGCGCGGCCAGCGAGGCCATATCGAACTGTTCAAGCGCCGACATTGCCAGCGCCTTATCCTGCTCCGGCCAGAGCTGAGCCAGCGACCGCCATGAGGGAATTTCAGCGAGGCGGCCCATCAAAACGTTGGTCAGCACATCAAGCCGTCCGACCAGATTGAACTGCTGAAAGATCATCGCGGAGCGCGCACGCCATTGCCGCAGATCCCTGCCACGCAGCGCCGTTACATCGATGCCTTCGAACAGGACCCGTCCTTCGTTCGGTTCGGCAAGGCGGTTGATCATTCGCAACAGAGTGGATTTTCCGGCGCCGGACCGGCCGATGACGCCGACGAAGCCGCCGCGCGCGATCGAGAATGAAGCGTTATCGACCGCGGCTTTGGTGCCGAACCGGAACGTCAGACCTTCCACAACAAGCATGCAGCGCTCCAGACAAGAAACCGTAACCATCGCTAGCGTCTGGATTCGACAGTTGTGTGACAGTCGCGCTGCGGCGCGGTCGCCGTCCACACCTGAGATAGCCGTCATTCATCTGTCATGACATTGTCATCAAGCGCATCGATGACGTACAAGCGTCTGGATCAGTCTGCATCGCTGGTGGAAGCTCGCATGCCCGGTAAAATGCTCTCGGTCGAACCGACCATCGATCCTACCGCGAAATTGCACGACACCAAGCTTGGCGCCTGGTGCGAAGTCGGCGCGCGAACAATTCTGCAGGAAGTAGCGATGGACGACTATTCCTATGTCGTGAACGACGCGCAGATCACTTATACGACGATCGGGAAGTTCTGTTCGATCGCCGCGATGACGCGGATCAATCCCGGCAACCATCCCATGCAGCGGGCGTCGCAGGCGCACTTTACCTATCGCGCCAGCGCGTATTTTTCCGGCGAGAGCGACGAGGCCGAGTTCTTTGAATGGCGGCGCGGGCATCGCGTCCACATCGGCCATGATGTGTGGATCGGGCATGGCGCCATCGTGCTGCCCGGCCGCAGCGTCGGCACCGGAGCCGTGATAGCGGCCGGTGCCGTCGTCACCAAGGATGTCCCGGCCTACACCATCGTCGCCGGGAATCCGGCGCGCGCGGTCCGGCGACGATTTTCCGAACAGGTCACCAACCGGCTGGCGGCGCTGGCGTGGTGGGATTGGGACCATGAAACCCTCCGAAGCGCCCTGCCCGATTTCCGAAAACTCGCCATCGAGGATTTTGTCGCAAAATATGAGCCCGCGGCGCTTTCCGGCCGCCCACACGCAAGGCGAGGAAGAGCAGCATCGTGAGCGACATTTTCATCGAAGGCGGCCGGACTGTTCTGGGTGGAGAGATTTCTGAAACCTCGCTGCAGATCGCGGGCGGCGAAATCAGCCAGATCGGTTCGGACCATGGACGCGGTTCGTTCGGCCTCGACGCCCGCGGGCTGCTGGTGCTGCCGGGCATCGTCGATCTGCATGGCGATGCGTTCGAGCGGCAGATGATGCCTCGCCCCGGCGTCGACTTTCCCATCGATGTAGCGCTGGTCGATAGCGACCGGCAGGCAATCGCAAACGGCATCACAACGGTGTTTCACGCCACCACCTGGTCCTGGGAACCGGGACTTCGCAGCGCCGGCAACGCGCGCCAACTGCTCAAGGCCATCGAGACTCTCAGACCGCACCTCGCGGCCGACACCCGCTTTCACTTGCGCCACGAAACCTACAACCTGGAGGCCGAAACGGAAATCGGCCAATGGCTGACCGAGGGACGCGTCGATCTGTTCGCGTTCAATGATCATATGAATTCCATCGTTCGTAATGCGAAAAAGCCGCAGAAGCGCGCCCAGATGGTGGAGCGCTGCGGGCTTTCGACCGGAGAATTCGATTGCCTGGTAGCGCACGTCGTGTCGCGCGGCTATGAAGTACCGCAATCCGTCGAACGGCTGGCCGGAATGGCGCGTGCGGCCAATGTAAAAATGCTCTCGCACGACGATGCTACCCCTGCGATGCGACAGGCATTCCGCGCCATGGGCGTCGGTATCGCCGAATTTCCGGTCAATGAGGAAACTGCACGCGAGGCGGCCGAGAGCGGCGATTTTATTGTGCTCGGCGCGCCCAATGTCGTGCGCGGCGGCAGCCATACGGGATGGACCAGGGCGTCCGACATGATCGCCCTGGGCTTATGCTCGATCCTCGCATCCGACTACTATTATCCGGCGCAGCTGCTGGCGGCGTTTCGCCTTGCCGCCGATGGCGTGTTGCCGCTCGCCAGGGCTTGGGACCTGATATCGGCGGCGCCCGCCAAGGCCGCGGGTCTCAACGATCGCGGCATTCTCGCCGAAGGGCGTCGCGCCGATCTCATCCTCGTCGATGATGCAATGGCGCTGCGGCCGCGTGTTGTCGCCGTCATTGCCGCGGGGCGCCTGGTTTATCTGACCGAGGCGAACCGCGTCATGCGATCCTCCGTTAGGCAACAGCGCAAGACGGTTGCAGCCGCGTGACGCGGCTCTATTCTGGAACGCATGACCAGCTATCCGCGCTACGCGATCTATTACGTACCGGAGCCCGGTAGCGGTTTTGATCGCTTCGGCACAGAATTGCTCGGCTGGAACGCCACTACCGGCGAGGACCTAGCCTTCCCTGACGGAATACTGCAGGTGGCGCCGGATTGGCGCGAGCTGACGCGCGATCCGCGAAAATACGGTTTTCATGCGACGCTGAAGGCGCCGCACTCGCTGGCGCCCGGCAAGACCGAGGCTGAACTTCTCGCGGCCTGTGAGGCGTTCGCTAGTACATCTCGACCCATTCCGGTCATCAGACCTGTGGTCGGTTCAATCAGCGGCTTCATCGCGGTGGTGCCCGCAGGCCCATCGGCCGAACTTGAGCGGCTCGCCGCGGACTGCGTCAGGGAATTCGACGCTTTCCGCGCGCCGCTCGCTTCCGAAGAACGAGCGCGGCGAAAGCCCTCGATATTGACGCAAAGGCAGCGCGAACATCTCGACCGCTGGGGATATCCTTATGTGATGCAAGATTTTCGTTTCCATATGACGCTGACGGGCCGGCTTGCCACCGGGCGTCACGAACCAGTCTTGACGATGCTGAAAAATCGTTTTTCCGCGCTCGGTCTCAAGACGCTTTCGATCGACAGGATCGCGTTGTTTCGTCAGGACCATGCGGATTCCCGGTTTCGGGTCGTGAGGGATTACCCCTTCCTGAGACCCTACGGCTAGTGAATCAAATGTGCTCCGCCGGCATCCGCCCCGCCCGCGCGTCCGGTTGCGGCGCGATGTCGACCGACCACAGCGATCTGTTGTCGACGTCCTTCAATGTCACCGTCATCACTTCCGTCCGGCCGTCGATATCGACACGGCCGAAGAACTGCAGTCCGAAACACGGGGCGAGATTTTCGCCCTGCTCCGGGCTGCAGCCTTTTTGAAACATCGCCGCCGGACCGAACGTATTGTCGAGTTCGCCGGGCGCCCATGTCCCCGCGTGCAGCGGACCTGAAACGAACTCCCAGAACGGTTCGAAATCCTGGAAAACCGCCCGGTTCGGATCGTAATGGTGCGCGGCCGTGTAGTGCATGTCGGCGGTGAGCCAAACCGTGTTGCGGACGCCGGCGCCTCGCATGAATGACAGCAGATTGGCGATCTCGTGCTCGCGCCGCTGCGGCGGCCCGTCGCCGAGCGCGATCGCGTCTTCGCTGACGATCCCGATCGGCATGTCCGCGGCGATCACCTTCCAGGTCGCATCCGAAGCGGCAAGCTCGCGCTTCAGCCAGGCCAATTGGGTGGGCCCCAGAATGAAAGCATCGCTGTTGTCGTCGCGATTGTTCGAGGTGGAGTCGCGGTAGCTGCGCATGTCGATCAGAAAGACATCCAGCATCGGCCCATATGCGATCTTGCGATAGATGCGACCGGCCTGCCCGGCAATGGCGCGGATCGGCATGAATTCATGGAACGCCTGGCGCGCGAGTGCCACCAATTTCGATGAGCCGTCTTTGGCAAAGCCGGTTTCGTCGGCGGTAACGAGGGGCGCCCAGTCATTGGTCACCTCATGATCGTCCCATTGCGCGAACATCGGCACCTGCGCATTGAAGGCGCGCAGATTTTCATCGAGCAGGTTATATTTATAGTTGCCGCGAAACTGCGCCAGACTGTGCGCGACGGTGGATTTCTCCTCGGTCACGATGTTGCGCCAGATCTTGCCGTCGGGCAGTTTCAATTCGGCGGGAACGGGACAATCGGCATAGATGTGATCGCCGGAATGGATGAAAAAATCCGGATGGTTGTCGAACATGGCGCTGTAGGTTCGCATGCCGCCAAAAGAAGGATCGATACCCCAGCCCTGTCCGGCGGTATCGCCCGACCAGACAAACGATATCGAGCGCGGCTTGTCGGGTGCGGTCCGGAAATGCCCGACCTGCGTCTCTCCTGCTATTCCGGGTTCACCGATGTCCTCAAACCGAACCCGGTAGAAAATATCCTGTCCGGCCGGCAGGTCGTCGAGCAGAATTTTCGCGGCAAAGTCATGATCCGGCAGCGCCTCGACCGATGACGCGCGAATGATGGTCCTGAAGCTTTCGACGCTCGAGCACTCGATCTGCATACGCGCAGGCCGATCGGCTCTCGCCCATACCACGGCGGAGTCGGTCGACACGTCGCCCGACTGAAGTCCGCAGACGATGCGCGGACGATCAGCGGCCCGGCTGAGATACGGCTTGGCGATGCCGCCCAGTCCGGCCAGCGTGACCGTGGATGCCGAGCGAACGAGGAATTGACGTCTGGTCAGGCCTTTCTTCGTGCGTATCGCAATGGCCATTCGCAAAACCCTCGCCGAATCACGGCGAAGGTTGCCAGCTCAACTTGACTCCACGTCGAAGGTTTTGCGACAGGCGGATGACTCGCGCAGCGCTACGCAACAGAGTTGAGTTCGGCAGATCGCGATTGGCGCCGCGCTATAAGCGCTTTGACATCAGCGGTTGACCGGCACGGATCCGCGCGGATTCCAACACGGAATCGCAAAACTCGAAATGATCCGGCGCGAGCACGATAATGGTCGACCCATGTTCGAACCAACCGAGCTCCTCGCCTTTGCGAACATTGACGTTGCAGGGAAAGACGGTCGGCCCTCGGGTTTCGGCATTGAGGACGACATCGAGAAAATGCAGCCGGATACTGGCCACCAGGATCGCCGCAACCGGCACCAGGGTCAGGGCTTCGCCCGTCGCCAGGCGGGTCCGAAGGACCGCGCGCTCGTTCTTGCAGAACAGCCGTTCGATGCGTTTCAGCGCGATCGGGTTCACGTTCCAGGTATCGCCATGGATGAACGTGACCTGATCGATGCGGCAGTCGTGCG
>Ga0193717_1002270_pt1 | contig 11169 bp, 10 predicted proteins | sample U2c2metaG_FD_145900 | JGI IMG/M metagenome (GOLD analysis project Ga0193717, IMG submission 145900) | Soil microbial communities from a riparian zone of the East river system, Colorado, United States - U2c2 | ecosystem: Environmental > Terrestrial > Soil > Riparian zone | place: USA: East River...
CATGATGCGCTTACCTATACTCTGGCCGTTTAAAAACTGCTCGCATATCAGGTCATAAAACACAAAGATTACCGCTACAATAATAAAATACGCGCCAATACCAATATCACCAATCTGGTTTACAGCCAAAACAAAACCAATTATCCATAGTGGTACAAAAACAAGGTAATCAAGCAATTTTGCCACTATACGCTCGCCAAGACCCGCTATTTCATAATCAATGTCAATATTCTGGGTGGTATGAACCTTTATTGTTTGCATCTAAACAAAGATAAATTTGTTATTCAAAAATATGATTGCATATTAAATTTTTGTGAGTATTTTAAACAAAAAATTACTATTATAAAAAATGCGTGAGGCGCTGTTTATTAAGCAAAGCACAGAAAAGTGGAAGGAGTATGAGCAGGCAAAAACGCATGATCCCGATGAACTTGCGGCAGCTTTTATTGCAATAACTGATGATTTGGCCTACGCCAAAACCTTTTATCCCAAGTCAAATACCACTAAATATCTGAACGGCCTTGCGGCAGGTTTCCACCAATCCATTTATAAAAACAAAAAGGAAAAAACTAACCGGTTCATTACCTTTTGGCAATATGAATTGCCACTTATATTCTATAAATACCGCAGGCAACTCCTTTACTCTTTCTTGTTTTTTATAGTCTTTACCCTGATGGGCGTTCTGTCGGCTAAGTACGACAACAACTTTATAAAACTGATCATGGGTAATGACTATGTGAACATGACCAATGATAATATTGCCAAAGGCGATCCTTTCGGAGTGTACAAACAGGGCTCATCTACATTAATGTTTATACAAATTGCAGCCAACAATGTTAAAGTTGCGCTGATATTTTTTGTGCTGGGCATATTTTTCTCTGTAGGTACCTTATTTGTAAGCCTGCAAAACGGCATCATGATGGGTTCTTTCCAATACTATTTTTTCAGTAAAGGCTTAGGGTGGCAATCAGTACTGGTTATATGGATACACGGCACCCTTGAAATATCATCATTTATAATTGCCGGCGCCGCGGGTTTAATACTTGGCAACAGCCTGCTTTTTCCTAAAACCTACACGCGCCTGGCATCATTAAAAAGCGGCGCCCGGGATGGCTTAAAAATAAGCATAGGGATAATACCTATAATTTTAACAGCCGCGTTTTTTGAAAGCTTTGTAACACGGCATACAGAGATGCCAGTTTGGCTAAGTATCTCCATTTTAGCCGGTTCACTTGTGTTTATGATATGGTACGTAATAGTATATCCTAAACAGATCAACAAAAAAATTAACCTAAACAAACCATATAGTAATGAAACAACCTATTGAGCTAAGACGCATCCGCGATTTTGGCGAAATTATAAATGATACCTTCACTTTTTTAAAGGAAAATTTCAAACCCCTTTTTACCGCTCTGATAACGCTGTGTGGTTTTTTTGTCCTTGCGGGTACAGCTACAACCGTTTTAACCCAAACAAACCTGATGAACATGTATGCTACCAAATTAGATACAAATTCATACCAGGCAGCACGGCCGGCAATATCTTACTTTATGAGTATCATGTTTAATACCCTTATCATAGTATTAGGGCAGTTAAGCATATACCTGGTTACCTTATGCTATATATCTGTATATCTTGAAAAAAAGGACGGTAAGCCAACCCTTATCGAAGTATGGGGTTATTTTAAATATTACTTTCTCCGGATATTGGGCAGCGGCTTCCTGATCACGCTTTTATTTGCAGCAGGCTTACTGATGTGTATTATTCCGGGCATTTACCTCATGACCGTGATGTACCTGGTATTCCCGATAATTGTTATGGAAAACACCTCATTCAGGTACGCGTTCAACAAAAGCTTTAAACTAATAAAAGACAACTGGTGGACTGTATTTGGTATTATATTTATCATCACATTAATTGTGGGTATTTTGGGTTCATTTGCCAGCGTGCCTTTGAGTATTATAGTAGCGGCCAAGTCATTCTTATCGCTCAAAAGTTTTACCATACCGCTTATAATATTGTTTAGTCTTTTACAAAACATTTTAATGCTTGCTTATTGTCTGTCGGCCATAGCTATAGCTATGTGCTATTTTAGTCTTTCGGAGCAAAAAGAAGGCCTTGGTATTTTAAGTCGGATAGATGCATTTGGCAAAAATAACAATAACAGTACCGATTTACCTGCCGAACAATATTGAGTGTATGCCAAAGCTGCTGCTTACGTTTTTGTTTAGTTTAATAACCGGTTTGTTTTTATACGCCAGCGCATCGGTACAAGCTAAAAAAGCTCCTGCAAAGTTACGGACCGATAGCTCGGCCGTTGTTGTGAAAAACTTTAATGCAAAAGCTTTAAAAGCATATTACAACGATAAGAATTTTAATTATAACGGCCCTGCCCAAGGCGAAGCATCTGCCTGGGACAGGTTCTGGGCTTACTTTTGGGATAAACTTTTCAGCAAGCTTGATAACAGTCCTTTAGCAGGCAGCATCATTAAATACACATTCCTGATCATTGCCATTGGGCTGTTGGTGTATTTTATTTTCAGGCTCATGGGTATGGATGCCATTAAACTATTGCAGGGCGAAGCCCGCAAAACCAGCCTGGCCTATACCGAATCGCTCGAAAACATTCATGAACTAAATTTTGACAGCGAGATAGAAAAAGCGGTATCGCAGCATAATTACAGGCTGGCCGTGCGCCTGCTTTATTTAAAATGTTTAAAACAGTTAAGCGATAGTAACCTGATACACTGGCAAATTGACAAAACCAATTCGGCCTACGTTCTTGAGCTTAATAACCTTTCGCAGCGGCAGGCCTTTTTGTTACTCACCCGCCAGTTTGAATATGTATGGTATGGCGGCTTTACTATTGATGGCACCGCGTTTCAAAACATAAACCAGTTGTTTCAGAACTTTAAAAAACAGCTGCCATGAAAGATCTGAAAATATACCTCATTGCGGCTACAACATTATTTGTAATTTATGTGGTTGCCAACATAAACCGCCCGAAACCTATTAACTGGGCAGAGACTTTGAGTAATAAAGATAAGATTCCCTTTGGTACCTTTATTATATATGACAGGGTTAAGGATCTGTATCCCGGTGCTGCCATTACCCCGCAACGCCAGCCCGTGTATAACGTACTTACCGATACTGCTGTAAAACAGGCATCGTACATTATTGTATGTAACGAGATAAGCCTATCCAAACCCGATTATGAACAGCTTTTAAAATACCTTAAGCAGGGTAACGACATTTTTATTGCCTCGAGTAATTTTGGCAGCCTGTTTGAAAAAAAACTGGGTATTGCTACCAAAGCCAATTTTAATGTACAACAGGAAAACAGCCCGGTAAAGTTTCTGAACCCGGCCCTGCAAACGCCGCAAACATACCTGGTTGATAAGGGGGCAGGCAACGTTTATTTCAGTGGGCTTGATACGTTAAAGGCTGTTGTTTTAGGAGAGAATTTAAATAAAAAAGCAAATTTTATTAAATACCGGTTTGGCAAAGGCAATTTGTATTTAATGGCCAACCCTAAAATGTTAAGCAATTACAGTATGCTTACCCCGCAGGGGGCTGCTTATGCGGCTACTGCCTTATCTTACATAAAAACCACCAGACAAATCATTTGGGACGAGTATTATACTCAGGGATCGGGCGAGGCAGAATCGCCGATGAGAGTATTTTTAAATACCCCGCAATTAAGCTGGGCTTATTACATCTCTATTTTCAGCCTGCTTGTTTTTGTGTTGTTTGAGGTAAAACGCCGCCAGCGCATCATCCCTGTAATTGAACCTTTACAAAATTCGACTGTAGCATTTGTTACCGTTGTGGGTCAGGTTTACTATGAAAAACGCAATAATGCCAATATTGCCCATAAAAAAGTGATCTTCCTGCTGGAGCACATACGGGATCATTACCGGTTAAAGACCAATAAGCTTGACCATGAATTTATAGATACGCTATCAAAAAAAACAGGTATCGACAGCCAGTTTGCTACCAACCTTGTTAATGCTGTTAATTTTATCAGCGTACAGCAACATGTAACCGACCGGGAATTAATTAACCTTAATAAACTTACAGAAAAATTTCACAGCCAATCCGGATATAATGGAAAATGAGAATTTTGAACAAAGAACCGATCTGAGCAAACTCAGTACCGCGGTTGATCAAATTAAATACACACTTGCCAAAATTATTGTGGGCCAGCACGAATCTATCGACCTGCTGATAGCCGGTATTCTGGCCGATGGGCATATACTGATTGAAGGTGTACCTGGCGTAGCCAAAACGCTTACCGCCAAGCTTATTTCAAAGGCTATTGACGCCCGTTACTCGCGTATTCAATTTACGCCCGACCTTATGCCTTCGGATATATTGGGTACGTCGGTATTTAATCCTAAAAGCACGGAGTTTGAGTTTAAGCAGGGACCTATTTTTGGTAACATCATACTGATAGATGAAATTAACCGCGCACCTGCCAAAACCCAATCGGCGTTGTTTGAAGTAATGGAAGAACGCCAGGTTACTATTGACGGGCATACCTATAAAATGCAGGAGCCTTTTACGGTACTGGCTACCCAAAACCCCATAGAACAGGAAGGCACCTATCGCCTGCCCGAGGCCCAGCTGGACAGGTTTCTATTCAAAATAGAGATCAAATACCCATCACTTGAGGAAGAAATAGCCATTATAACCCAGCAACATCAGCAAAAAACAACCGACCAGTTGAATCATGTTCAACCTGTTCTGTCTGCGGCTGATGTTATTGCATTGAGGCAACAGGTAAGGTCGCTGCACGTGGAAGCCAAACTGCTGGAGTTTACCGCTAAGATCATTTACGAAAGCCGTCATCATAAATCGTTGTACTTAGGTGGTTCGCCGCGCGCGTCACTGGCTATGATCAATGCCGCCAAAGCCCTGGCCGGCATTAAAGGACGTGATTTTGTTACTCCCGAGGATATCATATATGTAGCAGCCCCTGTTTTAAGACACCGTATTATGCTTACGCCTGATAAGGAAATGGAAGGTGTGAGCCCCGATGATGTAGTGGCACAAATTATACAGAAAATTGAAGTACCACGATAATACACCTGCGTGAAAAATATTATCAGCCTGTTTTATAGAAACCTCTTTTTAACTAACCGCCTGTTCACCTATTTGGCTGGCAGCGCAGTATTGTTTGTATTGTCTTTCTTTTTTCCGTGGACGGGTATCATCCCTGAGCTGGTATTTTGGGCACTGGTAGTATTGATCATTCTTGATATGATCATGTTGTACAAAACTTCAAAAGGGGTATTTGCCAAACGACATGCCCCTGAGCGGCTGAGCAACAGCGATAATAATGAGCTTGGTGTATATATCGAAAACTGGTACGCGTTTACTATAAGTGTGGGCATTATTGATGAAATCCCTTTCCAGTTTCAGAAACGCGATGTTTGGTTTAAAACAAATTTAAAGCCCCGCGAGCGTAAACTAATTAATTACATGCTGCGGCCAACCAAGCGCGGCGAATATGAGTTTGGCGATATCAGGGTATATGTTAAATCGCCATTAGGGTTGATCAGGCGGCGCTATAATTTTAGTCAGGCCGAAACACTGCCAGTGTATCCTTCTTTTTTGGAGATGCGCAAATATGAGCTAATGGCCATCTCCAACCGACTGACCGATATCGGCATAAAAAAAATACGACGGATTGGGCACAGCCTTGAATTTGAGCAGGTAAAAACTTATGTTGCCGGCGATGATTACCGCACCATTAACTGGAAAGCTACCGCCAGGCAGGGCAACTTAATGGTAAACTCCTATGCCGACGAAAAATCGCAGCATGTGTATTGTGTAATTGATAAATCAAGGGCCATGAAAATGCCCTTTGAGGGCTTAAGCCTGCTTGATTATGCCATAAATGCCAGCCTGGTGCTATCGAACGTAGCTTTGTTAAAAGAGGATAAAGCAGGCTTGATCACTATATCAGAAAAACTGGGAGCCGTAGTACCAGCCGACCGGCGTCCGGCACATCTGAATAAGATACTGGAGGTTTTATACAAAGAAAAAACGCGGTATCTGGAAACCAACATGGAGCTGCTTTACAGTACCGTACGTAAAGTAATTAAACAGCGTAGCCTGGTTGTTTTTTTTACCAATTACGAAAGTTTAAATGCGTTGGAAAGGCAATTGCCCTTCCTGAAAAGGATAGCCAAATATCACCTCTTACTGGTCGTGTTTTTTGAAAATACCGAATTGAAAAAACTAAGTGAGCAAACCGCTGCCGATGTAGAAGGCATCTACATAAAAACCATTGCCGAAAAGTTTGCTTATGATAAAAAGCTTATTGTGAAAGAGCTGGCAAAACACGGCATACAATCTATTTTGAGCGCGCCCCAAAATCTTACTATCAATACCATTAACTGCTATCTGGAAATTAAGGCTAAGCAGAAGCTTTAATAAGAATCAAGAGGTAAGAGTCAAGAGACAGGATCTTTTTGACCGTCATCTCCCTCTCGTCGAGATTACGGAGCAATCCCTAACTGTACAGCGCGAATAAATAAGCATAACTGACCTGCCTATGTAGCGATTGCTTCGTATGACGCGTTGTTTTATCTCTTGATTCCTGGCGCTGTCTATTACCCTGCCTTAGGAAAATTAACACCAGCTGCTGTAAGGTCTTTTATGATCTTTTCTTGCAGGGCTATTTTAGCCGTTAAAAAGTTGGCTGGCTGAACCCATACATTTACAAGGAACCTGATCGAATCGACTTCCAGACTACTAACGCCAATGCGCGGGGCGGGGGTTTTCAATAAGTTGTCGGTTGTGTCAAGAGCCTTTTGCATAACTGTTTTTACCAGTTCAATATCATTGGCATAAGCCACTTTCACTTCAAAATCAAGGCGGCGTGTACCTTCGCGGGTTACATTAACGATAACCTCATTAAATAATTTACCGTTGGGAATAATGACGGTCTTGTTATCAGCAGTAAGCAAAACAGTATAAAAGATCTGTATGGATGTTACCCTTCCGTCCTGGCCCTGGGCTATAATACTGTCATCAAGTTCAAATGGTTTTAGTAGTAAGATAAGTACCCCACCTGCAAAGTTCTGGAACGTTCCTGACAGCGCCAAACCTGCCGCAACGCTAAATGCACCAATAATGGTAGTGAATATGGTCATTTCTAAACCAATAATATTCATTACCCAAATAATCAGTAATACATAAAGGGTAGTGATACTAAGGCTTAAAAAGAAAGGTTGTAATGATGAATGTATACCCCTTTTGAGCATCCGGGTACGAAGCCGGGCCCGCAGAAATCTTATTACCCAAAGGCCAATAAAAAATATGATTATTCCACCGATGTACTTAGGGCCGTGGTCAATTAGCCAGTTGTGGAAATCTTTGTAGAAGTCTTCTACTTTGTAAATATCCTTGTCCTTCATAAATTATGAAAGCAAAGGTAAAAATTTATTATTTACCGTAAATGGTAATAAACAATTCAGGGCCTTTTATCAGTAACCAATCAACTATGGTACTATGCACTAATTTTGTTTTTTGAACTATGTTTTTCATGATAATGTTTTGTATTCAAACCCTGTGCCTAAAGAACTAAGCTTTCAGAAATTGTTACGCAAAAATAGGTATTAGCGCTACAGCAAATGTTAAAAATTAATCAAATGATTAACTAATGACTATCCGTTTACGTTTAAATGACCGTAACCGCCTATAAAAACACAATCCCTGTCTGGAAAACCAGACAGGGATTTGTGTATTATGTATATTTCGTACACCCCCTTAGGGGGCTGGGGGGATTTTACATCATACCGCCCATACCGCCGCCACCCATTGGTGGACCACCAGCTGGAGCATCTTCAGGATCATCAGCCAATACAACTTCTGTTGTTAACAACATAGCTGCAATTGAAGCCGCATTTTCCAGTGCTACACGACCAACTTTAGTTGGATCGATAACACCTGCACCAATCAGGTTTTCGTATTTATCAGTACGTGCATTGTAACCAAAGTCGCCAGTACCTTCTTTAACTTTTTGAACTACGATGGAACCTTCAATACCAGCGTTTTCGCAGATCTGACGTAAAGGCTCTTCGATAGCACGACGGATGATCTGGATACCAGTGTTTTCATCTTCGTTATCACCTTTAAGGTCAGCTAAAGCAGCTACCGCACGGATGAAGGCAACGCCACCACCTGCAACAATACCTTCTTCAACAGCCGCGCGGGTTGCATGTAAAGCATCATCAACACGGTCTTTTTTCTCTTTCATTTCAACTTCTGTAGCAGCACCTACGTACAATACAGCAACACCGCCTGATAATTTGGCCAAACGTTCCTGTAATTTTTCGCGGTCATAATCAGATGTAGTTGATTCGATCTGAGATTTGATCTGGCTTACACGACCTTTGATCTCTTCTGGTTTACCAGCACCGTTAATGATGGTAGTATTATCTTTATCGATAAGGATCTTCTCAGCAGTACCTAAGTAAGAAAGGTCAGCATTTTCTAATTTGTAACCTCTTTCTTCAGAAATTAATGTACCACCAGTAAGGATAGCGATATCCTCTAACATAGCTTTACGACGGTCGCCAAAACCTGGCGCTTTAACAGCAGCAACTTTCAGTGAACCACGGATCTTATTAACTACCAAAGTAGCTAAAGCTTCGCCGTCAAGATCTTCAGCAATGATCAATAGCGGTTTGCCGGTTTGAACTTGTTTTTCAAGGATTGGAAGCAATTCTTTCATCGAAGAGATCTTTTTATCATAGATCAGGATGTAAGGATTTTCTAACTCAACTTCCATTTTATCAGCATTGGTAACAAAGTAAGGAGAAAGGTAACCACGGTCAAACTGCATACCTTCAACAGTTTTAACTTCGGTCTCAGTACCTTTTGCTTCTTCAACAGTAATTACACCGTCTTTACCAACTTTAGCCATAGCTTCTGCAATTAATGAACCGATAACCTCGTCATTGTTAGCAGAAATTGATGCTACTTGTTTTATTTTATTATTGTCTTCGCCAACAGTTTGTGATTGTGATTTTAAGTTCTCAACAACAACTATAACAGCTTTATCAATACCACGTTTTAAATCCATTGGATTAGCACCGGCTGCTACGTTTTTAATACCAGCAGTAACAATAGCCTGGGCTAAAACGGTAGCAGTAGTAGTACCATCACCTGCAATATCAGCAGTTTTTGATGCCACTTCTTTAACCATTTGCGCACCCATATTTTCTAAAGCATCTTTCAGTTCGATCTCTTTAGCTACAGTTACACCATCTTTAGTGATAATAGGTGAACCGAATTTTTTGTCAATAATTACGTTACGACCTTTAGGGCCTAATGTTACTTTAACTGCGTTAGCTAAAATATCAACACCGCGTTTTAGAGCGTCGCGTGCTTCAACATTGTATTTAACTTGTTTTGCCATGTTATTTTAAGTTTCGTTTTTTGAGTTAATGAATTAGTAATTGAAGGTTAATTCTGTAAAACCAATCCTTCAGTAATTCAGTAATTGTTTGTTACAATATCGCGTAAACGTCAGATTCGCGCATAATTAAATACTCTTTACCTTCATAAGTAATTTCGGTACCTGCGTATTTTCCATATAAAACCTGGTCACCAACTTTTACAGTTAAAGGCTCATCTACTTTACCGTCGCCCACGGCAACAATAGTTCCACGCTGAGGTTTTTCTTTAGCGGTATCCGGGATAATAATTCCCGAAGCGGTCTTCTCTTCGGCAGCTGCAGCTTCCACTACAACCCTGTCGCCGATTGGTTTAATGTTTAATGACATAGTTATATCTGTTTATTTTATTTAAGTTTCGACTGCAATTCCTCATCAATTATGCCAAGCAAACACAATGGCATTTATTGACAGCAAAACTGTTGTAATGTCAGCTAAAGGTTATTTTGTTTTTTAGGCTTAACAATATTTTAACCTTCCAGTGCCATCATGTCAGTCAGGTATTCAGCAAAAAAGGCTTTGGAAAGTCTCCAAAGCCTTTTTATATTTTTTAGTGTATAATTATTTAGCAGGCTTATCAGCAGGTTTACTTGCCGGTGGCGGTGTCGCAGGTAAACCAAGTGGTGCACTTGCCGGCGCTGTTGGTTTTGATGCTTTCTCAATCTGATCGCGCAGGGCAGGATTATCATTGCTTGATGCTCCGCCTTTTACAGCTACATTAATTGCCAGTGATAAAACCATTACACCTATAGCCAGTACCCAGGTACCTTTTTCTAAAAAGTCGCCGGTTTTTTGAACACCCATCAACTGTGATGAGCTTGAAAAATTTGATGCCAAACCGCCACCTTTAGGGTTTTGGATCAATACGATAAGCCCTAAAAGGATGCAAATGATAATGGTAAGGATAATTAAAACTAAATACATTTCTTTATATTAATTTGTTTTCTTTTCTAACTGTTCAATTTGGCTTGCAAAGTAACGGCTTTTTTCCGGGAATTTCAACATCAATTTTTTATATGTGGCAATTGCCTTATGGTATAGCATTTGGTCGGCATATATTTGGGCCAGGGTTTCGCTTACCAGATCGTTCCTGTCTTCTGAACTTTTTTTGGCTTTGTTTTCGTTATCAAGCTTATCCATTGCCGGTGGCCGTATCTGCGGCTCTTCCTGTATAAACTTTTCAATAATAACATCTTCTTTACGTTTTATTTCAGGCACATCCGGTATCGGCGTTTTTTCAAGCTCCTCCAGTGATTTTACATGGAAGATGTTTTCGAAATACTGTTGTTGCAACGCATCAGCAGCCTGCTCTTTAAGCTCACCAGCCTGTGCCTGTACCGGGGCCAATGGCGGCGGACTTGAATAAGGCTGATAAGTTGCGGCATACTCCTTACGGGTTTTATCAAGCCACCACATAAAAGTATAAGGCATTTTTTCGTCATTATACTTTGATACATCCCGGTGGTTCTCTGTATCTGCTGTAACATGCCCTTCACTGGCAATAGCAGGTTCAGGGACAGGAGACACGGTTTCTATATTTTCGGCCTCGCCGTTATTTTTTTGATCGGCCACTGAGTTATCAAACGTAAAGTAATCGCTGCCGGCTATGCTGCCAATGATCCATTCTTCTGATTCGAGATTTATACCCCCCTCATTAGCCCAGGGTTTTTCATCCTTAACAGGCTCTTGAGTTTTTGAT
>Ga0193717_1002271_pt1 | contig 11161 bp, 11 predicted proteins | sample U2c2metaG_FD_145900 | JGI IMG/M metagenome (GOLD analysis project Ga0193717, IMG submission 145900) | Soil microbial communities from a riparian zone of the East river system, Colorado, United States - U2c2 | ecosystem: Environmental > Terrestrial > Soil > Riparian zone | place: USA: East River...
AGGCTTGGAAGCCGAGGCGTTCGTAGAAGCGGTGTGCGTCCGTTCGACTGGCGTCCGTGGTCAGTTGGACCATGGCGGCGCCGCGTTCGCGGGCCGTGTCGACCGCCCATTGGATCAGTCGTCCGCCGAGGCCGTCGCCGCGTTGGTCCGAGCGCACCCGGACCGCCTCGATCAGTGCCCGCGTCGCGCCGAGGCGGGACAGCCCGGGGATGAACGTCAGCTGCAGCGTGCCGACCACCGAGGCGCCGGCCGCGGCGACCACCAGCACCTGCCGAGGGTCGGCGTCGATCTCCTTGAACGCCGCCGCGTACGCCGCGTCGCCCGGCCGTTCCCGCTTGGCCCCCAACGGATCGTCGGCCAGCATCGCCACGATCGCCGGCACGTCGTCGGCGGTCGCGCGCCGGATCTCCACGTTCGCCATGTGTTCATCAAACAGCAGACGATCGGCGCTGCTGCGTGATCACTCGTTCGCGTTACGGTCGGAAAATGAGCAACGTCACACCCAAGCCTGTGAAATCGCTCCTGACCCTGCTGATCGCCGTTTTCGCCGTGTTCGGTCTCGCCACGAACGTGGCAACGGCCGCTACCGCGAACGTGGCAACGGTCCAGGCCCAACCCCCGTGCGGCGACACGTCCAGCTACGACGTCGTGCCGCTGGGCAGTCTCCCGCCGGAGGCGACCGACACCGCCGACCTGATCGCACAGGGCGGCCCCTACCCGTATCCCCAGGACGGCGGCGTCTTCCAGAACCGGGAAGACCTCCTCCCCGACTGCGCCGCCGGCTACTACCACGAGTACACGGTGGAGACGCCCGGCAGCCCGGACCGCGGCGCGCGCCGCATCATCACCGGCGACGACGGCGAGCACTTCTACACCGACGACCACTACGCGAGCTTCGTGCTAATAGACCTCGCCTAGAACCCGTCCCCGTAGATCTTCGTGCGAAAGCCCACCCCCGACAAACAGATACCCAAGGGGAACGCGACGACACCCAGCCACCAACCACCCCGACAGTCGAACCTTCGCCGGAACGCGACCCACACTTAAAAACCCGGGGAGGCGGACTAGACACGCGGGCTTCGGCGACCTCCACCGCTCACCTCGGCGAAGACGGCAGACTAGAAGGCCGTAGGCATGTGCCGGGGTGGCGGAGGAGGCACCGTGTACAAGGTTTTCGAGGCGCTCGACGAGCTCGTCACCATCCTTGAGGAGGCTCGTGGCGTTCCGATGACCTCGAGTTGTGTGGTGCCACGCGGTGACATCCTCGAGTTGCTCGACGAGGTTCGCGACGCGCTGCCTGGCGAGGTGGACGACGCCCAGGACGTGCTCGACCGCAAGGACGAGATCGTCGGCACGGCCGAGCACCAGGCCGAGCAGACGATCAGCAAGGCGAACCTGGAGGCCGAGCAGGCGCTCGCCGAGGCACGCGCGGAGGCGGAGCGACTGGTCGCCGAGGCGACGGCGCACGCCGACCGGCTCGTGGCCGACGCCGAGATGCGGGCGGACCGGACGATCGCGGCCGGGCAGGCGAAGTACGACGATCTGGTGGGTGGCTCGCAGGTCGAGGCCGAGCGGATGATCCAGGCCGGCCGCGAGTCCTACGAGCGGTCCGTCGAGGACGGTCGCATCGAGCAGGCGCGGCTGGTGTCCCAGACCGACGTCGTGCAGGCCGCGCACCTGGAGTCCACCCGGATCCTGGACGCGACGGCCGACGAGGTCACCCGGCAGCGCGCCGAGTGCGACGAGTACGTGGACGGCAAGCTGGCCGAGTTCTCCGACCTGCTGTCGCACACGCTGCGGACGGTCGGGAAGGGCCGTGCGCACCTGCGTGGTGGCGGCGTCGGCATGCCGGTGACCGTCCCGCCGCCCCCGGCGCCCGCCGGCGCGCCGACCGGCCCGTACGACTACTCCGCATAGGCCGCGTACGCTAGTGTCCCGCGCCGGAAAATCAGGCACGTATCTCGGCGGCCCAGCTTCCCGCTGGCGGCGTTGCCGGTCCGCCCAAGTACAACCCCCGGTACGAGGACGAACCGGCGCCTTGCCAGCAGAAACCTGGATCCACCGATATACGCACCGCATTTCCGGCGCGGGACACTGCACAGCACACCCGCGATCGCGGAACGTCACAAAAGACAGGGAACGTCGAGTTCGCCATGTCCGAACACCGCAACAGCCCGTGGGTCCTCGACACCAGGGAGCTGGGCCGCAGGGCCGGCCTTTCCCGCAGGATCGAGCGGATCGTCGAGACCACGGACACCCTCGGGGTCGAGGGTGTCATCACCGTGCCCAAGGGCGCGGAGGTCGACCTGGAAGTGCTCCTGGAGTCGGTCGTGGAGGGCGTGCTGGTGTCCGGCACGGCGATCGCGCCGATCGAGGGGGAGTGCTCACGCTGCCTCGACCCGATCTCGGCGACCGAACACGACATCGAGGTGTCCTACACCGAGCTGTTCGCCTACCCGAACAGCGCGACCGAGGAGACCACCGACGAGGACGAGATCCTGCGCCTCGTCGACGACAAGGTGGACCTCGAGCCGGTCGTGCGGGACGCGGTCGTGCTCGCCCTGCCGGCGGCCCCGTTGTGCCAGCCGGACTGCGCGGGGCTGTGCTCCGAATGCGGCGGTAGGTGGGCCGATCTCGGTCCCGATCACCGGCATGAGACCATTGACCCTCGGTGGGCCGCGCTCACGGAGCGGTTCCGCACGGATCGTGACGCCTGAGCGCGCTGAACTCGGGCGGGTGATCCCGCCACCAGATCGTTTGAAGGAGAAGTAGTCGTGGCTGTCCCCAAGCGGAAGATGTCGCGTTCGAACACGCGCGCGCGTAGGTCTCAGTGGAAGACCAGTGCCCCGCACCTGGTGGAGTGCTCTAACCGAGCCTGCCGGAAGCCCAAGCCCCAGCATGTCGTCTGCCCGAGCTGCGGTCAGTACGGCGGACGACAGGTCACCGCGCCCGCCTGACGGGCGCGGTGAGGGTGGTAGGCCACTGTGGGGGGTAGAGCGGCCAGGGGTCCGACGGCTGACCCGGAGAAGCTGCTCGAAGCGCTCGGCGTCGAGCTGGACGCCGAGCTGCTGACACTCGCCATGACCCACCGTTCTTACGCATACGAGAACGGTGGGCTGCCGCCGAACGAGCGGCTCGAGTTCCTCGGTGACGCGGTGCTCGGTCTGGTGGTCACCGACCACCTGTACTCGACGCATCCGGACCTGCCGGAGGGACATCTCGCCAAGCTGCGCGCGAGTGTGGTCAACATGCACGCGCTCGCTGGGGTAGCCCGCGGGCTCGGCGACTTCGGGCTCGGCGCGCATCTGTTGCTCGGCAAGGGCGAGGAGCTGACCGGCGGCCGGGACAAGGCGAGCATCCTCGCCGACGGCATGGAGGCTGTCATCGGCGCGGTGTACCTCGCGCACGGCATCGAGTCCGCGCGTGACCTCGTGCACCGGCTGTTCGATCCGCTGCTCGCGGAGGCGCCGCTGCTCGGCGCCGGGCTCGACTGGAAGACGTCGCTGCAGGAGCTGACCGCGTCGGCGAGCCTCGGGGTGCCCGAGTACCGCGTCCAGGAAGAGGGTCCGGACCACCGCAAGGAGTTCACCGCAACGGTGATCGTCGCGGGGCAGGACCGGGGGAGCGGGGACGGCAGCACCAAGAAGGAAGCCGAGCAGAAGGCCGCCGCGGCGGCCTGGCGCACGCTCTCCGAGATCATCAAGGCCGAGGACGGGCAACCGCGCGGCATCTCAGGTGCCTGAGCTACCCGAGGTCGAGGTCGTGCGGGTGGGCCTCGACGCACACGTGACCGGGCGGACGCTCGCCACCGTCGAGGTGTTGCACCCGCGTGCGATCCGGCGACACCTGCCGGGGCCGGCCGATTTCAGCGGCCGGCTCGCCGGACACAAGGTGGTCGCGGTCCGCAGGCGGGGCAAGTACCTGTGGTTGGAGCTGTCCGACGACGTCGCGTTGCTCGCGCACCTCGGCATGAGCGGCCAGCTGCTGGTCCAGCCGGTCGGCGCCCCGGACGAGAAGCATCTGCGGGTGCGGTTCCGCTTCGCCGACGACGGCTCCGAGCTGCGGTTCGTCGATCAGCGCACGTTCGGCGGGTTTCTGGTGGACGAGTTGGTGACGGTCGACGGCGCCGCCCTGCCCGCCGCCATCGCGCACATCGCGCGGGATCCCATGGACCCTGCGTTCGACCCGGCCGCGTTCGTGACCGCGTTGCGGCGCAAGCGAACCGAGCTCAAGCGGGCGCTGCTGGACCAGAACCTGGTGTCGGGCATCGGCAACATCTACGCCGACGAGGCATTGTGGCGCGCGCGTCTGCACTGGACCCGCCCGACCGACCGACTGTCGGCGGCGAAGGCCCGCGAGGTGCTCGCGGCCGCGACCGACGTGATGCGCGAGGCGCTCGGCCAGGGCGGCACGTCGTTCGACGCGTTGTACGTCAACATCAACGGCCAGTCGGGATACTTCGACCGGTCGCTCACGGTGTACGGGCAGGAAGGTCTGCCGTGCGGCCGCTGCGGCACCCCCATCCGCCGCGAACCGTTCATGAACCGCTCGTCCTACTTCTGCCCCCGCTGCCAACGCAGAGCCACGTAACCCCGCGAGTCGCGGCTTCAGAACCCGCGAGTCGCCGTTTCAGAACCGGTGAGTTGTCGGTTCGCGACGGTTCTCGAACGACAACTCAGGGGTTCTGAACGGGGGACTCGCGGGTCTTGAAACTGGGACTCGCGGCTAGGCCGGGCCGTTGTCGGCTATGCGTAGGTAGTCGCCGCCCATGTCCTGCGGTAGCGAGGCCAGCTCGTCGAACCTGATGGCCGGGCCCGGCAGCGAGTCGACCGCGAGGAAGCGCAGCAACCCGTCGAGCAGCAGCTCAAGGTGGCGGTGGCTGAGCCGGTGGTTGTCCTCCGGTGCGATGGCTCCCGGCAGCGACGGCGTCAGCCGGATGATCAACAGACTGATGTCGCCGGCCGCGACGTCCGGGCGCAGCGACTCCTCCTCGTGCGCCGCCGAGACCAGCTTCTCCAGCGACACCCGGGACGCGAGGCGGCCGGCCATCAGCTCGTCGTCCATCGGGAGGCGCTCGGCGAGCACCGGCATGACCGCCCCGATCCGCAGGTCGATCGAGTCGTGCATGTACCGCGAGAGCGCCGTGAACGCGTCCGGTTCCTCCGTCAGCGCGGCCTCGGCCTGCGTCGTGGACTGCCGTAGAAGGTCGAGAGCGACCTGGCGGAGTAAGACCATCCGGTCGGGAAAGTGGCGATACAGCGTGGCGATGCCGACCTTCGCGCGCCGGGCGATGAGCTCCAGCGGGGCGTTCGCTCCCTGCTCAACTATGAGGTCAACGGTGGCGCGCAGGATCTGCTCCCGGTTGCGGAGCGCGTCCGCGCGGGTACGGCGAGGTTTCGGAATCTCGTTCATGGAAGCCTTATCCGGAGGACTTTCCTTCGGATAGCAACATTAGACCATTGTTACCCGGATCACTAGCGCGATGGTTGCACTTGCTAACAAATACTACTCCGCAATGCGTGGTACCGTCCGTAACGCAGTACTAAGGGAGGTGTGGGATGGAGATCAGCCAGCTACTGAAGGGCGTGCTCGACCTCGCCGTGCTCGCCGTGCTCGGCAAGGAGGACGGCTACGGCTACGACGTCGTCCGGCGCCTTCGCCAGGCCGGGCTCGACGAGGTCGGCGACGCGTCGGTGTACGGCACACTGCGCCGCCTCTACAACCAGGGCGCGCTCACCTCGTACGTCGTGCCGAGCGAAGAGGGCCCGCACCGCAAGTACTACGGACTGAACGACGCCGGCCGCGAGCGCCTCGCCGAGTCGGCGGCGACCTGGCGCGGCTTCGCCGCCACGATGACCGATCTGTTGGGAGCGAGCGCATGAGGACCGACACCCGGGACTACCTGACCGAGCTGCGCGCCGCGCTGGCCGACCTGCCCGACGCCGAGGTCGAGGCGATCGTCGAGGACGTCGCACCGCAGCTTGCCGACGACCCCGGCCGGCTCGGCACGCCGGCCGAGTACGCGGCCGAGGTACGCGCAGCCGCCGGCCTGCCCAGCCGCGCGCCACGCCAGGGTCTCGCGCCGCGTGTCGCGTTGTGGGTGCTCGCGATCACCACCGTCGCCGCGGGGTACGCCGGTTACTTGAACGAGCGGATTGCCTCCAACGACGGGCGGTACTCGCTGCCGGTGTTCGGGCTCGCGCTCGTCGCGACCTGGTTCGTGGTCGCACGGTTCGGGCCGGACGTGGCCAGGGTCGCCGCGCTGCCCGAGACGCGCCTGCTCGACGTGAAGGCGCCGGCGCCGGTCGTGCGCTACCTCGCCTCGCTCCAGCCGGGCTGGTCTTTGCTGCGTGCGGCGCTCGTCGGCGTCGGCGTGCTGCTCCTCTGTCACACGATCGGGTGGTACCCGGGCGGACCCGAGGTGGTCGCTCTCGCCGTGGCCGCGATCGTGCTCCTCGCCGGCCATCGCTCGCGGACCGACCGCCGGTGGCTGTGGCTCAGCGTGCCCGCCGGCGCGTGGGCGGTCGGCGTCGCGTGCCGGCTGCTCGGCTACCTGCCGCTGATCGTGGCCGGCGACATCGGCTACGTGCACCGCTAGGAGCACACTTGTGTCGTGGCAGTACAGGCAGAGCCGGACGAGCCCCGTCGTGGTGAGCTGCGCATCTACTTCGGCGCCGCGCCGGGGGTCGGCAAGACCTTCGCGATGCTCGGCGAGGCGCACCGGCGGGTCGAGCGCGGCACGGACGTGGTCGTCGGGCTCGTCGAGACCCACGAGCGGGCCAGGACCGACCGCCTGCTGGAAGGCCTCGAGACCGTGCCGCGCCGGGTCGTCCACCACCGCGGCCGTGACTTCCGGGAGCTGGACCTCGACGCCGTCCTCGACAGAAACCCCGAGGTGGTGCTGATCGACGAGCTCGCGCACACCAACATCCCCGGCTCCCGCAACACCAAGCGCTGGCAGGACGTCGAAGAACTGCTCGCCGCCGGCATCGACGTGCTGACCACCGTCAACGTGCAGCACCTGGAGAGCCTCAACGACGTCGTCGAGCGGATCACCGGTGTGCGCCAGCAGGAGACGGTGCCGGACGAGGTGGTGCGCAGGGCCGAGCAGCTCGAGCTGGTCGACATCACGCCGGAGGCGCTGCGGCGCAGGCTCGCGCACGGCAACGTCTACCCGGCGCGCCGCATCGATGCCGCGCTGGCCAACTACTTCCGGCCGGGCAACCTGATCGCGCTGCGGGAGCTGGCCCTGCTGTGGGTCGCCGACCAGGTCGACGTCGCGCTCCAGCGGTACCGCGCGGAGCAGCACATCACCGACACGTGGGAAGCCCGCGAGCGGGTGGTCGTGGCGGTGACCGGCGGCGCGGAGACGGAGACGCTCGTGCGCCGCGCCAGCCGGATCGCCGCGCGGGCCGGCGCCGAGCTGCTGGTGCTGCACATCCTGCGTGGCGACGGGCTCGCCGGCGCGTCGCCGCACGCGGTGGTCGAGATGCGCGGCCTCGCGAAGAACCTCGGCGCGACCTTCCACACGGTGGTCGGCGACGACGTGCCGGCCGCGCTGCTGGACTTCGCGCGCGGGGTGAACGCGACGCAGCTCGTCGTCGGCACGTCCAGGCGGTCCCGGTTCGCGCGGCTGTTCGACGAGGGCATCGGCGCGGCCGTGGTCCAGCAGTCCGGGTCGATCGACGTGCACATGGTCACGCACCGGGAGGCGCGGCGCGGCTGGCGGCTGCGGCCGGGCCGCAGTCCACTCGGGCTGCCGCGCAGGCTCGCCGGCTTCGCGGCCGCCGTGGCCCTGCCGGTGCTCGCGACGCTGATCGGCGTGCTGCTGCGCACGGAGCTGAGCCTGTCGACCGACGCGGTCGCGTACTTCCTGGTGATCGTGACGGTGGCGCTGGTCGGCGGGCTCGGGCCGGCGCTGCTCGCCGCCGTGTTGTCCGGGTTACTGCTGAACTTCTTCTTCGCCGCGCCCATCTACACGCTGAACGTGGCCGAGACCGAGAACCTGATCACGTTGGTGGCCATGGTGATCGTGGCCGTGCTGGTGGCGCTGGTGGTGGACCGGGCGGCGCGGCGGACCGTGCAGGCCACCGAGGCGCGGACCGAGGCGTCACTGCTCACCTCCTACGCGCGGACCGTGCTGACCTCGCCCCGGCCGGTCGACCGGCTGCTCGAGAAGGTGCGGGAGAACTTCGGGCAGTCGTCGGTCGCGCTGCTGGAGCGGCGGTCCGGCGAGTGGCACCGGGTCGCGTGTGCCGGCCCGTCCCCGTGCGACGGGCCGGACGAGGCGGACGTGGACATCGCCGTGACGCAGGACGTGCACCTCGCGCTGCGCGGGCCCGCGTTGCCGGCCGACACCCGGGGTGTGCTGGAAACCGTTGCGGGACAGGCATTATTGGCGTTGCGGCAGCAACGGATGGTGGCCGAGGCGGTCGAGGCGAAACGCCGGGCGGAGACCACCGAGCTGCGCACCGCGCTGCTCTCGGCCGTCGGGCACGACCTGCGCACGCCGCTGACGTCGATCAAGGCGGCGGTCGGCAGCCTGCGCGCGCCGGACCTCGCGCTGTCCGAAGAGGACAGTGGAGAACTGTTGGAGACCATCGAGGAATCGGCCGACCGGCTCTCCGCGCTGATCGACAACCTGCTCGACTCGTCGCGGCTCGCGACCGGCGCGGTGCGGCCGAGACTGCGTGCGATCACCTACGACGAGGCGGTGTCCCGCGCGCTGTCCGGAATGGACGGTTGGGCCGCGGTGCAGGTGGACGTCGACGAGCGGCTGCCCGCCGTGGTCGCCGACCCGGGGCTGCTGGAGCGGGTGATCGCGAATGTCGTCGGCAACGCGCTGCGGCACGGCACGCCGAAGGGGGTGCCGCCGGACGAGCCGGCCATCGCGGTCCGCGCCTCGACGCACGACGACCGGGTGGAGTTGCGCGTCGTGGATCATGGGAAGGGATTGCCGAAGGGCGCGGCGGACTCGGTGTTCGCGCCGTTCCAACGGCTCGGGGACTCGTCGAGTGGGATCGGGTTGGGCATGTCGGTGGCGAAGGGTTTCATGGACGCGATGGGTGGCACGATCCGCACGGAGGACACGCCCGGCGGCGGGCTGACCGTCGTGCTGTCGTTGCCGGTGGATCGGGGACGGCCATGACCAGGGTGCTTGTGGTCGACGACGAGCCACAGATCGTGCGCGCGCTGCGGATCAACCTGACCGCGCGCGGCTACGAGGTGCTGACCGCGGCCGACGGGCAGGAGGCGCTGCGCGTGGCCGCCGCGTCAAGGCCCGACGTCGTGGTCCTCGACCTCGGACTGCCCGACATCGACGGCGCCACCGTCATCGAAGGTCTGCGCGGGTGGACCAGCGTGCCGATCATCGTGCTGTCGGCACGCACCGACTCCGGCGACAAGGTGGCCGCGCTGGACGCGGGCGCCGACGACTACGTGACGAAGCCGTTCGGCATGGACGAGCTGCTCGCGCGGCTGCGTGCCGCCGTGCGGCGGGCGTCGGCCGTGCCGTCGGGGGAGGAGGCGGTGATCGAGACCGAGGCGTTCACCGTCGACCTGTCGGCGAAGAAGGTGCTCCGCGACGGGTCGGAGGTGCACCTGACGCCGACCGAGTGGGGGGTGCTCGAGCTGCTCGTGCGCAACCGGGGGAAGCTGGTGGCGCAGAAGCAGTTGCTGCAGGAGGTGTGGGGGCCGGCATACGCGTCGGAGACCCACTATCTGCGGGTGTACCTCGCGCAGCTGCGGCGCAAGCTGGAGCCGCAGCCGTCGCGGCCGAGGCACCTGCTCACGGAAGCCGGCATGGGCTACCGCTTCGAGGTCTAGCCGGCAGGATGTCGGCATGAACGCGACTCTGCAGTGTGTGGTGCTCGACTGCGCGGACGACGAGGCGCTGGCCACGTTCTACCAGGCGCTGCTCGGCGGCGAGGTGAACCGTCCGGACCGCCGGTGGGCCACCGGCGGCGGCTGGTCGACCCTGCACCTGCCGACCGGCCTCGTGCTGTGCTTCCAACGGGTGGCCGACCACCGACCCCCGCGCTGGCCCGACCCCGAGCACCCGCAACAGTTCCACCTCGACTTCGGCGTCCCCGACCTCGACGAGGCACACGACCGCGTGATCGCCGCGGGGGCGGTGTTGCTCGAGATCGAGGCTGGCGCGTGTACGCCGACCCGGCCGGCCACCCGTTCTGCCTGCTCCGAGAAGCGGCGACGTGACGGGGGTGGCGGACAGTGGCCATGCCCTGAAGGGCGCGTTCGGGACAGTGGCCATGCCCTGAAGGGCGCGTTCGGGGCGATGCCCTGAAGGTGACCTTCAGGGCGTTGAGCGCCCCGAAGGGGCCCTTCGGGGCATCGGACGACGTCCCGTATGAGCCCTTCGCGTGGCCGAAGCGGTCTGGTATGCCCTGAAGGGCCCCTTCGGGGCGCCCCGTGATGCTGTTGGCGAATTGCGCGGCTCGCTGTCTGGCGGTCCGTTCGGGACCCGAACGGCGCGTTCGGGACAGTGGCCATGTCCCGAAAGACGCGTTCGGGACGCTGAGCGTCTCCTACGGGCCTTTCGAGGCATGCGCCGCCGGCCACCGTGCGAATTCGCAACAGCATCGTTCAACACCCCGAAGGGGCCCTTCGGGGCAGAAGGATCAGTAGCCGAAGTCCTGCGTCCAGTAGAAGCCGTTGGTCGCTAGGCCAACGCCGATCGTGTTCAGGTCGCAGTTGAGGATGTTCGCGCGGTGGCCGGGCGACTCCATCCACATGCGCATGACGTCGTCGGCCTTGCGCGCGCCCATGGCGATGTTCTCCGCACCCGGCTTCGAGTACCCGGCGTTGCGGATCCTCTGGTCGAAGGTCACACCTTCGGGTGTCGTGTGCGAGAAGAAGTCGCGGTTGGCCATGTCCGCGCTGTGGTTCTGCGCCGCCTCGGTGAGGTCGGCGTCCACGGACAGCGGACCGCAACCGGCATCCTGCCGGGCCGCGTTCACGGAGTCCACGACGAGCTGCGTCGGGCTCGACGCGGTGGTCACGGGCGGCTCGTCGGTCTGGGGCGGGGGCGGGGCAGGCTCCGAGGAGGTCGCCGGCGGTGGGGCGGCCGAGGACGACGTCGGCGGGGCCGTCGTCGTGGTCGTCGGCGGCTTGCCGGTGGGTGCGACCGGTTCCGGCCGGCTCA
>Ga0193717_1002272_pt1 | contig 11149 bp, 11 predicted proteins | sample U2c2metaG_FD_145900 | JGI IMG/M metagenome (GOLD analysis project Ga0193717, IMG submission 145900) | Soil microbial communities from a riparian zone of the East river system, Colorado, United States - U2c2 | ecosystem: Environmental > Terrestrial > Soil > Riparian zone | place: USA: East River...
CTTCTGTGCCGCGCCGATAAGGTCACCAATCGTTGCTCCGCCTTGGACAAGTGCCACACGTGCCTGTGGATCAATTGTGACGGTTCGCATCTCGGAACAATCAATTACGATGCCATCGTCGCTTAGAGCCCGCCCTGCAAAATCATGTCCACCGCCCCGTACGGAGAGCGATAGCCCATTCGAACCGGCCCAACGAACGGTGTGAACAACGTCCTCCATGTTTCTACATCGCACGAGCGCCGCAGGATGTCTGTCAACCTTCCCATTCCAGACTTGGCGTGCCACACCGTATTCGGCATCACGAGGAAGAATGAGGTGGCCGGAAATGAGAGATGCGAGATTCTTGAAATTAGGGCTCGTACGCAGACGTGGGGACGCCATATTTTTCCTTTACAGTATTTAGTTAGTTGTTTTGTTAGTTGTACAGAGGGAGTTAGAACGTTGTAAGCACGTAGATGTTAGTTCCTGATTGGGATCGATTGCGCCTGACTGAAACCCCGCTGAACGTTTCAAAATGTCTACTTGATCATTTTGTTGATGTAATCTGCACACTTGCGAAGTGCAGATGTCTACCAGGTCGTTGACACTGCCTTTCCATATGCGATGTGTGCTGAGAGTGCTGTTCACAACACAGTCAGGAGAACACGGGAAGAATCATGTGTTGTGCCTTAAACTTGTCTCGTTGTGTCTATTTTTAATTCATTATGAATCTTTCTCCGCCTAACACATCAAAGCAATCAAAGTGGGGAGCGGGACAAAGAATGAGGGTTGAAGTCGATGCACCTGGACCTATTCGGAGTGGGTAGCTATTCTCGATTCTGTCGAGCAGGCGCTTGCCACAGCTTTGGTTAACTCTCGCTCAATCAGGCCTCTGCCGTCGCTGATATTGTGAGGTGGACGTGGTCCTGTACAGCTGCGCAGAAATACCGAGTTGGTGCATGAGAAGCTGAAATGCGGCCCTCCACGAAATGGCGCAATCGATAGGGTTTGAGCACGGCATTTTGCGCACAGCTTTCGAAAGTCAACGGGCAAGAGCCCGCACCAATTCATCCTCAGTCACGGAGTTGAGCGTGCGAAGGAGATGTTGTGGGCATCTGAGTGCCGAGTGCTGGATGCTTCCGTCGCCTGCGGCTCCAAAACGTAACAACACTTAGTGAGAGTGTTCCGCCGCCTGTGCGGAACCAGCCCTACGGAATATCGATACGAATTCTTTCAGGAGAGAACCTCGGGATAAGGATATATTGAGCGATCAATCTTCAACCCTTGTTGCTATCGTCGTTCAATGTCGTCAGTCCCAACATCGGATGAATCAGCGGTTCATCGGACAACCATGCAGACACGACGGTCGGCTTACTCGCCAAATCACTTTAATGACCCTCGAAGCAGCCACGTCGTTAATCCGCCACTACTCCGGTTGCTATCGGCTAGAGTGAGAGTTGCCTGGCAGGATTCGCAACCGTTGAAGAACGTCCGTTTGCACGGCATAGAATATAACGTACGCTAGCGGTTTCCTGACATTCGAACCAGGGCCACGTCAGAGCTTGCCGAGGATCGGCAAGGTCACCCGCCTACTCCAAACCATCTCGTTCGTCCCCAAACCTCAACGGCTGAAAGCTTCTGCGTGTAGCTGGATGAAGTCTCGGACGGCCATGGGTTGCTTTCCAGTCAACCGGGCAAACTGGTCTGTCATTCTGTCATAGCGCCCATGCCTGATCAATTCTCCCATTGTCGACAGATGATCGAAGGCGTGCTCGGATAAACCACTACCGCTCATGCTGTCACGCCAGAGATCGAAGGGTAGGTCGACATATCTGATCCTGCGTCCAAGTACTTCACTGAATTCAGTCGCATAGAAATCCATATCCTCCGACTGTGGACCCGTCAATTCGATAACGGTTCCGATATAACGCTGGGGACCTAGAAAGACGACAGAGAGTGCGAGCGCGACGTCCTGCGCCGCGATTGGAGACGTTTTCCCAGAGCCGAAAGGTGCTCGAATCTCATTCACGTTTTTGATATTGGAGGCCGAGTATTTGAGGAAGAACCCGTCCATAAATACGGTTGGCCTTACGTGGACCACGGGCAGCCCTGACCAGTTCAAAGTCTGTTCGGCGAGCCAGTGAAGCTTTTGCTGAGGACTGCTCGTCGTCTCTGTGATGCTCATCTGAGAGACAGTCAACTGCGACATATTCACGAATGCTTCAATGCCATGATGTTTAGCAACCGCCGCAACGTTTACGGTTGCTGCCAAATATTCAGGTGAGACGGTCATGCTGAAATACAACGAGCCACATCCCTCAATGGCAGAGTGCATATCAGAGAGATTGAGGAGATCCCCTATCACAATCTCCGCTCCCAAAGACCGGAGGGATTCGGATCGTTCATCTTCGCGGCGCACCATCGCCCGTATCTGCTTTCCTTCTTTTATCAACAATCGAGTCAGGACGTTCCCAATCGCTCCGATATTTCCGGCTGCTCCTGTGATCAGGATGGGCTTCACATGTGACATGTTACGGTCCTCTTCTCTATCTTGATTAGGCTTCAAGTATGTCGAAGACGCTAATCCTAGAACAGGATACATTTTTGGTTCCTGCCCTCAGGTGACCTTTACGCCCAGCACCCAGTCAACGGTCGGTTGGTGAATATTTTTAGTCTTCAAGTTTTTCCGTGCGAAGCCGTTGTGCATGCTTCCCGACCCGGCGCAACAGATTCTCCAGAGTATCTAGTTCAGCGGGCTTCAGCTCAGAAAACACTTCATCCATTGCCTCTACATGTTCCTGAAAGATAGGCCGAATAAGATCTTTCCCCGTACTCGTGAGGGAGACAGTTTTGATGCGCCTGTCTTTCGAGTCCTCGACCCTGCTCACCAAACCTTTTGAATGTAGCCGCTCGACTGCGACACTCACCGATCCGGGATTCAAGTTAACCTTTGGTGCTAGAGCGCTCACAGGAGTTGGTCCTTTGTGTAAAAGCACCTCGAGTACGCGGAAATCGGACTCTCCCAAACCAGACCTTTCGATACGATCCAGCGCATAGGCGCCGACCGCGCGGCCCGCCAACATCCAGACCAGCCATGTATGAATCGGTTTAGGAGAAGTTTTCTTCATTCTTTGAATCCTCTAGTAGTATACGAAGCATCAGATATATCGACATCGATACATTCGCTATCGATGTGATGTTAGAAGAAACCCGGAGAACTCCATGCCTACACTACTTCATCTCAACGCAAGCCCCCGCGGGGACTATTCCGTTTCACGACAACTTAGCACAGCCGCAGTCAAGGCATGGAAGAGCAAAAACCCGGCTGGCACGGTCATCGAGCGAGATCTGACCAAGACAGCCCTCACTTTTGTCGATATGGAATGGATCGTCGGTGCATTCTCGGCACCGGATCAGCACACCGAAGCGAACAAGCATGCGTTGGCAATTTCCGACGAACTCGTCGCCGAAGTGCTCGCAGCAAATGAAATCATTATCGGCACCCCGATGTACAACTTTGCAATTCCTGCCGTACTAAAGGCTTGGATCGATCACGTTGTTCGTTCAGGTAAGACCTTCCAATATACCGCTACCGGTGTCGACGGTCTGGTCAAAGGGCGAAAGGTTGTCGTAGCAGTTGCGAGCGGCGGCGTCTATGACGAAGCGTCTGGCATGACAGCGTACAACTACGAGATTCCGTACCTGCGTCACATCCTCGGTTTCATCGGCATTACAGATGTTACTTTCGTTCAGGCCGGAGGAACGATGGCGGTCGCACAGGGCAAGATCTCGGCAGGAGACTTTCTGTCACCATTCTTGAAGCAGGCCGAAGCCGCGGTTTGAGTGGCAAGTTGCAGCGCCAGGGCCTCCAGAACAAACCAGAAAACATTAAGATGTCGGCTTAATTAGGAGAAGTAATGAGCAAGGATTCGGTTTCAGAAGCTGCAAAGGCCGTAGTGAGACGAAACACTGAAGAAGTGCAGGGTCAGGGCAGGTTCGATGTTTTCGACGAACTTTTCGCCGATGCCTTCATCGATCACACGACTCAACCCGGCACAACACCAGACAAGGCCGGTGTTCGCAGACTGTACACCTATCTTCGAGAGGCGTTTCAAGACTTCCACGCCGAAATCCATTGGCAACGTGCTGATGGCGACACCGTAACGACGTACAAGACCTATTACGGAACCCATGAAGGCGAGTTCCTTGGAATCGCGCCTACCCATCGCAAGATACATTTCGAGACCGTCGATGTGATGCGCGTACAGAATGGGAAAATCACCGACCACTGGGGTGTCGGCAATCTGTTGCTGTTGATGCAGCAGATTGGTGGTTGGGCGCCTCCAGCTTCTGCCGCTATTCAGCGATAGTCGAAGGAAAACATGTTGTGTTTGGGGCAAGAATGGGCGCCATTAGCGTCGGAAGGACGATCATGGGGAAGTTGGACGGAAAAGTGGCAATCGTAACGGGAGCATCGAAAGGCATCGGTGCCGGCATTGCTAAGGTGCTCGCGGCCAACGGCGCCGCAGTCATCGTGAACTATGCCTCAGATGAAGCAGGGGCGGACATGGTCATCTCTGAGATCAGGTCTGCAGGGGGCGACGCCTTCGCAATTCAGGCGCAGGTAGGTAGTACCGCCGAGATCGCTCATCTCTACTCCGAGACGAAAAGCAAATACGGTCGGCTCGATATCCTTGTCAACAATGCAGGAGTCTATGCTTTCAACCCGATCGCTGATTTGAACGAAGCAGAGGTGAGACGACACTTCGAGATCAATGTATTTGGCTTGCTATTCGCTTCCAGTGCTGCGGTGAATCACTTCAGCTTGGATGGTGGAATCATCGTTAACATTGGCAGCTTCGGCACGGAGCTCAACGTGCCAAATTCCGTCACCTATACGGCGACGAAGGGTGCCGTCGAATCGATCACTCGCGTTCTCGCCAATGAATTAGGCCCACGGAAGATCCGTGTCAACTCAGTGAATCCTGGCCTTATTTTGACGGAAGGTGTGCTTTCCGGAGGCATGACCCCGAACAGCGAATTCGTGAAGACCATAGTGGCAAAGACTCCGCTTGGACGCGTGGGAACGGCTGAGGATGTAGGTGACGTTGTCGCATTTCTGGCGTCCGACGAAGCACGTTGGATCACCGGAGAGATTATCAAAGTATCAGGCGGAGTATAAGCGCTAAATCCACGCGTGAGTCGATGAATCTGTCATGGGTTAAGCTACAGCTCGCGTGTTCGCACGCGAGGGACCCACGCTTCTGGCTATTCTGGTGATGGCAGCGAGGCGACCAGCGCAACACTACACTCCTTACGGTGTCGCCGCCCCAGATCGAGATAGCACCCAAAAAACAGCAGCTCTTTCCTGCCTGCCCACATCCGAGTTGTGGAACTGCGCTCGCTGCCCATGCCTAACGATGTCGGGCGCCATCTATGAGAAAAGCTTTGTGGTGTTCAATCGAGGCTGGATGATGTCAAAGTCTTTGGGCTGATTTCTCTCATATCGCTTGGATAATGCCGGCCAGCATGTGAGGAAATTGAATGCCTCAGATTGTGAGCTATCAACTTCTTTGTCACTAGCGTAGTGTTCACCTTCCCCGAGAACCAGGTTTCGTTTTGTAGAGCAGTCCACGGTCAGAACGAGGATGGTTGTATCGTCGATACTGTTCCACACCCGTTGACCATTTGGCAATACACTGGGACAGGTGTGTACAAATCTCCTGTGCCTTCGCTCCCTTTGGCAGAGATCTGCAGTGGTCCACAAGCCTTTCTTCGCCGAATTCCTCCCCTTCCGAATTCAGCGCGTCTATCAATCCGTCGCTGTACACGACGATTGCACAGCCCCTCGAAACCTCGAGTTGAAACTCCCGATACGTAATTTCACTAAATAGCCCGATCGGCAAATCTCCACTTACGATACGAGCGGGTGTAGTGATGCCACACACCTTCGCACCTGATACGACGGGCGCGGACCGGGGATAGAGATATTGTTGCGCCTCGCGGGCCAATGTCATATCGCGCTCGAGAGCAACACCGTACCTTTCCTGCTCACGCAGGCTCTCAAGATGAGAGGTCATCGCATTGAACGAACCAACCAGGGATCCCAACTGATCCTCCCCGGTCATCGGAATCCTAATAGAAAAGTCACCCATCCCGATCCGGTGCGCAGCATGGCTCAACGTGTCAATCACGGTGACGATGCGTCTGCTGAGGCGGAGAGAAAACCATATGCCGCACGCATACACGAGACCCAGAGCGAAGGCGATGGTGATCAGGGGAGAGACCCACGATGCCGTACGTAAGCCCATGCGACTCAGGTCCTCTATGGTCCGTGTGTAGCTGGGACGAATGTGGCAAATCACCCAGCTTTCTGATGCTCCCGTCTGCCAATTCCTTGCCACGACTACCACGGGAACCGGTCTGAGCGAACCAGGTATGAAATTGGCTTCGATCTCGCCAGCTATTCCCTCATCACGCCAGTATGGGCTCAGCATGACTGGTTTGACAGCTGCAATCTCCAACCCTGCAACTCTAGATAATTGATTCAAGAACAATTCGGCAAGAGGTATTTTGACAAGAATTCTTACAAAACAACCTTCGCGTTTCACTGTACGGATGAAGCGGATTTCAGCATTACCCCGATCCTCAACGACACCGGCGAAAGAGGGTGCATCAAGCCATGGTGGATCGGCGTTGGGGAGGTCTCCCGCGGAAAGGATTGTAACGATGCCTTGACTGCCCGGCCATGTGGCATTCAGATGTTCAGTAAACGCGGTGGAGAGGGCCGAATCGGATGCATACTGGCAGCCCTGAACTTTATCGAGAACAGGGTCCATAAGGCTCATGTGGCTGTCGACCATGATCTTTATTCGTTCTTCAATCAGGTACGCGCTCTCACGTCTTATCAACACATTCAGAACAGCGATCTAGAAGCAGGTGACCATGATCACCGAGGCGACGCTGAAGAGTGAAAAAACGATCAGGATTTTCCACCGAATTGCAGTCCAAAACTTTCCTAGCTTCAAAAGAGTTTCACCTGTGCCGTGTGATGCTTGGTTCGGCCATTCAATTTGTGAGACGGGATTCCGCTATTACGACACAGTTAGCTCTTGGAAGGCAGAGAGAATGGATGGGACATTAAGATGCGAAGTCCACACCAGCGATATTGGTGAATCCCGTTCAGACGGTGACGACGATCTTCCCGATCTGCGCATTGGACTCCATATAACGATGAGCTTCGACGATGTCCGATAGCGGAAACGTCCGGTTGATGATCGGCCTGAAGTCTCCGTTGGCGAGATGGTCAAAGACGTATTTCTTTGCCTTGAGAAATTCCTCCGGGAATGTATCCGGATTCGACACTACCTCGTAAAGGCCGTACGCCTTGATGGTCAGGTACTTGCTGAGAGCAGCGGTGGCTGGGTACGGGCTGGGGTCCTGGCTCAAGAGGCCATATTCGAAGATGATGCCGCTTGGAGCTGCTGCTGCCGCCAGCGCAGATAATCCTTCACCCCCAATGGCATCGAAGATGATCCGCGCCCCTTTGCCGCCCGTGATCGTATTTACCCGGTCAGACAAATCTTCTTTGTCGGTCACGATGACATGATCGGCACCGAGTGCGAGAAGTTCCGCCTTCTTCATAGCAGTACGTGTCGTGGCTATACTGATAGCGCCTTCGACTTTGGCGATTTCAATGGCAGCAAGTCCGACGCTGCTGCTGGCGGCGGTGATGACGACGAAATCGCCTCTCGTTAACTTGCCTTCATGAATAAGCGCTCCATACGCCGTTATATATTGCATCCAGATGGACGCACCCTCTTCGTACGATAGGTGCGAAGGGAAATCGGCGATAGCGTTTATGGGGATAATCGCTACTTCTCCATAGACGCCATAAGCGTTTGCTGGGGATGTAGGAACAGTGCTGACAGTTTTGCCCAACCATGAGGGATCAACGGCGGTTCCAATGGCTTCTACGATGCCCGAAGCCTCACTGCCAATCTTCGAGGGGAGTTTTGGAATAAAAAATCGACCTTGGCGAAGGAGAGCTTCGGCACGATTTAGACCTATGGCCTTAACCCGAAGGCGAATCTCACCTTTGGCAGGTTCCGGGAGTGGAAGTTCGTCGAGCTGAAGAACGTCCGGGGAACCGATTTTATGAAAACGAACTATCTTCGCGGTTGTGGTAGTCATGCGTCGCCTCGTCTCCGACGGTTGGTAGCTGAGCCCTGCTTGGAGCGATGGGATCCATCCACCGGTCTGTCGCATTTTGGACAGAAGAGCCCCGATACTCCGGAGATTCGGTTATCCTGCCGTCCTAGACGCATCAACCGTCTCGAAGTGGATGTTTCGGTGATTTGCACATCAGAAAGGCACCTTCATGCGTACCGCGATACGTTTTATACGTAGTCACAGGGTGGCCGTCGGCAAGCTGCCAGTGGCAGCTCCGCATGAAAATCCGGGCATCCACAACATATTTAGCAAATCACTCAAAGAAAACCCCGTTGTGTCTAAACGCTTGTCACTGGGTCGAAATCTTCGGAATTCTTTACCGCAACGAAAGCATCGAATCAAATGAGGGAGGGAGACGAGGATGAGGGTAGTTCTCAACGCACTGGAATCTGCCACGGAGCCGCGCATCCACGTGCAGCACGAGCAGGTTCTCGCCACGGCGTTGCGGCCAGGTTCGATTGAACTGGGCGCGCGTCGTTCTGAGATGATCAGGTCGACCTACGACACTGGCGAAATGTTCCTGTGTCATCGTCATGTAGAACGATGGATTCGAACCGATGACTTGTACCTTTTGTCCCTCATTATTTCTGACACCGCGCTCTCGGCCGCCGCCGATGGAACAAGCGGGGAGACAGAACTGCGGAAGTCGGCCAAGTTGGTGGATGTGCGGATCGCTGCACTGGTCGCGGCGGTAAATGCAGAAAGGATTGCAGGCTTTCCGAGTGGGCGGCTATTTCTCGATTCCGTGGAGCAGGCGCTTGCATCAGCGCTGGTCAACGGCCATGCTGTCGGTCGCCCATTGCAGCAGACTCACCGGGGCGGACTAACCTCAGCTCGTCTGCGAACAATTACGGAGTTGGTGCACGCGAAGATCGACGACAACTTGACTCTCGGGGAGATGGCGGAATCGGTGCAGATGAGCACCGCTCATTTCTCGCAAATGTTTCGCAAGTCGACAGGCCAGAGCCCACACCGGTTTGTGTTGCTACACAGAGTAGAGCATGCGAAGAAGATGTTGTGTTCTGCCGAAGAGCGGGTGCTGGATGTTGCCGTGGCATGCGGCTTTAAAACGCAGCAGCATTTTGCGCGGGTGTTCCGCCAGGTGTGCGGGGTCAGTCCTACGGAATATCGACGAGAATTTCTGCGTTAGAAGGGAGCTATGATCCGACACAGGAACGGTCGTCTGTCCGGGGCAGCAGGTCCCGATATAGTGCTGAAAAGTAAATTCTAAGGCGCGAAAACTTGCTATAGGGAATGAGTATTCCCTATAATACGATGATGGCGGATGTAGTGTCTTCAGATACCGAATCCCGGAAGCGAGGCCGTCCCCGCGAGTTCGACATAGACGCAGCTCTAGACAAGGCTGTGCGCGTCTTTCGCGAACGTGGTTACCATGCGACTTCGATCACAGATCTGTTGAACGCCATGGAACTGGCCTCGGGTAGTGTCTATAAAGCATTCAAAGATAAGCAGGCGATCTTCGTGGCTGCCTTCGACCGCGAGGAGGCAGTGCGTGGAGAAAAGCTGCAACGGATTATCAGTACGGTCAAGTCTGGACGGGATCGCATACGCGAGGTGCTGATCTTTTATGCCAAGTCTTCGTACGGCGCGGAGGGCAAAAGGGGATGTCTTCTCGTTGGTAGTGTTACCGAATTAGCCACACTAGATGGATGCGTCGCACAGCGAGTAACGGCGGCCCTTCACAAGAGCGAAACCTTGATCATCAATTTGATCCGCCAGGGCCGGTCTGATGGATCCATCTCGGCCTCTGTCGATAGCAAGATAACAGCCCGCCTGCTGCTCTGCCTCCTGCAAGGCATGCGTGTTATCGGGAAGACCGGACGGGAATGTGCTGAGATGACGGCGGTGGTCGATGCAGCTATGAAGTTCCTTGGCTAATTTTTTTAAACATATAGGGAATAAACGTTCCCGTTCTCGGGTTGACTTATCGAGGAAGAAACAACTCCCGTTATGGAGGAATGCCATGAGCATTTTAGCCGATCGCGTTAATCATCCCAGCGACCGCGATACCTTGTCGACAAACGTCGCGAAACGCCTGCTTGCCGACATACGCGAATTGTCACCCAGCATCATCGCGCGCGCAGCAGAGATCGAAGCTGAGCGGCGAATTCCAGTCGATCTCGTGGAGGCGCTCAGATCGATCGGCGTCTTTCGGATGTTAGTGCCGAAGAGCCATGGTGGGCTGGAACTCGATCTCCCGGCCGCGATGGAGATTATCACAGCGTTAGCAAAAATCGAAGGTTCGGTCGGTTGGACTGCGATGATCGGAAGCGGAAGTGCCGCACTCGCGACATTATTGCCACGCGACGCCTATGAGCAGGTCTACAACAATGGCCCGGACGTGCTCCTCGCCGGGTCGAATCAGCCTACGGGTACGGCCGAGGCGGTGGATGGAGGCTGGCGAGTTAACGGGCGGTGGCCGTTCGCTAGCGGCTGCCAGCACGCTGACTGGCTGTTCGGCTTCTGCGTCATGACTAGAGATAGAGAGGCCGTTCCCGGACCGGCCAGTGAGGAGCCTCGTCCATTGGTACGGAGTTTTTTCCTGCCGGCGCGATACTGGCAGATTGAAGACACTTGGCATGTAGCAGGACTCAAAGGTACTGGGAGCCAACGCTGAAGGATACGGTGGTCCCGGAAGCGAATTTCTTTGATCCTGCCAACGGTGGGCCGTGTCTAACTGGATTGCTGTACCAGGCTGTGCCACAACTCTTTCCGCTATTACACGGCGCCAGCTCTTTGGGTATGGCCGAGGGAGCGTTGTGCGATCTCGTGGACCTGGCCAATACAGGCCGACAGCAGCAGCGAGCCCCTGCGCCGATGCGGGAATCGGAGACATTCCAACTCGAACTTGGACGAATCGCGGCAGACGTGAGGGCGGCGCAGGCATTTCATCAATTCCAAGTGGCAAGTGATTGGC
>Ga0193717_1002273_pt1 | contig 11143 bp, 10 predicted proteins | sample U2c2metaG_FD_145900 | JGI IMG/M metagenome (GOLD analysis project Ga0193717, IMG submission 145900) | Soil microbial communities from a riparian zone of the East river system, Colorado, United States - U2c2 | ecosystem: Environmental > Terrestrial > Soil > Riparian zone | place: USA: East River...
CCTCGGGATCGAACGGCGCTTCGATTGCGGTCAGGCGTGCGCCTAGAGTTTTCAGCAAGGTCTCCAGCACCTCATCGCGCCGCATCCGCAGCCGATTGGCGAGAATCTGCACCGGAACATGCCGATCGCCGAGATGCCAGGCGAGCCGCGCCAAGTGTGTCAGATCGTTGCCGCGAACCTCGATCAGCGGCTCCGGCTCGGCCACCACATCAACGAAGCTGCCGTCATCGAGCTCCAGCAGATCGCCGTTGCGCAGCAGCACCGGCTCGGGAAGCATGATCCCGATGGGGGTGCCTTTCACGCCGGTCAGTTGCGCGGTCTGCACGCGGCGCTGGTCGCTGGACACAATGACGCTGTCGATCGGCGCGCGATCGCCACTATCCACAAGGACACGGACAACGCGCCGCATGCCTAGTTGAGCCGCGCGGGACGTTCGTCGTCAGGGTCGCGCACGGGAGGCGCGGACGCGGCCGGATGATCGCTCGTGGCCGCCGCCGCCGCCGTCACGCGTGCCGCGGCGTCCGCCTCCTGATAGCGGCGGTAAGAGAACCAGCCGAGCGGCAGCAAGACGAGATATGCGAGCGAAACAACGCTGAGCAGCTCCCACGGATAGCTGATCAGCAAGGCGATCAGCAGCACCGCCACGATGATGACCGGCGCTACCATTTCGGGGCGCACGCGCGTCCCTATCTTCTTGCCCGACAGCACCGGAAGGCGTGAGACCATCAGCCCGGCAATCGCCAGCGTGTAGACGAAGGTGAGGACGACCGGCACCGGCACGCGCAGGAAGGACAGATAGATCGGCAGCAGCACCACGATGGCGCCGAGCGGCGCCGGAACGCCGGTGAAGAAATTACCGGCCCAGGCCGGGCGCAGCGGATCGTCGATCTGGACGTTGAAGCGGGCAAGCCGCAGCGCCGTGCAGATGGCGAACACCATCGCAGCGATCCAGCCGAGATTGCCGAGCGCGTTGAGGCCCCAGAAATACAGAATCAGGCCCGGCGCAACGCCGAAATTGAAGAAGTCCGCGAGGCTGTCGAGTTCGGCGCCGAAGCGCGAGGTGCCCTTGATCATGCGCGCGACGCGCCCGTCGATCGCATCGAGCATCGCGGCGAAGACGATCGCGCCGAGCGCAAGCTCGTAGCGGTTTTCGAGCGCCAGCCGGATGCCGGTCATCCCGGCGCACAGCGCCAGCAGCGTGATCACGTTCGGCAGGAGGGTGCGCACCGGGATCTGGCGGAATCGGTGGAGCCGGCGCTGGCGGCGGTCAGGATCGAGGCCCGAATACGGCATGGAGAGGAATATAGCGGTTCGCGCGCAGCACCGCCACTGGCTCAGGCCGAACGGTTAACGCGCGGCAGCCTTCAGCGGGTGCGGCGATCCACCCTGCGCGGCACCATCTGCTGCAGGATGCGCTCGGCGGAAGCACGTTGCAGCCCGGAGAAGAATGCGAGCGCGTCGGCCGCGCTTCTGGAGCCGTGATTGCGGCGGCGGCGCATGCGCAGCAGGGCCGAGAATCCATTCAGGCTGAATCCGGCCGCGCGGCACATCACCGAGATCGGCTCATCGGACTCCGCGTCCAGTGCTTGAGCGACGATGTCCGGTTGCAGCCGGACCCGCTCGGCGATCACGGCCGCGATCGTGACGATGCAATTGGCGTCGGCGAGCTCGGCAAGCGCCTCGTCGAGCGCCAGCAACCCTTGCGCCCTGCGACCGAGGATCGCGGCAGCCTGCTCGTCGTCTTGCGCCTGCGCCATCGATCAAAACCCACCGTACGGCCACGTCCGTTGCGGGCAGATAAGTCGAAAACTTGATCGATTGTGCTAAGCGGGGTGCAAGCAGCCGGTTAACGCGCGTTTACCGTCACCGTTGTCCACGTCAATATGAATTGATCAGCCGACGCGGAATGACAGGCTCGATGCCGCTGCGCCGAGTTCGGCGATGATGGTCTCGCCGGCGAGCGACGTCTGTCCGACGGACACGAGCGGCACGGTGCCGGCCGGGAGATACACGTCGACGCGCGAGCCGAAGCGGATCATGCCGATGCGCTCGCCCGCGCCGATCTCTTGCCCCTCCTTCACCCAGCACACGATGCGGCGCGCGATGAGCCCGGCGATCTGCACCACGCCGACGCGGCCGGCGGCGGCGGCAATAACCAGCGCGTTGCGCTCGTTGTCCTCGCTCGCCTTGTCGAGGTCCGCGTTGAGGAATTTGCCCGGCGTGTAGACGATCCGCTCGATCCGCCCGGAAACCGGCGAGCGATTCACGTGGCAATCGAACACGCTCATGAAGATCGAGACGCGCGGCAGCGGCCTGTCGCCGAGCGCAAGCTCGGGCGGCGGGACCGCGTTGGCGACCAGACTCACTCGCCCGTCCGCGGGCGATACCACGAGCTTGTCGGAGATCGGCGTCACGCGCACCGGATCGCGGAAGAAATACGCGCACCAGAGCGTCAGCACGGTGCCGAGCCAGCCGAGCGGCGTCCACAGCCAGAACAGGATCAGGCTCGCGAGCGCAAACGCGCCGATGAACGGATAGCCCTCCGGGTGGATGGGCGCGAGTTGGGAACGGATGGAATTTACGATGGACATGGGACTGTTCTACTCGACCACCACGGCATTGACATCCGGGGGCTCAGCCGCAATCGCGGGATCGTCGACGGGCGGCGGGTTGCGGTTCGGCGCGGCTTTCTCTGCCTCGACACGCGCGAGCTTCTCGCGCGCCTCTTCGGCCTCGCGCTGGCGATTCCACATGCTGGCGTAGAGGCCGTTCTTCAACAGCAATTGATGATGCGTGCCGCGCTCCGCGATCACGCCCTGATCCAGCACGATGATCTCGTCGGCGCCCACGATGGTCGAGAGCCGGTGCGCGATCACCAGTGTGGTGCGCCCGCGCGAAACCCGGTCGAGCGCGTCCTGGATATCCTTCTCTGTGTGGCTGTCGAGCGCCGAGGTCGCCTCGTCAAGCAGCAGGATCGGCGGACCTTTCAGGATGGTGCGGGCAATCGCGACGCGCTGCTTCTCGCCGCCGGAGAGTTTCAGCCCCCGCTCACCGACCTCCGTCTCGTAACCGTCCGGCGCCATGCGGATAAAGCCGTCGATCTGCGCCAGCGCTGCCGCCTCCTCCACCTCGGCATCGCTCGCATCCCAGCGGCCGTAGCGGATGTTGTAGCGGATGGTGTCGTTGAACAGCACAGTGTCCTGCGGCACCATGCCGATTGCCGAGCGCAGCGAGCGCTGCGTCACGTCGCGGATATCCTGCCCGTCGATGGCGATGCGCCCGCCGGTCACATCGTAGAAGCGGAACAGGAGCCGCGAGACGGTCGACTTGCCGGCGCCTGACGGACCGACGATCGCGACGGTGTGGCCCGCCGGCACCTCGAAACTCAACCCTTTCAGAATTTGCCGTGCGGGCTCGTAGGCGAACTGAACGTTCTCGAAGCGGATCGCGCCCTTGGGCACGCTAAGCGCAGCAGCGCCGGGCTTGTCCTCGATCTCCGGCTCGCGAGAGAGAATCGAGAACATGAGCTCGATGTCGGTGACCGCCTGCTTGATCTCGCGATACACCATGCCCATGAAGTTCAGCGGCTGATAGAGCTGGATCATCATCGCGTTGATCATCACAAAGTCGCCGACCGTGTTGGTGCCGGCGCGGATACCGAGCACACACAGCACCATCGCGGCGGCGAGGCCGAGCGTGAAGATCACGGCCTGTCCGGCATTGAGCACGGCGAGCGACGTGTAAGCCTGGACGCTCGCGTCCTCGTAGCGCGCCATGGTGCGGTCGTAGCGGCTGGCCTCGCGCTCCTCGGCGACGAAGTATTTCACCGTCTCGTAATTGAGCAGCGAATCGATCGCCTTGGTGTTGGCCTCGCTGTCCGACTCGTTCATCTTGCGGCGGATGCTGATGCGCCACTCGGTGGCGTAGTAGGTGAAGGCCATATAGAGCCCAACCGTCACCGTGATGATCAGCACGTAGCGCCAGTCGAACATCCACAGCAGCACGCCGACGATCAGCGCGAGCTCGACGATGGTCGGCACGAGCTGCAGGATCACCATGCGCACGATGGTCTCGATGGCGTTGCGTCCGCGCTCGAGCACGCGCGTCAACCCGCCGGTCTTGCGCTCCAGGTGGAAGCGCAACGAGAGCTCGTGCATGTGCTGGAACGTGATCAGCGCGAGGCGGCGCACCGCGTGCATCGCCACCTTGGCGAACAGCCCGTCGCGCACTTGCGTCAACACCGCCATGACGATGCGCGTGCCGCCATACGCCACGGTGAGCAGGATCGGCGCGGCGAACATCCACACCGCCCACGAGGGCGCGCCTTCGGGCGGGCGAACTTCGCCGGTCAGCGCATCGACTGCCCACTTGAAGGTGAACGGGACCGCGATGGTGGCGAGCTTGGCGAGGAACAGCAGCACGGTCGCCAGCATCACGCGCCATTTCAGATCGGCGCGGTCCGAGGGCCAGATAAACGGCCACAGATGCGCGAGCGTGCGCAGCAGCGCACCGCGCTCTGCGGAGACCGGCTTGAAGCTCGCGGGGGGATGCGGCGCGTTCATGAATTCTGGAATCGGTCCAAGTTTGCCCAGCACATATAAGGGGTTTGGGCACCGCGGGCACCCTTCCCGATTTGCGCTGCGGCTATCAGTCCGGAATGCGCAGGATCAATGGCCCGGGCTGCATGTAGGGCACAAGACGTACTGCCTGTGGGCGCGCGCCGCGAATGACCGTGAGGAGCGGATGCGCGGCCGGTTGCGGCGGCTCGATGCGGCCGATGAGCGCGTAGCGCGCGCCGCGCAAGCCGCGCAGCACGATGATCGGCGGCGCATCGCTGGCGGTTGGCGCAGCCAAAGGACTGGGCGGCAGCGCCGCGAGCCTCGCGTTCTCTTTCGGTTTCTCTTCCGCCGGTGCGCGCGACGCAATGGCGCGCTGGCGGCCGCCGCGTATCACGGTGATCTGCGGCGCGTCGGGCAAGCTCGGAGCCGCGCGCGGTGCCGCACGGGGCGCGGGTGTTTCGCTCGGCGGAAGTGCGGCGAGCTTGTCCGGGGCTGCTGCCGGTTGGGTTGCGGGCGGCGAAGCGGGCGGCAGCTGATTTGCTTGTGGCGCGGCGGGCAGAATGCGCGGCGGGTTCGCGCGGCTTTCAACCGGTGGCGCAGTGACAATCGCGGGCGGCGGTTCGGCAACCGAACTGGCAGGTGGCACGTCCGGCTTCGGCGGCACCGCCGGCACGGCGGCTGGTATTTCGGTTCTCGATGATTCCACCGGTGGCGCAATGGCCGCGATGCTGGGGCGCGGCGAAGAAACTTGCGGAGCCGCAATCACGGCATTCGATGTTTCCAATGACTGCACCGGAGCCGCGGCCACGCTCGGTGCCGTGGTGGCGGGGGGCGCGATTGGCAACGGTTGAGGCGTGGGCCGGGCCGCAACAGGCCTCTCAACCTGCGATTTCTGAGTGAGCAGATTCGGAGCTGCGCTCGCCGGAGGCGGCGATTGGACTGATGGAGCTGCGGCAACCTTGGGGGGCGTGGGCGGTGGCGTGACCGGAGCCGCTGGCACGGCTACCGGTGTTTCAATCTTTGGCGGCGCAGCGTTCGGTGCAGGGGCAATCGCGGGTGGCGGCTTGGCCTGTGCCGATGCTGACGGCGCGCCCTGCCCGGATGGATGCGGAGCAGACTGCGGCGGCGCGGACGCTGTGGCGGCCGGCGGCGTTGTAATTGGCGGCGGGGCGGGCTCGCTGCGTGCTGGCGGCTGAACAGCCGAAACGGCGGGCGCTTCCGGGGGCTTCGGGCTCGGTCCAGGAGCTGCGACGACTGGCGGCGCGGGCGGCTCTATTGGGGCGGTCGCCGCGACTGGCGGCGGAGGTGGAGCCTCCGCTTCCTTGGCCGGCGACGCGCTCGCAACTGGCGGTGCGGCCGGCAGTTGCGGAGCCGTCGCGACTGACGGCGGCGGCGTCTCGACGTCCTTCACCGGCGGAACACTCACAGCCGGCGGCGGCGGCGCGGCCATCGCGATCGGCGGCGGCGCCTCGGGCTCGTACGACCAGATCACCGCATAGCCGAGCGCGCCGGCCGACACGCCGGCCGCCACCATGGCCACATAACCCACGCCTGCGCGCGTCATCGAGATCCTGCTGTCCACCCCGTCCCGCGAAGTTTAGCAGCGATCCGGACATTGCAATGAAAAATTGACCCGATTTTGCGGTTCCCGGTTCCGGTTCCGGCTGCCAAAAAGCCGAATCGGCGCGCCTTGACCCCTTGGGAGGGGCGATGCCACATCCACCTCATGAGCAAGATTCGGACGGTTTGCGTCTATTGCGGCTCCAGCCCGGGCGCCGACCCGGCCTTTATGGAAGCGGCCCGCCGTTTCGGTGAGATTTTGGCGACCGACGGCGTCGGTCTGGTCTATGGCGGCGGTTCGCGCGGCCTGATGGGCGCAGTCGCGACGTCCGTGCTCGACCATGGCGGCCATGTCACCGGCATCATCCCGGAGTTCCTGCAAAACCGCGAGCAAACACTCAAGCGCGCGCAGGAGATCATCATCACGCCCGACATGCATGTCCGCAAGCAGACGATGTTCGACAAGGCCGACGCGTTCGTGGCGCTGCCGGGGGGAATTGGCACGCTGGAGGAACTGGTCGAGCAGCTCACCTGGGCGCAGCTCGGGCGGCACAAGAAGCCGATCCTGATCCTGAACATCGGAGGGTTCTGGGACCCGCTCTGCGCCCTGCTCGATCATATGCGCGGCATGGAGTTCATCCGGGCCGAGCTTGGCGTCGTGCTGCTCGTCGCCGAGACGCCGGAAGAGATACTGCCCAAGCTGCGCAAGGCGGCGGCGCAAGTCAGCGAGAGCGAGAAGCAGGGCAAGCCCGAAACCGTCGAGCGGATGTGACTAACGGACGGGCAGCCGATAGCTGCCGTCGCTTGATTCCGTGCCGTTGAGCACGGCACCGATCAGATCGTCCGTCAGGCGCCGCGCAATCGGCAATCGATAGTGCAGCCCGTCCCAATAATTTTCGTCGTTCCGCGTGATCGGCGAAGCAATACGCCAGTCGATGACCATGGCGCCGAATTTGCGGCCGATCGCCGCGATGCGCGCCTTGCACTCCGCCTCGACCGCGGCGTCGCGCGTACCGGGCCAGGCCTGTGCGGCGACGTGCACCGGCATGAAGGCCAGCACCTTGGTGCTGGCCGCCGGCAACTCGCCGATCATTGTGTCCATCCAGGCGAGCGCGGGGAATTTCAGCGCGCGCTTCTCTGCATCGGATAGCGACGGGGGCGGCACGTCCGGTAGCGGCTGCGGCGTTCGCCCCATCCAGATGCCGGGCCGCGCGCGCGCGAGATTGTAGTCGCTCTCCGGCGGCGTAAAGACCTCGAAGCCGTCGTATCGGCCGCGCGCGCGATAAAGCCCGAGATGATAGCCGACGAGGCGCGCCGCGATCTCGAGTGTGCCGCTGTTGAACAGGTTGGCATAGTCGTTCCAGCGGTCGTCATCGTAGAGCCATTCGGGAAAGCCGTGCCGGATGCGGTCGCGGTCCGCATTCGGATCGCACCAGCCGTCGTCGATCCCGACGATAAGCACTTTCGGCGGGCCCGCGTGCCGCCGGAAATACTCGAACGTGCGCCATTGCTCCCAGGCGCTCGAGGCGTTCATCGCCATGTTGGCAAAGCGCGCCGCGAACGGACCGTTGAGCTGCTCGGGATCGATCAGCCGCGCGGTCGAGGAGCCGACGATGATCGAGTCGAAGCGCTTGCTGCGCATCACCTGCGGATAGGCGAAGCGCTGGCTGCCGCTCACCAGCGGCCGCTCGATCGGGAGCGAGAACGGCACCATGTCGTAAGGATCGAGCAGCAGGATGAAGAGCGCCGCGCCCGCGATGCCGCCGGCGAAGGTGCCGAGAAACAGCATGACGAAGCAGCGCCAGCCGCCGCGCGCCGCAACATCGGTCTGTGGGTGGGTTTGTTGCAGCATCGTCAAAACTGAAAATAGATGAAGTTGACCGGCGCGCCCTTGCCGACCTCGAACACGCAGAACGCTGCCAGCAGCGCTGTCGCCACCGCGATCACCGGCATCGGGCGCAGCAGGCGGTCTTTCATCTCATGCGCCGAGGGGATGAGCGCACTCGCGAGCGCCGCGATCGCAATCAGCTTCGCCTCCGCCAGCACACCGCCGAATCCGTTCAAGCCGGCGAGAGAACCAAGAATCGAGCCGGCCGATGCAAAGCCAGTCGCGCGGAACACGACCCATCCGACGAGGACGAACAGCATGGTGATCGCCCAGCCGGCAATCGCCGGCAGCGGGCGCCCGAGCTGTTGCCATGCCCGGCAGACGATCAACCCGATCCCGTGCCAGAGCCCCCAGGCGACATAAGTCCACCCTGCCCCATGCCACAGCCCGCACAGCCCCATCGTAATGATTGTCGCGATGGCGTAGCGCGCCGCACCGTGACGGCTGCCGCCGAGCGGGATGTAGAGATAGTCGCGCAGGAAGTTCGATAGCGAGATGTGCCAGCGACGCCAGAAGTCGCGCAGGTCGGTCGACAGATACGGGCGGCGGAAATTCTCCGGCAACACCAGGCCGAACAGCAGCGCCGAGCCGATCGCCATCTCGGTATAGGCGGAGAAGTCGAGGAAGAGCTGGAACGAAAATGCCAGCGCCGCAGTCCACGCCTCGCCGAAGTCGAGCCCGCGTTGCGCGCCTTGCGCGAACAGCTGATCGACCGTCGGGGCGAGCCGGTCGGCGAGCAGGACCTTCTTGCCGAACCCCACCGTGAAAATCACCAGGCCCGCACCGATGCGCGCCCACATCCCGTCGCGCAGCGGATTTTCGGCAAACTGCGGCACCAGCTCGTTGTGCCGCACGATCGGCCCGGCGATCACATGCGGGAACACCAGGACGAACAAGGCGAACGGCCGGAACGGATAGAGCGGCGCGTTCCCGCGCATTCGGTCGACCAGATAGGAGATGAGCTGGAACGAGAAGAAGCTGATGCCGATCGGCAGGATCAGATGTGCGCGCGGGAACGCAATGCCGGTCGCGGTTTCGAACGATACGAGCAGGAAGTCGAGATACTTGAACGTGCCGAGGGAAACGAGATTGAGAACGACGCCGGCGATGAGCCAGGCTTTCGCGCCGGTTCGCTCATAGGCGCGCGCGAGCAGCCAAGTGGCTGTGATCTGGGCGACCACGAGAATGATGAAGCGCGGGTCCCACCAGCCGTAGAAGAACAGCGATGCGGCGATCAGCACCCATTGGCGCGCGGCCGCGGAGCCCGCCGTTGCGTAATACAGCGCGACGGTGAGCGGCAGGAACGCGAGCACATAGATCTGGCTCTGGAACAGCATGCAGCCTGTGTCCGCGATGCCGAAATGCGCGTCAAGCGGGCGGCACGAACGTCACCGCCTCGATCCTATTGCCGTCCAGGTCGCGGATGAAGGCCGCATAGTAGCCGTTCGGCCCGTCATGCGCGCGCAGGCCGGGGGCACCGTCGGAGCGGCCGCCGTTCGCGAGCGCCGCTTCGTGAAAAGCATCGACCAGTTCGGTCGAGCGCACACGCAGGCACACATGCGCACCGGGATGTACCGGCAGCGGCGCCATCTCGGGCCGCGCGTTGAGCCAGAACTCGGAATACGTCTTGCCGAAGCCGACCGTCGAGCCGCGCACATCCAGCGGCGCGTAGCCGATCGCACCGAGCACCGCCTCGTAGAAGCGCGTGGAACGGCTCAGATCGCTCACCGCAACGGACACATGATCGATCATCGCGGCGCTCCTGCATCGGTGGCGTCGGGCCCGTGGTACATGCGGGCGAGCTTCGCTTGTGCGGCGGCCCGCTCACAGGTGCCGCATGGCCGCGAGCTCGAATACATCACGCAATCGGACAGGTCGTCTCGCCCAAGCCGGCGCTGCGCATCGCGCATCGCTTCGCGCTCGGCATGGCCAACCCACTCGCCGAGCTCGCGCACGCGGCTCGGGCCGAAACCGACGATGTCCCCCGAACGCACCACGACCGCGCCGTAGGGTTGGTCTCCGGCGCGCACGGCTTTCCCCTTCATGTCGAAGGCCGCGGCGACGAAAGTGCGGTGATCAGCGGCGCGCGCAGGAACCGCGATGCTCGCAATCGCACCCGCCGTCATCAGCATCGCGGACCGGCGGCTACACATGGTCACGCCGGCGCGCCGGATTTCACCAGCTTGTAGACGATCGAATCCATCAGCGCCTGGAACGACGCATCGATGATGTTCGGCGACACGCCGACCGTGGTCCAGCGCTTGCCGGTTTCGTCCCGGCTCTCGATCAGCACGCGCGTCACCGCTTCGGTGCCGCCATTGAGGATACGCACGCGGTAATCGGTCAGCTCGAGCCCGCCGATGTATTTCTGGTACTTGCCAAGGTCCTTGCGCAACGCGACGTCGAGCGCGTTGACCGGGCCGTTGCCTTCGGCGGCCGAGATCAGGCTTTCCTCGCCCACCTTCACCTTGACGATCGCCATAGACACGGTGACGCGCTGGCCGAGCGCATTGATGCGCTGCTCGACGCTGACGTCGAACTTCTCGACTGCAAAATAGTCCGGCACGCGGCCGAGCACGCGCCGCGCGAGCAGCTCGAAGGAGGCGTCGGCTGCCTCATAGGCGAAGCCAGCCGCCTCGCGCTCCTTTACCTCGTCGAGCAGGCGCGTCACGCGCGCGTCGTTCTTGTCGACGGTCAGGCCGATGCGTTCGAGCTCGGACAGCACGTTGGAGCGCCCCGCCTGATCCGAGACCAATATCCTGCGCTCGTTGCCGACGAGGTTGGGCAGCACGTGCTCGTAGGTCGCCGGATCCTTGGCGATTGCGGAAGCATGAATGCCGGCCTTGGTGGCGAACGCGCTCTCGCCCACATAGGGCGCATGCCGGTTCGGCGCGCGGTTGAGCATCTCGTCGATGGTGTGCGAGACGTGCGCCAGCGTTTTCAGCTTGTCGTCCGAGATCGCAATCTCGAATTTTTCCGAAAATTCCGGCTTCAGTTTCAGCGTCGGGATGATCGACACCAGATTGGCATTGCCGCAGCGCTCGCCGAGCCCATTGAGCGTGCCCTGGATCTGCCGCGCGCCGGCGCGCACCGCGGCGAGCGAGTTCGCCACCGCCTGTTCGGTGTCGTTATGCGA
>Ga0193717_1002274_pt1 | contig 11140 bp, 9 predicted proteins | sample U2c2metaG_FD_145900 | JGI IMG/M metagenome (GOLD analysis project Ga0193717, IMG submission 145900) | Soil microbial communities from a riparian zone of the East river system, Colorado, United States - U2c2 | ecosystem: Environmental > Terrestrial > Soil > Riparian zone | place: USA: East River...
TGTCGCTGAGGGCCGTCCGTTTCGCCCCACCGAACCTCGACCCGCACAACACGGTGCGCGCCAAGGAGATCCAGATCCCGATCACTGTCCAACAGCCGGCCAACGCCCCGGAGAGCACGCTCACTGCACTGACGGTGGACGCCTCCTTCGACGACGGCAGAACGTGGCGGCCCCTCACGGTCTCGCTCGACGGACCGAACACCGCAACGGCTGCGATCACCCGCCCGGGCGGCGCGCGGTACGTCTCGTTGCGCGCCAACGCCACCGACTCTGCCGGCAACACCGTCACCCAGACCGTCATCCGCGCCTACCGCACCAAGTAACGGTTCGTCGGTACCGTGGTGGCATGGCGGAGGCACACCGGACGATCGTCGCGGTCGACATCGAGCGTTTCAGCGACCCGAGTCGTAACAGTGTCGCGTTGACTCGCCGGCGAGCCGGCATGTACGACGTGCTCGACCGAGCCTTCACCGACGCCGAGATCGAGTTCGACCAATGCACGGTCGAAGACCGAGGCGACGGCGCGCTCATTCTCGTGCCACCGCGGTTCTCCCGGGTGCGGCTCGTCAACTCGTTGCCGGACCGTCTCACCGACGCGCTCCGGCGGTACAACTCGACCGCTCCGGAAGAATCGGGCCTACGCCTCCGCGTCGCGTTGCATGTCGGTGAAGTGCGACAGGATGACTTCGGTGTGGTGGGCTTGGCGGTCGTCGACGCGTCCCGCCTCGTATCCTCGCCGCAGCTCAAACAGGAAGTTCGGTCGGCCGGCGAGCCGATCGGGTTGATCGTGTCCGACCTGTTCTACCGCAGCGTCATCGCGAACGCCCCCGAGACCGATCCGGACTCGTACCGGATGGTTCACGTGCGCGCCAAGGAGACGGACCTGACCGCATGGCTTCGCCGGCCCAGCTCCCGTCTCCGCGCACGGGAGATCGCACGCTCGATCGCCGCCCGCTCGAACACCCTGCCGGTGGCCATCTACGTCTCCGACTCGACGGTCTTCCGCGAAGTGGAGACGGCTGTGGAGACACTCCTCGCCGCGGCCGGTCTTGAGTCGGACGGCGACGGGCATGACTGACGGCGCGGGCGTCTTTCGCCGAATGCGGGCGCGACTGCGGGGATCGGCGGCCGGGCGAGAGCTCGCGATGACCGCCGTGCACGCCGCCGAGTCCCGGCTCGTGCTCGGGCAGGACGCCGAGGTCACCGCGAAGCTCATGGCGAACCTCGGGCCGGTGTTGGTGTCCCTGCAGGGAACCCGGGAGGCGGTGCTGCGAGTCGGGGCGCTGCTCATCGTCAAGCAGGACGACGTGGTGACCGTGCGGCAGCTCAGCGCGGCGCAACAGCTCATGCTCAACCACAACCCGATGCTGGAGACGTCACCGCGTGCGGTCGTCCAGGCGTTGCAGCCGTCGGCCCAGGTTGACGGACCGCATCTGGACCTGACCGGTGATCCGGCGCCGGAGTTCCCCGTCATTCGCGAGCCCAGCGACTACGTGTCCGCCTGCATCTGGGACTGCGCCTACGAGTCCCTCGCGCCGGTGCAGGCGTTGGTGACCCTGACCCGCCTCGAGATCGGCGGCTATCCGGACCCGACTCTCGCACCGTTGAGCGAGCTGACCCGACTCGAGCACCTGTCCATTCTGCACCTGCCGCAGGTCACCGACCTCGCACCGCTGGCAGCACTGGTGCACCTGCGCAAACTCGAGCTGATGTGCTCGCCGGGGGTCGTCACCGAGGTCGTGTCCCTCACCCCGCTGCGCTCGTTGCCGAACCTCGTGGAGTTGACATTGCTGGGCGTCCGGTCGCCCGATCAGCGTGTCGACGACTTGCTCGACTGTCCTTCGCTGCGAGTCGCCCGGCTCAGCGGCTACCCGAAGGCCGAAGTCGACCGGCTGGACAAGGCACTCTCACGTCGTTGACCTGAGATGCCGTGTCGCGAACGCCGAGGGACACCGCGACGCGCCGTCCCAAACGTTAATTACGTGAACGAGTTGGGCTGGTTGGACATTGACTGGTACATGAAGCTCCTTCTTAATTACTAACAGATCACCCTGCGCAGCACGAACCTGGGAGCGTGTATGTATCCGCGTGTCTTCCGTCTCGTCGCTCTGTCCTTGACCGTCGCCGCGACCGCCGTCGTCACCACGACGATTCCGGCACAGGCCCAGTCCCCCGGCAACGAGGTCGCGCCGACCGTCGCCGCGATCACCGACACGCTCGCCAGCCAGCTCGCGTCGTCGCTGGCCGGCGACGCGCGGCGGTCCGGGTTGTTCTCGGCGGCCGCTGAGAACGCGGTGAGCCTCACCAGCCAAGGCGCGAGCCCCGCGCTGAGCACGGCCGTCCAGCGGGCCAACCGCGATGTCCTTGCCGCCAAGGGTCTTCCCGCGGACGGCCCGGCGCTCCTCGAGTTCCGGCTGGCGCACCCGGACATGCGGGCGGCGTTGGCGCGCGGTGTGGCACCACTGGTCGCCGCCGCCCCGACCGATGACGTCGTGACCGACGTGACCGCCTACGACCGCGACGGCAAGACGGTCGTCCTCGACGCCACCACGATGCCGAAGCAGCCGGTGTTCGTGGTCGGGGTCGACGTCGAGAAGGCGCTGCCGCTTGGCCTCGAGGTGATCCGCCAGACCCTCGCCGGGCGTGGCATCGACGGTGCGAAGCCGGCCGCCGGCCCGACGGCCGGGTACTGGGCCACGCAGGTCCAGCAGGTGCGGCTGAACGACGACATGGAGCCGTGGATCAAGGGCAGTGCCGAGATCTTCGGCATCACCGGCGGCTTCGGCATGGACAGCAAGGTCAAGGTCGACACCCTGACCATGCCCTACCTGGACAACGACGGCAGCACGTACTACCCGAACCAGCTGATCGTCCATTTCTCGGACTACAAGTACAACCTGGCCGACTTCGTCATGATGGAGGACGACGGCGACACCAACTACCTCGCCCTCGCGACGGCCATCGCGGGCGCGTTGCTCACCATCATCGACGGCGGCGTCTACATTCCCTTGGTCAACGCCATTCTGAACGCGCTGCCGGCGTCGTGGTGGACCGACGACCCGGACTACGTCGACTCCTGGTACACCCTGTCGACCGCCTCCAGCGGCACCTTCAACGGTGCGGCCGGCAACGGCCAACTGGTCCTCGCCCCCTACTGGGTACAGGGCCTGTAAACAACTCCGACGAACACAAGTAGGCGCTCCGACGATAAGTCGGGGCGCCTACTCACCATCGGGTAGCCGCTGGCCGACGGGTCAGCCTCGGCGCGGCTTCGTCCGTGGCGACGACTGAAAGCGTTCCCGCCGAACCGTTGTCCGCTTGCCCTTGATGCTGCTGCCCCGGAGTGCGGCGATCACCTCGTCCGCGGCGGACTCCGGCACCTCCACGAGCGAGAAGCGGTCGGCGATCTCGATCGCGCCGATGTCGCGGCCGGTGAGACGCGACTCGCCCGCGATCGCGCCGACTAGGTCCTGCGGCCGCACGCCCGCCGAACGCCCGGTGCCCACGAACAGCCGGGTCATGCCCTCACGGACCGCCTTGCCACTCCGCCGCTCGCGACCGCCCGGCGCCCCACGGCCCGCACTGTTGTCCGACGGCGGGGCGACCTCGGGGATGTCCTCCTCGCTGTCGGCGGCGCCGCTCGCCTCGTGCGCCAACTTGACCGCGGCGAGCGCCACCTCCATCACGTCGAACTCCTCGGCGAGCGGCTCCACCACGGCACGGAAGCGCTCAAGGCCGTCCTCGAGGAGGCTCTCCCGAAGCGCCGCGCGGGTCAGCTCCAGCCGACGCGAGCGCAGGTCGGCGACGGTCGGCAGCGTCTCGACCGGGATCCGCCTGCCGGTGACCCGTTCGATCGTCTTGATCATCCGGTGCTCGCGCGGCTCGGCCAACGTGATGGCGACACCCTCGCGCCCCGCACGGCCGACCCGGCCGACTCGGTGCACGTAGGACTCCGGCGCACTCGGCACGTCGTAGTTGACGACATGGGTGAGCTGGTCGATGTCCAGTCCCCTTGCCGCGAGGTCGGTCGCCACGACGAGGTCGAGCGTGCCCGCCCGCAGCCGCCCCACCACCCGGTCACGCTGGCTCTGGTCCATCCCGCCGTGCAGGCCCTCCGCGCGGTAACCCCGCCCGTTCAGCGTCTCGGTGAGCTGGTCGACCGCCTCGCGGGTGCGGCAGAAGACGACCGCGGCCGCGGGCGCCTCGATGTCCAGCACCCGACCGAGCGCGGCCGGCTTGTGTCCACGTGGGACGACGTAGGCACTCTGCCGCACCAGGGCCACATCGTCCTTTGTGGACTCGGCCTTGCCGAGCTCGACCCGTGCCGGGTCGTTCAGGTGACGGCGGACCATGCCGTTGATCCTGGCCGGCATCGTCGCGGAGAACAGCAGCGTCTGCCGATCCTCCGGGGTGTCGGCCAGGATCGCCTCGATGTCCTCCGCGAAGCCCATGTCGAGCATCTCGTCCGCCTCGTCGAGCACGACCATCTTCAGCTCGCTCAGCCGAAGCGTGCCCCTGGCGATGTGGTCGAGCGCGCGCCCCGGCGTCGCGACCACCACGTCGACGCCCCGCTTGAGCGACCCGAGCTGCCGACCGATCGGCTGGCCACCGTAGACGGGGACGACCCGCGCGCCGAGGTCGTGCCCGTACCGGTGCATCGCCTCGGAGACCTGGACGGCCAGCTCCCGCGTCGGCACCAGCACGAGCGCGAACGGGTCGGTCGCCGTGCGGGGCCACGTGATCCGCTGGAGCACCGGGAGCGCGAACGCGGCCGTCTTGCCGGTGCCCGTGGCGGCCTGCCCGACGAGGTCACGGCCGGCCAGCAGGGCCGGGATGGCGAGCCGCTGGATGGGCGTCGGCTCCTCGTAGCCGAGCCGGGCCAGCGCCCGCACGAGCTCCTCGCGTAGTTCGAGCTCGGCGAAGCCGGTCACGTCCTGGCTCGTGTCCTCGGTCATGGTCGGCCTCCTCGGGGCAGCACCGGTCGGTCAGCGTGGTCCCGCGCACCCACCATCGCGTCTCGGACGTGGTTGTGAGTGTGCGAGCGGCCCTGGCCATGCGTGAGCACGACATCGGTGACGGCGACCGTGATGTCTCGCCGACCGGAACGACCTGTGTGAATAGTACCCGCGCGACCGTCGCGGCCGATCAGCCGGTGCGCTGGGACTCGACGTGTGCCTTCAGCCGCCCCAGCGTGGTGGCGATGTTGGTCCCGGCCCGGTCCGGCTCGCCGGTGATGAAGATCGCGAACGGGACGAACCAGCCCGGCATCCGCACCCAGTTCTTCACGGTGACGCGGCAGCCTGCGTCCGCCGGCGTGATCTCGTACTCCCAGCGGGAGATCGGCACGAAGAACGGCGTGCGCACCTGATACGCGAACCGGCGGTCCGGCTCGGCCTCGACGATCTGCGCGTGGGTCCACCAACGACGCCACCCGTTGCGGTTGGCGCCGGAGAACCAGTTGCCGACGGCGGCCCCGGTCGCGCCCCGGATCCAGCGCGCCTTGTAGAACTCCTCGGCGAAGTCCGCCATCACGACCGGGTCGCTGACCAACCGGTACACCGCCGAGGGCGGCACGTCGATCGTCACCTCGCCGCTGGCGAGCGGTTCGGCATAGGTCAGCTCGTCCTTGGGGTTCGTCACCGTCACGACCCACTTCCAGTAGTCCTGCCCCGACCCCACCACCGTGCGACGACGAGGTCAAGGCCGGCCCGAGTCACGACGTGCGGCCGAGACGGATGGGTACGCCAGCCAGTTGGTGATCGGTACTGCGCTGAACGGCGGCACGATGTACGCACGAATGCCGACGAGTGTTCACGCGCATCTATTCACGCCACTACCGTCGGTCTCCGAATGGTAAATGCGAACGTATTATTACTCATGCTTGGATGACATCCCTGACGAGCCCGACAAGAGCCCGCCTGCCAATCTCGAACAGATAACAGACAGATATCTGTCCGATAACTCCCCTTGTCCGCGGGTTGCCGCTCGGGGTTGTCTTCCGACCGGCGCGAGCCGACGATGATCAGAGGGGTGCCGGTTGCTGGAGGTTGACTTACTTGGGCCAGTTGAGGTCCGGGTCTCGACTGTTGACGTGGCACTGTCTCCTTTGGAGCGCAACCTGCTGACGTTGCTCGCCCTCAGCGGGGGCACCGCGCTCTCGACCGACCGGATCATCGACCAGCTTTGGGGCGACCGGCTGCCGGCCGCCCCACGCTCGCGGGTGCAAGGGCTGATCTCGTCACTGCGCCGCAAAATCGGTGAGGTGTTGGTCACTCGGCATCCCGGTTATCTACTGGATCCGTCACAACTCGAAGTAGACGTACAAAAATGTGAGACATTCGCATTTCAGGCATCCGCCGCCGGCTCCACCGCCGAGGCGGTCGAGCTGCTGCGTCGCGCACTCGGCGTCTGGCGGGGCGAGCCGCTGGACGGGGTGACCGCGCCAGGCGCCGACACCGACCGCACCCGGCTCGCCGAGCTGCGGGTCGGGCTCCTCGAGGCCCGCTTCGACGCCGAGCTGGAGCTGGGTCGCCACGCGGAGCTGGTCGCGGAGCTCGCGTCCGCGGTCGCCGCCAACCCCCTGCGCGAACGCCTCGCCGGCCAGCACATGACCGCCCTGTACCGGGCCAACCGGCGGGCCGACGCCCTGCACGCCTACCAGGCGCTGCGCACCCGCCTCGCTGACGAGCTCGGCAGCGACCCGTGCCACGACCTGCGCACACTGCACGCGACGATCCTCCGCGGGGTCGGCGACGAGCCGACCGAGACAACACAGGACACCCGTCCTCGGCGTCGCCGCGGCAAGGACGCGCCCGCCCAGCTCCCGCCCGGGGTCGGGCACTTCACCGGCCGGGTCACCGAGCTGCGCACACTCACCGACGCCGTCGCCGAACCGGCCGACGAGCCGACGGTGCTGGTCGTCACCTCGGCCGCCGGACTCGGCAAGACCGCGCTGGTGGTCCGCTGGGCGCACACCGTCGCCGACCGCTACCCCGACGGCCAGGTGTTCCTCGACCTGCGCGGCCACGACCCCCGGCAGGCGCTGACCCCGGAGACCGCCCTCACCGCGGTGCTCACGGCGCTCGGCACCCGGGCGAAGAAGCTGCCGGCCACGCCGTCGGAGCTTCTCTCCCGCTACCGGACGGTGCTCAACGGCAGGCGGGTGCTGATCGTCGCCGACGACGCCAGCTCGGTCAGCCAGCTCGCGCCACTGGTGCCGCCGACGCCGGACAGCCAGATCGTGGTGACCAGCCGCCGCAGGCTGCACGGACTGTCCACACAGCACGCGGTGCGGGAGCTGACGATCGAGCCGCTCCCCCACGACACGGCTCGCGAGCTGCTGCGCCGGATCCTCGGGCCGGAACGGCTGCGCGACCCCGCGCTCGACGACCTCCTCCAGTGGTGCGGCGGCTGGCCGCTCGCTCTGCGCCACGTCGCGGCCAAGCTCGCTGCCCGGCCGAGCCAGTCCGCGGCCGCGTTCGCGGCGGAGCTGCGGGCCGTCGGCGACGGGCTCGCCGGCCGGCTGGTCGTCGACGGTGACCCGCGCAGCGTCCACAGTGTCCTCGAGGACGCGCTGCGGGGTGTCAGTCCGGACGCCGTGCGGCTGTTCGACCGGCTCCGCAGGGCCGGCAGCGGCATCTCGCTGCCGATGGTCGCCGCGGCGGCGGACACTCCCGTGCCCGACGCCCGCGACCGGCTCGACGAGCTACTCGCCGCGCACCTGGTCGTCGAGGACCGGTCCGGCCGGTTCCACTTCCACGACCTGGTCGGCCGGTTCACCCACGAGCTGGTGTCCGACCCGGAGCTGTGCACTGTGGTGAATTCCCAGCGGATCTGAAGCGCGTTCGCAGCGGCCGGGACGACCATCGCCGCCATGACGAGCACGGACACCGCCGAGACCCGCGCGAGTGCGCTGCACGAGCGGGACCACACGTGCCGCGCGCTCGGCATCCGGCTCGACGGCGCCACCCCAGGTCACGCGCAGGTGCGGATGACCGTCGCCGACACCATGGACAACGGCCTCGGCACCACTCACGGCGGCTACCTGTTCCTGCTCGCGGACGCGGCGTTCTCGTTCGCGGCCAACACCTACGCGCCGGTCGCGGTCGCGCAGGCCGCGCACGTGACGTTCCTGGCGCCGGTCGCGGCCGGCGACGAACTGGTCGCCACCGCGACCGAGCGCGCGCGGCGCGGCCTCACCGGCGTCTACGACGTGACCGTGACCAGGGACGGCGAGCCGGTCGCCGAGTTCCGCGGCCACAGTGTCCTGCTACCCGGGAGAACCCGATGACCGCCGTCACCGAAGCGCCCGTGACCGTCCCTTTCGGACAGTCCGGTCCGCGCACCATGTACTGGGTCTTCCCGGACCGGGAGTCGACCCGCGCGCGACCCATGTACCAGGCGGAGTTCTGGGGCGCATACGAGGAGGTCGCCGAGTCGCTCGGCATGCGCTGGGTGTCCGTCCCGCCGGAGGCGATCGCCGTCGACAACCTCGACCACGGCGCGCCCCGGGTTCTCGTCAACGGCGAGTTGGCCACGCCGGCGGACTCGTTGTTCGTCACCGCGCTGTACTCGCTGCCCTACCAGTCGATGGACGTGTTCAACCAGTACGCGACCTACGCGGTGCTCGAGCAGCTCGGCTTCTACCTGCCGGCGCCGCCGCGCCTGTCCCCCGTGTTCAACGACAAGCTCGCGACCCTCTTGTACTTCAAGGACTCGCCGATCCCGCCGATCCCGACCGTGCGGATCGGCACCGGCCGCGACCTCGGGCACAAGCTGCACACCGAGGCGCTGGCGCGCATGACGTTCCCGGTGATCGTGAAGCCGACCGGGTGGTGTGCTGGCTGGGGCATCTGCATGGCCCGGGACGCCGAGGACCTCCGTGGCATCCTCAGCCTCGCGCAGGGCGGTGACACGACCATGGTGTGCCAGCCCTACCTCGGTGACGCCACCACCGACTACCGCGTGTTCGTCATCGACGGCGAACCGGTGGCGGTCAACCACCGCATCCCGCGGGCCGGGTCGTACGTGGCGAACACCGGCCGGGGCGGCAACCGCGAGTTCCTTCCGGTGCCGGACGAGCTGATGGCCGCGTCCCGCTGGTTCGCAGAGAAGACGCGGGTGCCGTTCCTCTGCGTGGACTTCCTGTTCGACGGCGAGCGGTTCTGGTTCTCCGAGGTCGAGCTGGACGGCGTCATCGGGTGCCCGGACCACACCTCGCCAGCCGCCCGCGCGAAGCAGCACGAGCTGATCGCCCAACGCTTCCACGCGTACGCCAAGGCGCACGCAGCACACCTGACGGAGGTCAGCGCCTGATGTCCGAGTACTTCACCGCCCTGTCCACAGTGGACGAAGAACAGCTCGACACGGTGCGCGCGCTGCTCGCCGACGTCCGCTCGGTGCCGGCACTCGCCGAGCGCTACGCCCACCTGGACACTGTCCATGACCTCGACGACCTCGCGAAGGTCCCGGTCATGCTCAAGGACGACCTGCAGGCGGCGCTGCGGCACCTGCGTCCGCGCGCGAAGTCCGCGACCACGTGGGTGTTCCAGAGCGGCGGCAGCACCGGCTCACCGATGGTCGGGTACGCGCCGACGGGCCTGTACATGGCGGAGGTGGCGAAGCACTGGGGCGCGCTCGACGCGGACGACGTCGTCGTGAACGCGTGGAGCGCCGGCAAGATGTGGGGCGCCCACTACCTTTTCAACGAGCTGGTCGACCTGACCGGCTGCACCGCCATGTCGCTCGGCGCGATCACCGCGGCCGAGTACGACGCGTGGTTCGAGTTCTTCGCCGACTGGCAGGTGACCGCGATCGGCGGCACCCCGAGCGTCCTGCGACTGCTGTTCGGACACGCCCGCGAGCACGGGCTCCGGCTGCCGGACCTGCGCAAGGTCCTGTTCCTCGGCGAGGCCTGGGACGCGCGGCTCGACGACGACATCGCGGCGGTGGCGCCTTCCGCGCGACGCTGGGGCATGTTCGGCAGCACCGAGACGTGGGTGATGGCGACCAACACGCCGGACTGCGCGGCCGACACGTGGCACCTGATGCCCTCGCAGCTCGTGCATTTCGGCGAGGACGAGCTGCTCGACTTCACCTCGCTCAAGCCGGACGGGCTCAACCCGGTGCTGCGGTACCGGACCGGCGACGCGGGCCGGGTCGTGCCGTGCCCGTGCGGTGCGACCGGTCTTCAGGTGCTTGGCCGCCGGGACGGGCTGGTGAAGTTCCGTGGCCACCTGGTGAACGTGGCGGACCTGATCGCGCAGGTGTCCGGTGTGGACGGTGTGCGGCGTGCGCAGCTTGTGGTGCACGAGTACCCCGACCGCGGCGCGATGCTGGAGGTGCTGCTGCTCGCCGCCCGCGACGCGGACGAGGTCGCGGCGCGGGTGCGCGACCACATCGTCTCGGCCGCGTTCGGGCCGAGCATCGTGTTCCAGCGGATCCCGGAGTCGCTGACGGTCACCGTGACGGACGCGTTGGTCAGCAACGAGCGGACCGGCAAGACCGCGAACCTCGTTACGCGGCAACACTCGTGAGCTCCCCTTCGCTCGGCCGGCAGTTCAACCTGCTGTGGGCCGGACAGTCGGTGTCGAACGCGGGCGACCGGATCACACTGTTCGTCGTCCCCGCCCTGATGATCTTCGTGCTGGACGCGTCCGCCTTCGAGGTCGGACTCGTCAGCATGGCGCAGTATCTGGCGATCCCGGTGCTGAGCCTGGTCGCAGGCGGGCTGGTAGACCGCTGGGACCTCCGCTCACTGTTGATCGTGTGCGACCTGGTGCGGTTCGGCGCGATCGCGCTGATCCCGGTCGCGTACTGGCTCGGGTTCCTTTCGGTGCCACTGTTGTTCGGCTGTGTGGTCGTGGTCAGCGCGGCGACCGTGTTCTTCACGACCGGCTACATCCCGGCGGTGACCGCGATCGTGCCGGCGAGTGAGCTGGTGCGGGCGAACTCGCGGCTGGAGGCCAGCAGGACTACCGCGGAGCTGGGCGGACCGGCGGTCGCGGGTTGGCTGTACAACGGGCTCGGCGCGGTCGCGCTGGTGGTCGACGCGGCGACGTACCTGTTCTCGGCGGCGTGTCTACGGATCATGCGGCCGTGCGGCGGGCGCGGCGGCACGGGCGCGACGCTGTGGTCCCGG